>Ga0315281_10004693_pt1 | contig 19802 bp, 14 predicted proteins | sample YL17G07_0_MG_FD_204540 | JGI IMG/M metagenome (GOLD analysis project Ga0315281, IMG submission 204540) | Sediment microbial communities from Yellowstone Lake, YNP, Wyoming, USA - YL17G07_0 | ecosystem: Environmental > Aquatic > Freshwater > Lake > Sediment | place: USA: Wyoming | collected... | reverse complement strand
CCTGTGGGTAAGCCGTGTAACAACCGCAAATTGACGAGTTTGATTATTCCACCCTGAAAAAAATTTAACGATTTCATGAAGAAATACAGAAATATATAATTTATTATCAATGAGTTGCATAATTGACTCGTATATTCATTACCCACTTATTTTACTGACGAACCAAATTTTATGGTCGTCAGAATTTCAAATTCCTCTATTCCGAAAGCGTTTCAGAAGTACGTATCGGAATTGGCTCCGAGTTGCTGTACGAGGGCAAGCCGATCGATTCTTACGATGCCACGAAAAAACCCACAGGTCCGTTGAGCATCGAATTCAAATGGACAGGTGACAAGGCGACCATTCAAGTTACTGACGAGTGTTCCTTTGGTCCAAGCGAGCCCTACGATTTTGGTCAACGGCCTCAGGGAGTTTCAAAATAAATATTGACTTGTCGCCTCCACGTAAGTGCGAACCAATGTATCACCAGAGACAAAACCGATTTCTTGAGACCTTTCTGTTCGTCGTCCCAGCCCCCGAATGCTTGAATCGGGGGCTGGGACGACGGGGTTATCTCTCCATCCAGGCTACGACGCTTCATACCCCGCCTCGCGTATCGCCTTCCTGAGTTGTTCCGGCTGAACGCGCTGCGGGTCGTAGGTGACGCTGGCGCTGGCGGCTTCCTTGCTCACTTCCGCCTTGCTCACACCTGGGAGGGCTGTGAGGACATTGGTAACGCTTTTTACGCAACCCATGCAGGTCATGCCGTTGACTTTGATGGTAGTGGTTTCCATGTGATTTCCTTTCTTTGCGTTTGCAGGATCAATGCTTCGCCTTCCAGCGCTTCAACAACAACGAATTGCTGACTACCGATACCGAGCTTGCCGCCATCGCGCCGCCCGCGATTACCGGATTGAGAAAGCCCAGCGCCGCGGCGGGAATGCCGAGTATGTTGTAGATGAAGGCGAAGAACAGATTCTGGCGGATTTTGGCGAGCGTCGCGCGCGAAAGATCGATCGCGGCGGCGATCGCCATGAGGTCGCTGGTCATGAGTGTAATGTCGGCGGTCTCGATGGCGACGTCGCTGCCCGCGCCCATGGCGAAACTCACGTCGGCCGCGGCAAGCGCGGGGGCATCGTTGACGCCGTCGCCGGCCATGCCGACACGCTTTCCCTGGGCTTGCAGCTCACGCACCACACCGGCTTTGTCCTGCGGCAGCACCTCGGCGCGAAATTCGGTAATGCCTGCCGCGCACGCGATGGCCGCTGCCGTTGCCTGATTGTCGCCGGTGAGCATGACCACGGTTATGCCCATGCCTTGCAGGCGCTGCACGGCGGCGCGCGACGAATCGCGCAGGCGGTCGGCGAGGGCGATATGGCCGAGGAGTTTTTCGCCAAGCGCCACGGCGATCACGGTTCTGCCCTCCGCTGCAAGCTGCGCGACAGTGTCGTCGTCGCGTCCCGCGAACCCGGCAATCCACGCGGGCGAACCCAGGCGCGCCGTCGCGCCATCGAGCGTGGCCGCGACGCCGCTGCCTGCGGTGACGCTGAAATTTTCGACGCTGCGCAGTCCGATGCCGCGCGTCTTTGCATCGGCCAGCACTGCCTTGGCGAGCGGGTGTTCGGAACCTTGTTCGAGGCTTGCGGCGATTTCCATCAGGTATGCGGTATCGACGCCGGGCCGGGGAAGCGCCGCCGCCACTGCGGGCCGGCCTTCGGTGAGCGTGCCGGTCTTGTCGACTACCAGCACCTGTGTTTTTTCGGCAAGCTCGAGCGCCGCCGCGTTGCGGAACAGCAGGCCGTGCTGCGCGCCGCGCCCTATGCCGACCATCACCGCGGTCGGTGTCGCGAGCCCCAGCGCGCACGGGCATGCGATCACCAGCACCGCCACGGCGTGAATGATCGCCGCGGTGAAATCGGCGGCGAGCCACCAGGTCAGCGCGAAGGTGACGATGCTGATTGCCAGCACCACCGGCACGAACACACCGGCGATGCGGTCAGCGAGGCGTTGTATCGGCGCCTTCGATCCTTGTGCCGCCGCGACCAGACGCGTGATTTCGGCGAGCTGGGTGTGCGTGCCCACGCCGGTGGCGCGCACCTTGAGCATGCCATCCTGGTTGCGCGTCGCGGCATACACGCGGCTGCCGGTCTGTTTGTTCACCGGCAGGCTTTCGCCGGTGAGCATGCTTTCGTCGATGGCGGCAAAACCTTCGACGACCTCGCCGTCCACGGGGAGCGATTCGCCATGACGAACAATGACAATGTCGCCCGTCCTGAGCTTGTCGATGGCGATTTCTTCGATATTGCCATCGCGCTCCACGCGCGCGCTGCGCGGTTGCAACTGGATGAGTTCCTCGATGGCCGCCGAGGTGCGTCCCTTGGCGCGCGCTTCGAGCAATTTTCCCAGCACTACGAGCGTGATCACTGCGGCGCCGGCTTCGAAGTACACATGTTGATCGTGCCAGCCCATCACTGTTACGACACTGGATAGCAGCCACGCCATGCTGGTGCCGAGCGCGACCAGCACATCCATGTTGGCCGCGCCGCCGCGCAGGCTGTGCCACGCGCCCTTGTAAAAGCGCGCGCCGATCCAGAACTGCACGGGGGTGGCGAGCGCAAACTGCAGCCAGCGCGGCAGCCATTCCGCATGCGCGCCGCCGCCTGCCATGGCCGCCATTTCCGCCAGCAGCGGCAGGGAAAGGAGGGCGGCGAAAATAAAATGCGTGCGCTCGTGCCGCAGGCTTTCCTCGCGGCGCACCTTGCCCAAAGGGTCGCCCTCGCTGCGCAGTTCCGCGCCATAACCGGCGCGCGCCACGGCGGCGATCAGACTTTCCGGCGTGGCCGCGCCAGACTGGTAAACGATATGCGCGGACTCGGTTGCCAGGTTGACGTTGACCTGCACGCCTTCGAGCCGGTTGAGAACTGTTTCGATGCGCGTCGCGCACGCGGCGCAGGTCATGCCGGTGAGATTGAGGTCGAGCGTCTGCGGGGGGACGGTGTAGCCGGTCTGCCGGATGGCGGCGACTAGCTGCGCCGGGAGCGTGGTGGAATCATCGTATTCGACATGCGCGGATTCTGTGGCGAAATTGACCGCCGCCGACACGCCGGGAAGGCTGTTGAGCTTTTTTTCGATGCGCGCCGCACAGGCCGCGCAGGTCATACCTTCGATGGGAAGATCAAGTGTGTGCGGGTGACTCATGGATGCAATGCGCGTTGCTGGTGAATATCAAGTGGCAACGCATGCGCGATATTCAAGTGGGCACGCGAGTTGCGGTGCCGGAGAGGTCAATGAGCAGGTTCGCAATAGCCAAACTCGCCCACCCACTGACCTTTTTTGAAGTCGATGCGCAGCCAGTGCGGAACGAAAGGCGCGCGTTTCACGATCGGGAAATCGTCCAGCGGCGGCGCCCCTTCCACCGAATGCACGGCGCACACCCGGCTCATCACCGGACGGAAGCGAATCGAAAGGTTTTCGGTGACGGGCGTGGCGGCCAATTCGCCGGCGGCATCGGAAAAGCGCACCTGCAAACGCAGCAGGCAGGAAAAATACAACTCCATTTCGGCGACGAGCGGGGTGGTGCGCTCAGCCAGCGCGCGCTGCGCCGCATCGCTGAGCGCGATGCTCAAGGCTCTGCCTTCAAGGGTGGTGTGGAGCGTAGGCTTGTCTCTTCGGGCGCCTGAAAGAAATGCAAACATGATGGCGGTCTCCAAATACGTTACGAAAGTTACAGTGTTCGTTCGATCATAACCCAATCATCACCCCTTGCAGAGATCGTTAAGCGCAAGTACGGTGCGCCAGTTGCGTGTGGTTGATGCGCTATCATGCATGTAGAGTCGGGAGACACGCAACATTCGGTAAGATTCGGGTATCCGGGTGTGCAGGGCTGCATGATTTTGTAGGTTGGGTTAGGCGAAGCCGTAACCCAACAAGATGCGGGCAATATGACGTTATCTGTTGGGTTACGCCGCTTCGCGTCTAACCCAACCTACGCAAAGCACCGTGGATTGAGGCGCGGAGCGCCGAATCCACCACATGGATAGCCGAAACCACGGTGGATTCGCTTCGCTTAATCCACCCTGCGAATTCGACTTGAAGCCAGGGGTGTGCACTATTTGCCGGTCGGATCAGTAAGTCTGGAGGGCGAAGAATGAGTCTGGTCAGAATCACGATGTTGGCATTGGCGTTTGCAGCCTGCGGCGCCCATGCCGAGCCCTGGCAAGGCCCCATTTTCGATGCGCACCTGCACTACAACGACGACGCCGTCGAGCGCTATTCCATCGGCACGCTGTACGAGCTGTTTTCGAAGAATGGCGTGAAGGCGATCCTCGCCAACAGCCGCCCCAACGACGGCACGCGCGCGCTCGTCGAGGCGAGTCTGCGCGGATTGCGCAGGGACTTGAAGGTCGTCCCCTTCATCCGCGTCTATCGCGACCGTTCCGACTACGGCGCCTGGTTTGCCAATCCCGACATTTACCGCATGATCGTCGAGGAGGAAAAGCGCGGCTTCTACCGCGGCATCGGCGAGTTCCATATTTACGGCAAGGATGCGGCATCGCCGATCGTCAAGGACATTGTCGATTTCGCCGTGGAGAAGGGTTTCGTGCTGCACGCGCACTGCGACGAGGAAGCGCTCGAAATCCTGTTCGCGCACAACCCGAAGGCGAGCATCATCTGGGCGCACACCGGCTTCACCACGCCGCTGGCGCGCGTCGAGGAACTGCTCGTCAAATATCCGAAACTGTGGGGCGAACTTTCCTACCGTTCGGACGTGACCGAATCGCGCAATCTCTCGGAAGGCTGGAAGGCGACCTTCGCTCGTTTTCCCGGCCGCTTTCTGCTGGGCTCCGACACCTGGATCGTCGAACGCTGGCAGTCGTATCCGCAGATCATGTCGCAGTACCGCAACTGGCTCGGCCAGTTACCGCCGGACATCGCCGCGCGCATTGCATGGAAGAATGGTGCGGTGCTGTTCGGGATCGAGTAGGAGGCCTGGCGGCTCTTCGGCTAATGCCGTTTATTGCGCGATGCTGTATGCTTTTTTGTAAGCAATCCCGTATGAAAGTCAAATTATGGCCCTGCAATCCAGCGTGTGCGAATTCGGCCAGGCGGCGTTGCCTTTTCGCCTGCGCGGAACCGGCGGCGCGTGGCATACCCCCGACAGCGCGCGCGGGCCGAACGGCCTGCTGGTGATGTTCATCTGCAACCACTGTCCCTACGTCAAGGCGGTGATCGGCCGCATCGTGCGCGATTGCGCTGAACTCGCAACGCACGGCATCGGCTCGATCGCCATCATGAGCAACGACACCGCGCAATATCCCGAGGACTCGTGGGACAACATGGCGCGCATCGCGCGCGACCTCGCTTTTCCTTTCCCCTATGTGCTCGACGAAACGCAGGAGGTCGCGCGCGCCTACGGGGCGGTGTGCACGCCGGAGTTTTTCGGCTACAACGCAAGTCTTGAATTGCAGTATCGCGGACGGCTCGACGATTCGGGGCGCAACGCCACGCCCGGCGCGCGCCGCGAGCTGTTCGAAGCCATGGTCGAGGTCGCGCGCAGCGGCGCAGGACCGCGCCGGCAATCGCCTTCGATCGGCTGTTCGATCAAATGGCGCAACTCGTGAGGGATTCCATGTTGCAAACGCTCGCTGCCGTACTCGGTATCGAAAACCATCCCGTCAGCCACCGCGAGCGCCTTGTCTCGGGGATAGGCGCCTGTCTGGCGATCATGATGGTCTATGCGGCAAGCCGTTTTTTCCTGCCGCCATCGGAGTCGGTGCTGATGGTGGCCTCCATGGGAGCGTCGGCGGCGCTGCTGTTTTCGGTTCCGCACGGCGCGCTGTCGCAACCCTGGCCGTTCGTGGCGGGCCATGTTGTCTCCGCGCTGGCGGGGGTCGGATGCGCCAAGCTGCTGGCCGGCAGTTTCTGGGCCGCGCCGCTCGCGGTCGGCGTCGCCGTGCTGGCGATGCATTATTTGCGTTGCCTGCATCCGCCCGGCGGCGGAACGGCTCTCATCGCCGTCATGGGCGGCCCTGCGATCGCCGGGCTCGGCTTCGGTTTCGTATTGACGCCGGTGCTGCTCAACGCGGCGATTCTGCTGGCATGCGCGGTGCTGTTCAACAGCGTGTTCGCGTGGCGCCGCTACCCGGCCTTTCTCGCGCGCACGCGCGAGGAGCGGCTTGCGGTTGCCGTGCCCCTGACTGGAGTGGCCGCCCCACCGGCGATCGCGCACGAGGACTTCGTCTATGCTCTGAGCCAGATCGATACCTTCATCGATGTGACCGAAGACGACCTGGTGCGCATCTACGGCCTTGCCACACGGCGCGCCCGCAGCGCCGCCGTCATCAAGGAAAACGCCGCGCGCATCGCGTGAAAGCATGGCGCGGCGCCGTCCCGGTGGAGCGCAAGACTTTCCCGCTCAGGGAAGCTTCACCGCCTTGATGTCGGCAGCGGCGCCGAGTCCCAGAGTCCTGACGAACGAAACGAAATGGCCGCGCGTGGTGATGTTGTCGTCGTGCACCGCGAAACCCACGTTATAGACCCCGCCTTCTTTCAGCGCTTTATCGTCGTCGTTGGTCAAACCCAGGGGCCGGGTCATCACCACGGTCCACACGCCGTCCTGCCAGGCGGCGGTCGCATTGTTGTCGGCTGCCGATCCTTTGGCGTCCGCGCGGCTGACCAGATAATCGGGAATCATGTCGCCTTCTTTCCAGCCCGCATTCGGATCGAACGGCACGGCGTTCTGCTCGCGGATCAGGAAGTGCTCGCCCTTGTGCAATTGATCGGCGGTGATCGACTTGTAACCCACCTTGGCCTGATCCCACATGTATTTTGGCGCGTGTGTTTTCGAGTCGCTGTTGCCGCTGAACATGTCCTTGCCGGCATCCGAATAGCGGAAATCGAGAACATAACCGTCGTCGGCCATGCCGGCCGCGTACGAGCGATGCGCGCGCCACTGGATCAGATCGACAAACCCGCCGTCGGCCTTTATTTTGGCGATCTCCTCCACGGACTTTCCCGTTTTCCAGTCGGCCGGGTCGGTGCGGGTGGACGGCAAATATTTACGCACGTCGTTTTTCTTGATCGCCGTCAGAAGCGCATTGGCTGCAACCTCTTCCTTGGTGAACTGGTGCGCCATGTCGCGCGAGCCGTCGTGGCAGGTCAGCCAGCATCCCTGCTTGGCGAACAGCGGCACCTTGCCGTCGTCGATCATGATGGTCATGCGGTCTTCGTAGATGCCGGGCTGCTTGCCTTCCTGCACCACCTGGTCAAGCTTGGGATAGCCGTAAACCTTCCATTCCTTGCCGTCGAAACGCAGGTACTGGTGCTCGGTGCCCGGATACGGATTCTGCGTCTTCCACTGGAAGCGGAAGTAGGCGTTCTTCGCGTCATAGGCGGCTTGTATCTTGAGATCGACCGACCCTGCCTTATCCTTGACAGGCGCCGGTTCAAGCGCGCCGCCCTTGACCAGTTTTGCGCCCAGCGCCTTTTCCTGGTTCGCGTGACACACGGTGCAGGCCTGCCCGAGCTTGACGCCCTTGATACCCTTGTCGCCCTTTTCCTTATCCCCCTTGTGCACGGTGTGCAGCCACTCGTATGAGGACTGGCCGGGATAAAACAGCGTCACCGTATTGGGCGATATACTTGCCCAGTCGATCGTGCCGGCATTCGCGGCGAAGGCAGGACCCGCAGCCAGCGCCGAAAGGCTCAAAAACAGAATGCTCTTTTTCATGATGCTCTCCATGTTTGAAAAAACGAACTACCCGTCAAAGGATAGAACGGAGCCCGGAAAGCAATTTGATGCAGGTCAATCAATCTGCATTCGTGCGCCAGGCGGCGCGCTCCAGTGCTCGTTATGGATCAAGCACCATGCACGTGGTGCTGCCATGCGCCAGCAACTTTCCGTTCCTGTCGACGAGCCTGCCATCGGCAGTTGCAATGCGCTTGCCGGCATGAATGATGTTGCCCTCCGCCGCTACACGCCCTGTCTCGTGCGTCATGCCGCGCACGAAATTGATCTTGAATTCGAGCGTGGTGAAGGTCTGGCCGGGAGGCAGCGTGGAAAGTATCGCGCACGCCATTGCCGTATCGAGGAGCGTGGCCGCATAACCGCCGTGCACCGTTTCGATAAAGTTGTAGTGCGAAGCGTCAGGGATGCCGCTGAAGGTGACATGCCCTTTTTCAACCGAAGCAAGCGCGAAGTTGAGCGGCGTGCCGATGGCGAGGTTGGGTAGCTCGCCCCTGGCGACGCGTTGCAGGAATTCGAGGCCACCCAGTTCCTTGAGCGCGGCGAGCATGGTCGAGCCGGTCATCTCGCCACCTTATTCAGCCCGTATCACTTGCACATTCTCCATGTCGAACATTGGCATCGTTCTATCATTGACGTCGACGCAACGAGGCGCCGCCGAGGAGCAGCAGCATTAACGACAAAGCCACTAATCCCCATTCGGTAAAGGTTGGGATCGCGGTTGACGAGGATACAATTGCCGCTGCATCGAGCGGGATATTGTTATTGGTAATGTCCGTCGCCGGCAACGGGAACGAGAGGTAGTAAGTCGTGCTTGTGGGTCCGGCCGGTGGCCCGGCAACCGCTTGCCCGCTGACGTTGCCGCCGGTGAATCCTGCCGGTACAGTGGTCGGCGGGATCACGGTACTCACGAATGCATAGCCCGCCCGCGATACCGTCAAGGTATAGGTTCCCGCTGGTGCGGCCGGCAGAAAAAAGAACGCAAAGGCGCCATCGGCTCCGGTAGTCAGTGTCGCCAACCCGCCAGCCAGGTGGATGGCCGGGTTGAAGCCCGGCGGGCCGCCCAAGGTTACCAGCGCTCCCCCAATCGCCAAGCGTGTGACGCTGTTGTAAACGACGCCGGATGGATCGATCGGCAAGCTCTGTCCTGGAACGCTTGTGATTCCTGCTCCCAGGGTAATCCCTGAAAGCTGCGATAGCGTTGGAGTACCGCCACCGCTCACCGCGCTGCCACCATCGCCGTTTACGGGTAGCGGACCGTTGGTCAACATCTGGCCAATGGGATCGATGAAGCGCACGGTGTAGATGCCATCGGGCAGACCGGTAAAGGCGTACTGGCCGCCCGAATCTGTGGTCGTGGTCGAAATAACCAAGCCGCCAGACATCAATTGCACGGGCCAGCCGGCGCGTCCGACTTCACTGCCGTCACGAATACTGTTGTAATTGAGGTCGTACCACACGCTGCCGGAAATCATGCCGGTTCCAGCGTTGATCGTGTCGGTGTCGGTGGCGCTGTTGTTGCCCGGCGTGGGATCGCTCACCCCGGCGGGCACACTGACTGTCGCGGTGTTGGCAATGGTGCCGGTGGCGCTGCCGGATACCGTGGCAGCCACTGTGTAGGTGATCGCCGCACCGTTTCGCATCGTCACCGTCGTGTTGAGATTGCCCGAGCCGCTGGCCGCGCCGCATGCGGTGGTGACCGAGCCTGTGCCTGCGGTGGTCACTGCACAGGTCCATGCGCCGATCATCAGCCCCGCAGGCGCAGTGTCCACCACAGTCGCCCCCGTCACATCGCCCGGGCCGTTGTTGGTCACCGTGATGGTGTAGGTGGTGCTGCCGCCGGCATTGACGCTGGTCACGCCGTCGGTCTTGGTGATCGCGAGGTCGGCCACGGCGCCACCGGTAACGGTTACGGTGTCCGAGCAACTGTTGCTGGTCTCGTTGATTTCGGAGATCACTCCGAGCGGATCCGCCGCGCATATGCCGCTGCTCCTCGGGTTGACCAGCGAGCCGCCTGCGCTGGGGGTTACGGTAATTGGAACGCTGAACGATCCGCCCGGCGGGATCGTCACCGTACCGCTTGCCGTACAAGTCAGCGTGTTGGTGGCAATCGCACAGTTGATGGTCCCGCTGGTTCCACCCGCCGTGGTTACGGCGCCCAGGTTATACGTCGCGCCCGTTGCCGGCAGGTCGTCGGTCAGCAGCGTCTGGGTGTTTGAAAATGATGCGGCAGAGCCCGCGCTGGCCGAATTGCTCATGGTGAGCGTCCAGACGAATGCGCTGCCCAGCGCCACCGAACCACCGGCGTTGTTACTCTTTGCCACCGTCAAGTCGGGCGCCAGAGGCACCGTCTTGCTGTCCGTGGGCGACGTCACGCCGTCCACTGTGGCGAAGGCCGTGTTTGTCACGAGCTTTGCCGTCACATCCGCCGATGTGACCGTGTAAGTCGCGGTACAGGTGATGCTTTCGCCCGGATTAAACCAATTGTCGAAGTTCCCGACGCTGCTTAAGGCCGGGCAGGTCACCGTCGTCAAATTGTCCGTTACCGACACCGGGCCTGCCAGAGCGGCGGAACCGCTGTTGGTGACCAGGTAACTGTAATGCAGTTGATTCCCGGCGGCAGTAAAGTAGGTTTCGGTCACGCTTTTGGCGATGGTCAGACCGGTGGTCGCGTAGGTCGCCGTTGAAGGGGAGGAAGTTATCGTGCCGCTTGCATGGATACCTTGGGCGGTCGCCGTATTCGCGTGCGAACCCGTCACAGCCGCAACTGGCCCCGTCACACAGGTGGCCGTGGCGCCTGGCGCCAGCGGCAAGGAGGCTGTCCAATTGCAACTAGCGGGATCTGCCGGCGTACCTGCCAATGCCGGATCGCTAACGCTTATCGCGGTGAACGAAAGATCACCGCTGTTGTAAACCTTGAAAAGGTAATACACATTGAAACCTGCAGCGACACCGATAAACGAAGTCCACGGATCGGCACCGGTGGCCGAAACTTGTTTTGTCAGGTCAATGGATGCCGTCTGGTCATTCACGACCAGCGACCCGGAGGCGGTGTTGCCGTTTCCGGCTTCAGTGGATGTCACTGCGCTCGTCGTATTGTTCTTCGTTCCGGCGGTTGTGTCTGTGACCGTGACGCTGAACGTACAACTGCTGTTCGCCGCAAACGATGCGCCCGAGAAGGTGAGCAGGTTGCCACCGGTGATCGCGAGGCTTCCGCTGCCGCAAAGGGAACTGGTGGTGCCGTTGGGGGCAGACAGCCCAGCGGGCAATGTGTCCGTAAACCCGATGCCGGACAGCGAATTGGAACTATTCGGATTGGTAATGGTGAAAGATAAAGTCGAAGTATTGCCGGTAAAAATCGACGTCGGGGAGAAAGATTTTGCAATGGCGGGAGGCGCAATGACAGTCAGGGAGGCAGTGGCATAATTGGTTGAGGCGCCACTCTGGGTGGATGAAATATATCCCGTGACGTTGTCGTACTGACCTTGAGTCGTGCCTGCCACCGTCACGTTGAAAGTACAGCTGCCGCCCGCGGCAAGCGACCCGCCCGTCAATGCGATTGTCCTCGTAGCGGCTGTAGTGGTCAGCGTGCCCGAGCATTGCGTCGTGGAGGAATCGGCAATGGACAACCCCGCCGGCAAAACATCGGTGAAGGCGATGCCGGTCAATGCCTGATTTCCAGCCGCTGTGTTAGTGATCGTAAAGCTCAGTGTGGAATTGCTGCCCTTAACGATTGGAGACGAGAAGGATTTGGCAATGGCCGGCGCCGGAGTCGGGACTGAACAGCCAGTGACGACGATATTATCAAGCAGCATAGAAGCGCCGGACGGATTTGCGCCATCAGCATTTATTCTAAAAATTGTCGTGCTCGCCCCTGTGCTGGCAGCTGCGAATGTTTGATCGGCGCTCCAGGTTGTTTTTGTTAAAGAACCGGTTGCAGGCGTCGTGGAGCTGAATGACGTTCCGCCATCTGCACTGGACCACACTCGCAAAATATTGGCCGTACCCCAGTTGGCCGTTGCATAGCTGAGAAGGCTGATCGATGCATTCGAATAATTGCTCGTATCAACCGCAATATCAAAATAAGGCGCGGTCGTCGATGTGTAAACGACACTCTTTTGAAAGCCCGAGCCTTCCCATGAATTTACGGCGGGACTACCCAATGTGGTGTTTACGCTTTGCGCCCCACCAGTTCCTCCTGCCGTGTAACTCGTCGTGGCAGTCGAAACATTGGATGCCTTGGTCGTATAGAGCGGTGGAACACCGGTTCCCGCAGCGGTTTCAAAAGTCCACGTGGCCAGTGTCTGCCCCGGTGTACACGCTGCAGCCGAGGACACAGCCAATGTGTCAGTACCGGTATTGCCGGTATCCGTGGACGTGTTGATAAAGAGATGCCCGGTGGTATTGACATAGGTTCCCGCGGACGCGGCGGTCACATTCACGGTAATGGTGCAAATGCTGTTCGCAGACAGCGTGCCATTCGCGAATGACAAGGACGTTGCGCCGCCGGTCAATGCAGGCGAAAACGCCCCGGAGCCGCAGCCGCTATACGTCACGCCAGGCGTGGCTGCCACGACCAAACCGCTTGGTACAGAGTCGGAAAAATTAACGCCGGTAAAAGTTTCCGTTGTCGGGTTGGTCAATTTGAACGACATGACCGATGTGTCGCCGGGAGCGATTGCCTTCGGAGTAAAGATTTTGGAAATGGTGACGCTGGAAGGGTCAACGATATTTGCAATGCGATAGCTGACCCCATAGTCGGCGTTATAGTGATAACTGCTGCCGGAGAAATCGTAGAACAGGTTGCTGAGGGTCTGGCTGGTACCGGCTCCGCTAAGTATCCTGACCGTGTAGGTAACGGCCACGGTGCCACCTGCTTTGTAGTCCCCGCCAACGCAAGAGCGGTAGGTCGGGCTGCCGGGATCGTTGTCCCATAGGCAGGCATCGGCGTAAAGCTTGCTATTGGGGTTGGGAACGTAGGGGCTGGTGTCGGCCGTATAAGCCGTACTCACGGACTGCAACTGAAAAATAGTGTTCGGAAAGTTGATAAACGACTCTAGCTGGTTGTACCCCTGGGTAGCAGTGAATCCGTCAAGCTCGATGGTGTACGTATTGCCGACCATCAGGGTCATCGATCCCCCGGCGGCGACAGAGGTGCCGTTCAACTTGATGTCCGTAATCCCGTTGCGGTTCTGCGAGACCAGGTGCTCCACGTAAAGCTCTCGCGGCGTGGGAGTTGATGCAGTGCCGGAACTGTCGGTTGCAGTAATGTGGTATTTGCGCGTTGTGTCGTATGCGGCCGCCACCTGTGTGACTTCAGTCTCGAAATAGGCATCCGAACATGCACCAACGCCTAAAGACGGGATCGCGATGGCACTCAGGGAGCCTGGGCGCAGGTTGATATTCGCGTTTGCCGAATCCCACACGAAGTTGACGGCCACATTGGTGGTGGCGACGCTGCTGCATACGCGTGCGCCCACCGGAAAATACTTCGGGCCGGAAGTGGGGTTGTTGCTGTCCAGTCCGATGATATTCCAGGTGAGCGGCGTGACTGTCAGTGTCGCCTCGGCATTACCTGAGACCAGGAAAGTGAGCCCGAGAATGGCGCCGGCAGCGATAGCAAATTGTTTGAGATTCATTCTGCTTCCCTTTTATCGATCCAAGTAGATTCTTGCCAGGCTTTTTCGAAGTACCGATAACCCATCACCCATCACCCATCACACCAGGCCCTCGATCACCTGCACATCGACCATGCTGCCCGCCTCGACATTGCCCATGCTCTCGCCGAGAATGATGAAGCAGTTGGCGTCCGACATCGACTTGAGAATTCCCGATCCCTGTTCGCCGGTGGTGCGCACCGTCCACGCGCCGCTTGCGTCGGTGCCGAGTATGCCGCGCTGGAATTCGGTGCGGCCCGGCGCTTTTTTGATGGCCGTGGTGCACAACGCGTTCAGCATCGGCAGCGGCGGCACGGGCGACACGCCCTGCAGGGTGAGCAGGGCTTCGCGCACGAACTGGTAGAAGGTCACCATCACCGAAACGGGGTTTCCCGGCAACCCGAAAAAATGCGCACCGGCGATTTTGCCGTATGCGAGCGGGCGCCCCGGCTTCATGGCGATTTTCCAGAACACCACTTCGCCGAGTTTGTCCATGAGCTGCTTGACGAAGTCGGCTTCGCCCACCGATACGCCGCCCGAGGTAATGACCACGTCGGCATTGGCGGCGGCATCCCTGAACGCCTGTTCGAGCAGCGCCGGATCGTCGCGCACCACGCCCATGTCGAGCACGTCGCAACCCAGACGCGCGAGCATGCCGTAAATCGTGTAGCGGTTGGAGTCGTATATCTCGCCTTCGCCGAGCGGCGCGCCGATCGAACGCAACTCGTCGCCGGTGGAAAAAAATGCCACGCGCAGCGGACGGTACACGCTGACCTCGCCGATGCCGAGCGAGGCGAGCAGGCCAAGCTCGGCGGGACGAATTGCGCGGCCGCGCGCGAGCGCGACTGCGCCTTTTTGCAAGTCTTCTCCCGCGTGGCGCACGTGCTGGCCTTTTTTCTGGCCGGAAGCGATGGCGATGGATTTTCCGCCGGATTTCGCCTTCTCCTGCATGACGACCGTGTCGGCGCCCTTGGGCACCACGCCGCCGGTGAATATGCGCACGCATTGGCCCTTGCCGAGCGTGCCTGCGAAAGGTCTGCCGGCGAAGCTCGCACCGATTTCGGCGAGCGTGGTGTCGCCCGAGGCGGCGAGATCGGCGGCACAGAACGCCCAGCCGTCCATTGCCGAGTTGCGGTGCGCCGGCACATCCACCGGGGAAGTCACGTCCGCGGCAAGCACGCGCCCGAGAGCGGAACGGATCGGCGCGCGCATCACACCCGAGACCGGTTCGAGAAACTGCCGGATGATGGCGCGCGCCTTCGCGACCGGCATGGAGTTGGGATCGTAATCGTCGGCGCATGAGGCCTGGGTGATAGTCAGCGGAATTTTCATGGGAGGCGGGGGAGGGAAGCGAGATGCAAATGTTACCCTCTCTGGCCACGTCCTGCGCGACTCCCTCTCCCGCGCGCGGCGAAGAGAACCGCCTGTGAGCGGGCGTTCCAATGCAGTGGAGCGCCCTGGGTGGGGGAGAGGGGAAAAGGCTTAAGCAGCTTCACAATCCTCAGGAACCTCTGAACAAGTCTTGAAATGTCATTCCCGCGAAAGCGGGAATCCATGTTTACTAGGAAAAATGGTTCCCCGCTTTCGCGAGGAAGACACTTGTTCAGGGGTTCCATCAATAAATTATTCCCAGTCTCAAGGCGGGTTTGCCGTATAATCTGCGCCTTTCCTTTTCTTCGCCCCGCGGGTGGCATCCAATGAAGTTTCGCTTCCCCATCTTCATCATCGACGAAGATTTTCGTGCCGAAAATTCCAGCGGTCTCGGCATCCGCGCGCTCGCCAAGGCGATCGAAGAAGAGGGCATGGAGGTGATGGGCGTCACCAGCTATGGCGATCTGTCGCAGTTTGCCCAGCAGCAAAGCCGCGCCTCGGCCTTCATCCTTTCCATCGACGACGAGGAATTCACGCCCGGCCCCGAGCTCGACCCCGCGGTCGTCAACCTGCGCGCCTTCATCACCGAAATCCGTTTCCGCAACGCCGAGATTCCCATCTATCTCTACGGCGAGACGCGCACTTCGCGCCACATTCCCAACGACGTGTTGCGCGAGCTGCACGGCTTCATCCACATGTTCGAGGACACGCCCGAATTCGTGGCGCGCCACATCATCCGCGAGGCGCGCAGTTACCTCGATTCGCTGTCGCCGCCGTTCTTCCGCGCGCTGGTGCATTACGCGCAGGATGGCTCCTACTCGTGGCACTGCCCCGGCCATTCGGGCGGCGTGGCGTTCCTGAAATCGCCGGTCGGACAGATGTTCCACCAGTTCTTTGGCGAGAACATGCTGCGCGCCGACGTGTGCAACTCGGTAGACGAGCTCGGCCAGCTCATGGACCACACCGGCCCGGTGGCGGCGTCGGAACGCAACGCGGCGCGCATTTTCGGCGCCGACCATTGCTTCTTCGTCACCAACGGCACCTCGACCTCGAACAAAATGGTGTGGCACGCCACCGTCGCTCCCGGTGACATCGTGGTGGTCGACCGCAATTGCCACAAGTCGATCCTGCACGCCATTATCATGACCGGCGCCAACCCGGTGTTCCTCACGCCGACGCGCAACCACCTCGGCATCATCGGCCCGATCCCGCTAGAGGAATTCAGCCGCGAAAGCATCCAGAGAAAAATCGACGCCAATCCGTTCATCAAGGACAAGAAACAGAAGCCGCGCATTCTCACCATCACGCAATCGACTTACGACGGCGTGCTGTACAACGTCGAGATGCTCAAGCAGACGCTCAATTCGAACATCGACACGCTGCACTTCGACGAGGCCTGGCTGCCGCACGCGACCTTTCACGATTTCTACAAGAACATGCACGCCATCGGCAGGGATCGCCCGCGCAACAAGGACGCGATGATTTTCGCCACGCACTCGACGCACAAGCTGCTCGCGGGGATTTCGCAGGCGTCGCAGATCCTGGTGCAGGAATCGCAAACGCGCACCCTCGACCGCCACCGCTTCAACGAAGCCTATCTGATGCACACCTCGACCAGCCCGCAATACGCGATCATCGCCTCGTGCGACATCGCCGCGGCGATGATGGAGCCGCCCGGCGGCACCGCGCTGGTGGAAGAATCGATCCTCGAAGCGCTCGATTTCCGCCGCGCCATGCGCAAGGTGGACGACGAGTGGGGCAAGGACTGGTGGTTCAAGGTGTGGGGCCCGGAAAAACTCGCCGCCGAAGGCATGGGCTCGCGCGAAGACTGGATACTCAGGAGCAACGAAAAGTGGCATGGCTTCGGCAACCTCGCGCCGGGGTTCAACCTGCTCGACCCGATCAAGTCCACCGTCATCACGCCGGGCCTCGACGTCTCCGGCAAGTTCGCCAAGACCGGCATTCCCGCATCCATCGTCACCAAGTACCTCGCCGAACACGGCGTCATCGTCGAAAAGACCGGGCTGTATTCGTTCTTCATCATGTTCACCATCGGCATCACCAAGGGCCGCTGGAACACGCTGGTGACGGCATTGCAGCAGTTCAAGGACGACTACGACAAGAACCAGCCGATGTGGCGCATCCTTCCCGAGTTCTGCCAGACGCACCCCACCTACGAACGCGTCGGCCTGCGCGAACTGTGCCAGCAGATTCACGACATGTACAAGGCCAACGACGTCGCGCGCCTCACCACCGAAATGTATCTTTCGAGCATGGTGCCGGCCATGAAACCCGCCGACGCCTATGCGCGCATGGCGCACCGCGAGATCGACCGCGTGCTTATCGACGACCTCGAAGGGCGCGTCACCAGCGTGCTGCTCACCCCGTATCCGCCGGGAATTCCGCTGCTCATTCCTGGAGAGGTCTTCAACAAGACCATCGTCCGCTTCCTGCAATTCGCGCGCGAATTCAACGCCAAATTCCCCGGTTTCGACACCGACATCCATGGCCTCGTGGAGGAAAAAGTCGATACCAAAATGGTCTACTACGTCGATTGCGTGAAGCAGGCCTGAGCGGCGGCGCAGGTGGAACAGGGTTAATGCGTTGACATCCCACCCGGCATGACAAATAATTTGTTCATTCGAACATCGTACCGCGACAGAGACCATGACCCACTACCGTGACATCATCACCATCGAGGCTGGCAAGCGCGGCGGCAAACCCTGCATTCGCGGGATGCGCATTACCGTTTATGACGTACTCGATTATCTGGCTTCCGGAATGACGCAGGAGGAAATCCTGCGCGATTTCCCCTTTCTCACCGCGGATGACATTCAGGCATGCCTGAGTTATGCCGCCGATCGTGAACGACACCAGATGGTGTCGAACGCGTGAAGCTTCTGCTTGACCAAAACCTTTCCCCCCCGGCTCGTAGATTTGCTCTCCGGTACTTTCCCGGGGTAGATGCACGTCCAGTCCCCCCGCCTGGATCGCGCGGACGATGAGTCAGTCTGGAATTACGCAAAGCTGTATGGCTTCGCAATCGTAACTTATTGAGAATTTCCTAATTGGTGACAACTCTGCCAATTGGCGGTGCACCCTCTACCCCAGTCCCTCTCCCGCGAGCGGGAGTGGCCGACAGGCCGGGAGAGGGGAAACAGTGTCATGAATTATGAAAAAGTCGATAGGATGCGGATTTTCATGAACGCAGCGTCCTCACTGGGGCCCCGCCGAAAGTCGTATGGATACGCCTGGGAAACTGCTCAACCACGATGATCGAGCAAATACTGAAACGGCATCGTAACGACATACAAAATCTTTCTGTCGATGGTGAGATCAGTTACCTTGTGCTGGTTTGACCAGGGTGCGCTATCCGGCTGCTTATCCCCGGTGAGTGGTTCAACAAGACCATCGTCCACTTCCTGCAATTCGCGCGCGAATTCAACGCCAAATTCCCCGGATTCGACACCGACATCCACGGCCTTGTGGAGGAAAAGGTCGATACCAAAATGGTCTACTCAGTCTATTCGAAATCGTTGCCGGTTCATCCCCAAGCGTGTGGGGAACACATATTCAAGCAATCCGCATGATTGTCGTAGATCGGTTCATCACCACGCATGTGCGGGCGGAAGTCGCTGATTATTTTCCGCGATTACCGGGAAGCGCGATTCGATTTCGCCGGTGTTGTTCTCAATCTTGATCATGGCTTACCATGTGCTTTCGGGAGTGACGCACGGCAATGGCGCCGTAGCGGATGGGGGGTGCTGGTGACGGCTTACCCGATCGATGAGGGAACGGCCGCCCCTCCACTCCCGATCTTCGCAGCGCGCCATTGATCATCTTCGGGATGCCTACCCCAGCGACCCAAGCGGTGTGGTGCCGTATTGAATTTTGTTCATGGGCGGACTAAAGTATCGATGCTCCGGTGACACGGTGAATCTCCCGGCCGTAGGACATTCTGCAAGAATGGATCGCAATGCGGGGGACATGGGAGTCCCCGCCCGGAGCATCCTCGCATTTGCAGGTTCATTACCGCGCGTAGAGGCACGGCGGATACTTTTCTTCTTCAATCAGCGCGTGCGCAAAAGCGAATACCGCGCGCAGGTCGTCGGCATTCAGTTGCGGGTAATTTTCAAGAATTTGCGCTTCCGTCCAACCCGCCGCCTTTAGCCCCAGCAGAAATTCCACCGTCAGGCGCGCGCCCTTGACATGCGGCCGCCCCCCGCCAACGCCTCGTCCGCCGAGACATATTTACCCGTCCGGCGCGCCTCATCCCGCGCCGCCAACCCACGCGCGACGAACTCCTGTTGCATCTTCCGGCGCTGGATGTTGAATTGAATCGCCTCCAGCACAAAACCGGAAAGCGTCTCCCCCTCCATCAACGCCGCCTCGGCAGCGGTGCGCACACTCGCGCTCACCCGCAACGGCGGAATAGTGGAAGTTTTGGTCACGGTTTTCATTCTTTACCCCTCTTTGCAATACAGATGCGATACAGCGTCGCCCCGACCCGTTTACCTGCAAATTGCTTCATAAACGCCGTACCAGCGACCAGCAACAGCCCCCAACAAAATTCACGTTTGATTGGTAAATGGAATTATTCGCCGGAAGCTATCAATGCGGCGGCAAGTATCTCCGCGCCCAGAAAATAACCGGAAGCTGCAAGCTTTTCTAACAGGGGCTTCGCCAGCGGAACCAAACCGTTGCGTTTCGCCAGCACCAGCACACCCACCGTGCCGATCACCGGTACATCGGCATTCATTGCCATTATTCGTCCGGCTTTATCGTCCATCAGAACACCGCACCCAAAGTCAATTGCCACCGCAATCGCACTCGCTTCACCGGCATCGATTTTTTGCGAAAACTCCGAAAAATCCGGCGATGCGCACAACTCCAATTGCTTCTTGCCAACAGCCTCTTGAATAAGCGCACTCTCAGGAAAATGCTTCGTCGGCGGAATCAGTGGGCAATTCTAGCCGGTTTTCAACTTAGATTTCGGTCATTGTCTGGCGCAGCCGTGAGGAACCGATAGAACTTTCGGCAGGATGCATCGA
>Ga0315281_10004692_pt1 | contig 19804 bp, 16 predicted proteins | sample YL17G07_0_MG_FD_204540 | JGI IMG/M metagenome (GOLD analysis project Ga0315281, IMG submission 204540) | Sediment microbial communities from Yellowstone Lake, YNP, Wyoming, USA - YL17G07_0 | ecosystem: Environmental > Aquatic > Freshwater > Lake > Sediment | place: USA: Wyoming | collected... | reverse complement strand
GTCAAGTGGCTTTCGAAGCGACTCGGCACGGATCTTCGCGTGCCGAAGCTCGCACCGCTCGGATACGATCTGGTAGGTGGCAGGTTGCTTTCCGGACCGCAGGGACCGGTCGCGCAATTCATGTACCAGGACGCAAAGGGCCAGCGGCTCACGCTGTATGTTTCGGCGCAGAAGGGCGATGGCCGCGACACGGCGTTCCGGTTCACCCAGGAAGACAAGGTTTCGGTGTTCTACTGGATAGACCACAATTACGGTTACGCGCTGTCCGGGGAAATCAAGCGCGAGGCGCTGCTCGCTGTGGCAACCGCCGTCTATCAGCAGCTCAGCCCGTAATTCGGGGGTCTGGCGGTTCACAACCAGTACCACGTGTCATGCTGATCAAGCGACCCTGCGACATCAAGCCCTCTGAAATCACCCCTTACGGCGTCTATTTGCGCCGGCGCGAATTCGTGAAGGCAGGGCTCGCCGCTGTCGCCGGCGCGGCAGGTCTTTTCGCAGGGTGCCTTGTCAGCGCTCAGGGCGCGCCTGCGAAGCTTGCGGGCGTCAGGAAGAGCAACTTCAGCACGATGGAGCAGCCGAACAGCTACAAGGAAATCACCCGCTACAACAATTACTACGAATTCGGGACCGAAAAGTCCGACCCGGCGGACTACGCGACGAAACTCAGGACGCGTCCATGGGCCGTAGTCGTCGAAGGAGAAGTGAAGCGGCCGAAAACGTTCGGCATCGAGGAGCTGCTCAAGTTCTCGCTCGAGGAACGCATCTACCGGATGCGCTGCGTCGAAGGCTGGTCGATGGTCATCCCCTGGGTCGGATTCGAGCTCAAGCGCCTCGCCGAGCAGGTCGAGCCGACCGGCAATGCGAAATTCGTCGAGTTCGTCACCGCGCTTCAGCCCGAGAACATGCCTGGGGTTCGCCTGCCGGTGCTGGAGTGGCCCTACCTCGAAGCCCTGAGAATCGACGAGGCGATGCATCCGCTCACCCTGCTCGCCGTGGGCCTCTACGACGAGGCGCTCGCCAAGCAGAACGGCGCGCCGATCCGGCTGGTTGTGCCGTGGAAATACGGCTTCAAGAGTGCCAAGTCGATCGTGCGCATCCGCTTCGTCGAAAAGCAGCCGAAGATCGCGTGGGAAAAGGCGGCCTCCCACGAATACGGCTTCTATTCGAACGTGAATCCCGACGTGGACCATCCGCGCTGGAGTCAGGCTACCGAACGACGGCTCGGACAGGACGGCCTGTTCAGCCCCAAGCGCAAGACGCTCATGTTCAACGGTTACGGCGATCAGGTGGCAAGCCTCTACACCGGGATGGACCTGAGCAAGTTCTTCTAGTGCCTGCGTGGCTGCGTCCGCCGTCGCCATGAAGCAGGCGATGCCACGGGCGCGTTCGCCCGCGGTCCTTTCACCACGGGTTTTAGCCTGGACGAAGGCGCTCCTATTCGTCCTGTGTCTGGGTCCGCTCGCCCGCCTTGTGATCGGCGCACCGCTTGATCTCCTGGGTGTCAATCCGGTCGAAACCATTCGACGCTCCACGGGAACCTGGACGCTGGCACTCGTGCTTGCCACGCTGTCGGTGACGCCACTGCGCCGGTTCACCGGCTGGCACTGGCTCGCGCGCTTGAGGCGCATGCTCGGCCTATACGCCTTTTTCTACGCGGTGCTGCATTTGACCAGCTACGTGTGGCTCGAGCAGTTCTTCGACGGCGCGGCGATCGTCAAGGACATCGTGAAACGTCCATTCATCACCATCGGATTCGCCGCCTTTGCCATGATGGTTCCGCTGGCGGTGACCTCAACCGACGCGATGGTCAGGCGCATGGGCGGAAAGAACTGGATCGCGCTGCACCGGCTGGTCTACGCGCTTGCCGTTTGCGGGGTCATCCACTACTGGTGGCTGGTCAAGCGCGACATCACGCAACCTGCGATCTATGCGCTGGTCCTGGCGCTGCTGCTGGGCTTTCGCGCCGCCTACGCGTTCAGGAAGCGGGCGCCGTAGCCGCGCTTGCCTCCGATCGGGCCGGTCAGCCTTCCACAGGTGTGCCGGCTGGAAGCGCCGCGCTGGTTCCGTGTCGCCGCCTCAGCCGCTGCTGCAGGTGCTCGAAGTAGATGTAGATCACGGGCGTGATGTACAGCGTGAGGAACTGCGACAGCACCAGTCCCCCGACGACCGCCAGACCGAGCGGCTGGCGCGCGTCCCCGCCCGAGCCGATGGCCAGCGCGATCGGCAGCGTGCCCATCAGGGCTGCGAAGGTGGTCATCATGATCGGCCGGAAGCGGATGATACAGGCCTCGTGGATGGCTTCCTTCGCCCCCTTGCCCTCGTTGCGCTGGGCCTCGATGGCGAAGTCGATCATGATGATGGCGTTCTTCTTGACGATGCCGATCAGCATGATGATGCCGACGAAGGCGTACATGTTGAGCTCCATGTTGAACGCCCACAGCGTCACCAATGCCCCCAGGCCGGCCGTGGGCAACCCCGAGAGGATGGTGACCGGGTGGATGAAGCTCTCGTACAGCATCCCGAGCACGAGGTAGATCACGAAAATGGCGACCACCAGCAAGATGCCCATGCCGGCGAGCGAGCTCTGGAACGCCTGCGCCGTGCCCTGGTAGCGGCCGGTCAGCGTCGCCGGCACCTGCAGTTCCATCACGGCCTTGTCGATGACGGTGATGGCCTCCGACAGCGCCAGGCCCGGCCTAAGGTCGAAGGCCAGCGTGACCGAGGGCAGCTGGCCGAGGTGGGTCACGGACAGGGGGCCGACGCCGAAGCTGAGTTTGGCGACCGAGTTGAGCGGTACCAGCACGCCGGTCGTGGAGCGGATGTAGAGCATGTTCAGCGCCGAGGGGTCGCGCTGGTATTTCGGGTCGAGCTCCAGGATGACCCAGTAGTTGTTGGTTGCGGTGTAGATGTTTGACACCTGCTTGGACCCGAAGGCGCTGTTCAGTGCCGATTCGATCTGCTGGGGGGTTACGCCAACCGAGGAGGCCTTCTCGCGGTCGATCTCCACGGTCACCTGCGGCCGCGTGATCTGCAAGTCGCTGGTGACGTCGGTGAGTTCCGGCAGGGTCTTCAGTTTCGCCTCGACGATCGGCGCCCAGCGATAGAGATCCTCGGTGCTCGCCCCCTGCAGCACGTACTGGTAGGGGCTCTTGGTGAGCTGGCCGCCGATGCGGATGATCGGCACATTCTGCACAAACACCTTTACGCCAAGCACGCCTTGCAGTTTCGGGCGCAGACCTCGTACCACCTCGTCGGCTGGTTTGCGCTTGCCAAACGGTTTGAGCGAAATGGTGGCGCGACCGATGTTAAGCGAGGGATTGAAGCCGCTCGCGCCGATGAAACCCATCGCCGCCTCGACGTTCGGGTCGGCGAGGACGATCTTCAGCACCTCGCGCTGTGCCGTAGACATGGCCTCGAATGAGATGTCCTGGGGACCCTCCACGAACAGGAACAGCTGCCCGCTGTCGTCGCTCGGCAGGAAACCCTTGGGCATGCGCTCGAACAGCGCCCCGGTGGCGATGACGATGGCGAGGAACACCACCATGGTGAAGCGCCCGTGATCAAGCGACCAGGCCAGGGTGCGGTCGTAGGCGCGCTTGGTCGCCTCGAACGCCCGCTCGCTCATCAGGAATATGCGCCCGTGCCTGACCTCGCTGTGCGGCCTGAGGATGCGGCTGCACATCATCGGCGTGAGCGTGAGGGAAACGACACAGGAGATCAGCACCGCGACGACGATGACCACCGCGAATTCGTGCAGCAGGCGGCCCAGGATCCCGCCCATGAACATCACGGGAATGAACACCGCAATCAGTGAAATCGTCATGGACACGATGGTGAAGGAAATTTCCTTGGAGCCTTCCAGCGTCGCCTGCATCGGGCTCTTGCCCATTTCGATGTGGCGCGAGACGTTCTCCAGCATCACGATGGCGTCGTCCACCACGAAGCCCACGCACAGGGTCAGCGCCATCAGCGACAGGTTGTCAAGGCTGTAATCGAGCACGTACATCAGGGCGAAGGTGCCGATCACGGAGATCGGCAGCGCGACGCTGGGGATGACGGTAGCGCGCACGTTGCGCAGGAAAACGAAAATTACCATCACCACCAGCACCAGTGCGACCAAAAGGCTGAACTCCACGTCCTCCACCGAATTGCGGATCGTGATCGAGCGGTCGAAGAGTATGTTGATGTCTATCCCTGCCGGCACTTCAGCGCGAATTGCCGGCAACAGCTTCCTGATCTTGTCGACGACCTCGATGGTATTGACGCCGGGCTGGCGCTGGATGGCGAGAACGATGCCGCGCTTGTCCTTGTACCAGGCGGCGACCTTGTCGTTCTGCACGCCGTCGATGACGCGCCCGATATCGCTGAGGCGGATGGGCGAGCCGTTGCGGTAGGCGACGATGATAGGGCGGTAGGCTGCGGCCGTGTAGAGCTGGCCGGTGGCCTGCACCGCGAACACCTGGTCCTTGCCGTAGAGCGTGCCGGTGGGCAGGTTGACGTTGGCGTTGGCCACCGCCTGCTCGACTTCGTTGATGCCGACGCCGCGCGAAGCGAGCGCGCTGGGGTCGACTTGCACCCGCACCGCGTATTTCTGCTGGCCGTTTACCTGTACCTGCGCCACGCCGTTGATGGTGGAGATGCGCTGGGCGAGAAAGGTTTCCGCGTACTCGTTCACCGTTGACAGCGGCAGGGTGTCCGAGGTGAGCGTAAGAAGAAATACGGGCAGGTCGGCCGGGTTTACCTTGCGGAACGACGGTGGCGAGGCCATGTTCGTCGGCAGCTGGCGCGCCGTGGCCGCGATCGCCGAATTCACGTCCTGCGCAGCGGCGTCGATATCGCGGTCGAGCGAGAACTGGATGGTGATGCTGGCGATTCCCTGGCTGCTGATCGAGGTCATGGAATCGATGCCGGCGATGGTCGAGAACTGCTTCTCGAGCACGGTCGCGACGGCCGCGGCCATGGTTTCCGGGTTGGCGCCGGACAGCTCCGCGGTGACCTGGATGGTGGGGAAATCGACGTTGGGCAGTGCGGAGACGGGAAGCTTCTTGAAACCCGCGATCCCGAAAATAACGATGCCGAGCATGACCAGGATGGTCATGACCGGCCGGCGGATGAACAGTTCGGAGAGGTTTGCACCCATGGTGAACGGGGAAGGAGGAACGATCAGGACTTGGCGGTGGTGACCTTCACGCCTGGGGCGAGCCGCAGCTGGCCCCGGGTGATGACCTGCTCTCCTCCCTTCAGGCCGGTGGCTATGATGGCGCTTTCCCCGTCGGAACGGTCCACGGTCACCTTGCGTACTTCGGTGGTCATGTCGGGCTTGACCACGAACACGTACTGCCCGTCGGGCCCGGTCTGCACTGCCTGCGTCGGCACCAGGACGGCGTTCTTCTGCTCGTAGAGCTTGACGTTGACGTTGACGAACTGGCCCGGCCAGAGCGCGTTGTCCTTGTTTTGGAAAAGTCCCCTTAACTTGATCGTGCCGGTGGTCTGGTCGACCGCGTTGTCGACGAATATGAGCGTCCCCGATGCCGCGGGCTTGTCAGTGCCGGTCGGCGCCGCTGCGACCGCGAGCGAACCTTTGGCCATGTAGCTGCGTATGGCGGCCAGACGCTGCTCGGGCACCGCGAAGCTGACATAGATCGGATGCACCTGATTGAGCACCAGGAGCGGATTGGTGTCGTTGGCCTTCACCAGGTTGCCCTTTGCGATCTGGATCTTGCCGGTAAAGCCCTCGATGGGCGCGAGGATGGTGCAGTAATCGAGATTGAGCTTGGCGTTGTCGAGTCCGGCGCGGCTGGCCTGGGCCACCGCCTCGGCCGTATCGGCATTGGTGCGAATCTGGGCGTAGGCCTCCTTGGAGATGAAGTTCTTCTGCAGCAGTTCCTGGTAGCGGCGTTCCTGGGACCGCGCCTGGTCCTTCTGTGCCGTATCTTTCAGGAAATTGGCCTCGGCCTGCCGCAGCGCCGCCTCGAACGGCCGCGGATCGATCTTGAACAATACGCTTCCCTGGCGCACCTCCTGGCCTTCCTTGAAATTGACCTCGACGATCTGGCCGTCGACGCGCGCTTTCACGGCAACCGTCGCGAACGGCTCGACGTTTCCGATTGACTGCAGCCGTACCGGGACGTCCTGCTGCACGACGGTGGCGACGGAGACCGGCACCGCCGCGGGGCCTCGTGCGGCCTTCGATTCCTGCGCGGACGTGCCGGTGGCGAAATGCACGACGAGTGCGCCGCCGATCACCGCCAGACTGGCCAATCCGATCAGCGTGCGGCGGCTCGGGGCGCCGGAGGCGATGAAGGAATGGACGTTTGGTTTCATGTGACCGTGTTTGGTTTCATGTGACCGTATGCGAGTGGTGCGGGCGGGAACAGGCCCGCAGAACCGCTAAAATCTACGGCAAAACGCGCTCTAAAGCAAAGAGACTCTCAACCGATTCCCTGGCGCGCACAAGATGGGCGGCCGCGCCATCGACCATGACTTCCGCGGCGCGTGGCCGGGTGTTGTAGTTCGAACTCATGCTCATGCCATAGGCCCCTGCCGAAAGGATCGCGAGCAGGTCGCCCGGCTGTACCGTCAGGCTGCGTCCAAGGCCCAGAAAGTCGCCTGATTCGCACACGGGTCCGACCACGTCGTAGATCGCCGGGGTGCCCGTGCGAGCTCGCACCGGGATGATGTCGTGCCAGGCCTCGTAGAGCGCCGGGCGCAGGAGGTCGTTCATCGCGGCATCCACGACGGCGAAGTTCTTTACCGGTCCGTGCTTGACGTACTCGACCCGTGTGAGCAGTACGCCGGCGTTGCCCACCATCGCGCGTCCGGGTTCGAACATCAGCTTGATCTTGCGCTTTCCGAGCAGCGAAAAAAGCCGCTCCAGATAATCCGGCACGGAGGGCGGTTGCTCGTCCTGGTAGCGGATGCCCAGGCCCCCGCCCAGGTCGAGGTGTTCGACGTGGATCCCCTCGGTCGCAAGCCTGTCGGCAAGCGCGAGGATTTTCTCCAGCGCAGCGACGAAGGGCCCGGTCTCGGTGAGTTGCGAGCCGATATGGCAGTCGATGCCCACGACTCGAAGCCCGGGCAGGTTCGAGGCCCTGCGGTACAGACGCAGGGCATCGCCGAAGTCGATGCCGAACTTGCTTTCCCGGAGGCCGGTCGCGATATAGGGATGGGTCTTGGGGTCGACGTCCGGATTGACGCGCAGCGATACCGGGGCCTTGCGGCCCATTTCGCGCGCAATCCGGTCAAGCCGCTCGACCTCGGCCTCGGATTCGACGTTGAAGCAAAGAATCCCGGCAGCCAGCGCAGTGCGCATCTCGGCTTCGGTCTTGCCTACCCCGGAGAAGACCGTCTTCGACGCCGAGCCGCCGGCGGCGAGCACGCGCGCCAGTTCACCGCCGGAAACGATGTCGAATCCCGCGCCAAGGCGGGAAAAAAGGTTGAGGATGGCGAGGTTGGAATTGGCCTTGACCGCATAGCAGACCAGCACGTCGCGCCCGGCGCAGCCCGAAACGAATTCCCGCCAGGCGTTCTCGAGCGCGGCTCTCGAGTAGACATAGCAGGGCGTGCCGAATTGCTGCGCGAGGGATTCGAGCGAAACCGCCTCGATGCACAGGGCCCCGTCGCTTCGGGAAACCGGGTTCATTTGCGCTGCGCGTCGCTCTGGGCGGGTTTCTGGTCGGCCGGAGGCAGGTACAATGGCCCTTTGGTCCCGCAGGCCTGCAGGAAAAGGCATAACAGCACCACACCTGCAGCGCGGCAAGGCATCATTTTCACTCTTGAAATTATCATAACACGGCGATGAACGAATCCGAGTTCAACGCTTGCGCCGAGGGCGCGCTGGCGGCGATCGTCCGCGCCCTGGAAGCGAGCGCGGTCGAATGCGATTCCGGGTTCAAGGGCGAAGGCGTGCTCGAGCTGGAGTTCGAGGGCCGCAGCAAGATCATCGTCAACCGCCACGGCCCGGCGCGGGAGATCTGGGTCGCTGCCAGATCGGGCGGATACCACTTCCGCTTCGAAGGCAACTGCTGGGTGAATACGCGTGACGGGGAAGAACTGTTCGCGGCACTGTCGCGTTACGTCAGCGAGCAGTCGGGCTCGGCGGTGGTGTTGAGCGCGGGCGGCTGAGACGCCAGGACAGGGCTACTTAGAACAGCTGGTTCCTGATTTCCTCGGATGAGCGGCCGGCCCCGTCGCCTTGCGCGGGCGGCAGATTCTCCGGATAGAAATACTCGGGTCTTCCATCAGGGGCAAGCTGACCGGACTCGTTCACTCGCGCGCTGGTCACGCCCTCGGGCATCGGCATCGCGGATTCGGGGGTGGTCTTCAGCACCTTGCCCATGTAGCCCATCCAGATTGGCAGCGCGGTCAGGCTGCCGGTTTCGTTCGAACCGAGCTTCCTTGGCTGGTCAAATCCGACCCACGCTATGGCCGCGAGTTCGGGTTGGTATCCGTTGAACCATGCGTCGATGTAGTCGTTGGTCGTGCCAGTCTTGCCGGCAAGGTCCTGTCTGCCCAGCGACATCGCGCGCACGGCGGTGCCGAAACGGACCACGTCGTGCATCATGCTGTCCATCAAGAATGCGTTGCGCGCGTCGATCACCCGCAGCGACTCGGTTCCCGCCATGGCCGGCTGGGCCTCGGCCAGCGTGTTGCCCCGGTCGTCGACGATGCGGGCAACGATGTAGGGCTCGATCCGGTAGCCGCCGGTGGCGAACACACCATAGGCGCGCGCCATCTGCCATGGGGTCACCGAGCCCGCGCCCAGCGCCATGGTGAGGTAGGGCGGGTGCTTGTCGGCGTCAAAGCCGAAGCGTGCAATGTAATCCCGCGCGTACTGGGGTCCGATGGCCTGCAGAATGCGGATGGAAACCATGTTCTTCGACCTGACGAGCGCGGTTCGCATGCGCATCGGTCCTTCGTATTTGCCATCATAGTTCTTGGGTTCCCAGATCTGCCCGCCGGTGAGGGATGCGTCCACCACGACCGGCGCATCGTTGATGATCGTGGCCGGCGTGAACCCTTTCTCCAGAGCCGCGGAATAGATGAACGGCTTGAACCCTGAACCCGGCTGGCGCCACGCCTGGGTCACGTGGTTGAACTTATTGTGGTTGAAGTCGAAGCCGCCGACCAGGGACCGGACCGCCCCCTCCGCAGGGCTGACGGAGATGAATGCGGCTTCGGCCTCGGGCAGCTGCAGAATCTGCCAGCGGCCTTTATCGTCTTTGGCGATGCGGATGATGGCGCCGCGCCGTATCCGCTTGTTCGGAGGCGTCTTGTCCTCGAGCATGCGTGCGGCGAACTTGAGACCTTCGCCGCTGATGGCGACCGTCTCGCCGCCGCGGCGCCAGGCGCGCACCTCGCGCGGGCTTGCATCCAGCACCAGTGCGACGAGGATGTCGTCGCTGTCGGGATGATCGGCGAGCGCCTCGTCGTAGGCCTCCTCGCCCTCGCCGGAGTCCCCCAGGTCCGCGTAGCCCTCGGGTCCCCGGTAGCCGTGGCGGCGGTCGTAGTCGAGCAGCCCGCGGCGCAGCGCCGTGTAGGCGGCTTCCTGGTCGTCCTTGCGGATCGTGGTGTAGACGCGAAAGCCTCGGCTGTAGACATCCTCCGGATAGCGTTCGTGAAGCATCTGCCGCACCATTTCGGCAACGTATTCACCATGGACCTTGTAATCATTCATTTCGCGCTTGATGGCAAGCACGGCTTTCTGGGCCTCGGTGTATTGCTCCTCCGTCACGTATCCGATCTCGCGCATGCGGCGCAGCACATAGAGCTGACGCTGCTTTGCCCGCTTGGGATTGACCACTGGATTGAATAACGAGGGCGCCTTGGGGAGGCCTGCCAGCATCGCTGCCTCGGCGGCAGACAACTGTGCGAGCGGCTTGCCGAAGTAAATCTGCGCAGCTGCCGCGAAACCGTAGGCACGCTGCCCGAGGTAGATCTGGTTGATGTAGATTTCGAGAATTTGTTCCTTGGTGAGGCTCGCCTCGATCTTGAATGCGAGCAGCGCTTCGTATACCTTGCGGGTCAGGGTCTTCTCGGAGGAAAGGAAGAAGTTTCTCGCGACCTGCATGGTGATCGTGCTTGCGCCCTGTCGCTTGCCGCCCGTGAGAAGATTCGAATATGCGGCCCGGAGGACGCCGACGTAATCGACCCCGGTGTGCTGGTAGAAGCGCTCGTCCTCTGCGGCGAGAATGGCGTTCTTCATCACCGGCGGGACGTCTTCGATACGGACGAGGGACCGGCGTTCTTCGCCGAACTCGCCGATGAGGACGCCATCCGCGGTGTAGACCCGCAGCGGGATCTTGGGCTGGTAATCGGTGAGAGCCTCGATGGAGGGGAGATTGGGGTAGGCGAGCAGCAGCACGAAACTGGTGATCGCCACCCCCATGACACCGACCCCCGCAAGGAGCAAAATGGGGAAAGTGAGCCAGCGCAGGCGCATTCCGGGCAAATCCTTGAAAAGGACGCCTATTATAGGCGGAGGCCGTAAGCACTGCCGACAGGCCCCTGAAAACACGCAGGAAAAATTTACTTTACAGCGTCGGTAGTTGTTGCTAGGATTTAACGTGGATTATATTTTCCGCGCCTAAGCGGCCATATCAGAAAGGGAAATTGGGTTTGGCGCTCGATTTTGACATCTTCAAACCGAAGGCCCAGCCGTTGTTCGGGATGGACATCAGTTCGTCCTCGATCAAGATGGTTGAGGTTATGGACGCGGGCAAGGGTGCCATTCGTGTGGAGCGGTACGTGATCGAGGCTCTCCCCAAAGATGCGGTCGTTGACGGTAATATCGCCAACCTCGAGGCGGTGCAAGAGGCCGTCCAGCGCGGCTGGAAAAAACTGTCGACGCGCACCAAGAACGTCGCCATGGCTTTGCCCACGGCGGCGGTGATCACAAAGAAGATCATTGTGCCTGCCGGCCTGCGGGAGGAAGAACTCGAGATGCAGGTCCAAACCGAGGCGAACCAGTACATTCCATTCGCGCTTGAGGAAGTGAACCTCGACTTCCAGGTCGTCGGGCCGGCTCCCTCTTCCCCCGAGGAGGTCGAGGTGCTGATCGCAGCATCGCGCAAGGAGAAAGTCGAGGACCGGGTCGCCGTAGTAGAGGCCGTGGGCCTCAAGGCCCTGGTCATGGACGTCGAGTCCTTTGCCATGCAGACGGCCTTCGACCTGATCAAGAAACAGTTTCCCAGCGACGGCAAGGACCAGAATATCGCGTTGGTCGATGTCGGCGCCAATGTCATGAACATCACGGTGCTGCGAAACGACCAGACGGTATACACGCGCGAGCAGGCGTTCGGGGGCAATCAGCTCACCCAGGACATCATGCGACAGTATGGCATGAGCCATGAGGAGGCCGAAGCCGCCAAACGCACCGGCGGCCTGCCCGAAACCTATGATGCCGAGGTGCTGCGGCCGTTCATGGAGAACGCAGCGCTCGAGATCCAGCGTGCGATGCAGTTTTTCTTCACCTCGACGCAATTCAACAGCATCGAGCACATTCTGCTCATCGGTGGCTCGGCGGTGATACCGGGTCTGGACGAAGTCGTGTCCACGCGCACCCAGGTCAATACCTTGGTCGCGAACCCTTTTGTCAGCATGTCCGTCAATCCGCGTATCCAGTTGAAAAGACTGGTCGCTGACGCGCCTTCGTTGATGATCGCATGCGGCCTGGCGATGCGGAGATTCGACACGTGACCATCCGCGTCAATCTGCTGCCGCACCGCGAGGAGCGGCGCAAGGCACAGCGCAAGCACCTGGGGATTCTCGCAGGCATGGTGTCCGCGCTCGCGATTGCGATCGTCGTTCTCATCCATGGCGTGATCGCAGGCTATATCGGGATCCAGGCCGACCGCAATACCTTCCTGAAGAAGGAAAACGCGAGTCTGGACAAGGAAATCGATGAAATCAAGAAGCTCCAGAACGAGATTGCAGCGTTGCTGGCGCGCAAGCAGGTGATCGAGCGGCTGCAGACTGACCGCGCCCTGGCGGTGTATCTGCTTGACCAGCTTGTACGCCAGCTGCCCGACGGCGTTTACATGAAGACCATCAGACAGACGGGACGGAAAATATTCATGAACGGGTATTCGCAGTCGAACGCCCGCGTTTCGACCTTGATGCGCAACATCAGCTCCTCGCCCTGGCTTGAGAACGCGGTGCTCGTCGAGATCAAGGCGGCAACGGTCAGCGGCAAACGCGTGTCCGAGTTCACCATGAACCTGAACCTGAAGGCGCTGCAGGTTGACGACCCCAAGGCCGGGGCGGCAAAGGCGGGGGCCGCCAAGGCTGACGCCGCCAAGAAGGGATAGCCCGGAATGTTGAAGACGCTGCTTGAACAGTTCAAGGGCCTCAATCCCAAGGATCCGGGGGCCTGGCCGGCGCTGCCCAAGGCGATGCTGCTGTTTGTGTTGTTGATCGGCATCCTGGTGGGCGCGTATTTCCTCGATTGGTCTGACCAGATCGAGCAGCTTGAAGCCGGGGCCGCCCAGGAAACCAAGCTCAAGGATGAGTACAAGAACAAGAAACAGCAGTCGGTCAATCTGGACCTTTACCGCCAGCAGCTACGCGAGATCGACAGCTCGTTCGGCGCGCTGCTCAAGCAGTTGCCGAACCGCTCGCAGATGGACGCGCTGCTCGTCGATATCAACCAGGCCGGGCTGGGGCGCGGTCTGCAGTTCGAATTGTTCAAGCCCGCGGGCCAGGAAACCGGACGCGACTTCTATGCAGAGTTGCCGATTCAGCTCCGGGTGATGGGGAATTACCACGACATCGGCGCCTTTGCGAGCGACATCGGCGGGCTGTCGCGTATCGTCACGCTCAACGACATCGCTCTTTCAGGCGGCAAGGACGGCTCGCTGACCATGGACGCCACCGCCAAGACTTTCCGTTACCTCGACGAAGACGAGGTCGCGTCGCAGCGCCGGGCATCGGCACAAAAGAGTGCAAAGGCGGCGAAGAAATGAAACGCGCGCACGTCATTGCACTCGGGCTGTTCCTTGCAGCGTGCGGCGGCGGGGAATATCAGGATCTGAAGGAAGAGTTGAAGAAACTCACCGCTGATATGCGTGGCAAGGTGCCTCCCCTGCCCGTGGTCAAGCCTTATGAGCCCGTTCCGTACAAGGCATTCGATCTTCCCGATCCGTTCAGTCCGGCGAAGATCGAACTCGTAACCAAGGCCGCCAGCACCGGAGGTGGGCTCAAGCCGGATCTCAATCGACCCAAAGAGCCGCTCGAGGCATTTCCGCTCGAGTCCGTGAAGGTGGTTGGCATGCTCCAGCAGGGCAAGCTGGCATATGCGCTGGTGCGGGCCGACGCGAGTGTATACCGGGTAAAGGTCGGCAGTTACCTGGGCCAGAACTTCGGTCTGATTACCGGCATCACCGATGCCCAGGTCCAGTTGCGCGAGCTCGTACAGGATGCCTCGGGGGACTGGACCGAACGGGTCAGCACGCTGCAGCTGCAGGAAGTAGGAGGAAAACAATGAAAACGAGCTTGCGTAGGTTCTTCGGGCTGGCGATTTTGGCATTCGGCCTGTTTGCGGCGCAGGCCGCACTGGCCCAGAATGCGATCGACTCGTTCAACGTGACGCAGCAGGGCGGTCAGATCACGGTTCGCATGGGCTTCAAGGAGCCGCTTGCAGCCGCGCCGGGAAGCTTCACCGTCGCCAGTCCGGCGCGCATCGCATTCGATTTTCCCGGTACGACGAACGGTCTGGGGCGCAGCAGCCAGGACGTCGGCGAGGGCGAGCTGCGTTCGATGAGCGTCGTGCAGGTGGGTGATCGCACGCGCGTGGTTCTGAATCTGCGCAACTTGATGCGGTATGAAACCAAGGTTGACGGTCGCAACCTGGTCGTCACCATGACCCCGAGCGCCACCGCGGTAGTGGCTTCGCGCTTTGCCGAAGGCCGCACCGACGTTGGACACGCGCTCAAGGACATCAGCTTCCGGCGCGGCCGCATGGGTGAAGGCCGAATCATGATCGATCTTTCAGATGCCTCCACGGGGATCGATATCCGCCGCCAGGGGCAGCAGATCGTCGTTGACTTCCTGAAGGCGAGCGTCCCCGACAGCTTGCGCAAGCGTCTCGATGTCGTCGATTTCGGCACGCCGGTGCAGATCATCAACACGTTCCCGCAGGGGGACAACGTACGCATGGTGATCGAGCCCAAGGGCCTGTGGGAGCACAACGCCTACCAGACCGATACGCAGTTCGTTCTCGAGGTGAAGGCGGTGGCGTTTGATCCCAACAAGATGGTTCAGGGTGGCCGGGCTGGCTATCAGGGAGAGAAGCTATCGCTCAATTTCCAGAACATCGAAGTCAGGAGCGTGCTGAACGTCATTGCCGACTTCACCGACCTCAACATCATCACCAGCGACAGCGTCCAGGGCAACCTCACGCTTCGCCTGAAGGACGTGCCCTGGGACCAGGCCCTGGACATCATTTTGCAGACCCGCGGACTGGATATGCGCAAGAACGGCAATGTGGTCTGGATTGCGCCGCGCGACGAGCTCGCCACCAAGGAGAAGATCACGCTCGAATCGCAGCAGCAGATCACGGAGCTGGAGGCTGTGCGCACCGAGACGTTCCAGCTCAATTACGCCAAGGCCGTCGATGTCGCCAAGGTGGTCCGCGACGACAAGCAGTCAATTCTTTCCAAGCGCGGCAGCGCGGTCGTCGATGTGCGCACCAACCAGCTGTTCGTGCAGGACGTCTCGGGCAGGCTTGAGGACGTGCGCAAGCTCATCGCCAAGCTGGACATCCCGGTGCGCCAGGTACTGATTGAAGCGCGCATCGTGGAGGCCAACGACAACTTCGCCAAGACCCTGGGCGTGCGCCTGGGCTTCAACGATTCGGGCATACATCGCGTGGCTGGTTTGAACACGAGTTTCCAGACTGCCCCAACCCTGGAAACGCTGGGTGCTGCGACGGCGGCCGCCGGCGGTTCGAGCAACGTGAACCTTCCTGCCCAGGGCGTGGCTGGAACCAACGCCACGTTCGCGATCAGCCTGTTCAACGGTATGCAGACCCGTTTCATCAACCTGGAGATTTCTGCACTGGAGAATGACGGCAAGGGCAAGATCATTTCGAACCCGCGCGTGCTCACGACCAATAACGTCGAAGCGCTGATCGAGCAGGGCACGGAGATACCGTACCAGACGACCAGCAATGCCGGCACCTCGACCTCGTTTCGCAAGGCCAGCCTCTCGCTCAAGGTCAAGCCCCAGATCACGCCCGACGGTAACGTCATCATGACTCTGGACGTGAACAAGGATGCGCCCGACCTTGCGACCGCTTCGTCGGCCGGTATTGCGATCAGCACCAAGCACGTCAGGACCGAGGTGCTGGTGGAGAATGGCGGCACGGTGGTGATTGGCGGAATTTATACCCAAACCACCGCCAACGCCACGACCAAGGTTCCGTTGTTCGGCGACTTGCCGGTCCTCGGCGCCCTGTTCCGCAACAATCTGCGGCAGGATGCCAAGACCGAGCTGCTCGTGTTCATCACGCCGCGCATCGTCCAGGACCAACTCGGACAGCGCTAGGCCGCAGCGCCTTGCCGCCGCCTCCTGGGCCGGCGGTGAGGGCTTTTCCGCCTCGCCGGGAAGGCGGGAAAGCTACAATGACGCCGTGAAGTCCTCCGCCAACATATTCCTCGTCGGCATGATGGGCGCGGGAAAGACCACCGTCGGCCGGCTGCTCGCCAAGCATCTCGGTAAGACGTTTCACGATTGCGATCACGAAATCGAGGCCCGCACCGGCGTGCGCGTCTCGGTGATATTCGACATCGAGGGCGAGCCGGGATTCCGCAAGCGCGAGGCCGAGGAACTGCGTCGCCTCGCCGCACTGGGGAATATTGTTCTGGCCACGGGCGGCGGGGCCGTGCTCGATCCCGGCAACAGGGCGCTGCTCGAGGCGCGAGGGTTCGTCGTGTATCTGCATGCTCAGCCCAAGGATCTGTGGCAGCGAACCCGGCACGACAAGTCGCGGCCGCTGCTGCACGCGGCCGACCCGCGCGCACGCGTGGAAGAACTCTATCTGGCACGGGATCCGCTGTACCGGGAGGTCGCCGATCTGGTCGTGGACACCGGCAGGCAGAGCGTCAACGTGCTCGTGAACCAGCTTCTGGAGCAGCTCGGACCGGAATGCAAACTCTCCGCGTAGAGCTGGGCAGCCGCGCCTACTCGATTTTCATCGGCAGCGGATTCATCGCACGGCCCGAGATGCTAGTGCCGTTCATTCGGGGCGGCAGGGTGGCCGTGGTGACCAACGCCACCGTGGCGCCCCTCTATCTGGAGCGCCTGGCCGCCGGCCTGGCGGCTGGCGGCCTTGATGTGGTGAGGATCGTCCTTCCCGACGGCGAGGCCTACAAGAACTGGGAGACACTCAATGTGGTCTACGATCGGTTGCTCGAGGCGCACTGCGACCGCCAGACCACGCTGATCGCGCTGGGCGGGGGCGTCATCGGCGATCTCGCAGGCTTTGCCGCGGCGACGTATCAGCGTGGCGTGCCCTTTGTTCAAGTGCCCACCACCCTGCTCGCCCAGGTGGATTCCTCGGTGGGCGGCAAGACGGCGATCAACCATCCGAGCGGCAAGAACATGATCGGCGCATTTCACCAGCCGCTTGCGGTGCTCGCCGACGTGGACACGCTTGCAACCCTACCGGCGCGCGAGCTCCGCGCCGGTCTCGCGGAGGTGATCAAGCACGGCCTGATCAGTGACCTCGGATTCTTCGAGTGGATCGAGTCGAACATCGGGCGCTTGCTCGCGCGGGATCCCGAATCGCTTGTCCACGCGGTGCGACGCTCCTGCGAAATCAAGGCGAAGATCGTCGCACTCGACGAAAGGGAGGCCGGGCCGCGTGCGCTTCTCAATCTCGGCCACACCTTTGGCCATGCGATAGAAACCGCCAAGGGCTACGGCGCGTGGCTGCACGGCGAAGCAGTGGCCACGGGCATGGTGATGGCCGCAGACCTTTCACGCCGGCTTGGCTATCTGAGCGATGACGATGTCAGGCGGGTGATCGCGTTGCTTGAGCGCACGGGGCTGCCGGTCACGGTGAGCGGCGTGACAGCACCCCGGTTCATCGAGCTGATGAGGGCGGACAAGAAGGCCGCCGCGGGACGGACCCGTTTCGTTTTGCTCGAGCGCCTGGGCTCGGCCGTCATCAGCGGCGACGTGCCGCAGGATGCGCTCCAGGCCACGCTGGGGAATGGCTGACCACGGGAAGGGGAAGGGGAAGGGGGCGTAGCGGGTTCTGCGTCATTCCGTGGTGATATACTTGCGCGCAGTAATCGGTTGTGGCACCGCCGTACCCAGCGCTAGAAGCTCCTGGCTGGCGAGATATTCCGGCTCACCCGGGACATTCCCCTGCCGGTTTTTCGGGGCATCGTTCATCAATCGAAATGGCTGATTCGTTTTCCTTCCTGTCCTCGCTTGGGCCGCGCGCGATTCCACGGCTCGGAAAGCTCGCGACGATCGCGATGATTGCGCTGCTGGCATGGCTGGGGGCGCGCGTGTTCTGGAATCTCACGGCTCCGGCCACGCCCGAACCGGCGATGGTCGTGGATGCCGACGCGCTGCGGGTCGCTCAGGCCGTCGCTGCCCGCCATTTGTTCGGTGTAGCGCCGGTGCAGGATGGCGCCGACGCAAGAATCGTAGCGAACCTCAAGCTGCACGGCGTGTTTGCACCCGCCGGGCGCGGCCAGACCGCCATCGCAATTCTCTCGAGCAAGGGCAAGCCTGCGCTGGCCGTTCGCGTGGGCGAGGAAGTCCTGCCGGGCATGACGCTGCACCGGGTGCTTCCGAGATCCGTGGAAATCGATCAGGGGGGACAGATTCTTCTGCTGACCCTTCCTGAACGCGGCAAGACCTGATCCGACCAATCCCAATCCAAGACGACGACCAACCTCATGACCACGCGAGTTTCCTTCCTGGTGCGAATCGGCCTCGCCATTCTGGCGGGCGGGCTCATTGCGGCCGGTCCCGCAGCAGCCGCAGACGACAAGGTGAACCCACGGCAGCCGGCCAGAGCCGCGGATGAGAGCGTAACGCTGAATTTCGTCAATGCCGAGATCGAGTCGGTGATCAAGGCCGTCTCGCAGATCACCGGCAAGAATTTCCTCCTCGATCCGCGCGTCAAAGGCACCATCAACGTCGTTTCGGGCAAGCCGGTGCCATCGTCGCTTGCCTATCCGCTGCTGCTGTCCGCGTTGCGCATGCAGGGATTTGCCGCAGTGGAATACAACGGCGTCACCAAGATCATGCCCGAGGCCGAGGCCAAGACTCAGGCCGGCCCTACGCGCCGCGGCGCCGGCGGGCCGCCGGGCGACCAGATGCTGACCAAGGTTTTTGCGCTGCAACATGAATCCGCGGTGCAACTGGTACCGGTGCTGCGCCCGCTGATCGCGCCGAACAACAGCATCAACGCCTATGCGAACAACAACACGCTGGTGATCACTGACTACGCCGACAATCTCGCGCGCCTGGAAAAAATCATTGACGCGCTCGACACGCCCTTCGGTGAAGGCCCCAGGGTAATTCCGATCCGCCACGCCTCGGCAATCGATCTGGCGAACATGCTCAATAGCCTGTACGGCGCAGCATCCGGTTCGCCCCCCGGCGACAGCAGTCAGCGCGTCAGCATCCTCGCGGACGCGCGCGCCAACAGCCTCATCGTCAGTTCCGACAATCCGGGCAGAGTCGCACGCATCCGCGCGCTGGTCGAATCGCTGGACCAGCCGACCGCGGCAGCAGGCAACATCCACGTCGTGTATCTCAAGAATGCGGATGCCGCGAGGGTGGCCCAGACCCTGAGGGCCATCGTCACCGGCGAAACGCCGTCCCCTCTGCCATCCACGCCGCTCAGCAGCGCATCGACAACCGGTGCGACCGGCGCCGCGAGGACCACCCCGGCCCCCTTGCAGCAGAGCCTTAGCGCCACTCCCGCCGGCGCCCTTACCGGCGGCGGCTTCATCCAGGCCGACACGGCCAACAACGCATTGATCATCACCGCGCCGGAACCGGTCTACAACAATCTGCGCATCGTCATCGATATGCTCGACAAACGCCGCGCACAAGTCTACGTCGAGGCCTTGATTGTCGAGCTGACCTCGGATCGCGCCTCGGAGTTCGGGATCCAGTGGCAGGATCTCACCGGCACCGGCCCCAGCGGCGCAAGAATCTTGGGCGGGACGAATTTCGGCGCCGGCGGCAGCAACATCATCGGCCTGATGGAAAATATCGCCAAAGCGGGCACCACCGGCGCTTTGGGAGTCAGTCCAGGGCTCAATCTCGGCGTCATCTTCGGCAAGACGGCCGGCGGCGTACCCAACCTCGGCGTGCTCGCGCGGTTTCTGGAAACCAATGCGAAGGCAAATATCCTTTCGACGCCGAATATCCTGACGCTGGACAACGAGGAAGCCAGGATTATCGTGGGCAGCAACGTCCCGTTCATCACCGGCCAGTACGCGCAGACCGGCGCGTCCGTTACGGCATCGCCGTTCCAGACCTACGATCGCCGCGACGTCGGCCTGACGCTGCGCATCAGGCCGCAGATTTCGGAAGGCGGCACCGTCCGCATGCAGATTTTCCAGGAAGCATCCAGCATCCAGGGAACGACGCTGTCCAACCCCGCCGGCCCGGTCACGAACAAGCGCTCGATCGAGTCCTCGGTCGTCGTGGACGATGGGGGCATCGTCGTGATCGGCGGACTGATTGAAGACAGCTGGGCGATCGGCGAGGACAAAGTGCCCGTACTCGGCGATATACCGGTGCTCGGAGCGATGTTCCGCTACGAAACGCG
>Ga0315281_10004691_pt1 | contig 19807 bp, 17 predicted proteins | sample YL17G07_0_MG_FD_204540 | JGI IMG/M metagenome (GOLD analysis project Ga0315281, IMG submission 204540) | Sediment microbial communities from Yellowstone Lake, YNP, Wyoming, USA - YL17G07_0 | ecosystem: Environmental > Aquatic > Freshwater > Lake > Sediment | place: USA: Wyoming | collected... | reverse complement strand
TGATGGTCCAGGACGAAGCGTACGTTGCCGAGACCACGTTCCGCGCGCCGGACCGCGAGATCACCGGCATGTTCTTCGTCATGCCGAGCGCCGGATTGCTCAAGGCGTTGCTGGAGTGGGGCGCTGCAGCATGAGCCAGGGAGCAACGACCGAACGGTCGGTGATCATCGGGCTCGGGGAGTATCACGTTGCGCGTGATCCCTCTCTCGAACTCGTATGCCTCGGCATCGGGTCGTGCATCGCGTTCGGTGGCTATGACCCGGTTTCGCACGTGGCTGCGCTCGCCCACTTCGTCCTTCCGGACGGATCAGCTCGAAACGCTTCGGCTGCTGAAGCGAGGTTCGTCGACCTGGGCGTGCCTCTCATCCTGCGCGAGATGAAGAACGCCGGCGCCATTGCGTCGCGCATCATCTTCAAGATCGCCGGCGGCTCGCAGATGACCGTGGCGCGAGGGTTTGAGAGCAGGCTGAACATTGGAGAGCGAAATTACGAGGCGGTAAAACGCGCGATGGCAGACCGCAACCTCAAGATCACCAGTGAGGATTGCGGCGGCGCCCAGGGCCGCACGGTGCGCCTGAACGTGGAGTCGGGAAAGACGTTCGTCTCGAAAGTCGGCGGCGAAGCCCGCGAGCTGTAGGCGGGTGACCGCGAATCGGAGGTAACACATGGCAAAGGTGCTGGTTGTTGACGACTCGGCGTTTCTCAGGATGCGCAACGCGTCGTTGATCAAGGAATTGGGCCACGATGTGGTCGAGGCCGGCGACGGCGCCGCGGCGGTGGAGGCGTACAAGACGCACAAACCCGACGCGGTTCTGATGGACATCACGATGCCCGGCATGGACGGAATCGAGGCCCTGAAGGCGATCCTGGCGTTCGACGGTTCCGCGCGCGTGGCCATGGTCACGGCCATGGGACAGCAGTCCATCGTCATGGAAGCGATCAGAGCTGGCGCGCGCGACTTCGTCGTGAAGCCGTTCGAGCCCGATCGCGTGAAGCAGGCTCTTGCGAAACTGGTCGACTAACGTCGGTCGGCGGGACTGTGGATTCCATTCACGAAGGGGATAGCGTTGGCGACGAAAACTAACGCCGTGCAGCAATTGATTCGGGTGCTCGTTGTAGACGACTCTGCAACGGTACGCTCCGTGATCTGCCGCGAGTTGCGGGCTGACCCGGAGATCGACGTGGTCGGGTTCGCGCGGGACGGCATCGAGGCGCTCGAGAAGATCGCCGAGTTGAAGCCTGACATCGTGACGCTCGACATCGAGATGCCGCGACTGAACGGCCTGCAGACACTACAGCGTCTGATGGAGCAGTCTCCCACGAAGGTCATCATGGTGAGTTCGCTCACCAAGGCCGGCGCGGATTCTACGCTCGACGCGCTCGATCTGGGTGCGATGGACTTCGTGGCAAAGCCCAGTTCCATGGGTTCGGTCGGGCTGATGACCGTCGTCGAAGAGCTGATCGAGAAGATCAAGCACGCGGCTCGCTCGCGCATCGTCCCGCGCCCGAAGGCAACGCGCACGGTACGCACCGCGCCGGCGACGCCGGGTGTGCGCTGGCGCCGCGGCGTGGTGGTCATCGGAAGTTCGACCGGCGGACCCCAGGCGCTGCGGGCCGTGGTCGAACAACTGCCCGCCGACCTCGGCGTGCCGGTCCTCGCGGTCCAGCACATGCCGCCGGGGTTCACCCGGGCCCTCGCGGAGCGCCTCGACAAATTGTGCGCCATCCATGTCGAGGAGGCGCGGCCAGGGACGCGCATCGAAGCGGGGAAGGTCGTCCTCGCGCCCGGTGGCTTCCACATGAAGCTCCGCCTGAACGGCGAGATCGAGCTGACGCAGGAACCCAATGAGTGTGGCGTACGCCCCGCGGTCAACGTGACGATGGAGTCTGTGGTCGGCCTGTACGCCGGCGACACGCTCGGCGTCGTGCTCACCGGGATGGGGCATGACGGCACGAGGGGTGGCAAGCTGATCAAGGCCGCCGGTGGCCACATGATCGTGGAGGCCGAGTCGACCTGCGTGGTGTACGGCATGCCCCGCAGCGTCGTCGAGGCGGGACTGGCCGATCAGATCGTGCCGCTGGACCGGGTCGGTGCGGCCATCGTTGATATGTGCAAGGACAAGATGAGGGCTTCGGCATGAATGACGCTGCGTACGAACTGCTCCGGAAACGCATCCACGAACTCCTGCGGATCGACATATCGTCCTACAAGCCGCAGCAGATGCGCCGTCGGCTCGACTCGTACGTGGCGCGTCGCGCGACCGGGTCGGTAGAACAGTTCGTGCGAGACCTCGCGAGCGATAAGGACGCGCTCGACGAGCTGCGGAACATGCTCACGATCAACGTGTCGGAGTTCTTCCGTGATGCCGAGCAATTCAAGCGGCTCGAGACGGAGGTCTTCCCTGAGTTGCTGCGCGCGAAGCGCGGCACGCTCAAGGTCTGGAGCTCCGCCTGTTCGCACGGCGAAGAGCCCTACTCCATCGCCATCATCCTCAAAGAGCTGACGGCCCTGCACCGGTCGGAGATCGTCGCGACGGACATCGACCGTGAAGTCCTGGCGCGCGCCAAGGCCGGCGGCCCGTACAACATCAGCGAGATGCGCAATGTGTCCGCCGACCGGCTGAAGCAGAATTTCACTGAACACGCCGGAAGCTACACTGTGGCCGACGCGCTCCGGACGCGCGTGTCGTTCCGCGAGATCAATCTCCTTGAGGATCCGTTTACGCGCGGCTTCGACCTGATCGCCTGCCGGAACGTGATGATCTATTTCTCTGACGAGGCGAAGCAGAAGCTCTTCCAGCGCTTCTACGATGCCCTGTCGCCGGGCGGCGTGCTGTTCCTCGGCGGCACTGAAGCGCTGCTGGGCGGCGGCCGGGAGTTGTTCACGCGCGTCGGCGGGAATTTCTATCGGAAGCCCGGTCAAGCGGCGCTCGCGGCGTAATGGCATGGGCTGCACGGGACAGGCCTCGGTTGAAAGACCCGCGGCCGGCACCGGCGATCGCCCAATCGCGGGGCGGGCGTGTTGGCTCTCTCTGCACTGCCGTTCGCGGCTCTGTGCCGAACTCCGCGAGTCGAATGGATCACGGGTAAGAGGCCTGAAGCTGCCTGATTGATGAAGCGCATGTCCATCTCCCGCTACGCCCCGCTCGTGTTCGTCATCGCGGCGCTCTTCATCGCGACGATGGCGGCGTGCTCGCCGACTGTCAGCATCGAGGTCATCAATCCGACCGACGAGACGTTGTATGTCGAGATCAACGAGGCCAAGCCCGTGCCGGTCGAGGCGAGGGCGTCGGCGCGTGTGCACATCCCCGGTCTCGAGAACCTGGCGCCCGTGACGGTGATCGCGCGCGACGTGCGCGGAAAGACGAGGTTCGCCACGACAACGTCTGCCGCGTTGCTGCGAGCTTCCCACGATCAGATCACGCTCGCCCAGGAGGGGCGCCCATACGATCCTTTGCTCGGCGATTCCTCCAGACTCACACCGTGAGCGCCGCCGCGGCCTGATTCGCGTACCTGCCAGGCGCCGAGGCAAGCGCCGCCCGCGGCGATGACCTGGCGCCCTCAGACGCCCAGCGCCTCGCCGGCCACTGCTCATGCCCAAACGTCACTTCGCGCTGGGGCCGGGTGTACCTTTCGGGACCGGTGCGCCGGGCCGTACTCTGAGGACGCGAGATCGGAGTTGACATGGCGAGATGGCTTGCTCCCGCCCTTGTAGCTGTGGCATTGGTGGTTGCCGTCGGCGTCGGCGCAGGCGTGTGGGCGCTGAGCGGCGGTGGTGGCAGCTGCGACCGCGCGTTGCTCGAAGCCGTGCTGCGCGATGAGATCGCCCAGGCCGACCGGGACCGTCAGCCCCAGTTCGAGATCGCCCGGCCGGCGCACTGCGGCGAAGACGACCTCGCGGGCGTCGTCCCGGAGGTGACGCGGGCGTGGCACATGATGCCGGGCGGCGTCGTGATGCGCGAAGCATCGCACGCCACCCCCTCCCCATGAGTTCGCCAGCCCGTACGGGATAACCCGAACACAGCCCGCGTCCGTGATCGACCACCTTGCTGGCCGCCTCGATCGGCACGTCGTTCGGCGTCCGACCGGATGCGGTCCCTCTAAGCCGCCGCGGCACGTAAGGGAATGTGCCATTCGGCCCCTTCCGCGATTGCGAAACGCCTCACAAGAGGGGTGTTCAGGCTCTTATCGCTGGCTTGCCCGGGAGACGACCATAGATATCGAGTGTACGGATAGTCACCCCGGCCAGGGAGGAGGCAACCATGATGAAACCGTTGAGACGAGCAGTGAGAGCGTTTCCCGTGCTGGTGGCGGCGCTGTTGGTCGCAGGCGCGAGTGTCAGCTGCAGCAGCAGCAGCAACAAGTCCAGCTCCACCGGCAGCGGCGACCTCGACACGATCGCCAAGGAGCGCGGGCTGACGCCCGAAGATATGAAGCATGCGCTCCAGCAGTTCGTGCCGCCGGGCAAGCACGATGATTACGTGATGTTCGCGTCCGGTGGTCACGCCGGCCAGGTACTCGCCATCGGGATGCCGTCGATGCGCATCCTGAAGGAGATCGCCGTCTTCACGCCGGAGCCATGGCAAGGCTTCGGCTACGGTGCCGACTGGGGCGACAAGGCCCTCAAGGATGGCAACCCCGCGATTCCGGCGGGCACGGACCTGACGTGGGGCGACACCCACCACCCGGCGCTGAGCGAGACCAACGGCGACTACGACGGGCGCTGGTTGTACATCAACGACCGCGCGAATGGCCGCGTCGGCTTCGTTGATCTGAAGGACTTCCGCACCAAGCAGATCGTCGCCGTCCCGAATATCCAGACGTCACACGGCGGCATGTTCATCACACCGAACTCCGACTACGTCCACGTCTCGTCCGCGTTCCCGGAGCCGTGGCCCCCCGGCTCGTACGCCGATGTGAAGGACTACAAGGAGAAGTTCCGCGGTGCATCCGCCTGGCTGAAGATCGATCCGGCCACCGGCCGCATGGACCTCAGCCAGAGCTTCGAGATCGAGCTGCCCCCTTACAACCAGGACCTCGCCGACGCCGGCAAGCTGGTGAGCGACGGCTGGGGCTTCATCGGCTCGTTCAACACCGAGATGGCGACCGGCGGCAACATGGAAGGCGGTAAGTCGCTGGAGGCGGGCGCATCGCTCAACAACTTCGACTACCTGCACGCCATCAACTGGAAGAAGGCCGCGGAGGTCGCCAAGGCGGCGGGCAAGACCGAAGAGATGAACGGCATCAAGGTCATCCGCCTCAAGACGGCCATCGACGAAGGCCTGATCTACATGATCCCGGAGCCGAAGAGCCCGCACGGCGCGGACGTCGACCCGTCCGGCCGCTACATCGTTGTCGGCGGCAAGCTTGACCCGCACGTCACCATCTTCGACTTCAACAAGATCCAGGCGGCGATCGGCAAGAAGGACTACGAGGGCACCGATCCGTTCGGCATACCGATCCTCAAGTTCGAATCGGTCCTCGCGGCGCAGGTTGAAGTCGGCGCCGGCCCCCTGCACACGCAGTTCGACGGCATGGGCCACGGCTACACGAGCATGTTCCTGGCGAGTGCGGTCGCGAAGTTCACGCTGGGCGACGACGTCGTCAAGACCGGCGAGAAGCCTTTTACCCTGGTCGACACGATCAAGGTGAACTACAACATCGGCCACCTGGCGATCACCGAGGGAGACACGGAACATCCGGAGCCGAAGTACCTCGTGGCCCTCAACAAGTGGTCGATTGATCGGTTCCTGACCGTCGGCCCGCTGCATCCGCAGAACTTCCAGCTGATCGATCTGAAGGGCGGCAACGGCCCGATGGAGCTGATCGCCGACATGCCCATCGGCATGGCTGAGCCGCACTACACGCAGATCATCAAGGCTGACAAGCTGAAGGCGCTCGACGTGTATCCCGCCGACACCGACTCGATCACGATGGCGCCGAGCAAGGACGCGATCAAGTTCGGCGATGAGAAGGTCGTGCGCAACGGGAGCGAGGTGGAGATCTGGATGACCGCGCAGCGCAGCCACTTCACGCCGGACATCATCCGCGTGAAGCAGGGCGACCACGTCAAGCTCCACATCACCAACATCGAGCAGACGAAGGACGCGACGCACGGCTTCGCCATCGCCGACTACAACATCCAGGCGAGCCTTGAGCCGGGCGAAGTCACCAACTTCGACTTCGTCGCGGACAAGCCCGGTTCCTACGACTTCTACTGCACCGAGTTCTGCTCGGCGCTGCACCTGGAGATGGCGGGCTGGCTGCTCGTCGAGCCTGCGGCATCCGCGGTCGCCGCGCCCGGAGGATAGCCGAGAATAGTTACATGGAAGACAGGGGCGCTCCCGTGGCAGACTGCTGCGGGAGCGCCTCGCTAGAGAAACGAGGAAGATGGGTGAAGCGGCTGTTTGGCTCACCGGAAACATCCTGGCTCATTGCCGCCCTCGTCGCCTGCGCGCTGCTTTTCGCCGCGCTGTTCGTGCCGCTGTGGAAGATGGAGCTTGTGGCGCCGCAGTACCCGAAGGGCCTCGTCATGTACGCCTACGGGTACAAGTTCGAGGGCAGCGGCGGCTCGACGTATGACGACGTCCGCGAGATCAACGGGCTCAATCACTACATCGGCATGAAAAAGATCGTCACGGTGAACGAGATGAAGCTGTTCATCCCGGGTGTCGCCGCGCTGATCGCCGGCACGCTCCTGATCTCGTTCGTCGCCTGGAAGCGGCGCTGGCTGCAGGCCCTGATCGCGCTCGGGTTCTGGACCATGCCGGTGTTCTTCATCGCGGATTTGCAGTTCTGGCTGTACAACTACGGCCACACGATGGACCCGGAGGCGCCGCTGAACACCGGCTCCTTCACGCCGAAGGTGTTCGGGACGACCCGGGTGTGGAACTTCCATTCGGAGACGCGCTTCCAGACCGGCTTCTATTTCATGCTCGCGGCCGCGCTCGTCATCACCGTCGTCCCCATCGCAGCGCGCCGCTACGAGCGCCGGCGCTCTCATCGGGCCGCCACTCTAGCGGCGCGTAGCGACCAGCGAAGACCGACCGGGAGGGGCGCTGCGGCGGCGATGGTCCTCCTGCTGTTCGGCATCCTTGCCGCCACGACGTTGCGCTCTGCCGCGCCGGCGAGGGCGGAAGCATCCGCTGCGACTACGACGCTGCAGCAACGGATCGATAGCGCGGCTCCGGAGGACATCGTCATCGTCGACGGGGATGTCTTTCACGAGTCGATCGTGATCAACAAGTCCATCTCGCTGATCGGGCGTGGTGCGCCCGTCATCGACGGAGGCGGTCAGGGCGACGTCGTGACCATCTCCGCCGATGACGTTGTGCTCTCGGGATTCACCGTGCGAGGCAGCAGCAAGAACGTTTCGCAGGAGCCCGCCGACATCAAAGTCAAGGGCGCGAAGCACGTCACGATCCGCGCCAATCGTCTGTACGACGCGCATTTCGGCGTGCACGTCACCGACAGCTCCGACGATCTGATCGAGAACAACGTCATCGACATTGGCGCCGATACGCCGGTCGAGCGGCGCGGGCACGGCGTCTATCTCTGGGAGGTGTCCGGATCGACGCTCTATGGCAACACCATCAGCCACGCCGCCGACGGCATTCACCTTGAGTTCGCTGATCGAAACGGGCTCGGCGCCAACACGGTGACCGACAGCCGGTACGCCGTGCACTTCATGTACGCGAATGACAACAAGATCATCAGTAACACGTTCCGCAACAACCTGGCCGGCGCCGTGCTGATGTCCTCGAAGGAACTGATCCTCAAGGACAACGAGCTGTCGAGCAATCGCAAGGGCGCGACGGGCACGGGCATCCTCCTCAAGGACGACGACAACGTCTGGGTTGAGGGCAACCGCATCCTGCGCAACAAGTTCGGCATGACCGTCGAGGGAACGCCGCAGTCGGCCGGCGCGACGGCCATCTTCCGCCGCAATACGTTCGCCCTCAATGACACCGGCGTCGGGCTGATGTCCAACGCGCCGATCACCTTCGTCGAGAACGCGATGATCGACAACACCGTGCAGGTGAAGGCGCTCAGCGGCGAACTCGCTCTCACGCTGGCGGGCCACGATGGCGCTGCGCCCGTCGCCGGCGCATCGCAACTGCCGAGCGCCGCCGTCTGGACGAGCGCCGGCCGCGGCAACTACTGGAGCGACTATCGCGGCTTCGATGCGAACGGCGACGGCGTTGGCGACCAGCCGTACCTGCCCCGGCCGCCCTTCGCCGGCCGCCTTCAGAACACGGAGATGCTCCGCTTCTTCCAGTTCACGCCGGCGCGGCAGGCGATCGACGCCGCTACCGATATGTTCCCCGTCTACAAGTACCACGCCGTGATCGACGACAACGCCCCGCTCATGGAGCCGCCGCCGGGCCTCGCGCTGGCGCACGGTTCCCGATTCAACTTCCGGTTGCTGGGCGTCAGCGCGATGCTGCTCGCCAGTTCGTTGCTCGTCGCGTCCCGGTTCGCCGCGGTTGACGCGACCCGCCGGCTTCGGCGTATGCTGGAAGCGTCGAAGCGCGGATGGCGCCGGGGTGAGGCGCAGGCGTGACGCAGTCAACGCCCCGGAGCGACGAAAGGCAGATGAGCGTGGAGCAGGGCGGACCAGCACCGATCCTCCGCGTCGCCGCACTCAGCAAGCGATACGGCCGCGCGCAGATCCTCCAGGACGTAACGTTCGACGTGCCGGCCGGCAGCGTCGTCGCGCTGCTCGGTGCCAACGGCGCGGGCAAGACGACCACGCTCAAGTGCATCCTCGGCGTGATCCCGTTCGAGGGATCGGTCGATGTAGCTGGTATCCCGGTGCGGCGGCATGGCAAGGACGCCCGCCGCCGCATCGGCTACGTGCCGCAGTCGCCCGCGCTCAGCGAAGGCGACACCTGCGACCAGGCGCTGACGTTCTTCGCCGAGATTAAGGGCGTGGCGAAGAGCCGCGTGCCGGAGCTGCTCGAACTGGTGAACCTGGTCCCGCAGCGCGCGACGAAGATCGGCCACCTGTCCGGCGGCATGCGGCAGCGGCTGGCACTGGCCGCTGCACTGCTCGCTGACCCGCCGCTGCTGCTGCTCGACGAGCCGGCCGCGAGCCTCGACGTCGAGAGCCGCCGCGACCTGCAGCAACTCATCGCGGGCCTCCGCGACGAGGGCAAGACGGTGATCCTCTCCACGCACTTCCTCGATCATCTCGACGAGGTGGCGGATCGGGCGCTGATCCTGCACGAGGGCCGCCTCGCATTCGACGGCTCGCTCGATGACCTCGCGAGGCGGGCGCGGAGCAACCGCTACGTCGTCAACCTCAACGGCAACGCGCCGGCGACCTTCCTTCAGGCGCTCAGCTCGGCGGGCATCGGCCCGGAGCGGGTGCAGAAGGCCGAGCTTGGCTGGGAGGAGATCCTGCTGGCCACGGCACAGGAGCGCGAAGGAGACGCGCGCCCGGCTCGGGAGGAGGCGCCATGAAGGTCGTCGCCGCCGTCGCCAGAAAAGAGCTGCGCGACGCCGTCAACAGCTCGTGGCTGCTCATGTACGCCGCGCTGTTCACGGTGCTGGCGCTCGGCCTCTCGTACCTCGGCGAGCGCAACCTCGGCAGTGTCGGCTTCGAGAACTTCAGCCGCACGACCGCGAGCGTCCTCAATCTCTGTCTGCTCCTGGCGCCGCTCGCCGCGCTCTCGCTTGGCGCCGGTGCGATCGCCGGCGAGCGCGATCGCGGTGCGCTGACCTACCTGCTCTCGCAGCCGCTCGACCGCTGGGAACTGCTCGCCGGCAAGTTCGCCGGCCTGAGCGCGTCGATAGCGCTGGCCACGGTCGCCGGGTTCGGCGCGGCCGGCGTCGTGATCGCCTTCTACGCAACCTCTCTCGACGTCGGCACGTACCTGTTGCTCGTCGTCCTCGTCCTCGCGCTCGTCTGCGTGATGACCGGCCTCGGCCTTGTCGCCTCGGTGATCTCCGCCACGCGCGTGCAGGCGCTGGGCCTCGCGCTGCTGATCTGGTTCATGGCCGTGTTCGTGTTCGATCTGCTGCTGATCGGCATGGTCTCGGCCACATCGCTCGGCGGCGGCGGGCTCATGATCGCGCTGCTGGCCAACCCGGTCGAGATCGTGCGCGTGCTCGCGATCATTCAGCTCGAACCCGACCTGCAGATCCTCGGACCCTTCGGCTCGTACCTGATGGAGCGCGTCGGCACCGGCGGCGCAACGGCCATCCTCAGCGTCGCACTGGCGGCGTGGATCGTCGTGCCCGTCGCGCTTGCGGCGTGGCTGTTCGAGGTCAGAGAAGCCTGACGCTGCGTCAATGGATACACGCGGTTGCCCGCTCCGCCCCCGACCTAACCCCCGGCCCCTTCCCTGCGAGGGAAGGCGAGCGCCCTAACGGACGTCGGAGCGTGCGCGGGTCGGATGCCGAGCTAACGGAGCATCGAACCACTACGCCGGTGTGCTTCAGCCGCTCGCGCCGTCGCGCTCTTCTTCTTCGAGGAGCCTGCGCGCCCGGTCGAGATCAGCCTCAGTGTTGGTGTTCGTGAACGAGCGCAGGTCGGGGTCCAGCGCGCGGCACTCGTCTTCGCGCATGTAGCAGACGCCGACCGCGCCGAGGAAGTTGGTGATCTTGAGCTGGCCCGCTTCAATCCGTTCGCGTATCGGCGCGATGCACGCGCGGCTGTACACGGCATGAAGCGGCTCCGGATACGCGAGCACGGGCATCACGACGTCGCAGCCGCCCGAACGCCGCAGCATCTCCTCCAGCAGCAGCCGCGAGAGCAGCGGCATGTCGCAGGCGACGACGAGGCCGCGCTCCGCTGCGGTGGCCATCAGCCCCGAGTAGATGCCGCCCAGCGGCCCGCTGCTCGCGAAGTCATCCTCGGCGATGCGGATCGGCGCCGCTGATTCCATCTCCGGCAGCTGTTGCGCGCGCGCGCGCACGATGATGATCTCGCCGACGAGCGGATGCACCCGGTCGATGACGTGCTGCAGCAGCGAGCGGCCGAGGAGGCGTTCTGACGCCTTGTCCCGGCCGAGCCGCGAACTGCGCCCGCCGGCGAGGATGATTGCGGCAATGTTGGGTTGTGAAGCCATCAGTAGTAGCGTAGCAATCGGGGAGCTGCTGCGCGCCGAGGCAATCTGCCTAGAAGCGCCTGCGCCCGCCGCCCCGCGGCCGGCGTTCCGCGCCCGGTTTGTCGATGCGGACGGCGCAGACCTTGTACTCGGGGATCTTCGACTTCGGGTCGTAGACGGCGTTCGTCAGGAAATTCGCCGCCGATTCTGCGAGCTTGACGAACGGCACGAAGATCTCGCCGTGCGCGACGGCCTCGGTCACCAGCGCCTCGCCCTGCAGTTTGCCCCGTCGTGACGTTACGATGATCACCTCGCCGTTGGCAATGCCCAGGTCGGCGGCGTCGAGCGGGTGGATGGCGACGCGCACCGACGGCGAGCGCGCGAGCAGCCCCTTCACGCGCCGCGTCATGGTGCCGCCGTGCCAGTGGTAGAGCACGCGCCCGGTGTTCAGCATGTAGGGGAAGCGGCGGCTCGGCAGTTCGGCGGCGGGCGGCCCCTGCGTGACCGGCACGAACTTCCCGCGGCCGAGCGGGAACGTCTCGGCGAAGAGCCGCGGCGTGCCGGGGTGGTCGGGCGTCGGGCACGGCCACTGGATGCCGCCCTCGCGGTCCAGCCGCGCGTGGGAGATGCCGGACATCGAGGGTGCCAGCGACGCCAGTTCGTCGAAGATCTCCGCCGGATCACCGAACGAAAAACCATCGGCGCCGCGGCCGAGCAGCCGCGCGACGCGCGCCGCAACGTCGCACACGATCTGCCAGTCCGGCCTGCTGTCGCCCACCGGCGGGATCGCGCGCCGCACGCGCTGCACGCGGCGCTCGCTGTTCGTGAACGTCCCTTCCTTCTCGGCGAAGGACGTCGATGGGAGTACGACGTCGGCCAGCTCCGCCGTCTCGGTCATGAAGATCTCCTGCACGACCAGGAACTTCAGCCGCTCCATCGCCACCTTCGCGTGGGCGAGGTGCGGCTCACTGAGCAGGGGGTTCTCGCCGACGACGTACATGCACGCCAGCCGGCCGACCGCGGCCTCCTCGATCATCTCCGTTGCCGTCAGTCCCGGTGCGGCCGATAGCTCGCCGCCCCACGCCTGGGCGAACTTCCGCACGACCTCCGGCGCCAGCCCCTGCAGCCCCGGCAGCTGGTCCGGCAGGCAGCCCGCATCGCCGCACCCCTGCACGTTGTTCTGTCCGCGCAGCGGCGAGATGCCCGAGCCGGGTTTCCCAACCTGCCCCGCCGCGAGCGCCAGGTTCACGAGCGCGTGCGCGTTGTCGGTGCCGCATGTGTGCTGGGTCACGCCCATGCCCCAGAGCAAGCACGAGCCGCTGGACGCGGGCCGTGCGTATGCGCGCGCTGCGCGCCGCACGAGGACCGCCGGCACGCCGGTGAGCCGCTCCGTCTCCTCCGGTGCGCACGCATCCAGACTGGCGCGCCACGCCCCGAACCCCTCGGTGCGCGCGGCGATGAAGTCGCGATCCTCCATGCCTGCGTCGAGCATCGCCCGCGCCAGGCTGTTGAAGAGCGCGACGTCGGTCCCCGGGTTGGGGCGCAACCACATGTCGGTGTAGTCGCACAGATCGATGCGCATCGGGTTGACGACGATCAGCTGCGTGCCGCGCGTGTCGATCGCCCGCCGCAGCCGCGACGCGATCACGGGGTGGTTGGAGCTCGTGTCGCTGCCGACGACCATCAGGCAGCCCGCGTCCTCGTAGTCTTCGTACGAGTTGCTCGTTGCGCCGCTGCCTAGCTGCAGCATCATCGCCTTCACCGATGGCCCGTGGCACAGCCGCGAGCAGTGGTCGATGCTATTGGTGCCCATCAGCAAGCGCACGAACTTCTGGTACACGTAGCCGTCCTCGTTCGTGCCCTTCGCCGACGCGAGCGCCGCGAACGAGCCGCGGTGCTCGACCAGCTTCCGCGCGACGAGGTCGAGCGCTTCGTCCCACGACGCCGGTTTCAGCACGCCGTCCCTGCGGATCAGCGGCTGCGTCAGCCGGTCGGCGTGGTGCACGAACGACGAACCGAAGCGCCCCTTCACGCAGAGCATGCCCTGGCTCGACGGGTTCCCGGGCTGATCCTGCACGCTGATGATCCGGTCATCGGCATCGATCTGGAGCGCGACGCCGCAGCCCACCCCGCAGTACGGACAGACGGTCGAGACCTCGCGCTCGACGAGTTTTAGCGGTTGTGGTTTGGCGAGGAGCGCTCCTGTCGGGCACACCGACACGCACTGCCCGCAGGACGTGCAAATCGATTCGCCGATCGGCCTGTCCAGCGCCGCGGCGACCCGCGCCTCGCGCCCGCTGCCGGCGATCGCGATCGCCCCGATGTGCTGCACCCCCTGGCATGCCTCGACGCAGCGACCGCAGAGGATGCACGCGCTCATGTCGGCGTCGAAGAACGGGCTGCTGGCGTCCTCGTGCTCGCGCGCCCGGGCGTCGTACCGGCCGGGGCGCGCACCGTAGCGGTCGAGTTCGGCGCGGAACTCGCCGGAAGGGACCCCGGCCGATGCGACGGCCTGCGCGTCGACCATCCCGGCCGTCAGTTCGAGCACCGTGCGCCGGACGCGCTCGGCCAGCTCGCTCGCGGTGGATACGACCATGCCCTCGGCCGCCGGCGTGTGGCAGCTGGCGCGCAGGCCGCGCACCCCCGCGATCTCGACGAGGCAGGTGCGGCAGGACCCGATCGGCGCCTGGTCCTTGTCCTTGCACAGGTGCGGCACGTGCCCGCCGGCGGCGATCACGGCATCGAGCACGCTGCTGCCCGCGGGCACGCTGATCGCTGCGCCGTCGAGCGTGACCGTGACCGTCATCGGCTTGCCCCGAAGAGTTCGGCAGGGAAGTAGCGGCGCGCGCTCAGGTACGGCAGCGGCGCCATCTGCCCCAGCCCGCAGAGCGATGCCGCGGTGACAGCCTCGGCGAGTTCGTCGAGCCGTTGGCGCGCATCGCCGGAGGGCTCGTCGAGGATGTCGCGCATGCGGGCGGTGCCTTCGCGGCACGGCGTGCACTTGCCGCACGACTCCTTCGCGTTGTACGCCGTCAGGTGCCGCACGACGTCGCGGATCGGCATGGCGTCGTCGATGACGACGATGCCGCCCGCGCCCGGCGAAGCCCCCGCGTCGTCGAGGCGTCCCGGCGCGAACGGCGCACCCCACAGCGCCGGCGGCAGCAGCGAGCCCGACGGCCCGCCGCACAGCGCCGCGCGCAGCGTCCGGCCCGCGGCGGCGCCCCCGGCGACGACGTCGATGATCTGCCGGAGCGTGGTCCCAAACGGCACCTCGTACACGCCGGGGCGGCCCACGGCGCCGGAGACGCTGATCACCTTGGTCCCCGGATGCTCCGCCGTCCCGGCCGCGCGAAACGCCGCGGCGCCGTCGTTCAGGATGAACGGTAGATTACATAACGTTTCGACGTTGTTGATCACCGTGGGCCGGCCCCAGAGGCCCGCTTCGACGGGGAACGGCGGCCGCAGGCGCGGCACCGCGCGCTCCCCCTCGATGCTCGACAGGATGACCGACTCCTCGCCGCAGACGTAGCCGCCGGCCCCGCGCCGGATCTCGACGCGCAGCGGCGGCTCGCCGAGCATGCCGCGCGCGCGGGCGGCGTCGAGCGCGCGCTGGAGCCGCGCGGCCGCGGTGGTCGCCTCGCCGTTGATGTAGACGTACACGTCGTCCGCCTCGATGGCGCGGGCGGCGATGAGCATGCCCTCGACGAGCAGGTGCGGGTCCAATTCCAGGATGTGGCGGTCTTTGAAGACGCCCGGCTCCCCCTCCTCCGCGTTGACGACGAGACATCGCGGTTTCGGATAGGATCGCGTCGCGCTCCACTTCGCCGCCGCGGGGAAGTAGGCGCCGCTGCGGCCCAGCAGCCCCGCGTCCTGCACGAGTTGCACGATCGCGGCCGGCGCCATGCCGTTAGCGCGCGCGAGACCGCTGTACGCGCCCGCCGCGATCGCATCCTCGATGCGTAGCGGATCGACGGTGCCGCAGCGCGCGAGCAGCCGCCGCACCTCGCCGGGCTGTGCCAGCGGAACGTCGCGCTCGGCCGCGCCGCCCGCGCCGGATCCCCCGATAGCCGCCAGCACCGATGACGGCGTGGCGCGGTCGACGTACTGCTCGCCGACGGCCGCAACGGGCGCCCTGTCGCAGCGAAAGCGGCACGGGTGTTCTTCAACGGTGTAGCCCGGCGGCAGCGATGCCGTCAGCGATGCGGCGAGCTCGCGGGCGTCGTTGAGCAGGCAACTGAGCCCGGTGCAGATCGCGACTGCCGAGCCCTCCGGCGCGGCGAAGCGCAGCTCGCTGTAGCTCGTAGCCACGCCGAACACCTCGCTTTCGGGTGTGTAGACGTGCCGCGACACGGCTGCGATCGCTTCTGCGCCGAGATAGCCGTGCGCCTCCTGCAGCTCGATGAGGATCGGCAGCAGGGCGGTGCGCTCGCGCGGGAATCGGTTCAGCACGTCCTCGAACCCGTTGGGATCCATCGCTACTCCGTACGCCTGATCTTCGCTCGATTATCGTCGAGCGGGCCCCGTGGCGACAATGATGAAGATCGCGGCCGCGGGCCCTGTGGCCTCAGCCTCGCCCTGCGGCATAATGCGGTGTCCGCTCATGCAGTAGCAGGAGGCGCCGACATGACCGCTCCGCCACGCCGCGTCCCCACGCTCTTCACTCGCGTCGCCCTCCTATCGCTCATCGTCACTGCGCTCGCCGCGGCCTCCTGCGCCCTCGTCGGCCAGGGCAACCTGCACGTGGCGAATGACCTGAGCGGCATCGGCGCCGACAACACGACGCTCCGGGCATTCGCCCCCGACCCCGGCGACCCGTTCCCGCCCGCCGGTTTCGTCAATCTGTTCGTAAGGGGCGATGATTTTGGCCTGCCGCCCGCGTACGGGATGAATGGGTACCTGTACCTTGTGCGCACCGACCTCGACTGCCCGCAGTCCGAGGGCGTGCCGGAGGCGTTCATTCTGAACGACGTCACGATCGTCGGGCTGGTCACCGTCACCAGCGGCAGCGTCAACCAGTTCCTCCTCATGCAGGACAACCCCGCGAATCGGCAGGCGAACTGGGCGCTGATCGAGATCAACGAGCTGGCCGGCTACCCCGGCAGTCACTTGATCCACCGCTGCGGCACGGTCGCATGGGCAGCGTCCGGATCGGCGCTGGTCGACCCGTGCACGCTGCGCACCTCGCTCAACGGACAGGCGTTGGCCGTCGGCAAGTCCTTCGCGCTCGATGTCAATAACAAGTGGCAGTTCTGCCTCGGCGGCGCCGCGGCCGGCAGCAACGAGAAGTTCCTCTTCCGCACCAGCAACGGCGGCGTCTCGTGGAAGTTGATCGGCCGCACCACGCTCGGCAGTCCGCCGGCGGAGGCCGGCGTGGGCGAGCTGCCGAACGGCAACGGCGTCAGCGCGCTCTTCTTCCAGGATGCGAACAAGGGGTGGCTCGGTCTCAGCAGCCCCGGCCACAACCTCCTCCGCTCCACCGATGGAGGGAAGAACTGGGTCGAAGTGGTGGTGACGGACCTCAGGGCCGGCGTGCCGGTGACGTCGATCACGTTCACCGACAGCCTGCACGGCTCGTTCATCACGCCCGACGGCACGTGGACGACGTTGGACGGCGGAGCCAACTGGACGAAGGCGCCGTAGCTCGCTGACGTCTGTAGTAGCGCAGGACGAACGGCGCTACCCGGCGTTCTTCCGGTGCACCGAGACGGCGTAGTCGCTCGCGGCGTCCCACGCGGCGCGGTCCCACGTTGACCAGCGTTCGGCGAGCGCCAGGCCCGCTTGGTCCGCGATCTCGTCGTATCGCTCGATGCCGAGCCGGCCGGGCGTGATCTGGAATCCGGCGATCAGCAGCCCGCCCGGTTGCAGGTGGCGCGCGAGGTTCGTCACGACGTCCTGCTCGCTCCCCGGCGCCAGGAAGATCATCACGTTGCCGGCCATCACGATCGCGTCGAACGAGCGGCCGAGGTCGACCGAGGCGAGGTCTCCGAGATGCCAGTCGACCCCCGGCGACTTGCGCCGCGCCGTCGCCAGCATCGCCTCGTCGATGTCCACGCCGGCGACGTCGAGGCCCCGCCGCGCCAGCTCGCGGCCGACGCGCCCCGTGCCGCACCCGGCATCGAGCACGGACGCCGGCGCGAATCGCTGCACGAAGTCGGCTTCGCCGTGCACGTCCTCGCCGGCCGCCGCGCGCCGCTCGTACGTGGCGTCATAGGCTTCGCCGGACACGCTGCGCGTCTGCAACCAGCGGTTCGATGGATCAGTCGTCATAGATACTCCCGTAGCCCGCGCTTCACATGCGGCTGCCGCCATCGACGCGCAGGATGGCGCCTGTCGTGAAGGAGGAGGCGTCGCTGGCGAAGTAGAGCGCCGCGCCGACGATCTCGTCCGGGTCGCCGCCGCGCCGCAGGGCGAAATGCTGCGCCTGCTTGTTGAAGGCGGCCATATCCCAGGCGCGCGAGATGTCGGTGAGAAACGGCCCCGGCATGATTGCGTTCACGCGCACCTTCGGGCCGTATGCGTACGCGAACGCCTCCGTCATCGCGTTCAGCCCGGCCTTGGCGGCCGCGTACGGGATGACGTGCTCGCCCGGGCGGATCGCCGCCGTGCTGCTGATGTTGATGATCGAGCCGCCGCCGCCCTCGCTCATGCGCGCGCCGACGAGCGCCGTCAGCCGGAACGGCCCCTTGAGGTTCACGTCGAGAACCTTGTCGTACAGCTCCTCGGTCACATCTGTCGGTCGGGGGTAGACCGGCGACATGCCGGCGTTGTTGACGAGGACATCGACGCGTCCAAACCGGCGGTACGCTGCCTCGACGAGTCCGTCGATCTCCCCCCAGTGGCCCATGTGGCAGGCGTGCGCGAGCGCCTGGCGTCCGGCCGTCGCCTCGACCTCGCCGGCGACTGCCTGGCACGCGTCCAGCTTGCGGCTGCTGATGACAACGTCGGCCCCGGCGCGCGCGAAGCCGAGCACCATCGCGCGCCCAAGCCCGCGGCTGCCTCCCGTGACCAGCGCCACCTTTCCCGCGAGAGACGGCGTGACGTCGATGTCTGGCAAGACCCTGCTCCTTGTTCGCGTGACGCGCACCGGCGGCCGCTCCGCAGCGGCCACCATACCATCCCGCGTTGACGCGCAAGAGCGCGAGTCGCATACTCGACGTTACGTCACTGGCTCATCCGGCTCACATCCGACGGCTCACATCCGATGAACGATTCGAGAGGTGCCGCATGCCGACCGTTGAGACACTGCCCCGGCCGATGGCCGCGCCGGACCCCGCGCCCGGATCCGTGCGCCCGAAGATCGTCGCCATCGGTGTCGGCAGCCTCGTCTTCGGCGTGGAGTTGCTGCGCGACGTCTACCAAACGCCCGAACTCCGGCACGCGGAGCTGTGGCTGGTGGACCTCGATCCGGAGGCACTGCGCCGCATGGGCGCACTCGCCGCGCGCCTGAACGACGCGTCGGGCTGGGATGTCAGCCTGCACACCACGGCCGATCGCACGGAAGCGCTCCCCGGCGCCGGCTTCGTCGTCACGGCGATCGCGCGCGACCGCGACGCCACGTGGCGGCGCGACCACGAACTGGCGCTCAAGCACGGCTTCCCCAGCGTACTGAGCGAAAACGGCGGCCCGGGCGGGCTCTCGCACACGCTGCGCTCCATCCCGCCGATGGTCGAGATCGCGAAGGACATCGAGCGGCTGGCTCCGGACGCGCTGCTGCTCAACTACACGAACCCCGAGAACCGCGTCTGCCTCGCCGTCCATCGCTACACGAAGGTGCGCAGCATCGGCCTCTGTCACGGCGTCGCCGAGACGGTCGAATGGGTCGCCGGCGTGCTCGGGCGGCCGCGCGACCAGATCGATCTCCGTGCGGCCGGCGTCAACCACTTCACGTGGGTGACGGCGCTGCGGTCGCGCTCCACCGGCACCGACCTGCTGCCAGAGCTGCGGGAACGGTTGAGGCGCCTTCCGGCGCAGGAGTGGCGGCTCTGCCGGATGATCTTCGACAAGTTCGGCGTCTTCCCGACGACTGGCGACAACCACGTCGGCGAATACATCGGCTGGGCGGCGGAGGTGGTCGGCACCGCCGGCTACGACTTCGACGGGTACGCCCGCGACCGGCGGCTCAGCCACGCCAACCTCGATGCGTGGGCCGACGGCTCGAAGCCCGTCGACTCGCTGCTCGCGAAGCCGTCGCACGAAGCGCGTCTCGGGCACGCGTCGACCGAGATCATCGCCAGCTTGATCACCGGCAAGACGACGCCGCGGCCGTCGTTCATCATCCCCAACGACGGCTACATCGAGAACATCGACCGGGCCGCCGTGGTCGAGGTACCGGGCATGATCGAAGGCGGCCATTGGCGCGGCGTGCCGGTGGGCAGCCTGCCCGGACCGGTCGCGACGATGGTCCAGCGGGAGATCGAGATCCAGCACCTGGCCGTCGAGGCGGCGATGACGGGGTCGCGCGAGCTGGCGCTGCAGGCGCTGCTCATCGACCCCGTGGTACACAGCGCCCGCGCCGCCGAGGCGTTCCTCGACGATGTGCTGCGCTTCCACGGCGCGTACCTGCCGGCGTTCCTGGCCTGATCGTCCGATGCGCAGTGAAGCTGTCGCAAGCCTCGTCGCAGGATGCGAATCGCGCCGTTGAAGGCGAGAAGTGATCCATTGAATGTGTAAGACGGGCCCCTCAGGATAGGCGTGAGTAAAGAGCGCCGTAGTCCTGAGGAGGTCCCGTCGATGTCCAGCGTACCGCAGGGAAG
>Ga0315281_10004690_pt1 | contig 19807 bp, 22 predicted proteins | sample YL17G07_0_MG_FD_204540 | JGI IMG/M metagenome (GOLD analysis project Ga0315281, IMG submission 204540) | Sediment microbial communities from Yellowstone Lake, YNP, Wyoming, USA - YL17G07_0 | ecosystem: Environmental > Aquatic > Freshwater > Lake > Sediment | place: USA: Wyoming | collected... | reverse complement strand
TTTTCTCGCCAGCTCCAGGCAGTTGTAGGAGCCGAACGCGCCGACCATTAAGGTTTCCAGCGGATGGTCGGAATAATCAACCGGGCTTGCGAGCGACGCCAGGTTGGCGACGTAGTCCAGTTTCCCGGCAAATTCCAAGCCTTTGTTTATGTCATGCTCGATGAAAGTGAACCGCGGCTCGTTTGAAAGGTGGGCGAGGTTTTTCAAGTCACCCGTTATCATGTTGTCCACGCCCGTCACCCGGTGGCCGTCCGCGAGCAGTCTGTCCACGAAATGCGAGCCGAGGAATCCTGCGGCCCCGGTCATCAAAATGTCGGCCAATTATTTTCCCTTTTCCGGCATGTGGTTTGAAAACTTTCTGCCCAGGCCGAAGTACTCGAAGCCCAGTCTTTTCTTTCTCTCCGGGTTGTACATGTTGCGCCCGTCGAATATCACCGGGTTTTTCATCGTCTGTTTTATCTTTTCAAGGTTTAGGAGCTTGAACTCCCTCCATTCGGTTATCAGCAATAGTGCGTCGGCGCCGTTGCACGCCTCGTACGCGGTTTGGCAATAGGTTATCGACGGGAGGACTTTTTGGGCGGCCGGCATGGCCACCGGGTCGAACGCCCTTATCACGGCGCCGCCTTTGAGAAGGTCGTTAATAACCTCCACGGACTTCGCGTCGCGCATGTCGTCCGTGTTTGGCTTGAAGGCCAGGCCGAGCACCGCGAAGGTTTTCCCCTTCATATCCGGGAACCTGCGCCTGATTAGGGAGGTGAACCTGTCAACCCGTCCCTCGTTTATCTCCAAAACGTTCTTCAGCAGATTGAAGTCGTACCCCAGCTTGCCGGAGGTGTGCAGAAGGCTTTTCACGTCTTTCGGGAAACAGGAGCCGCCGAATCCGAGGCCGGAGTTGAGGAAGTCCACCCCTATGCGCGGGTCGCGTCCCACGCCGTTGGCGACGTCCTCCACGTCCGCCCCCACCATCTCGCAAAGGTCGGCGACGGCGTTTATGAACGAAATCTTCATCGCGAGAAAGGAGTTGGAGGCGTACTTGATTATTTCCGCCGAGTAGACGTCCGTGATTATCATCGGAGCCTGCAACGAGGAGTAGAGCTCCAAAAGCCTGTAGGCCACCTGCTTTTCCGACGCGCCGATTATTATCCTATCCGGGTTTAGCGCGTCGTTGACCGCCTGACCCTCCCTTAGAAACTCGGGGTTGGACACCACGTCGAACTTGTGGCCGTCAACGCAATGCTTGTTTATGATGTTTCTGACCAAGTCGCCGGTGCCGACCGGCACGGTGCTCTTGTTCACCACTATTTTGTAGCCGTTCATGTGTTTTGCTATCAGTTTCGCGACCGCCTCCACCGCGGAGAGATCGGTCTCGCCGCTGTCGGAGGAGGGGGTGCCGACGCATATGAAAATAATCTCGGAGAACTCCACGGCGGATTTTGCGTCGGTGGAGAACTTGAGCCTTCCCTCGTTGTGGTTCCGCTCCACCAGCTCCTGAAGGCCCGGCTCGTATATCGGCAATTTCCGTCGGTTTAGGTTCTCTATCTTCTCGGCGACGTTGTCCACGCATACCACCTCGTTGCCAAGCTCGGCAAAAACGGTTCCCGTGACGAGTCCCACGTATCCGGTTCCGATAACGCAAATGTTCACTCTTAACCGCCTTTATATAAAACTAAAATTCGCCGAACCCGTCCTTGTTTGGCGCGGGGCGCGACCCCCTGGCCCAGTCGGCCGCGCTCATGGCGTCCTTCCCCTCTGGGCGAACATCAAGGATTCTCAATCTACCATTTCCCGTCCCCACTTCCAAATCAGCCGTGAGCACCGCGCCCGGCTCGTGGGCGCCCGCCTCGCCGGACAGCTCGGAGCGCAATATCTGTATTCTGTTCCCCCTGAAAAAAGTGAACGCGGCGTGCGCTGGGGAAAGCCCCCGTATCTTCCGGTCTATGATCTCCGCCGACAAAGACCAGTCGATTTTTCTCTCCGTCGGATCGATTTTTTTGGCGAACGTGACTAGGGCCGCGTCCTGTGGAACCGGGTTCAGCGCGCCTTTTTCGAGCATCTTTATGGTTTCGGACATCAGCTCCGCCCCGACGATTTTCATGACGGATTCCAAATCCCCGGCGGTGGTGCGCGATGTTATCGGAATCTCGCCGGACTTTAAAAAAACATCCCCGGAGTCCATTCCGCGGTTCATTTTCATCGTCGTCACGCCCGTGGCTTTAAGCCCGTCCATTATCGAGCGGTTTATCGGCGCGGCTCCGCGAAGAAGAGGGAGCAGGGATGCGTGAAGGTTCACGCAACCAAAAGGGGGGATTTCCAACAGCGTGTTTTTTAATATCTGACCGAAGGCGACCACGACGATTGCGTCCGGTTTGCAGGCTCTTATCTCTTCCACCGCCTCGGGTTTGTTTACGTCCTCAAACTGGCTGACGGGGATTCCAAGTTCCATCGCCCTTTTTTTTACGGGAGTGGGCGACACCTTGCGCCCCCTGCCGGACGGCCTGTCCGGTTGTGACACGGCGAGACATATTTTATGCCCGTCAGAAAAAAGTCTTTCAAGGGTGGGGACGGCGATTTCTGGCGTGCCGAGAAAAACGATGTTCACGCTGTTTTCAAGGAAAAGTCGGAAAATGATTTAATCGCGGCGTCTCGGCGTTTTTGGGGTAGGTTGTCCCAGATTAAAACCCCGTCCAGATGGTCTATCTCGTGCGCCACGGCCCGGGCCAGATATCCCTCGGCATCCAAGGTGATTTTCTCGCCGTCGATATTTTGGCCGACCAGCGCGATTTTTTGCGGGCGGGTAATTTTGAAATACACGCCGGGGATGCTAAGGCATCCCTCCTCTTCCGTGGTGGAACCATCGGCGGAAAAAATTTCGGGGTTTACGATGACCAGCGGGTCGCTTCCTTCGCCGCACAAAAGGGCGATGATTCGCATGTTCGAGCCGATTTGAGGCGCGGCCACGCCCATGCCCCCGTTGGCGGCCAAAAACGAGCCAAGTCTTTTCGCCACAAGCCGCGCGTCCGCGTTAAAAGGCGAAACCGTCGCGCATTTTTCGGTCAGCCGCTTGTCGGGATAAGTTATTATTTGAGCCATGGTTTTAACGCCAATAATACGCCAAATATCGGCCAAGGGGAACATCCGTCAGATAAGGGCCCTTTACCGGCTGATGAGCGAGTGCCGACTTTGCCCTCGCAACTGTCTTGTCCGACGGCTGGAGGGGCGAGAGGGGGTTTGCCGTAGCGGCGTGGCGCCGGTCGTGGCGAGCGCGACGCTTCATCGCGGGGAGGAGCCGCCAATAAGCGGCGAAAACGGCTCCGGCACCATTTTTTACTCCGGGTGCAACATGAGGTGCGTGTACTGCCAAAACTACCCGATATCCCAACTTGGCGTCGGCGACAAAACAAAAGTCTCCGAGCTGGCGGACAAAATGCTCCGGCTCGAAAAAGCCGGCGCGGAAAACATCAACTTCGTGACCCCCACGCATTTCGCGGCGCAGTCCGCCCACGCCGTTTTTGTGGCGCGGCGCAGGGGGCTTTCCATCCCTATAGTCTGGAACAGCTCCGGCTACGAATCGACGGAGACAATCAGGGAGCTTGCCGGATTTGTGGACATATATCTTTGCGATTACAGGTACGTCACGCCGGAGCTGGCGAAACGGTATTCGGGGGTTGCGGACTATCCGGCGGTGGTGGAGGAGGCGATAGAAGAGATGCTAAGGCAGGCGAGGGTTATAATCCGCCATCTTTGCATACCCGGCCATATCGGGGAGACGGAGAAAATCTTGGGAAGAATAAATGAGAGGTTTGGGAACAGGGTCGAGCTAAGTTTTATGAGCCAATATTTTCCGGCTTACAAAACGGCGGAATTTCCCGAGATTAATCGGAAGCTCAGTCCGAAAGAAAAAAGGCAGGCGTGGCTCGCCCTGGAGCGCTCCGGCCTGGACGCCGGCTGGGCGCAGGAATAACCATCATCTGACGAAGGCCTTTAGGTATTCGACGAAGGCGCAGTTGGCGCAGTCGGCCGGGGCGCGGTGGCAGAAGTCTTTGTAAAGTTGCAAAAGCGCCTGCTGGCGCCGCAAGGGGCGCGCGAGTCCCCGGTTTTCGTTTCCGAGCATGTTCCGCGTCATGTAGTCCGTTATTCCGCTTGACGCGGGGGGCGGCAATGACCTGTAAATTAAAACCAGCTTGTGTTCCGTCTTCGGGTCGTTGTCCTTCCGGCAAACGGCGAGATAAAACGGGATGAGGCAGTCCGCCACCAGGGAAACTGCCTTGTCCCTGCCGACGAGTTTTTTTGGCCCGCGTGTTTTAAGGGAGAGCGAATAATGGTTGTCCCAGAACGGGTCGGATATTCCGGTGAAGCTTTCCAGCAGGCTTTTTACGAACTTTCTCGCCACCGCCGGGGCGGCGTTTGACGGGACGGAGTCCAATAGTTTTCCGTACGCCTCGATAAGCGAGGCTCCGTAACGCGCTATCAACAGCGAAAAAGCGGCCATGCGCCTTTCGGGATAATTTGCAGGGCGGCATCCGGCAAGGGGCCAGTCCGCGGACGTCAATATCGGCTCGCCGTCGGCGACACTTACGCTTTTAAGGGCTGAGATAAATTCGTCGTCGCCGTTTCGTTCACTAAGCTTTCCGGCGAGCCTAAAATAGGCCGACTGGGCGCATAGGCTGACGGGAATCCCGGGATTGGTTTTCGACGTTTCAGCTATCGCGCGCAAACCGGCGCGGCGGGCTATCCTGCCGAATTGTTTGTTGAACATGGAATAGCCCATGCACTCAAACATTGTTTCATAAAGGGTGTCGCCGGAATCTCTGCTTTCGATTCTGTCCATTATCCGGTTGGACTTCATCAGCATCCTTCCGTCCCCCACGAGGTCGAGCAGTCTCCCGATGTCCTCAAGCCTCATTTTCGCGATAATCTTTCGGCAAGGCGCGCCGCTGTCCGTCCGTCCGGTCACGGGGCTTTGCGCCGATTCAAGCTCCTCGTTCAGTTTTTCTATCGGGTGCCGAAGGTAAAGCCCCAGCTCCAGCTCGTGGATCTCCCGCCCGGCGGCGGTTTTTGCGGGGGGCGGGTTTCCGTGACGCTCCGCGAAAACGTGCAGGACGACGCGGTTGTAGGCGGTGGAGGTTTGGTGGCCGTGCTCGTACCACTCTTTTGCCTCCTTGTGAATCTCCACATCTCCGGTCACCTTTTCGTCTCCTATGATTAAGGAGGTGTTTTTAAAATCCGGCCCGGCCGACCTGTTGAGCCTGCCGGGGCTTTGCACTTTTACGGTCAGCCCCAGCATCGTCTTAAGCCCGCCCGCCTCGTAAAGACCGTTGCGCCAAATGAGCTGTAGAAGCCGCTCGCTGAATTTGGACGGGGTGGCCGGCAGGTATCTGTTTTCCGGCGTCTCGGCGACCATGAAACTTTTACCGTCGCATACGAGCGAGAGATAATCGGAGCGGAATCTTAGCGGGGCGAGTTTTTCCCGTTCCATATTTGCCGCTATCCGCTCAGCTTTCGCGTTGCGCTCACCACTACGCGGTCGCCGATTTTTAAACCGAACTCGTCCCGCGCGCTTCCGTCGGGGGTGAAAAGCTCCATAAGGTCGAAACCGTTTATGATGGCCCCGAGTGTTCCGGGCCGCCGGGAACGGTAAAAAAAACCGAGGCCGCCGATTTCCGTGCCGCTCGTCGCGATGGTTGGTCGTTTCTCCTTGAACCGCGCCAGCATTTCCTTGGTTATGTTTGTGTAGGCGTTCCCAAAATGGTCAAAATAGACTATCTCTCCGGCAAGACTTCCGTCCCTTTTCCACCTCGGACCGGGTCGGCTGATTTTCACGAGTTTTTTGACGGGAGGCCCGAATTTCTCGATGGGCGTCGTGGCCAGGTGCGCGGCGACCGGGGCGAACAGATCCCTCCCCTGAAAAGTCGCGCTCATCGATTTGCCGACATACTTTTTATTTTTTATCACCGCCGTTTTTTTTACTTTTGAGTCGAGTGCGCTGAAAACGCCGTTGTTCGGCCCGACGTAGAAGTAACGCCCGGTTTGAATTATCACCGGATCCCTTTTCGAGCCGACGCCGGGATCCACAATGCAGATATGTATCGTCCCCTCCGGGAATGTTTGGGCGAGACCGCCCAGGCAGAACGAGGCCTTTTTAATGTCTTGCGGCGGGATGTCGTGGGTTATGTCCACTATCGCAAGGTCGGGGTTGATGGAGAGCATGACGCCCTTCATTATCCCGACCCACGGGTCGGCGTGCCCGAAATCCGTGGTGAGGGTTATTATGCGCCTTCCCTTCGCAAGAACCGTATTTTTACCGACCATGATTCAATTATCTTGCGCAGAAGTTGCCAAGTCAATTTTGGGATATAATGTGTTCGTGGCGGACGAACAGGATTTGGAGCGAAAGTTTAAGGATCAATGCGCGGTGTTCGGCGTGTATGGTCATCCCGAGGCGGCGCACCTTACCTATCTGGGGCTTTACGCCCTCCAACACAGGGGGCAGGAGAGTTCCGGCATAGTCACTTCCGACGGCTCCTCACATTGCATCGAAATCGGCATGGGGCTTGTCCAGGACATATTCAACCAGGATAAACTCGCCCTTCTGCGCGGCGACATGGCCATAGGCCACAACCGCTATTCCACCACCGGCGAGTCGCACCTTAAAAACGCGCAACCGCTGGCGGTTGACTATTCACTCGGTTCGCTCGCGATAGCGCACAACGGCAACCTCGTCAACGCCGTACAGGTTAGGAGCATGTTGGAGGCCAGCGGCTCCATTTTTAGGTCCACCATGGACACCGAGGTGATTATTCACCTCATCGCAAAGGCCGAGTCGAACAATTTCGTCAGCCGGGTCGTCGAGGCTCTTTTACAGATTCAGGGGGCGTATTCGCTCATGCTGTTGACGGAGCAGGAGATGGTCGCCGTTCGCGACCCGCACGGGTTCAGGCCGCTTGCGATAGGGAGGTTGGACAACGCCTACGTTTTCGCGTCCGAAACCTGCGCGTTCGACCTTATCGGCGCCAAATACGTGCGCGACGTGGAGCCGGGCGAGATGGTCGTCGTTTCGCCGGACGGGTTGAAATCGTTCTTTCCGTTTCCCAAAAAAACCGCGGCGCAGTGCGTTTTCGAGTTCGTTTATTTCGCCAGGCCGGATAGCACCGTTTTCGGCGAAAGCGTCTACTCCATCAGAAAACAGATGGGCATGGCGTTAGCCAAGGAGCAACCGGTCGAGGCCGACCTCGTCATAGCCGTGCCGGACTCCGGCGTTCCCGCCTCGCTGGGCTACGCGGAGGAGTCGAAGATAAAGTACGACATCGGCCTTATAAGAAACCATTACGTCGGCAGGACGTTCATCGAGCCGTCGCAACAGATAAGGCATTTCGGCGTGAAAATTAAATTGAACCCCGTCAGGCAACTGATTGAGGGGAAGAGGGTCGTGGTGGTGGACGACTCGATCGTTCGCGGCACGACGTGCAGAAAAATTATAGAGATGATACGCGGCGCCGGCGCCAAAGAGGTTCACATGCGGATAAGCTCCCCGCCGACGACAAGCCCCTGCTTCTACGGGATAGACACCCCCACGAGGGGCGAGCTGATAGCCTCCAGCAAATCCGTCGAGGAGATAAGAAAATATCTCGGATGCGAGACCCTGGCGTACCTAAACCGGGAGCGGATGCTGGCGATTTTCGGCGCCAACAAGGAAAAGTTCTGCACCGCCTGTTTCAACGGCCAGTACCCCGTCACCATGCCCGGCATGGACATCCTCCAGCCAGACCTCTTCGAATCCGTCTCCTAGCCTCGACAAATCTTTCGGAGAGAATGAAGAAGAATAGGGCGGCGATTGCCGCCACATAATAATTACTTGCCGAATGTTTCCTTGAAAAGTTTCGTTAGCTCTTTCCACGACTCTTTGTCCGCCTTTTCGTTGTAGGCGAGAGGGATGTGGAATTTCTCGCCGTAGCCGGTGGCGGCGGGGTTGGTGAATCCGTGTACCGCGCCGGGGTAGGTCACGTATTTGTAGTTCACTCCCGCGTCGGCCATCTCCTTTTTGAACGCTTCCACCGCTTTGGGGTCTATCCATTTGTCATCCGCGCCGTTGGCGACAAGCACGCGGGGTTTGAATTTCCCTTTTTCCGCTTTTGTCTGTCCGCCCACTTGCGAGTGGAAGGCTCCGATTGCGGCAAGGTCAACCCCCTCGCGCGCCATGGTCAGCACCACGCTTCCGCCGAAACAATAACCGATGGCGCCGTTCTTAGACGGGTCGACCGTCGGCTCGGCGTTCAACGTCTTTAGCGCGGCTAGGAACCGCGCTTTCATAAGCGGCATGTTGGAGGATATCGCGCCGGACATTTTCCCGGCGTCGTCGGGATGCTCGGCGTTTTTGCCGTCGCCGTACATGTCCAGCGCCATGGCGGTGTATCCAAGTTTAGCGAGCATGTCGGCCCGTTGGCGGGCGTAGGCGTTGTGTCCCCACCATTCGTGGACGACCAGTATTCCGGGGCGTTTCCCCTTTATGGCGTCGTCAAACGCTATGTATCCTTTCAAGGTGGTGTCCCCCTCTTTGTAAGAGACCTCCTTGCCGATGACTTTTGCGTGAACGGTTGCGGTGAATCCGAAAATGACCAATGCAAGAATTGTTATAACGCGCATAATTTCCTCCCAAAAAAATTTGTACCATTTTAACACGGATAAGACGCGACGGAGGCGCGTCTTTAAACGGGGAGGTCTATGGACATGATAGTCCCGTGCGGCGCCCTGTTTTTGGCGGTTATCTTGCCGTCGTGGTCGGCGATTATGCGGTTGACGATTGCGAGGCCGAGGCCGGTCCCCTTCTTCTTGGTGGAAAAATACGGCATGAATATTTTGCCGAGGTTGCTGGGTTCTATGCCGTGGCCGTCGTCCGCGATGTCTATCAGTATCCGTTTTTGGGGCGCGTCCAGTTTCGTTCGTATCTCAATCGTCCCGTCGTCCCCCACGGCGTCCATCGCGTTCTCTATGACGTTCCTGAAAACCCGGTGCATCTGTTCCTTGTCCAGCCTGGCCGTTCCTATGGCCGGGTCGTAGTCGGTTTTTATGGCCACGCCGGGTTTGATGCCCTCGTACATCCGGGCGATTCCCTCGATTATTTTGTTGAGGTCGACCATTTCCGGCGAGGCTTCCGGCAGTTGCGCGAACCGCGAGAACTCGTCGACAAGCGTCCTCAAAACCTCGACCTCTTGGATGATTATGTCCGTGCAGGAGTCGAAATTCCGCTCGAAGGCCTCCTTGTCGGTTTCGTGGTTTCTTCTCAGCCGCTCCGCGTTGAGGCGTATGGGGGTAAGCGGGTTTTTAATCTCGTGCGCCAGGTATTGGGCGATGTCGCGCCATGCGGACGTTTTCTCGGCGTTTATCACGGCGGTGATGTCCTCGAACACCGTCACCATTCCCATGAACGTCCCCTCGGAATCCTTGAGGTAGGTTATGCTCATCAGCAGTGTCCTGCGCTCCCCGTCAACGATGACGGGCGTTTCCCTCTTTATGTAGTCCTTTCCGCTCTTTCCCATTTCCCGCAGGAGGTCGCGTATCACCTCCAGATGTTCGGGGGATAGGACGGCCTCGTAATATTTCCCGCGTATGTCCGTCTCTTTTAGGCGCAGTATGGATACGGCGGAGGGGTTGCATGTCGTGACGTGCCCCCTGTCGTCTATGGAGACGACTCCGGCGGCGATGTTCGCCAGAATCGTCTCGATGTATTTCCTTCTTCGGTCAAGCTCCTGGTTTGTCTCCAAAAGCTCCGCGTGGCTTTGCTCCACTTTTTTTCCGGACGCGTCCAGCTCCTCGGTCATCCGGTTGAAGGAGCTGGTGAGGACTCCGATTTCGTCTTTTGACTTCTCCTCCAGACGCACGGATAAGTCCCCCTCGGTCACTTTCCGGGTGGCCTCCATAAGTTTTTGGATGGGGACGGTGATGTCCCTGGCAAGATAGAACCCGAACCACGTCGCGCCGAAAAGCACGACGAGCGTCACGAGCAAAAGCGTTATCTCGTACATCGCCTTTATCGGGAGCCGTTTTTCTTTTAGTTGCTGGAACTCTTTGAACGTCCGGGTGATTCGCTCCTTTTTCTCGGCGAGCGAACGGTTCAGCTCCGCGTCGTTCCCGGCTTTGTCGCTTACGCCATGAATGGCGGACAGCGAGTCCCGCAACGACCTTTCCACGGTGAGGTTGGCCCAGTTGTCGATGCTGTTGGTGATGAGGCCGCTTGCCACGACGAACAGCAGGGCCGAGGGGATGAGCGCCAGCCCGAGGAAGGACAGGACGAGTTTCGTCTGGAACCGAGCGCCGGGCGTTCTCGCGTGGCGCTCGACGGAGAGCTTGACGATGTTTCGCCCGATGAGCAGGCCCATCATGAGCAGGAGGATGATGTTGAGGTTTAAAAGGAAGAACAACGACACGTTGTCGATGCCGCCGATGCGCGGCCCGTCGTAAACGAGCTTCCACATGGTGAAAGCGAGCGTAAGCGTGAACAAGCCGAAGAAGGCTATCTTAAGCGTCCGCCCCAGCCGACTTCCGGACTTTCGCGATTCGTAATTTTTCTTCAAAGGGATTAATTCCCCTTCTCGCGGTTCTCGATGAATGCTCGGCAGGCCGCCACAAATTCGGAAGCGAAGGCATGGCGCCGTTGGGCGGATTCTTTAGTGTCTTTCGCGCCGGGCGAATAGTCGCTGTCCAAGCGGTCTGAAAAAAGCCTGACCCCCCCGCTATGAAACCGTTTATCCATAAGGCCCGGAACGGTCACGTTTTTCCCAAAGGCGGACCAAACCGCTTGATGGGATTTTCTGATTATTCCGAGTTCGGAAAGCACCGCCTTCGCCCCGTGAAAAGAGGCGTAATATGACCGGCTGATAGAACTGGAAAAAGAATCGGAGTTTATCAATATTTCGGCGTCCCGCAAAAACTGATCCGCCCAATTAAAATGTTCGGCGGATTGGTCCTTCATACCGGGATGCCTTCAGCCCTGAGATTTACGTGAAAGTCGTAGTCCTTTTCCTTAAACTCGCGCTCCGAAACAAACATTGTGATGATGATGCAATCCTCACGGAGGCAAATATCCGAAACAATGTCGCCCGAAAGCTCCCTTTCATGCCAGCCGATTACCTCTCCATCCAGAACCACCGCCACGTCTATATCACTATCGTCCCGCGCGTCGCCTCGCGCATACGAGCCGTATAGGTAAACCCCCTTAAGGCGGTCGCCGTAAATCTCGTCAAAGTGACCGTGAAGCTCTCTCACTATGCTCAGAACTTTATCTTTAGACATTTTTTCCATGCGTTTATATTAACACAACCAATTGATTGGATAGGAGAATGGGATTAAAGAGACGGCCCTCCTCGTCCCCGGAGCGTTTCGTCGGGGACAAGGAAAACCGATTTTCCAAAACTACAGCGTATACGCGCTTTCTCCGTGTTGGGTGAGGTCGAGGCCCTGCTCCTCTTCGTCCTTCTCCACGCGGATTCCCATGACTTTGTCTATCCCCTTCATGATTAGGTATGTCATGACGAAGGAATATCCCCAAGTCGCGGCTATGCCCCCCAACTGCGTTAGCGCTAGGCTCGGGTTGCCGTAAAAGAGCCCGTTCGCGCCGCCGGTGTTTACGGCGACGGTGGCGAAAAGTCCGGTGGCGAGTATGCCCCAAGTGCCTCCAATGCCGTGTACGCCGAACGCGTCCAGCGAGTCGTCGTATCCCAACTTCGTTTTCCAAACCACGGCGAGGTAGCAAAGGACGCCGGCCACGATTCCGATTATCAGCGAGGGGAGGGGGCCGACGAATCCCGCCGCCGGGGTTATCGCCACAAGCCCGGCCACCGCGCCGGAGGCCGCGCCCAGAAGCGTGGAGCGACCCCTGTGTTTCCATTCCATAATCGTCCAACTCATCGCCGCGCCCGCGGTTGCGATGTGCGTGGCGACGAACGCGGCGGTGGCCACGGCGCCGGAGGCGACCGCGCTTCCCGCGTTAAACCCGAACCAGCCGAACCAGAGCAGTCCCGCCCCGACGAGCATGAGGGTGAGGTTGTGCGGCATCATCGGTTCGTGCGGCCATCCCCTGCGCCTGCCTATCACCATGGCGGCGGCGAGCGCGGAGACGCCGGAGTTAATCTCCACCACGAAGCCCCCGGCGAAATCCAAGCCCCCCATGTTGTGTATCCAACCGCCGGTTCCCCAAACCCAGTGCGCTATCGGGTCGTAAACCAGCGTGCTCCAGAGAAGGAGGAAAACGATGAACGCGCTGAACTTCATCCGCTCGGCGAACGCGCCGCTAATAACCGCCGGGGTGATTACCGCGAACATCATTTGGAATATCATGAACGCCTGGTGCGGGATGGTTGGCGCGTAGTCCGCGTTCGGCGCAAGGCCGACCCCGTTCAACCCGAACCAGGAGAGGTTGCCGATGAAATGCCCGATGTCCGGCCCGAACGCCAGGGAGTAGCCGATTAGAACCCATTGGATGCTTATCACCGGTATGGCGATGAAGCTCTGCATCATGGTTCCCAGCACGTTTTTCCTGCGGACCATGCCGCCGTAAAAAAACGCCAGTCCGGGGGTCATAAGCAGAACGAGCGCGGCGGAGACCAGCACCCACGCGGTGTCGCCGGTGTCTATCTTCAGCGCGGCCGGAGCGTCCGCCGCGAACGCGGCTCCGCCAAACAGGGAGCAGGCTACGACAAGTATTGAAACGACTCTTTTCGTCATACCGCCTCCTTTCCCCTCTCTTTTGTCCTGATTCGAATGACCTCCTCCACGGAGGAGACGAAGATTTTTCCGTCCCCTATCTGGCCTGTTTGCGCGGCGCCGATTATCGCCTCTATGGCGCGTTCCACCATCTCCTCGGGCACGACCGTTTCAAGCTTAATTTTTGGGAGGAAATCTATCGTGTATTCCGTCCCGCGATAGAGTTCGGTGTGTCCCTTTTGGCGGCCGAACCCCTTGACCTCCGTGACGGTCATTCCGTGAATGCCCAGGCCGATCAGCTTCTCCTTAACGTCGGACAGCTTGAACGGTTTGATTATCGCCTCGATTTTTTTCATAGATACAATTCCCCCCTGGTTAATAATTATCTCGTGGCTAGAGCGGTTTATGCCGCCCCCCTTGTAGCCGGGGGTATTCTACAAATAAAACGGGTCGGACGGGAATAAGTAATTTTCCTGCTGTATAATGGAGGACAAAATAAACGTGAATCGAATCAGCTCGTAATTTAAAGGAGAATCATGAAAAAGCACTTTGCCGGATTTCTTGCGTCAATCGCGCTGGCTATGATAATTGTCGTCACTTTTGCCGAAACCTCCGCCGATGCAAGGATGGGGGGCGGCAGGTCTTTTGGAAACAGGGGTTCAAGAAGCTACGCGGCCCCGGCCCAGCCTATGCAACGCCAGTCCGTGGCTCCGTCGACCGCTCCGCAACGACCAGTACAACCGCAGACAGCACAGCCCGTCCCGCAACCGGCGGGGGGCGGGTTCATGCGCGGGTTCGGCGGCGGACTTTTGGGCGGCATAGCCGGCGGAATCCTGGGCGGAATGCTCTTTAGGGGCATGGGATGGGGTGGCGAAGGCGGCGGCGGAATGGGCGGCAGTGGAATCGGCATTTTCGAGATAATCCTCATCGCGGGAATCGGCTACCTTATTTTCAGGATGGTGGTCAACGCGAGGAGCGCGTCCACGGCGCCGTCGTATGATTCGGCTTCCGGCGCGCAATACCAAGCCACGGCATACCAGCCCGCCACCGATTTGGTCGGAGAGGGAGTCTCCCAAATAAGGCAAATGGACTCCGGGTTCGACGAGGCCAAGTTTAACGACGCGGCGATGGACATCTTCTTTAAGGTGCAGGGTGCGTGGATGAACAAGAACCTTTCAACTGTCGATACCGTCATAACGGGCGATTTCAAAAAGAACATCCAGGGCGACATTGACGCCCTCGCGCGCGACAAAAGAACCAACCGGCTAGAAAACATCGCCGTAAGAAAAGTGGAGATGACGGAGGCATGGCAGGAACAGGGGTCGGATTTTGTGACGGTTCTCTTTACCGCCAACCTTCTGGATTATACGACCGACGACACGACCGGCGCCGTTGTGACCGGTAGCAAGACCGACCCGGTCAAGTTCGAGGAATATTGGACTTTCACAAGAAGCGTGGGCGCGAACCCTTGGAAGTTGACGGCGGTCAACCAGGGCGAAAACTAAAAAATGCTTTTTCAGCACTCGATAGAGCTTGAGTGTCCGCCCGACGCGCTGGTTGAAAAGATGATGTCCCCCCGGCTTTTCGTCCATGTTTCCTGGCCGTTGCTCCAGTTCAAGTCGGTTGACCCGGCGACCGCGCCGGAGAGATGGGTTGAGCGAACGTACGTCGTAAGATTGTGGTTGTTCGGACTGCTCCCGTTGGGCATTCATAACATTGTGCTGACCTGTCGCGACCGTTCGTCGGAAATGGGAAAATTCTGGTTTGAACTTCGGGACAACGGTTATAGCAAGTCCATTCCCAAGTGGGATCACACCATGACGGTGCGGAAAAACTCGACCGGATGTTCGTACACGGACAGCGTCGAGATAAAGGCCGGGATTGTCACGCCCATAATTTGGGCGTTCGCCTCGGTGTTGTACAGGTATCGCCAGCGCAGGCTAAAACGGCTGGTGCAAAACGGGTTCGTTTTCCCCGCTTTATTCGGGAAATAAACAGGGATAGAATGTCCAAAATATAAGGAGAGGTTATGACACTACGTTTTATGTCGGTCGAGGATATGGAAAGCTACCTGGCGCCGTGCGTGAAAACCGACGGCGAGGTGAAAATACTGGACGCGAAAAAACTGCGGGGCGAGCCGATAGACAGGCTTGCCTACAACGCCGTGTTCCACGAGGACCAAGAGCAAAGGGGCGTCACCCGCGCGTTGATAAAGGAGCTGGCTTTGCAGTCGGGCGCGACGCTCGCCTCCATCCAGGGGCTTTACGAGGCGATGGGCTGGGGGGGCGCCTCCGGCTTTACGGTTCCCGCCGTCAACATCCGCGGAATGACCTACGACGTGGCGCGCGCCCTTTTCCGCGCGGGGATTAAAAACGGCTCCACGTCGTTCATATTCGAGATAGCAAAATCCGAAATGGCGTACACCAAACAGGAGCCGGCCGAGTACGTCGCCGTTATCCTCTCCGCCGCCATAAAGGAGGGGTACGTCGGCCCGGTTTTCGTCCAGGGGGACCACTTCCAGTTCAGCATGAAAAACTTCAAGGCCGACCCGAAAAAAGAGGCCGAGTCCATCAAGAAGCTCATTAAAAAGGCGGTCGACGCCGGGTTTTACAACATCGACATAGACTCCTCCACGCTCGTGGATATGGACAGGCCGGACGTGCCGAGCCAGCAACGGGACAATTACGAGCAGTGCGCGGATATGACGAAATACATCAGGACCATCGAGCCGTCCGGCGTAACCGTTTCTGTCGGCGGCGAGATAGGCGAGGTTGGCGGACACAACTCCACGGTGGAGGAGTACCGCGCCTATATGGAAGGGTACAACAAGACGCTTCCGAAGGGGATCACGGGGATATCAAAAATATCCGTCCAGACCGGCACGTCGCACGGCGGCGTCGTTTTGCCGGACGGCTCGGTGGCGAAGGTGAAGCTGGATTTCGACACGCTTGAAAAAATATCGAGGGTCTCGCGCGAATACGGCATGGGGGGCGCGGTGCAACACGGCGCGTCCACGTTGCCGGACGACGCGTTCGACCATTTCCCCAAGTGCACCGCCGCCGAGGTGCATCTCGCGACAGGGTTCCAGAACATGATGTTCGACCACCCGCAATTCCCAAAGGAATACACCGCCCGGATGCGCGACTGGTTGCACAAGGAGTGCGCCAGCGAGAAAAAGTCGGGCGAGACCGAGGAGCAGTTCATCTACAAGACCCGCAAGAAGGGTTTCGGCCACCTGAAGAAGGATTTATGGACTATGCCGGAGGCCGACAGAAACGCCATCGCAAAATCTATCGAGGACAAGTTTGATTTCCTCTTCAAAAAACTTGGCGTGGTGAACAACAAGCCGACCGTCGAGAAATTTGTTAAGATTACCCCGGTAAAGCCGGACGTAAAATTTGAAATAGAGGCGGCGGCCGAGTCGTCAAAACCGGTGGAGAAGGACGACAACCCGCGCGCCGATTAGTTTTATTGGAGGATTTATATGGCCGACAGTTCGTTTGACGTTGTTTCGCGTATAGAGATGCCCGAGGTGGTTAACGCGGTTGACCAATCCATGAGGGAGATAAGCCAGCGTTACGATTTTAAGGGTAGCGTCAGCAAGATAGAGCTTAACGAAAAGGACAAAAAGCTGATTGTTCACGCGGACGACGTCCAAAAGTTAAAGAGCGTTTTGGACATACTTCAGGGGAAGCTGGTGAAGCGGCACGTGCCGCTTCGCAACCTTGAGTACGGGAAGGTGGAGGCGGCGTCCGCCGGCACCGCGCGGCAGGAGATAACCCTCCAGGTCGGGATAACGACGGAAAAGGCGAAGGAAATCGTCAAGGTCGTGAAAGAATCCAAAATAAAGGTTCAGGCGCAAATCCGCGAGGGAGAAGTGCGCGTGAGCGGCAAGAGTCTGGACGACCTTCAGACCGTCATCGCCCTTCTCAGGGGAAAAGATTTAGGGGTCGACCTCCAGTTCATAAACTTTAGATAGGATGTATGGGAGCAATATGAGAATTGTGAAAATCATCGCCTTGACCGCGATTGCGATATTTATAGGAACAGCGGCCGTCAACGCCGCCGACACCGTCAAGGATGGGAAAACCCTTTATTTGGGGGAAAAATACAAGTGTTTCAGCTGTCACGGCGAAAAAGGGGAGGGGGGCAAGGGACCCTCGTTCAAGGGCGTGGGGAAAAAGCACACCGCCCCGGAGATGATGAAGCTCGCCGCACACAACTGCCCGCCAACCGGCGCGTGCAGTCCCAAGGACATCTCCGCCCTGGTCGATTTTATTAGGACGCTTTAGTCCGCGTTTTTGTCATCCCCGCGAAGGCGGGGATCCAGTTCGAATTTATTGAAATTAAATCTGGATTCCCGTTTTCACGGGAATGACAACTTTTTCACCCCACAAAATCCCGATTTCCCTGTCCGTCTAAATAAGGGTAACGGCGCTTACGTGCTTTACTCGTGCCTAAAGCAATGTAAAATATTTGACTTGTATGGTCGAAATAGATAAAAGCGCCTTGGATATGGACGCGCGCCTCGTTGACGATATCGGCAGGGGGGACGCGCTGGCATGGGAGGAGTTTGTCCGAAGGTACACCGGCTGGGCGCTTTACGGAGCCGGCAGGTGGTGTGAAAAACATTGTCCGCACAGGTTCGCGGTCATGGAATGCGGGATTAAGTCCGTTTCCATTCGCGTTGCCGCCGAGGAAAAGGCCTGGGCGCCAAAGTATCGGCCCGGTAATTCCGGGGCCGAGGAGTGCGACGAGGGAATGGACACATACATCTGGATAATGGAACAGTTGAGGAAAAGGATTATGCGATACACCGGAAGAAACTCCAGCAGGCTTTCCACGTTCGTGTGGAGGGTGCTGAACTCAAAAGAACTATACGTTGACTGGCTGAGGTGGAAATATGGCCGAGTTTTTTAGCAAGACCGCCTACGATAGGCTCCCGGCCTCCGTAAGGAAATTGGACAAAAACGCGCAGACGGTCTGCATACACCTAAGGCTTCGCAAAACGCCGGAGGCCATCGCGGGGGAGATGAAGCTATCCCCGGACGACGCCTCGCGCGTTATCGCCGAGGTGCGGCGGACTCTCATAGCGTCGGGCAACTACGACATGATCGCCGACCCCGTTTTTGTGCCGCTGGGCGGCGACGACGGGGTGGAGCCGGTCATGGTCGAGGCCGACATGGAGGACAAAATACTCGCCGGGAATTTTCTGGCCGCCCTAAAAAAATCGTTCGCGGGGCTTCCGGCCTCCGAAAGACGGTTGTTGCACCTGTTTTTCGGGCGGCGCATGACCGCCAAAGAGATTTGCTCTTTTCTGGCCGCCTCCGGTTCCAAGCCTTCCCGTAAAGAGTCGGAGCTGTTTCCTCTTTTGGACAAGGCGTTAAAAAAACTTCTCGATTCTCTCTCCCAATCCACCCCCATAGGGCGCGGAACGCTCACGGTAAAGGGGTTGAGGGAGATACTGGACCAAACTGGCGCGAGTTCCACGGGAGGCGCGAGGGCATGAGACATTTGTCAAACATAGGGCTTTACGAGGCCGTTTTCGGCGACGCGTCGAGCCGACCCGCAAGCGTGTCGGCCCACCTGGAAAAATGCGACAGATGTTCCGACGCGACAGCGGCGCTTTACGAGCTGGAATTTGCCTGCGCCGCGATTTTGCCGGTCGCGTCAGATTCCGGGGAGTGTCTTTCCACCTCGGAGCTTGCCGAATACATGGATGGAAATTCGGCGGACAAAGCCGCGATAAAAGCGCATTTGGACTCCTGCGACGACTGTTTCGATTCCGCCGCCTATTATTTTACCGAATCGGCGCGAATGAAGGCCGCCTGCGGCGCCGAGTTTCAACCCGAGAAGGTTCCCGTCCGGACAGCGGTCAAAGCCAGACAAGGCTGGTGGAGCGGCATCAACGAGTGGCTTGTGCCGTTCCCGGCGTTAGCCACCGCGGCGGTGTTGTTCGTCGCGCTTGTTTCCACGCCGCCCGCGCCGATGGTGGACGTTTTGAGGGGGTCGCCGTCGTTCTCCGTTTACCAGAAACAGGCCAACGCGCTTCCATATTTTTATTTTGGCGGCGAGGGAAAAAAAATCGACTCCGCCCCGGCGAACATGACGGTGACGGCGCAAAGGGGCCGCGTTGTTTTTGATTGGACACCGGTCAAGGGGGTCAAGTCGTACTATTTTTTCCTTCAGGAGACGCTGGACGGCGCGCCCACAAAAATCAGGGAGATGAAGAACGCCGTTCCGCCGCTGTCCATGCCGTCCGAAGATTTCACGCCGGGGGCGGTCTACCGCTGGGTTACCGCCGGAGACATCGGCGAGGACAGGTATTTTGACGGCAGGCTGGAGTTCCGCGTGTCGGAAGACAAATAATTGGAGGACGACAAAATGGTTCTTATGGAATTGAGCATGACCCCGCTGGACAAGGGGGAGAGCGTAAGCAATTACGTCGCTCGCTCGCTTGAGATTATCGACAAAAGCGGCCTCCCATACAGGCTCAACCCGATGGGCACCGTAATCGAGGGGACGCTCGACCAGGTGTTGGGGATAGTCAGGGAATGTCACGAGAGGATGGCGCTGGATTGCGTGAGGATATCCACCAGCATAAAGATTGATTACAGGAAGGGAAAAACCGGCAGACTCGACTCGAAAATAGAAAGCGTAATCGCAAAAGTGGGCAGACAGCTCAAGCGGTAGCCGCGTCTTTACGCGCCGACCTGCGGGAGTTGCTCCAGCGCGGTCTTGGCCTCGCTTAAATCTTTGTTGTATTTAAGGGCGTTTTCGTACGCCTCTCTCGCGCTTGTAAAGTCGCTGTTCACATGGTGGGCGCGCCCGAGGTTGAAGTGCACGTTGAAATCCTCCGGGTCGATTTCCAGCGCCCTTTTGTAACGCGCTATCGCCTTTTCGGTCTGTTTGAGCCTTCGGTAACAAATTCCCAGCCAGTTGTACAACCGTATGTCGGACGGGTTTATTCCCACCGCCTTCTCAAAAAGGTTCACGGCCTCGTCGTACATGCTTTGCCTGAAATACGCCTCCCCCGCGAGACACAGCGTGACCTGGTTTTCCGGGTCGGCCTTCATCGCGTTTTCCAGGGCGTCCTTCGCCTTGTCCTTAT
>Ga0315281_10004689_pt1 | contig 19808 bp, 17 predicted proteins | sample YL17G07_0_MG_FD_204540 | JGI IMG/M metagenome (GOLD analysis project Ga0315281, IMG submission 204540) | Sediment microbial communities from Yellowstone Lake, YNP, Wyoming, USA - YL17G07_0 | ecosystem: Environmental > Aquatic > Freshwater > Lake > Sediment | place: USA: Wyoming | collected... | reverse complement strand
CTCTGCTGCACCGGCTGCATCATGGGCGCAGGCATGAGCAGCACACTGCCGCTTTTCGCGCGGCGCGCGCGCATCGGCGAATACGTCCGCGCCCGCCTCCTGCCCGCAGACCGTCGCCGCGGCCCGGTCATCCCGAAGGAACTCGAAGGGCTCGATCTCTCACGCAGCTTCTCGCCGAACGACCAGCGGATTCCGGTCCCGTCGCCGGAGGAGATGACGAGCATTCTCGCTCGGATGGGCAAGCTCAAGCCCGAGGACGAGCTCAACTGCGGCGCCTGCGGCTACGACACCTGCCGCGAGCACGCCACCGCGATCCACCGCGGCCTGGCGGAAAGCGAGATGTGCCTGCCGTACACGATTGACCAGCTCCGCAGGACGGTCAAGGAACTCGGCATCTCGAACGAGCAACTCGCCAAGGTGCAGGAAGCGCTGATGCACACGGAAAAACTTGCCAGCATGGGACAACTCGCCGCCGGCATCGCGCACGAGATGAACAACCCGCTCGGCGTCGTCCTGATGTATGCGCACCTGCTGCTGAGCGACGTCCGCGACGCCAAGCTCCGAGAGGACCTGACCCTCATCGCGGACCAGGCCGACCGCTGCAAGAAGATCGTGTCCGGCCTCCTGCACTTCGCGCGCCAGAACAAGATTGTCCCGCAGCCGACGGACCTGCGCGAGCTCGTGGACCGGAACGTCAAGGCGATCCGCTTCCCAGGGAACATCGCGGTCCGCTTCGAGCACGTCGCCGCGGACACGGTCGCGGAGGTGGACCCGGATCAGATCGTGCAGATCCTCATCAACCTCGTCGCCAACGCGCAGGCCGCCATGCCGGACGGCGGCACGCTCACGGTCCGCACGGACGGCGACGACCGGTGCGTGCGCCTGATCGTCTCCGACACCGGAGTCGGCATCCCGAAGGAGAATTTGCGCAAGATATTCGAGCCGTTCTTCACGACCAAGCAGGTGGGGCACGGGACCGGTTTGGGCCTGTCGGTGACGTACGGCATCGTCAAGATGCACCGCGGCGACATTCGCGTCGAGTCGAACGCGAACCCCGCCGCGGGACCGACCGGCTCCACCTTCACGGTCACTCTGCCCCGGCGCGAAAAGGAGGAATGAGATGCCAGAAACGTTCAGGGTTCTGACCGTGGATGACGAGCCCGGCATGCGCACCGGCGTCGTGCGCGTGCTCAAGGATTATGCGGTTCGCATGCCCGAAGTGGAGGACGAGGTCACGTTCGTCACCGACCACGCCGCAACCGGCGAGGAAGCGCTCGAAAAGATTCGCGCTGCGCCTCCGGACATCCTGCTGCTCGACTACAAGCTGCCCGGCATCAGCGGGCTCGACGTGCTCGACCAGGTCGTCTCCGGCCAGCCGGACATACTCGTCATCATGATCACGGCCTACGCCTCGCTCGAGACGGCCGTCGCGGCCACCAAGCGCGGCGCGTACGATTTTCTGGCCAAACCGTTCACGCCCGAAGAGCTGCGCAACGCCGTGCGCAAGGCGGCCGGCCGCATGATCGTCACGCGCCAGGCGCGCAAGCTCGCACAGGAGAAGCGCCAGGCGCGCTTCGAGTTCATCTCGGTCCTCGCCCACGAGCTCAAGGCGCCGATTTGCGCGATCGAGGGCTACCTGCACATCCTCAAGGACCCGCAGACGCGCCCGGACCCGGCGACGCACGACCGCATGCTCGACCGCTGCCTCATCCGGGCCGAGCAGGTGCGCATTATGATCCTCGACCTGCTGGACCTCACGCGCATCGAGTCGGGCCTGAAGAAGCGGGAACCGGTCGAGTTGGACCTCGTCGAGGTCGCGCGCGCGGCGCTGGAGATTGTGGCCGCGGAGGCGAAGGCGCGGGACATCTCCCTCGAACTCCATGCGGCCGCGTCGCTGAAGCTCACGGCCGACCGGCTGGAAATGGAGATGATCCTTAACAACCTCGTCTCGAATGCCGTCAAGTACAACCGCAACGGCGGGCGCGTGGATGTCACGCTGTCCGCGTCGGACGGCCGGATCACAATCTCCGTCTCGGACACCGGCATCGGCCTGACTCCGGAGGAAGCCGCGCGGCTGTTCACCGACTTCGCCCGCGTCCGGAACGATAAGACGCGGCACATCCTCGGCAGCGGTCTCGGACTCTCGATTGTCCGTAAACTGGCCGACCTCTATCATGGCCGCGTCAGCGTCGCCGGCCGGCAGGACGCGGGAAGCACGTTCACCGTCGAGCTGGAACCATGACGATTGAATTTCCAAGTTCTAATTTCCAATTTCCAAGTGCGCGTCCTCGCACACTAATTGGATATTGGAAATTCGGATTTGGAAATTGCGAAGCTGGCAAGCCATGAGGAAGAGCGAAATCATTCATTGGCTTCGTGAAAAACGCGCGGCGCGCCTCGAGGAACTCTATCGGCTCGCGGATGAAACCCGCCGGCGGAATGTCGGCGACGAGGTCCATCTGCGCGGGCTGATCGAAGTCTCGAACTGCTGCGTTCGCGACTGCGCCTACTGCGGGCTGCGAGCCGGCCATCGGGCGCTGGCGCGCTACCGGATGAACGCGGAGGAAATCCTCGGCTGCGTCCGCAAGGCGGCGGATTACGGATACGGCACGGTGGTGCTCCAGTCCGGCGAGGATTACGGCATCGCAACGGAACCGATGGCGGAGATCATCCGCCGCATCAAGTCCGAGACGGACCTCGCCGTGACGCTCAGCTTCGGCGAGCGCCCCGACGAGGACCTGGCGCGCTGGCGCGCCGCCGGCGCCGACCGGTACCTGCTGCGGTTTGAGACCTCCGACGCGAAGCTCTACGAGAGAATTCATCCGCCGCTGAACGGCGGACCGTCGGACCGCATCGCGATACTCCGCCGCCTCGGCACACTCGGCTACGAGGTCGGCAGCGGAGTGATGATTGGAATTCCGGGCCAGACTTACGAGAGTCTGGCGGAGGATATCGAACTGTTCCGGACGCTCGACCTCGACATGATCGGCGTCGGGCCTTATCTGCCGCACCCGAACACGCCGCTCGGGCGGCGCCCCGGCGATTTCCGGGCGCCCGAATCCGATCAGGCCCCGAACACCGAGGAGATGACGCACAAGGTGCTGGCGCTGACGCGGCTCGCCTGCCCGCGGGCGAATATCCCGAGCACCACCGCGCTGGCGACGCTCAACGCGGCCGGCGGACGCGAGATCGGGCTCCGGCGCGGCGCCAACGTCGTCATGCCGAACCTGACGCCGTTGAAGTACCGCGCACTCTACGAGATTTATCCCGGCAAGGCCTGCATCGCCGAGACGGCGGAAGCGTGCCAGGCCTTCCTGCGACAGAGAATTCTTTCGATCGGGCGGAAAGTCGGGACCGGACCGGGCGGCGCTTTGATTCACCACGACGGCGCGAAATTTCACCACGACGACACTACGGACACGACGAACGCGGCACAACGAACATCAAAACGACGGATTACTGTAACTGCAGTTCCGTCGTGATCGTTGTGTCGTCGTGGTCCACATGAGGTGCAATGATGGAAATGTTGGCGACTATGAAATTGAGCGAAGGGGCGGTGGACTTCATTGACGACGCGCGCCTTGAAGGGCTGCTGACCGGCGCTCGGCCGGACGATCGGCAAGTGGACGACGTCGTCGCCAAGAGCCTGGCCAAGAGCGCGCTGACTGTGGAAGAAACCGCGCTGCTCCTGAAGGCCGATCAGCCTGAGCAGGTCGAGCGCATCTTCGAGGCCGCGCGCGAGCTCAAAACAGCGGTTTACGGAAACCGCATCGTGCTCTTCGCGCCGCTCTACGTCGGCAATAGCTGCGTCAACGACTGCCGCTACTGCGGCTTCCGGCGGTCCAACCGGGCGCAGGTCCGCCGCACGCTCGACGACGCGGAGTTGCGCCGGCAGATCGAGAAGCTCGAGCGCGGCGGCCACAAACGGCTGATCCTCGTCTTCGGCGAGCATCCGAAGTACGACGCCGGCTTCATCGCCCGCGCCGTCCGGACGGCTTACGCGACGCGCACGGGGCGCGGCGAAATCCGCCGCGTGAACATCAACGCCGCCCCGCTCGACCATGAAGGCTACGCGACCGTCCAGCGGGCGGGAATCGGCACGTATCAGATTTTCCAGGAGACCTATCATCATGAGACGTACGCGCGCGTTCATCCGGCGGGCACGCGCAAAGCGGACTACCTCTACCGGCTCGACGGACTGAGCCGCGCGATGGAAGCCGGCTGCGACGACGTGGGCATCGGCGCGCTCTTCGGGCTTTACGACTGGCGGTTCGAAGCGCTCGGGCTGGTCTCGCACGCGCTCTATCTACAGTCGCGCCACGGCTGCGGCCCGCACACGATCAGCTTCCCGCGGCTGCAACCCGCGTGCGGCGTGGAACTCGACGGCGCATTCCGGGTGAGCGACTACGACTTCAAGCGCCTCATCGCGATCCTGCGTCTGGCCGTGCCGTACACCGGCTTGATCCTCACCGCGCGCGAGCGGCCCGAACTCCGGCGCGAGGTGATGGCCTTCGGCGTCTCGCAGATTGACGCCGGCAGCCGCATCGAGATCGGCGGCTACACCGAGTCCGGCGACGCGCAGCGCATGGAACGCGAGCAGTTCTCCCTCGGCGACGTGCGCCCGCTCGACGCCGTCATGCGCGACCTCATCGAGGACGGATACGCGCCGAGCTTCTGCACCGCCTGTTACCGGCTGGGCCGCACCGGCGAGCATTTCATGGAGTTCGCGATCCCCGGCTTCATCAAGCGATTCTGCACCCCCAACGCGCTCTCCACGTTGATGGAGTACCTTGTGGATTACGCCACGCCGGAGACATCAGCCGCCGGCGAGAAGATCATCGCCGCCGAACTCGCGAGGATGGAGGAAGGGAAACTCAAGGAGCAGTTGACCGATCGGCTCCGGCGAATCCGCGAAACGGACGACAGAGACCTTTACTTTTGAGTCGGGAAGCTATGTCGGAACGACTGAGAGTAATGCGTTGGTACAGGGGGGAGCGTCCTTCCTGTCATTCTGAACGAAGCGAAGCGAAGTGAAAAATCTCCCACGCCTGGCACATCGGGCGCTCATGTCGCGCGCAGTACGCTGCGCGCTCTTGGGGTATGAGATGCTTCCGGCCTTCGCAGCCGTAGCGGCTGCTACGGCGGAGCAGGCTCGCTGCGCAGCATGACAGCCACGGCTGAACGCACTAATCGAAAGGACAAGTCGTCATGCCAGAGCAGAAACCCGCCGAAGCCGACGGAAGGGAGATGCCGTCCAAAGCGAGGCGCCTTCGCACAATGGAAAGCCGGCCGCAGGCTTGATACAATCTTGCTATGACTTGGAGTTTGGAATGGTTACGCTTCACCCGAACATACTCAAACGCAACGGCAAACGCGTCTTTGCAGTCCTTCCGTATGAGGAGTTTCTGCGAGTCAGGGAAGAACTGGAACGTTATGATGACTTGAAGGCGCTCCGAGCCGCCAAAGTCCGAGAAGCCAGCGCTCCCGCAAAGCCGTTGTCCGCAGTGCGCCGCAAACTGGGAATATAATCAGGAGGAACGTGTGATGCCGACAAAGAAGAAGTACTGCTACGATTATCCGCGGCCGATGGTGACGGTGGACTGCGTGCTGCTGCGCGCCGTCGAGTGCTCGCTGCAGGTGCTGCTGGTGGAGCGCGACTCGCCGCCTTATAAGGGACGCTGGGCGCTGCCGGGCGGATTCATCCGGATGAACGAACCGCTCGAGGCGGCCGTCGTCCGCGAACTGGCCGAGGAGACCGGTATCAAGGACCTGTCGTTCCTCATCCAGCTCGGCGCGTACGGCGAGCTGGGGCGCGATCCGCGCGGGCGCGACATCTCCGTCGCGTTCATCGGCATCATTCCCGGCGGCGCCCGGCCGCCGAAAGCCGGCAGCGACGCCGCAGCGGCGGTGTGGCTTCCGGTCGCAGAACTGCCCGAACGCCTGGCCTTCGACCACGCGACGATCCTCGGCGACGCGCTCCGGCGAATCGCCGCGGGCGGCCGATACAGCGGCGTGCTCTTCGCATTCCTCCGCGACCCGTTCACTCCCGAACAGCTCGGAGACGTGCTCCGCGCCGTGTACGGCGTCGCGCTGTCGCCCGAGGATTACCTGAAGCCATTCCTCGAAATGAAGATCGTGAGCCGGTTCAAGCGCGGCGGCGACTACCGCTTCACGGGCTGGCATGAAGGGAAACGGCGGTGAGCGCGCGAAAGGCCGCGGCCAAGGCGCATCCGCTGCTCATCGGCGCGCACATGTCCATCTCCGGCGGCGTCGAGCTGGCCCCCCTGCGCGGGCGCGACGTCGGCTGCGCCTGCATCCAGATCTTCACGAAGAGCAACATGCAGTGGGCCGCGCGGCCGCTGGCCGAAGAAGAGATCGCCGCCTTCAAGCTCAACTGCGCCCGGACCGGCATCGCGCCGGTCGTCGCGCACAACAGCTACCTCATCAACCTCGGCGCGCCGGACGCGGCGCTGGCGAAGAAGTCGGCCGATTCGTTCCTCATGGAGCTCGAGCGTTGCCGCGCGCTCGGGCTGCCGGCCATCATCGCGCACCCCGGCTCGCACACCGGCGCGGGCGAGGCCGAAGGGCTCCGCCGCATCGGGAACGCCGTCAACGAATTGATCGAGCAGACGAGCGGCTCGCCGGTCCACCTCCTGCTCGAGACCACCGCCGGACAGGGCTCGAACCTCGGCTATCGCTTCGAGCAACTCGCCGAGATCATGGAGGGCGTCCGGCAGAAGTCGCGCGTCGGCGTCTGCCTCGACACCTGCCACGTCTTCGCCGCCGGGTACGACATCCGGACCGAGGACGGCTATCGCCGCACCATGGAGGAGTTCGACAAAGTCATCGGTCTGAAGAACCTCCAGGCGTTCCATCTGAACGACTCGAAGGGCGAGTTCGGCTCGAAGCTCGACCGCCACGAGCAGATCGGCTATGGCCGCCTCGGCCAGGAGCCGTTCCGCCTGCTCCTGCAAGACCCCCGCTTCACCGCCATCCCCAAGGTCCTCGAGACGCCGAAGGGGCTGAAAGGAAAACTGGAGTGGGATGTCATCAATCTGCGGCTCCTTCGGAAGCTCGGCGGCGAAGAGGCGTGAGCCGCCTTGCGGCCATTGGCCGCTCGCCGCTATAATGCTGCGAGCTTCGCCCTTCTGATAAAAGCAGGCCCGGCCGCATGAGCCTTCTGCAAGTCAAAGAGCTTCGCAAGACGTACGACCGCCGCGAGGTGGTCCGGGGCGTCACGTTCTCCGTCGAGAAGGGCGAAATCGTCGGACTCCTCGGACAGAACGGCGCGGGCAAGACGACCGCCTTCCGCATGACAATCGGGATGATCCGCCGCAACAGCGGGCAGGTGATCTTCATGGGCCGGGACGTGAGCGACCTGCCGATGTACCAGCGCGCCCGCAGCGGGATGGGCTACCTGTCGCAGGAACCCTCGGTCTTCCAGCGGATGACCGTGGCGGACAATGTGGATGCGGTGCTCGAGACGCTCCGCATCAGCCGCGCCGAGCGCAAGAAGCGCCTCGAACAACTGCTCGAACAACTCGGCCTGGCCCGCCTGCGCAACGCGACCGCGCTGACGCTCTCCGGCGGCGAGCGGCGCCGCCTCGAGATCACCCGCGCGCTCGCGACCGAGCCTCGCCTGATCCTCCTCGACGAGCCGTTCAGCGGCGTGGACCCGAAGGTCGTGAACGAAATTCAGGAGATCATCCTCAAGCTCCGCGACACCGGCATCGGCGTGCTGCTCACCGACCACAACGTGCACGACACGCTGAGCGTGACGGACCGCTCGTACATCATCAGCGAGGGCCGCATCGAGGCGAGCGGGACGCCCGAGGAACTGCTGGCGAACCCCCGCGCGCGCGATCTCTATTTCGGCGAGCGCCTCCAAATCGAGCATATCGTCCGATCCCGCGAGCCGGGAAAACCTGCCGGGTCAAAGGACGGCGGCGCGGCCCACGAAACCGGCGGCCCAGCCGGGCCGCCGGCCGCCTGACGTCCGCCCCATTGCGAGAAGGACGTGGCCGCGATATGAGCGATGGCCCTTCTGAAAACGTGCGCCGCGTCCTGCTCGTCTCGACGAACCAACTCGGCGACTGCGTGGCTTTCCTGCCGGTGGCGGCGGCGATCCGCAAACATCTTCCCGGCGCCCGGATCACGATGCTGACGCGCCGCATCGGCGCCGAGGCGGCCGGGCTGACCGGGTGCGTGGACGACTTCATCATCACGAGTGCGCCGGGTACGGCGCACGACGTCCCGCCGGCGCCTCCTCGCATCGCCCGCGGAATGCGCTTCTTGAAGCAGGCGGGCGCACTCCGGAAAGAACGCTTCGACATGGCGTTCATGGCCTCCGGCGAGAGCTCCGCGACCGCCGCGCTGCTGTTCCTGGGCCGGGCGCGGAAGCGGATCGGCTTCGCGGATTGCCGTCTGCGGCGGCTGCTCTCAATCCGGGTCGAGGCGCACGAGATGGAGTTGGAGGCGCGGCGGAACCTCCGCCTGCTGCGCGCGGCGGGATTGCCGGACGCGCTGGAACGCCCGCCCTGCCGTGTTCCGGAGGAGCGGCTCGCGGAGGCGCTGACGCTCATCGCGAAGGGCGGCGCCCGCCGGCCGCGGGCGCTGATTCATCCCGGTTCGTCGCAGCCGACCCGCCGGTGGCCCGCAGCGAAGTTCGCGGACCTGTGCTCGCGGCTCATCCGCACCGGCCTCGCGCAGCCGATCCTCGTCGAAGGGCCGGCTGAGCCCGGACTGGGCGCGCAGATTCGCGGCCTGTCCGCGCACCCACTGCCGGTGCTCTCGCAACTCAACGGAATTGACCTCCTCGCCGCGGCGATGGCGCAGTGCGACCTGTTCGTCGGGCATAGCAGCGGTCCGTTCCATCTGGCGGTTCTGCTCGGACGCCCGACCGTCTCGCTCTGGGGCGATACCGACCCGCGCCTCTGGGGTCCGACGTGGGAAGCGGACCGGCACGCGCTCGTCCGCAGCCCGCTCCCGTGCGCCGGGTGCGAGCACTGGGACCCGAAACGGCACGTGGTCGCCCGCGGCCCGGAAGACGGCGCGCCCCGCTCCGACACGCGAAGCGGGACGGAGGGCGGCGCCCGGCCGCCTTGCGAGCGATGTTTCGACGGCATCACGGTGGACGCGGTGCTCGAGGCCATCCGCGGGCAACTCGCCGCGCACAGGTGAACGACGGTGAAGATCCTTCTCATCAACAAGTTCTACTATCTCTCGGGCGGCGCGGAGCGGTACGTGTTCGAGTGGGAAGCGTTGCTCCGCTCGCGCGGGCACGACGTGATGATCTTCTCCATGCGCCATCCGGAAAATCTTCCGAGCCGGCAGGAGCGCTTCTTCATCGAGCGCGTCCGCTTCGACGCGGACCAGTCGCGCGGGGCGCGGTTGCGGGCGGCGGCGCACTCGATCTGGAGCCGCCAGGCGGCGGAGCGGCTGACGGAGTTGCTCAAGGCCGAGGGCGCGCCCGACATCGCGCACCTGCATTCCTTCATGTACCAGCTCACTCCAGCCATCCTCGCGCCGCTCATCGCGCGCGGGACGCCGATCGTCCAGACCTGCCACGAGTACGCGCCCATCTGCGTCAACCAGCACCTTTACAACCATCGCGTGAACCGCATCTGCGAGGAATGCCTCCGCCGCGGGCGGCCGGCGCCGCTCTGGACGCGCTGCATGAAAGGCTCCTTCGCCCAGAGCGCCGCCGGATGCGTCGCCGGTTGCGTGGACGCGCTCTTCGGCCGCAGCCGCAGCAAGGTCCGGCGGTTCATCACGCCGAGCGATTTCATGCGGCGGAAGCTGATCGCCGGCGGCCTGCCGGCGCAGCGCGTCTTCCACGAGCGCCACTTCATCCGCCCGGACTGGATCGCGCCTTCGCCATCGCCCGGCGAGTACGTCCTTTTCATGGGCCGGCTGGCGCCGCAGAAGGGAATCGGCACGTTCCTCGATGCCGCGGCGCTCGCGCCCGAAGTGCCGTGCAAAGTGGCCGGAACCGGGGCGCTCGAACCGGCCGTCCGGGCGCGCGTGCGCGAGGAGAACCTCGGCCACGTCGAAGTGCTCGGCCACCGCGAAGGCCGGCAACTCCTCGAGATCGTGCGCGGCGCGCGCGCGGTGGTCGTGCCTTCGGAGTGGTACGAGCCGTTCTCACTTGTTATCCTTGAGGCGATGGCGGCGGCGCGGCCGGTGATCGCCTCGCGCATCGCCGGCCCGGCCGAGATTCTCTCGCACGGCGCGGACGGCCTGCTCGTGCCGCCCGGCAGCGTGGAGGAATTTGCCGCCGCATTCCGGGCGCTCTGGCGCGACCCGGCGCGCGCCATCGAAATGGGCCGGCGCGGCCTGGAGAAGACCCGCACGCTGTACACGCCCGACGGACATTATCGGCGCCTGATGCGGCACTTCGAGGAAGTCCTGCAATGATGCCATTCGACAGGCTCATGACCGTGAGCGGAGTCGAACGGCCCGTGGACGCAGTCCTGGCGGTCACGTATCGCTGCAACGCGCGCTGCGCGATGTGCGGCATCTGGAAATCGCCGCCGGTCGCCGAGTTGCCGCCGGCGGCTTATGCCCGGCTGCCGGCGAGCCTGCGCGACGTCAACCTCACCGGCGGCGAGCCGTTCCTGCGCGACGACCTGCCCGAAATCCACGCCGCGGTCCGGTCCGCATGCCCGCGCGCCCGCACGGTCGTCAGCACCAACGGCCTACTGACCGGCCGGATCGTCGCCGCCGTCCGCGCGATGGCCGGCGTCGAACCGGAGATCGGCATCGCCGTCTCGGTGGACGGCCCGCCGGAAATCCACGATCGCCTGCGCGGCGTGCCGGGCGCGCATGAGCGCGCAATGGCCACGGTCCGCGGACTTCAGGAGGCAGGATTCCGGAACCTGCGGCTCGCGTTCACGGCGACGCGCGAGAACGCGAACTGCCTGGGGCAGGTTTACGCGCTCGCGCGCGAGCTTCGCGTCGAATTCACCTGCGCGCTGCAGCACGCCTCCGAGCACTACTTCCACGTCCAGGCGACCGAAGCGCTGCCGACCGAAGCGGAACTCCGCAAGCAGATGGCGCCGGCCATCCGCGGCGAGCTGCGTTCTCTCTCGCCGAAGCGATGGGCGCGCGCGTATTTCATGAACGGCCTGTGCCGGTTCGCCGCCGGACGCGGCCGCCCGCTGCCGTGCCGCGCGGGACGCGATTTCTTTTTCATGAGCCCGTCCGGCGACGTCTTCACCTGCAACGCCGCGCCCTTCCAGATGGGCAACCTGAACCGGCAGAGCTTCGACCGGATCTGGAACTCGCTCGAAGCCTCCAACGCTCGAACGTGCGCCGAGGCCTGCCGGACCGGTTGCTGGATGATCTGCACGGCGCGAACGGCGGTGCGCCGGGCGTGGCCGCGAGTGCTGCTCTGGGCGCTCGTCCACTCCGTCGTCGGCGTCCGCTGAAAACCGAATTCAATTTCACCGCAGAGGCGCAGAGGACGCGGAGAACGACGGAACAAGGATGACCAATGGAACTGAATGAATTGACCGAGAAGATCATAGGCGCGGCGATTGAGGTGCATCGGACGCTTGGGCCGGGGCTGATGGAGTCGGCCTATGCAGAATGCCTCTGCCGGGAACTGTCGCTTCAGGGAATCCCGTTTGAGCGTGAAAAAGCGCTGCCGGTCGAGTACAAGGGCGTCAAGCTCGATTGCGGCTACAGGCTCGACCTGCTTGTCGCCGGTTCTATGGTCGTTGAACTCAAGGCGGTTGAAGAATTACTGCCGATCCACGAAGCCCAATTGCTGACCTACCTGCGCCTCGGCGGCTGGAAGGTCGGCCTGCTCATCAATTTCAACGTCCCGGTCTTGACGAAGGGCGTGAAACGCATGGTCAATAACTTGTAGAAATCCGTTCTCTGCGCTCTTCTCTGCCCGCCGAAGTAGCGGAGCTACGAAGAGCGGGTTCTCCGCGCCTCTGCGGTGAGGCTTTAACTGAAGGCGTAAAGCGTTGAGAATCGCGATGCTCGGACTCAAGGGGATCCCGGCCACGTTCGGCGGCGTCGAGCGGCACGTCGAGGAACTCTCGGCGCGGCTCGCCGGGCGCGGCCACGAGGTCACGGTCTATTGCCGGCGCAACTACACGCCAAGCGGCCCCTTCGACCATGCTCAGGGCCGCCCTGAGCAATGTCGAACGGGCGGCTCGCTTCATCGCGGCGTGCGGCTGAGGATTCTGCCGAGCCTCTCGACGAAGCATCTCGACGCCGTCTCGCACACCGCACTTGCGGCAGCCGATATCGCCGCGCGGCCGTTCGACGTCGTCCATTTCCATTCGGCCGGGCCGGCGCTGCTCTCGTTCGTGCCGCGGATCGCGTCCCGTCGGCCGTGCGCCGTAGTCGCGACCGTTCACGCGATGGACTGGCGCCGCCGCAAATGGGGGCCGTTCGCGCGCTGGTGGCTGCGCCGCGGCGCGTGGGCCGCCGTCACGTTCCCGCACCGGACGATCGTCGTGTCGCGGCGGATGGAGGGCTATTTCGCGGGGCGCGGGAAGCGCGTCCTTCATATTCCGAACGGCGTCGAAGCGCCCTGCCGCGCGCCGCTCGACGAGTTGCGGCGGCTGGGCGTCGAGAAGGACCAGTACGTCCTCTGGATGGGCCGCTTCGTGCCGGAGAAGCGCGTCGAGGATTTGATCGCCGCGTTCCTGCGACTGGGCGGCGGGCTTGTCCGCCAAAGCCCTGAGCGCAGTCGAATGGGCGAAGGCGGAATGAAACTGCTCCTCGCGGGCGAAGTGAACGAAGCGGATCCGTATTTCCAATCGCTGCGCTCGGCCGCGGGCGGCGATCCGCGGATCATTTTCCCCGGCGGTCTTTACGGCCGTGCGAAAGCCGAGGCGCTGAGCAACGCCGCGCTCGTCGCGCTGACTTCCGACCTCGAAGGATTCCCCATCGCCCTGCTCGAAGGCATGCGCTACGGCCGGCCGGTCCTCGCCAGCGACATTCCCGAGAACCTCGAAGCGGTCTGGCCGCAGGTGAACGGCTTCACTTTCCGGACGGGCGATCCGGCTGCGCTCCACGAGCGCATGGCCTGGATCCTGGCGCATCCGGCCGAGGCGGCCGCGGCCGGCCGGCGGGCGGAGCGGGACTCGCAGCAATACGATTGGGACGTGATCGCCGGCCAGGTGGATTCCGTCTATCGCGCGGCGCTCAAAACGACACGCAACGACAGAAGCGGGTCTGGTTCGTCATGCTGACCGCTACGGATGAACGCCCAACACTCAACATCCAACGCCCAACGTCCAAGTGCAACGAACGGCGCTCGAAAGAACGAGGATTGGTCATCCTTGGGCGTTGGACGTTGAATGCCCTTCGACCATGCTCAGGGCCGTGAGCCAGTCGAACGGTTGGGCGTTGGGAGTTCATTCGCAAATAATAGGCTGGGGTCAGAGCGTGAATAGTGAATAGGGCGGCTCTAACTCTTGGCGGGGAGCAACTCGATCAGACTGACATGCTGCTCCCTGCCCTTTGCGTCAAGCCTTATTCACTATTCACGCTCTGACCCCCTCCTCATTCTGACCACACTCCTCATTCTATTTGACTGCCGGCAGTTGCCCGAATGTCATGACGATCTGCTGATTGCCTCGCACCAGCAGCGCCGACTTCAGCTCAAACGCGCCGCCTTCCAGCGCCGTGTACTGGAAGGGCTTTCCGTCATGTGGGTCCGTCACCTTGTTGAAAGCGCCTTCGGCTTCGCGCCGAAACTCGATGGCGGCTCGGACCATGGCCCATCTGATACGGTAACGCTCCTCTTCCTCGCGGACGCGTGTCAGAGCGGGAAGGACTATGGCCGACAACGGGTTCCCGCTGGCCTTGATGGCGCTTTCCATCTCTGGCATTTTGACCCGAAACTCTTGGTAAGGCAGGGCCATTATTACTGCACTTTCAGTATATTGTTTGTCCAGCTCATCCAGCAATTTCGGCATGTCCGCTTGCTGCAGCTTGGCTAGCTTCTGCGCAGCCTCTGAAGACCCGTCACCAAGGGAGGCGAGTAGTCGCTTCCAATCGGTCGCCGAGGCCTCGAGCAGCCGGTGCCGCATCCACGGTATGAACATCTTCCTCTCAGACCGAATCGCGTTCTCACTGAGGTGGGCTGTAGACCCGTTGCTGAAATCTCCAAGAACATCCGCGAACAGGTCTGCCGCCTCTCGATTAGTTAGCAACTGCGCTGTGGTGTCCTGAACAATCCCCTCGATCGCGATCTGCACGAGCATTCCGATGATCGTGTCTCGGCCATCGTTTCCGACGTGACGCGCCATGATCACTGCCGCGCGCAGATCGTCCACCGCGTCCTTCCGCTGCCCTTTTTCCCAAAAATACCTCGCGCGAAAGGCCGCCGCCCTTGCCAAGGCCCTGGCCTTGGCAAGTTGTGGAAGTTGCACTCCTGGTCCGTCCTTTTCGTAGTCAATGCCCCAGTCGCACTGTGGAACGGCAGCCACCTCGCGCATCAGCTCCAAAGCCACGCGCCATTGCTCGACCAACTGCGCCTTCTTCTCGGGCGGCACCTTGGGTGGCTCGGTCCCAGGGCGAGGGCTGATGATATTCAGTTCATCTTTGGTCATTTCGGGACTAACGGCGAAGGCGCGCCAGTACGTCAACGCTGCGTTGCGCCCGAGGTCGGGTGTTACCGTCTCGCTTTCGCCCGCCAGGGCAAGACCGGCATTACACAACAGCGCCAGAAACAGCGCCGCGCATGCTGTGTTTCTCATTATGCTCCTCCTTGATCAGGTTCATGGTTTTGAGAAATTTGTGCACATCCAGCGCGATCATAATCGGCTCTGGCCGAAGCAGAACCGCTGCATCGCGTGTCAGCAGGTCGTCCAGCGCGTCAGGGGATTGCAGCCACGCTCGATAATAGACAATCCTATTGATCCTCGGCAGATCAGCCGGCTTTGCGGCAACGCGCTGCGTCGGCGCGACGCTGGTGACAGCCCTGGGTTCTTGCCCAATGCGGACTCCTCCCTTATCCGCTCTCTCAACCATCCAGAATGCCAAGCCAACCAGAATGCACGCGGCGGCGGCAATCATCAGCCACCGATGAGACGTTCTCGTCGCTGCCACGAAGTTTTTCTCAACGCGTTCGGACAACCCGACCGGGACTCCCGCTTGGGCATCTTCGGCGGCAAGACTTCGAATCTGACCGCAAAGACTTCGCAGCGCTTCGAATTCGCGGCGGCAACCCGCACACGCGGACAAATGCCGCTCGACCTGATCGCGTTCAATCTCAGGCAACTCGCCAGTGGCCAGCAGCGTGATCTGTTCTTTGTATGGATCGCATGTCATCGGATTGTTCCTTCCAACTGTTAATCCCGGCTAAGGGGAAAATGGTTCAATTCGGGATCGTAGGATTGACGGAGGCGCATCAACGCATAATGGAGCCTGGATTTTGCGGTCCCCAGGGGAATGTCGAGCGCAACCGCGATTTCGCCGAGCGTGGCGTCGGCGAAAAAGCGAAGCTGGATGACCTCTCGTGCGGCAGCCGGCAGGGCCTCGATTGCCGCCCGGAGTCTTTCCGCCTCTTCCGTGCGCGAGGCCGCCTCAGCCGGGTCGGCGATAGGCGCCTTGTGTTCCAGAATGCGTAAGAAGCGGTCCTTCTTACGAAGGGACTTTTGATGCCGGCGCATGAGGATCGCGTAGAGCCATGTCGAGAACCGGCAGGTGCTGTTGTATCGCGAGAGGCTTTTCCATGCCTCCAGCAAAGTCTCCTGCGCCAGGTCCTCCGCCAGGTGCCGATCGCGGCACAGGCCGAGCGCCTGGCGATAGAGCCTCTTCTCGTGCTCGCGCGCCAACCCGCAGAATGCGTCAAGCTCCCCCGCGAGGGCGCGGAATAGCAGAGATTCCTTATCCGGCCTGGCGCACGGGTCTGACATTGCCGCTCCATCACACCAGAAGTATATCCCACTTTGGCCGGAAAAGGTTCAAGAAGGAAAAAGCCAAGATCTCTCATCTGGAAAACAATCCGGCCATGCGCGCCCCTCGCGCGCCTGATTGGAACGAGAATTCGGAGCGGTTTGTCTAACGACCGATGTGGCCAGCGATTATGCAAGTTATTTCTGGGACGCCGCGCTACGGGACGCGCGGTGAGACGGCTTGCCCCTGCCGGTCTCGCAGCGCGATGGCGGCGCACGCCAAAAGCAGCACGATTGTGGCCGGGAGCAGCGGCGTGAACGGCTTGACCGGCTGGATCGCCACCCCGACCAGCGCGAGTAGATAGACGACGAGTACCCAGCCCCATCGAGCGGCCGTCGCGTCTTCCAGGGCCAGCATCCGCGTGAAGATGACCGCGACCGGCAGGATCAGCAGGACGTGATGGCTCGTGAGCGAGACGTCACTCAGGAGCAGGATGCCCGGCGCGACGGCGGCCATCAGGATCGCGGCGGACTTCGCGTCATGCCCTCGCCCGCACAGCGCCCACAGCAGCACCAGCCCGAGCGCAACGGCCAGTTGCAACGTTTTGACCAGCACGGACACCGCCCTCGGCGAGAGCGAGAGCAGGTTGATGTTCCGCTCCCCCTTGGATGCGTCCATCGGAAGCGGCCGAAGGAGCCGGTTGAACGCGGCCGTCAGCGACTGGTTCGACGGGCGATACGGATCGCCGATGAATTTGTTCATCTGCCCGGACTGATATGGCGCGACGACTTTCTCATACCACGAGACATGCAGTCTCCATGCCCGCTCCGGCCCCCAGAGCAGGACGGGCAGCGCGACGGTGCACACGACGCCGGCGAAAATCATCCCGCCGAGCGCGCGCCATTGCCGCGTGAGGAGGAGGTACACGCCGAAAAGCCCCGGCAGCACCTTGAAGGCCGCGGCGAACCCGAGCAGCGTCCCGGCGCGGAACCTTTTCTCGCCGCGAAGCAGCCAGTAGAACGCCGCCGCGACCGGGAAGAGCACCAGCATGTCCGTCTCGCACCGCGCCATCACGTCCAGCGCCAGCGGCGCGAGCAGGATGAACGCGAGCGCGAACACGCCGAACCGCGGCCGGCCTTCATTGAACCACGCGCTGCAGCACCAGGCCGCCGCGAGCGCGAAGACGAAGCTCACCGTGAAGAACAGCGCGCTGCCGGCGAACGGGATCGGCCACATCACCACGAACGGGAAGAACGCGATGCCGAAGAACGGCGGATACGCGCGGACATGCCGCAGATGCTGATACGGGTCCAGGTTTTCCATCACTTCGCCCCAGGCGATGGTGCGGAAGCCGCGGAGTTCGGAAGAGCGCCATTCCGCCCGCACATCTCTGTCCTCGCCGATCTGGATCGGGCTGGTGTAGTGCAGGCGCGGGACGAACACCTTCCGCGGCAACTCGGCGCGGATGACGGTGTTGACGCCCAGCCCGAGGAAAGCGACCGCCACCGCGATCCAGAAGGTCCATCGCCCCGTCCGCGTTTCGAGCGCCGTCGCCGCCGCGCTGAGAATCGAGCGTATCATGTCGCGTCCTCCCGTTCCGAATGAAGGCCGTTTTCAACACGTACGCCGTCTTCAACACGGAGACACGGAGAACACGGAGAAGCACTGAGGAATTTTTCCAGGATTCTAAAATCCTGACTTCTTCTCCGTGTTTCTCCGTGCCCTCCGTGTCTCCGTGTTGAAAAGAAACGTATCGCTCAGGATTCCGCGTATTCCTGCGCGGCGCCGACGGCCATCAGGTCGTGATGCTGGCCGAGCAGATTCTCCGCCGCCTTGATGCCCATGTCAATATACCAATCGCCGCTGGTGTAACGGAAGAGGCCGTTGCGGCCGGCGGATTGGAAATTGCCGAACTGGCGCAGGAAATCGAGGATCGTGTCCATGCGCCGCCGGTAATCGTTGACGTAGAGCGGATACGCCTTGGGCAGCCGCACGATGCAACCGCCTGAGACCTGCTTCTCCTCGATCAGCTTCAACTCGGCCAGCCGCTTCGCGATGCGCCGGAGCAGCGCCTCTTCCGGCTCGGTCCAGACCGGGTCGGTCTCGAAGCAGAACACCTCGACCACCAGGCCCGTCCGGCCCTCGGGCGCCATGGCCGCGCTCCAGTTTTTCGGCTCGTGCATTCGGCCGAAGAACACGTCGCCGGAGGAAAAGTAAATCCAGTGGTCCGGCGTCACCTGCTCGCGGTCCAGCGTGAGGAAGGCGATGACGATGGCGCGGTATTGCAGGCCGTCGGCGGCTTCGAGGACGATCGGCGGCGGCGCGGGCGCAAGGCAATGGACGAATTCGTTGATCGGGATCGTGTTGATGAAATTCGCCGCCTCGAAGGAAGTCTCCCTGCCTTCGCTCCGGCCACTTCGACCATGAGCAACGTCGAATGGCTCATGGTCGAATGGGCGGCAGATCGCCGCCGTCACGCGCCGGCCGTCGTGCTCGACGCGCACGACAGGCGAATTCAGGCGCAGCGCTCCGGCCGGAAGCGCCGCCGCCATCTGCTCCGGGATCCGCCCGAAGCCCAGGCGCGGGTAGATGAACCGGCTGGCGAGCGTCGCGGGCGCGTCTTTCTGCGGCAGGAGCATGCTGCGCACCGCGGCGCGGAAGGACATCCCCTTGATCCGCTGCGCGGCGAAATCCGCGCCGAGTTCCGAGCACGGGATGCCCCAGACTTTCTCGCTGTACGGCTTGAAGTAGATCTCGTACAGCCGGCGGCCGAAGCGGTTCACGACCCATTGCTCGAAGGTGCGCTCTTCGGTTTTGCGGACGAGTCCCCGCATCTTCTGCGCGGCGTAGCTGCCCGCGACGGCCAGCGAGCGGCACGCGCCGAGTCCCGCCAGCGCGCTGAAAAAACTCAGCGGGTAATCCACGAATTTCCCGTCGAGGTAAATGCGGCTCACGCGCTCCACGGCGATCAGTTCGTCGCCGAGCAGTTCGCGCACGAGATCGCCCACGCGTTGGTTCTTCGTATAGAAGCGGTGCCCGCCGAGGTCGAAGCGGAAGCCGTCGTAGGGGACGGTGCGCGAGGCGCCGCCGAGGACGCTGTCCGCCTCGAAAACCTGCGCCGGCACGTGGTTGCGCTGAAGGACGTACGCCGCCGTCAGCCCGGTCAGGCCGGCGCCGAGAATCGCCGTCTGCTTGGGATCGTCCGTCGAGCTCATCACTCCTCCGAAGTTTGAATTCAACCCTGTTCAACACGGAGGCGCGGAGAACATGGAGTTGCCGCGGAGAAAAAGTCGGGATTTTAGAATCCTGAAAATTCCTCAGTGCTTCTCCGTGCTCTCCGTGTCTCCGTGTTGAAGAAGGCTTTCCTCCAGGAACTCGCCGCACGTCACCGAGCGCAAGGCGCATCGCGCCAGCGTCCGGTCGAGGATCGGCCACGCCGCCGCGCCGGAGTTGCGCCGGAGCGGCAGCCGCAGGCGCCACGGCAGCGCCCGCGCCAGCGATGGTTCGGCGAGTTCGTGCAGATGAAAATAGATCATCGGCGCGCAAGGCGAGATCAGCCGCTCGCCCAGCGGCGCCAGCAGCCGCAGGTACGTCAGGCTGAACGGAATCCAGCCGGTCCGCAGCGCCGCCGCCGGAATCTCCGCAATCCCGTCCTCGCGCGTCACGCGCCAGGACTTCGCCGGCGCGTTCCGCGGCGAAGGCGAAACCGCGCCGCGCGACGAATCGTATTCGTAGCCCGCCTCCTTCAGCAGCCGGAACCATCCGGGCGGCGTCCTGAGAAACGGCGCGCGGAACCCGGCCACCCGGCGGCCGAACGCCGCCTCCAGCCGGCGCCGCGACTCCGCCAGTTCGAAGGCGACTTCCTCCTCGCGCAGTCCCGCCAGAACGCGGTGCGTCAGGCCGTGCGAGGCGACCTCATGTCCGGAGAACGCCTTGCGGAA
>Ga0315281_10004688_pt1 | contig 19809 bp, 18 predicted proteins | sample YL17G07_0_MG_FD_204540 | JGI IMG/M metagenome (GOLD analysis project Ga0315281, IMG submission 204540) | Sediment microbial communities from Yellowstone Lake, YNP, Wyoming, USA - YL17G07_0 | ecosystem: Environmental > Aquatic > Freshwater > Lake > Sediment | place: USA: Wyoming | collected... | reverse complement strand
ATTCAGAAGCAATGAAGTTGTGGGCTTTATATAGAGATCACCTGAAGCCTCTTGAAATAACGAGAATTGCTCTGAGAAACATAAACTTAATTCATATCCCGTTCAAAACATTTAAGCTTGAGGACTACTTAGTAGCACCTCCCGCCATGCCAGAGGGGTTAGGAGAAGTTGTCGTTCTGCAATTTCTGAATCGCATTGTGTTCGAGTATAGTCAGGATGCCACGAAGGTCGTGGTGACCCAAGCATCCCAACCCCAAAGCGACCCTGGATCTGCTGCCATAATTCTTGATATTGATGCTTTCCGAGAAGTAAAATTGGCTCCTTTTGATCAAAATATTGATATCTTATTTAGGAAGCTGAGAACGATAAAAAACGACGTCTTTTCAAAATTGGTAACGGAAGAAGCAAAAAAGTTATTTCGATCTCCACCACAAGCGAGGGCATTATGAGCACGTATTGTGCCGCTCAGACTCTCCCATCAATAATTTTTGATAATGACAATGGGGTTAGTAATGAATCACGTTCTATCGAGAAAATAGAAACCGAGCTCCTTAAGCATGATTCCCGCTCGATCTCACTTGGCTGGCGAAGTTCACTTATTAATCAGCTTACCCAATTATCTGAAAAATATTCGAGCCAAGGTTGGGATGGGTATGAAGCGCTACCGATATCCAAGCAGTCGCTAGTATCGGCAGGCCAGTTCATTCTTTCCCTTCCTGATAGTATTGAAACCCCCGATATTATTCCTGAACCTGATGGTGAAATTGCGCTTGAATGGCGTTCGTATCCTAATGTGGTTTTTTCCGTCAGTACCTCAGGGGGCCATTTCGCATATGCAGGCCTCTTAGGAAAAGGTCGTGAATGTTATGGTACGGAAAGAATTTCAAATGAGATTCCTGAAACAATTACTCATATTCTTACAAACACTTTTTTCAAGAAGTGACTGGCTTCCTCGCTCGGTCGGCCCATCAGAACGAGTTACCAGGTATCTTGTCTCTAAAAATCATTTTCGAAACAGTGGTCAAGAGGTTGGCGAAAACGCCTTCCATCCAAATAAAAAAACCCAAGACATCTCTGTTTATAGAACAACTTCATGCACAGCAGACAAAATAGAATCTCTTGGAATGCGTTGTGTAACTTCTATTCACAAAGATAAAAAACCAATTCTAGGGTGGGCGGATTTGCTCGCACAAGACTACTCTTCGGAGTCTCTGATAATTGCACCATTTCGCTGGCCCCATCCTCGTCATGCTAATGTGAAAGGGTGGCCCGAGGCTTCTCAAAAAGCCGTAATGAAGCTTAAAGCTCAAAAGTTAGCCGGTCGAGTTAACCAACAAAAAGGTTTAACTAGGATTGCGTAACAAAACGTATCTCACTCATACCTCAACGCCTCGATGGGATTTAACAGCGAGGCCTTCCTCGCGGGATAGATGCCGAAAATAATTCCAATGGATGCGGAGAAGAAGAAAGCCAGAAAGACGGAGCCCAACGAAACCGACGTCGCCCATCCCGAGAGGACCGAAAGCAGCTTCGTGACGCTCCAGCCGAGGACGATGCCACCCAGGCCGCCGACAACACCCACGACGGTGGCTTCCACCAGAAATTGCGAAAGAATGTCCCACCGTTCGGCGCCCACGGCCTTCCGCAAACCGATCTCACGCGTCCGCTCGGTCACGGACACGAGCATGATGTTCATGATGCCGATGCCGCCGACGATCAGGGAAATCGCGGCGATGCAGGCCAAGAGAAGTGACATCGTGCGGCTGCTCTCCGAGAGCGCGGCCTGGATGTCCGCCATGTTCCGGATCTGAAAGGCGCCCTGCTGCTGGGACGGCGGAACCTTGTGCATCCTCAGCATGAGGTCCATGGTCTCTTTTTGAGCCGCCGCGATGTCTTCTCCATCGGCGACTTGGACGTCGATATAATCCACGTAGTCCTTGCCCAAGAGCCGGTGCATCGCCGTCAAAACGGGAATGATCACCACATCGTCCTGATCGCGAAAACCGTTGGACCCTTTTTCGGGCGCGATGCCGATCACCTGGAAGCTGACCTTGTTGATCTTGATCATCTCCCCGATGGGGTCTTGACCCCCAAAGACCTCGCGCACGATCGTCAACCCCACTACGGCCACCCTCTTGCGTTGGTTGTTATCGTCCTCCGTAAAAAACCGTCCGACTTCGGGAGTGGCCGCGCGCATACGGGCGTAGGAAGAACCGGCCCCCAGGATCTGCGTGCTCCAGTTCTTGTCACGGTAAGTCACCTGACCTCGTCCCTGCACCGACGGCGAGGCCTCTTGGACGGAGCGGATCTGGTTCACGATGTTCGCCGCGTCGTCGAGCGTGAGCCGCGTGACCGAACCCGCGTCCAGACTCACGCCACCCACGGTGACCGCACCCGGCCGCAAGACCAAGAGGTTGGAGCCCAACGAAGACAGTTGCTTCTCGATCGACGTCTGAGCCCCGCGGCCGAGGGCCAACATGGCCACAACCGCCGCAACCCCGATCAGGATGCCCAACATGGACAAACCGGTGCGGACTTTATTGGACGCCAGCATGCGAAATCCCTGCCGGCAATGTTCCCAAAGGTCGGAGAGCCTCGAGACAACCGTCGGAGGGAGCGGCTCGGTCTTTTCCCGTTTTTTTTCAACGCCGTCTTTTGAGGAACCCGATGCCACGGGCCTCAGACGTTCATCGGACTGGATCGTACCGTCTTTCATCCGAATCAACCGCTTTGCCTCTCTTCCGATCTCTTCTTCGTGGGTGACGATCACGACCGTAATCCCGCTCTCATTGAGCCCCTTGAGGATAGTGATAATTTCCTTTTCACTCACCGAATCGAGGTTGCCGGTCGGTTCGTCGGCCAAAATGATCCGGGGATGATTGATGAGGGATCTCGCAATGGCCACGCGCTGCTGCTGGCCTCCCGACAATTCGTTCGGTTTGTGAAGGGCCCTGTCGCCCAATCCCACTTGATCGAGAACTTTTTTGGATTTTTCAAAATCCAGACGCCGCGACGAGTAAAGAAGAGGAAGCGACACATTCTCCCAGGCGGACATGCGGGGGAGAAGGTTGAATTGCTGAAAAATGAACCCGACGGCGTCCCGTCTCAGAACGGCGAGTTCATCTTGAGAGAGGCGGCTGACCTCCTTGCCGTCCAGAACGTAGGATCCCGCGTCCGGTGCGTCCAATAGGCCGATGACATGCATCAGCGTCGACTTGCCTGAACCCGAAGGTCCCATGATCGCCACAAAATCCCCGGCTTCCATGGCGAGGGAGACGCCTCGAAGCGCGCCGATCTCCGAATCGCCCATGCGATAGGTTTTTTTAACGTCTTTCAGGGTGATCATTGTGATGATGCTCATGGCCACACCCGCTTAGTGCACTCGCCTGCCGCCTCCGACGGGAGCGAAGGGATTCGTGCCGGCCGATCCCGCACTGTCCTTGATCTTGAACTGAGGCGCCAAAACGACGTCGCCTTCGGAAACGCCCGACACGATCTCGACGCGCTTTCCGTCCGTAATTCCGGTCTTGACCTCGACCTCTTCGGATTTTGCGCGGCCCCCCGAGGAAGCCCGTTCGACGACGGTGCGCCCGTCCTTGGTCTTCACGGCTTCGCTGGGGAGAATGAGGATGTCCTTCTTGGTCTTGACGTCGAAGGTCACATTCGCCGTCATCCCGCTCCTCATGAACGAGGGAATTTCCTCGGGTAGAACGTCCACGATATAGGTCGTGACGTTGTTGACCGTCTTGGCGTCGTAGGCGATCTTTTCGACGCGCGCCGAGATGTTCTCGCGGGGATAGGCGTCGAGAACGATATGGGTCTTCTGCCGCAGTTGGATTGCGGCGATGTCCGTCTCATCCACCTGGGCCTGCACGGTCAACCGGTCCGACATCACGAGAACGGCGTCTTGGTTCGTGAAGGTCTGTCCGGGCTCGACGTTTCTCAAAATAATCGTTCCGTCGATGGGCGCAAGAACCGGCGTCGGTTTATAGAATTCCTCCCAACGCTTGAGCTCGGCCGGCCCGCGCGCGCGCGCGGCGTCCAAAAGACCGGCGCGCTCGGTGGAACTCATCCAAAGCAGAAGTTGTCCCTTCTTCACGAGCTTCCCTTCGTCCACCAGAACCTCTTCGGCCCTTCCTGCAATGGGCGGTTTGATATCGAGGCGGTTTTCCGGCTCAACAATGCCCGTGCTTATGATGGTCACGTCCAGATCGCCTCGGGAAACGGTGACCTGACGGTAGGTGAGAGCGGTCGTCTGCTTTTTTTTCCAAAAGATGCCCCAAACCGCCAGAATCACGAGACCGCCGATTCCAAGGGCCGCTAGAGTTTTTGTCTTCTTGCTCCCGCTCATCGGAAGACTCCTTTCCCCTGCGATTGTTCCCAGGCCGCTTCATTGATAATTCTGTCTCTCTGGCTCTGAAGGACCTGTTTCTGCCGGGCGATCAAGTCGTTCTCTATGATGTCCCAGTCCTGAAACGAGAGCAGGCCGTTCTCGTATTGCCGGCGGGCGATCTCCTCGCGAACGGTCGCCGCATCCAAAAAACTTTGGTCGGTCCTGAGCTTTTGAACGGCTTCTACAAATCCCGTCAGGGCCTGCTCGAGCTTCGTCGTGACTTGGCGGCCGATGCTTTCCTCGTTGTACGTGGCGGCTTCCAGGCTCGCGGTCGCACTCTTCGTGGCATAGTAGTCCTTGCCCCCGCTAAAGAAGGGAAAAGAGAGATTGGACCCGACGGACCAACGTCCGTTTTGGGGAGGCCAATCGCTCCCCTGCTTGCCTGCGGTCGCCGTGACGTTGAGACTCGGGAAAAAAGGCGACCGCGCCGCGGTCACGGCCGCTTTGGCCGCTTTTTTCTCGGCCATGGCCTTTTGATAATCAGGGGAAAGATGGGCTAAAGACTTGAGATCTTGGATCGCCGGTGGCGTCGAGATCGGAACGGCTCCCACGATGCGAATGTCGGCCGTTTCATCGCGTCCCAGCACTTTGGCGAGCTGCCGACGCGAGACTTTAATGTCGTCCTTGGCCTGAAGCTCGTCGTATCTCGCCTGCTCCCAATACGCCTTGGATAAGAGGAGGGAGCCTTTGTTTTCCCGCCCGTTTTCGTAGCGAAGCTGGATCATGTTCCGATCTTCCTCCCGGCGGCGTATGATGTCTTGCGTGAGTTTGAGGGCTTTCTGGGCGTAGAGAAGACCGGCGAAGGACGACTCAAGATCAAAACTCAACTGCGCCCGGGCCGAATCAACGCCGGTCCGAGCCACCTCCCGATTCGCCTGAGCCTGCTTGATCTTCGCCTTATCGGAAAATCCGGCGAAAATATTTTCCGATGCGGAAACGGACGCGGAATAAAAAGAATCGGTTCCGCCGCCTCCCGTTGCCGTCGTGTTCGGAACCGAGCCCGGAAGTGTCGCAAAATTCGTGCTGCTGCTGCCGAAACTATAACCTAAGTTGGCCGACAACTGCGGAAAGAAGCCGCTCCAAGCGGACTTGACCTGATAGCGAGCGGACTTGAGATGGGACTCCGCCACATGCAGGTCCGGATTGGCCCGGGCGGCCTCCAGAACGCAGTCGTCCCAACCGAGCGTCTCGGCGGCCTTGACGGCGATCGGATGAAGGGCGACGAGCGATGCGACGAAAATCAAGAAGGTCCTTTTGAACCGCGGCCATCCGCGCTCAACGAAACCCCTCTTGACGAGAACGGTGGCCATCTTGGACATATACGTATAGGGATCGCAGTCGCGTTCACAAGGTCTTTCCATGAAACACTTCATCCGCGCCTTGAGGCATCGAAATTTCCGGCTCTTTTTCGGCGGCCAGAGTATCTCGCTGGTCGGGACCTGGATGACCCAGATCGCCACGAGCTGGCTCGTTTACCGGCTCAGTCATTCGGCCCTTCTCCTGGGGTTGTCCGGATTTTCAAGTCAGATTCCGGTCTTTGCCTTTTCCGCCTTCGCCGGCGTCTGGATGGACCGGCTCAATCTTCAGAGGGTTTTGATCGTCACCCAGATACTGGCCATGTTGCAATCCCTGGCCCTGGCCTTTCTCACCCTCACGCATCAAATCACCATCACGGAAATCATCATCCTGGGTTTTTCCCAAGGGATGATCAACGTCTTCGACATGCCCGCAAGGCAATCCTTTGTCGTGCAGATGGTGGAAGACAAAAAAGATTTGGGAAACGCCATCGCCATCAATTCGTTCATGGTAAATCTCGCGCGCCTCATCGGTCCGTTGATCGCCGGCATGCTGATCGCGATGGCCGGCGAGGGCATGTGCTTTCTTATCGACGGCGTCAGCTACATCGCCGTCGTCCTTTCCCTTCTCTTGATGACGCTCGCCCTTCCGCAACATGCCGGTCCCCGCCACGGAATCTTTCACCAATTCAAAGAAGGGGCCCGTTACGCCTTTGGGTTCACCCCGATTCGGAACGTTCTCTTCCTCATGGCCCTTTTCAGCGTCATGGGGATGTCGTACGGCGTCTTGATGCCGGTCTTCGCGGCCGATATTTTCCATGGAAATGCCCATACGCTCGGTGTCCTCCTGGGGGCTTCGGGTGTTGGGGCCCTGATCGGATCGGTGGTCTTGGCGTCGCGGAAAACGGTCTTGGGTTTGGGAAAAATCATGATCCTGTCGGGAATCCTTTTCGCGATCACCATCATGACGTTTTCCCTGTCAAAAATCTGGTGGCTTTCACTCACGATGTTGGCGGCGTCCGGATTCGCCTTGATCATGATCATCGCGTCCGCGAATACCTTTCTTCAAACCGTGGTGGAAGACGGCAAGCGTGGTCGTTTGATGGGACTCTTCACCCTGGCCTTCATCGGGATGACGCCGTTCGGCAGCTTGTTGTCCGGTGGATTGGCCAAGTACATCGGCGCTCCGCGGACCCTGTTTCTCAACGCGGCGTTCTGCCTCGTGGGAACTCTCGTATTCGCCAAGACCTTGGACTCAATGAAAAGGCTCGTCCGTCCGATCTATTTGGAGAAAGGGATTTTGCCCGGGTAAGAAAAGAAAGCCGAAAACACCCTTGGGCATTTTCGGCTTTCTATGTGCCGGGAGGGGGACTCGAACCCCCACGGGTTTCCCCATACGCCCCTCAAACGTACGTGTCTGCCATTCCACCATCCCGGCATTTTAGGGTCGTGAGACTACTTTTGTGTCTCCGGCGTTGTCAACGGCGCCTGTTGGGTTTCGGCGCTCGGCGCGGCGGCCGCAGGAATCTTCTCCAGGACCGATTTGCCCGTCTCCGTCTTCGACATCGACACCAAGGTCAGGGACGTCCCTAAAAAAGCGATCGCGACGCCCGCCGTGAGCTTGTTCAAAAAGGTCGCCGCCCCGCGGGGGCCAAACAAGGTCTGCGAACCGCCGGCCCCGAAGGCCGCTCCGATATCCGCCCCTTTCCCCGCCTGAAGAAGGATGACCACAACCAAAAATGCGCAAATCATGTAATGAATGACCGTGATGAGTATTTCCATAAAGGCCTCCGAATTAAGATCCTCCCTGAGAGGAAATGATTTTTAAAAACTTGTCCGTCGACAGGCTCGCGCTTCCGACCAAAAGACCCCGCACGTTTTTCACTTTCAGCATCTCGCCGGACGTCTCGGGAGACACGCTCCCGCCGTAGAGAAGGCGGATGCCGCCGGCCGTCGGGGCATCATAGGCCTTGGCCAGCCAATTGTGAATGAAATGAAGGGCCTGCTCGATATCCTGAAGGGCGGCCGTGTTTCCCGTGCCGATCGCCCACACCGGCTCGTACGCGACCACCAAAGGCTTCACGTCGCTCATCGGAACGCCCTGTAATCCCTTCTTGAGCTGTTGCTCCAAGACCTCTTCCGTCTTGCCGGCCTTTCGTTGGGCCTGAGTCTCTCCGATGCACAAGATGGGAACGAGTTCTGCGGCAAGAGCCGCCTGGATCTTCTTGTTCACCGTTTCGTCCGTCTCTCCAAAATATTGCCGCCTCTCCGAGTGGCCGATGAGGACATAGGCGCATCCGGCTTCTTTCAAAAAAGAACTCGAGATCTCTCCGGTGAACGCCCCCTCGCTCTCCCAGTGCATGTTCTGACCGGCCAGCTTGATGGGCGTGTCTTGGAGGGCCACATAAGCCGTGTAGATGGACGTGAAGGGCGGAGCCACGACGACCTCGGCGGCGCAGGACTCGGGGAGCTTGTGGCGCAGCTCCGTCAACATCTTGAGGGTCTCCTCGATGGTCCCGTACATTTTCCAATTGCCGACAATGAGTGTGCTTAATGGCATAATTCTTCCCCGCTCGCGCAGGGTCGCTTCACATCTCCAGGGCCTTTAATCCAGGCAATTCTTTGCCTTCCAAAAACGCGAGCGTCGCGCCCCCGCCCGTGGAAAGATGAGTGATATGCGCCGCAACGCCGCTCATATGGACGGCGGCCAGGCTCTCTCCGCCTCCCACGATCGATACCGCCTCGTTCTTCTCCGAGGCGCTTGCAATGGCCCTGGCTATCGCCGAGCTGCCCTCCGCAAAGGCCGGAAGCTCGAAGACCCCCATCGGCCCGTTCCAAAAAATCGTCTTCGCCCCGCTCAAGACCTCCGTGTAACGGCGCACCGTTTCCGGTCCCAAGTCGAGACCCATTTCGTTGTACGCGATCGTCTTCACCACGCGAGCCTTGGCGTCCTGCGCCGCGCGATCCGACACCTTGTGATCGGTCGGCAAATAGACGGGCACTCCCTGGTCCTTCGCGTTTTGAAGGATCTTCGCGGCCAGGTGGAGCTTCTCCGGCTCGAGCTTGGAGGTCCCGATCTCCTCTCCCTTTGCCCTGAGAAAGGTGTAGGCAAGACCGCCTCCCAGGAGCAGGCCATCGACTTTGTAGATGAGATTCTCGATCAAACCGATCTTGTCCGAAACCTTCGCCCCTCCCAAAACCGCATAATAGGGACGCGCGGGCTTTGTCAGAAGGGGGCTGAGAAACTCGAGTTCTTTTTTCACCAAAAGACCGATGCCCTTCTCCCTAAAATGCTTCACCATGGCGGCCGTCGAAGCGTGAGCGCGATGCAAGGTGCCGAAGGCGTCGTTCACGTAGACTTCCGCCAATTGAGCCAGAGCTTGGGCGAATTGCGGGTCGTTGGCTTCTTCTTCTTTGTGAAACCGAAGGTTCTCGAGAAGGATAACGTCCCCCTCGCGCATCTCGTGGACGAGTTTCTTCACTGCGTCGCCGACGCAATCCTCCGGAAACGTCACCTCGCGGCCGATGAGTTCCGCCAACCGCTCCGCGACGCCTTCCAGGCTCTCCTGAGCGTCCCGGCCCTTGGGGCGCCCGAGATGGGAGGCCAGTATAATTTTAGCCTTATTGTCTAAGAGATACTGAATGGTCGGCAGCGCCTCGCGAATGCGCGTATCGTCGGCAATGGCCTTGGCGCCTCCCGAGGCCCCCTTGCCCTTGTCCCGAGGGACGTTAAAATCCACACGCACGAAAACGCGGCGGCCGGCAACAGCTAATTGATCGACGGCTTTGTAGCTCATGTTCGTTGGTTAGAGACTCTTTGCGACCATGATGGCCAGATCCAGCATGCGATGGGAGAAGCCCGTCTCGTTGTCGTACCACGATAGGACCTTCACCAGCCGGTCCTCGATCGTGTTCGTCAGCAGCGAATCGACGATCGCCGACTCCCGCGTGCCGTTGAAATCGATCGAAACCAGGGGCTCCTCGCAGACCGCCAAGATGCCCTGGAGAGGACCCTTCGCGGCATTGCGGTAGGCCTCATTGATCGCTTCTTTGGTCGCCTTTTTGTTCACCGAACAGACGAGATCGATCGTAGAGACGTTCGGCGTGGGGACGCGGATCGCCATTCCATCCATTCTCCCGGCGAGCTCCGGCATGACGAGGCCGATCGACTTGGCCGCTCCGGTCGTCGTGGGAATCATTGAAAGCCCACCGGCCCGCGCACGGCGCAAATCCTTGTGGTACTTGTCCAAGATCTTCTGGTCGTTCGTGTAAGCATGGATTGTCGTCATGAAACCGCGCTCGATGCCGAAGTTTTCATGAAGGACTTTGGCGATGGGAGCGAGGCAGTTCGTCGTGCACGAGGCGTTTGAAATGATGTGGTGCTTCTTCGGGTCGTAGATCTTGTCGTTGACGCCCAAAACGATCGTTGCATCGGGATCCTCGGCGGGAGCCGAGATAATGACCTTTTTGGCCCCCCCTTTGAAATGGAGCTGGGCCTTCGGGCGATCGGTGAATTTCCCCGTGCATTCCAGCACGATGTCGACGCCGTGTTCGGACCAGGGAATCTCGTCGGGAGTCGCGTGAGAGCAGAGGGCGATCTTCTTGCTGCCTCCGATAATGATGTTATTTCCCTCACCCCTCAGGTCGGCATGGAGCCGCCCATGGACGGAATCGTATTTGAGAAGATGGGCGAACGAGGACGCCTCGGTCTTATCGTTGATGACGACGATATCGAGCCCCTCAAAGTTTCGCTCCACCCACGCGGAGACAATGCCTTTGCCGATGCGCCCCAACCCATTAATGCCGACCCGTACCGCCATAAAAATTTATCCCTCACAAAGAAACAGAGCGCGGCAGTATATCCGCCGCCTCATGGCCGTCAACCGCTCAATTATCGGCCTTTTTTCGCCATCTCTTCTTCAAGATACTTTCGATAAAGCACCTCCCACTCGCGACTCCCTTCGATCACGCCTCGTTTCAGGGTGGCGATCTTGTCGCGCGCCGCCTGCTCGGCGGCCTCCTCGATCTTGAGGTACTCGATCAAGGTCTTCTTGATCTCTCGATGGGCCTTATCGGCGTCGGAATAGGCGGCCAATTGGTCTTTGGTGAGGCCCTTATGGATCAAATGGGCCAGATGCGAGATGCGGTCATCGGAGAATTTCACCAGTCACCTCAAAGTATGAATTTGCGGTCCTTCGCGACCTGTTTCTTGATCATCATGTAGGCCTTCTGGGAATCAATGGCTCCCGAGGCGATTTGCGAGCGATACTGCTCCATGAGCCTCTTGACCTCATCCTCGATGGCCATCTCTTCCTCGAGATTTTTCGTGATCACGACCTCGATCCGCTCGCGAATGCGATCTTCCGGCGAGGCGGAGGCGATCAGGCTCGCCTCCTTGAGGTGTCTTTGGATCAATAAGGCGATCTTCGCGATTTCTTCTCTCTTTAGTTTCATTCTGGACTCGTTCTAGTCTTACAGCCAAGTCGCCATTTAAGTCTACAATTTCGACTTGCAGTACTACCAGTCGCCTACGGAGAGCCCTATCGGGCTGTAGCCTTAACGGGCGACTGGCTAGTAATAACCCTCGAAATTCAAACTGTTTTATCGATGGCCGCGTCTATGATAATAAGAACGAAACGAGGGTGCCATGATTATTGTGATGAAGGTGGGGGCCGCCAAGAAAGAAGTGGATCATGTCTGTGAAGAGGTCAAACGCTTGGGCTTTCGGCCCCACTTGATCCACGGCGAAGAACGAGACGTCATCGCCTGCATCGGGCATGAGAAAAAGAAAAAAGATCTCTTTTCCCTGCAGAGCGCCGAAGGGGTCGAATCCGTCGTCCCCATTTCCAAGCCCTACAAACTGGCGAGCCGCGAGACGAAGAAGGCGACTTCCGTCATCAAAATAGCCGGAGACGTCGCGATCGGGGGCCAACGCCTCTGCATCATGGCCGGCCCTTGCTCCGTGGAGAGTGAAAAGCAGATCTTGGAGACGGCGCGCTCCGTCAAGGCCTCCGGCGCCCAAGTGCTCCGTGGGGGCGCCTTCAAGCCGCGGACGTCTCCTTACGACTTCCAGGGCATGGAAGAGGAGGGTTTGAAGCTCCTGGCGAGGGCTCGCAAAGAGACGGGACTGCCGGTCATTACGGAAATCATGGACGCCGAGGACGTCGAGCTCGTGGAAAAATACGCGGATATCCTGCAGGTCGGCGCCCGCAACGTTCAAAACTTTTCCCTGCTGAAAGAGCTGGGGCGCTCCAAGAAACCGGTCCTGCTCAAGCGCGGCATGGCGACCACCATCCGCGAGTGGCTCCTGTCGGCCGAATACATCCTCGCGGGCGGGAACGCGAACGTCATTCTCTGCGAACGGGGGATCCGAACCTTCGAGACGGCGACTCGAAACACGCTTGATCTGAGCGCCGTGCCCGTCCTTCGTGAATTGACCCATTTGCCGATCGTCGTCGATCCCTCCCACGGCACGGGCCAGTGGCGGTATGTTCAGCCCATGGCCCTCGCCTCCATCGCCGCCGGGGCCGACGGATTATTGATCGAGGTCCATCCCAAGCCGGAAGAGGCGCTCTCCGACGGGGCGCAATCGCTGACGTTCAAAAAGTTCGAGGAATTGATGGAAAAGCTACGCCCGCTGGCGGCGGTTCTCGGCCGGACGGTCTAAAGGCACTCCAGATAACACTGAGTAAAAAGGGTTGAAATAAAGGTCTTAAATAGGTACCCTTTTCTTATGAAAAATGTCCCATTAAAGGCCCTTAAGGAGAATCTGGCCTACTGGACCGAGGCGGCGGCCAAGGGGGAATTAGTCCAGGTCACCAAATACAACCGGCCTTACGTGGTGATGGGCCCATCCGAAGGGTCGGGGCTCTCCCGCGGCAAGAAGGCTGGGCAGGAGGCCCTCAAATCCGTATTATCCGAAGCGACGAAGGGGAAGTGGCTCAAAATCCTCAAGGAAGACCGTGACGAAGACGCGTGAAGAGAGGGTCTACCTCGATACCTCGGCGTATCTGGCCATCCTTCTGGGCGAGCACGGCTCCCAAGCGGCCCTTCGGGCGCTCTCCAAAAGAGTGCCTTGCTCGAGCTCCCTCTTGCTCATCGAGACGGAACGGAATCTCGTTCGTCTGAGTCGGGAAAAAATTCTGTCGTCCTCGGACTACCGCAAGTCCATGGATCAAGTGCGCGAGGACAGGGAAAAGTTTCTTTTCAGGGATTTTACCGTCGATCTCTGTTTGACGGGTTCCTTCCCTGCGGTGAAGATCCCGCGATCAAGCGATCTCGCTCATCTCCGGACGGCCCTTTGGTTTCAGCAGAACGGGGGCCTTCAGCTCTTCATGACCTTCGATGAAGCGCAAAGGGACGCGGCTGTAGATCTGGGACTGTCTATCTGGCCATGACAGGTTTCGCCCTCTGGCGCCGGTGTTGGGGAGGACGATCTAATAAAAGATATTTTTAACCACTTTGCTGCGCACGCCTCTGGGCAGGGGTCAAAGGTCTTGAGCCGCCTTTCAGGATTCGACCAAAGTCCTCCGCCGCTGTTTTCGCAATTGTCCAAAGATGCTCGGCCTCGTTCTTGAGGGTGCCACCGTTGGATCCAGCCGGTTTATTTTCATTGGCGATCTGTCCCAGTTTTTCGCCTTGCTCTCGGGATTCTTGGAATTTTTCCACTAGCACCTTCGCGGTCTGCGCATTATCCGTAGCTATCTCGTTGGTCTTAGTCGCTTCGCAATCGCGTCTTGCGTCACCTTGTAATTTGCTACAGTTAAGGTCCATAAATACCTCCCCCTTATTTCGAAGCGTCGATCATCGCCGCCCCTGTGCTATTACTAAGCAAGGGCCATGCCAAGCGGGATTTCAAAGAGGTGGCCGATTCAACGATCTGATATTTCTATCTTTACCGTGTTTTCAATGGTTTTTGGGAAAGGATGACGCAAGAACTCAACGTATTAAAAGAGAAACGTTTCGAGGATTGCAACACTTGGCCTCTAAATATCCAGATTCTTGACCGTCAGCGCGTTATTTTCGATGAACTGACGTCGCGGTTCGACCTGATCGCCCATGAGGACGGTAAAAATCTGGTCGGCCTCGATGGCGTCTTCGACCATGACCTTCTTCATCGTGCGTCTCTCCGGGTCCATGGTGGTCTCCCAGAGTTGAGACGGGTTCATCTCGCCCAAGCCTTTGTACCGCTGGATGTCTTGGCCCTGCTGGCCTTGTTGGAGGATGAAGTCCTTCACCTGATCGAGCTCTTCGAACTCGGCTTCCAGTTTTTGATTCTTATTGTCTTCATACGTGAGCTTGAAGGGGCCGCTGCCCAGCTCGGTGAACTCGCGCGCAAGCTTTCGGAGTTCGTTGAACTCCGCCGAATTGAGAAACTCCAAATCGAGCACCGTCTTGCGGGGGACGCTGCTGATCATCGTCTTGTAGACGATTCTTTGCGCCTCGTGCTCGGCGTCCTTCTCCAAATCCATCTCGAAGTCCTTCGCAATGATCTCGGGGTAATGTTTTCGCAAATAGGTCGCGATTTTGTCGAGCTCCAGGTCCAACCGTTTGCCGTCTTTCAAGAGATTTTTGTCGATTTCGGCCGCTTCGACGAAGGCGTCGATGATGCGCGGATCGCCCTTCTTCTGCATCAGATTCAGGAGATTGCGGTAACGAATCAGCTTCTTCGTCAATCTTGCAAGATCCTGACCCGAAACGTCCTTCCCCTTGGCCTTGAAGCGGACCCCATCGATGCCGAGATCCAGAAGAAAATCCTCGAGCTCGGTGTCGTCCTTGAGGTACTTTTCGTTCTTGCCCTTCTTCACGCGATAGAGAGGAGGCTGGGCGATGAAGAGATGTCCCCTCGCGACGATTTCGGGCATCTGCCGGTAGAAGAAGGTGAGGAGCAAGGTCCGGATGTGAGAGCCGTCCACGTCCGCGTCGCACATGATGATGATGCTGTGATAGCGGAGCTTTGAGATGTCCTGGCCGTTACCTTCCTGATCGCCGACGCCGACGCCCAAAGCCGTGAACAAGACCCGGATTTCCTCGGATGCCAGCATCTTATCGAAGCGGGCCTTCTCGACGTTCAGGATTTTGCCCTTCAGCGGCAAGATGGCCTGATTGCGGCGGTCCCGGCCCTGCTTGGCGCTGCCTCCGGCGGATTCTCCCTCGACGATGTACAGTTCCGAATGCTGCGGGTCTCTCTCCTGACAATCGGCCAACTTGCCGGGAAGCGAACCGATATCGAGGGCGCCCTTGCGGCGGACGAGATTGCGCGCCTGACGGGCCGCATCACGGGCGCGGGCGGCATCGATGATCTTGGCCACGATCTTCTTCGCGATCGACGGGTTTTTTTCCAAATACTCCGTCAGCCGCTCGTAGACGATCTGCTTCACCAATCCTTCGACCTCGGAATTGCCGAGCTTTGCCTTCGTCTGGCCTTCGAACTGCGGATCCGGAATCTTGACCGAGACGACGGCCGTCAATCCCTCGCGGATGTCCTCACCCACAGGATTTTCCTTCATATCCTTGAGGAGATTGTTGGACGTCGCGTATTGGTTGATGGCCCGCGTGATCGCCGATTTGAAACCCACCAAGTGCGTGCCGCCCTCGACGGTGTTGATGTTGTTGGCGAACGAAAAAATATTCTCGGCGTAGCTGTCGTTGTACTGCATCGCCAGCTCGAGAACGATCCGTTCCTTCTCCGCCTCAATGTAGACCACGTCGTGGAACGGATTTTTCCGTTGGTTCAGAAATTCGACAAAACTTTTGATGCCGCCTTCGTAGCAGAAGTCGTGGCGCTTATCGGTCCTTTCGTCGGTGATCGAAATCTTCAGGCCCTTGTTCAAGAACGACAACTCGCGCAAGCGGTTTGAAAGGACGTCAAAACTGTATTCGGTCATTTCGAAAATCTCGGGATCGGGCTTAAAGGTGACCTTCGTCCCTCGTTTCGCCGTTTTGCCCGTTTCCTCGAAATCGATCTGGGGCACGCCGCGCGTGTACCATTGGTGATAGACTTTTCCGTCACGGAAGATTTCCAAATCCAATTTTTCCGAAAGGGCGTTGACGCAGGACACGCCGACGCCGTGCAGACCGCCGGAAACTTTGTAGGACGAATGATCGAATTTGCCGCCCGCGTGGAGTTTGGTCAGGGCGACTTCGGCGGCAGGCCGCTTTTCGGTGGGATGCATGTCGACCGGGATGCCGCGTCCGTTGTCCACGACCGTGATCGAATTGTCGATATGGATCGTGACGTCGATCTGATCGCACTCACCGGCGAGAGCCTCGTCGACCGAGTTGTCGACGACCTCGTAGACCAAGTGGTGAAGTCCGGAAGGGCCCGTCGAACCGATGTACATCGCCGGCCGTTTGCGGACCGCCTCGAGTCCTTCCAGAACTTTAATGGAGCTTGCGTCGTACTTCTGATTGGTCTTTTTTGCGGAAGCCTCTGACATAACTTTTCATCCCTCTCTCCACTCTCTAGCTATCATCCGACCCTCTCGTTTGTAAAGGGGTAAAAAACAACAGAAAGTAATTAAAAATCAACAGGTTATGTTGTTTTTATTAGGGTCTTCGGAATCCGATTTTGTCAAGGCAAGATCAGATGCGCATGGGCATAACGAGGGCTAAAAAACCACGGTCGAACTCGGACCGAATGACACAGGGTGAGACCTCGTCTTTGAGCTCCAAAACGACTTTTTCGTCTTCGAGGACGGCCAGAACGTCGAGGAAATAGCGGGGATTGAAACCGACTTGAAAATTGCCGCCTTTGTAATCGATCAGAATCTCTTCGGTCGCTTCGCCGAGATCGGGATGGGAGGCGCTGACTTCGATCGCCCCCGAACTGAAGGCAAGCTTCACGCCCCGCGCTTGGTCGGACGTCATGATCGAAGCGCGCCTCAAGGCACCGACCAAGGCATTGCGATCAACGGATACTATTTTTTCCACTTTCTTGGGGATGACCTGTTCGTAATTCGGAAAATCCCCTTCGATCAAGCGAACCGTCAGTGCAATCTTCCCCTTCCGGAAGAGGATCGCTTTTTCATCGATGCTCACGGTCAACTCACCGTCACCGGAGGCGATCAGGTTCTTCAGCTCCGCGACGCCTTTGCGTGGAATAATGATCCCCTTGGCGAGATTCCACTTCGTGGTGGTCTCCCTCTCCGCATAGGAGAGGCGATGACCGTCCGTCGCGACGACCCGGAAAAAAGCCTTGTCACCCTTCGGCACCTTCACCAAATAGAGTCCATTCAAGGTGTAACGCGTCTCATCGGTCGACGCGGAGGAAAAGGTCTTGGCTATCATTTCGAGGAATTCATCGGCATCGACCGTGATGGCGTTCTTATCGCTGACCTGAGGAAGGACCGGAAAATCGTCAGGATTCATTCCAATCACTTTGAATCGTGATTTACCCGAGGCTACCTCGATGCCGAAATCTCCCTTCTTGGTGACCTTTATGACCTCTTCAGGGGCTTCCTTGATGATCTCATACAGATTGCGCGCGTTCACGACCACCCGATACGGGGTTTTCGTTTCGGCTCCGGCTTCCGCGACCAGAGAGATTTCAAGATCGGTTGCGGAGACCTTGAGTCCCGTCTGCGTCGATTCGAGAAGGATGTTGGAGAGGATCGGCATCGTGCCTCTCTTCTCCACGATGCCTTGCGTCCATTTAAGAAGGTTTAGGAAGTCGGCCTTTTTTATTTTTAATTCCATACAACCCTCGCCTTGTTTCGGTCTTTAAGGAGTTTTCTTACTCTTATTTCTCTTAGTTATAATTAATATAGTAGTAGTAGGAATAGTGCGGCGATCCTAGTGGGGATAACCGGGAATGTGAAGTTTTTTTTAGGGTTTAGCTCCAATAAGTGGACACTTAAAACTCACATGAGCCCTGTGCCGGATTTGGGGATGAGTGGGGATAAGTTTGAAAAGATGAAAGTATCCACACCTATCCACAGGTTTATGAGACTGGGACCGGCATGTTTCTAGACAGTCAGCGGGAGATGCTTTGTTCGAGTTGCTCGATCTGTTCTCGGAGAAGGGTATCGGAACCGATAACTCTTAGGATCTTTGAGCAGGCATGAACGACGGTCGAATGGTCCTTCCCGCCGAACTTATGTCCGATCTCGGGGAAAGAGGATTTGACGTGCTTGCGGCAGAGGTACATCGCGACCTGACGTGGGAGGGCCAGGCTTTTGAGGCGGCGTTTGCCGGTTAATTCGGCGAGTTTGATCTTATAATAGTCCGCGACCGTCTTTTGGATCTGCTCCACGGTCAGGATGCGATCGACGTTGGACAGGATGTTCTTCAAAACGTCCTTGGCCAAGGGAATCGACAGCGGGACGTTGTTGAGGGAGGCAAAGGCGTGGAGACGAATGAGGGCACCCTCGAGCTCGCGAACGTTCGATTTGATGTGCGAGGCGAGAAACATCGCCATATCGTCTTCGATGGGAATGTGATCGTCCTCCGATTTCTTCTTGAGAATCGCAATACGGGTCTCCAAATCCGGGATTTGGATGTCCGCCAAGAGACCCCACTCGAAACGCGAACGCAGCCTCTCCTCCAGATCGGGAATGTCGCGAGGCTGCTTGTCGCTCGTCAGCACGATCTGCTTTTGGAGGTCGTAGAGGTGGTTGAAGGTATGGAAAAACTCTTCTTGGGTTCTTTCCTTGCCGGCGATGAATTGGATGTCGTCGATTAAGAGGACGTCGCAGCTGTCCCTGTACTTTTTCCGGAAATCGCCCATCTTTTCGAAACGAATGCAGTGGATCAATTCGTTCATGAACTTTTCGGATGACAGGTACACGATGCGGGCGTGAGGGTTTGACCTGAGGATATCGAGACCGATCGCGTTCAAAAGGTGAGTCTTTCCAAGGCCGACCCCCCCGTAGATGAACAGAGGGTTGTAATTCCGGCCAGGAAACTTGGACACCGCCTTTGCCGCCGCGTGGGCGAATTGATTCGAACTGCCGACGACGAAGTTTTCGAAGGAATATTTTTGTTTGAGGGTCTCGTGGAAGAGATTGGCCGTCTCCGGCTTTTTGGAAACGGCCTTAACCGCCGACTTGGGAAGCTCTCTTGCCGGGATGCGGGCGGATTCCCCCGCCGACTCCTGGACCAAAATCTGCAGGGTGATCTCATCTCCCGGCAGATCGGCCATCCCGGTTTGGATTTCGGGCAGACTGTTTTCCCGGATCCAATCCCGGACAAATCGGTTTTTGACCTTGATAAGGATGCGGGTCGCCGCTTGAGGATCGGCGGCAAACTCAATCTGGCCGGACCACGCCGGCGTCAGAGACAGCTCGGTGAGCTTCTGTTTGACGAAATCCAATTTTGAGCTCGAGGCCAAGGCGCACCTATCCATATAAATAATCCACAGACTTATCAACAGATGTGGATAAGTTCCGAACGACCCCATACCTCGAGGGATTTGAGCCAGGGGAGAACATTTTCAAAATTTAAGACCGCCTTTAACTTTTACGAGTCGTAACGCCATCCACCATCGTTTAACCGCGCCGTCTTCTAACTTCCAACGAACTTGCCAACGAACTTGGATGATGAAAAGCTTTGCGTTAATGACAAAAAAATAATTTTCTGTCAAAAAAAAATCACAAAAACTTTTTTCTTTTTTCGAAGTCGTTGAAAATGAATGCAAAAAATTTCTCGTTGACGAAAAACACAAACCTCTCTAGCCTCCCTCAAAAGAAAACAATCTGAGGAAACTCAAGAACAGCGAGGCTTAGACGTGAAGAGAACCTTCCAACCCCACAAGAAACGGCGTTTGCGGACACATGGCTTTCGAAAGCGGATGAAATCGCCGGGCGGACAAAAAGTTTTGAAGAGGCGTCGTGCGAAGGGTCGTAAGCGACTGACCGCCCGCATTTCGAAAAAATAAACCGTCGTGGGAGAAAAATTAAGGCTCCCGCATTTCCAAATTTTGCTCAAAAAGGCAGCGAACCTTCCTTTTGACCTTCGCATCATCGTTACACGCAAGATTCGTCGCGCGGTGGATCGCAATCGGATCAAACGCGTCGTCCGGGAGTTCATGCGCCGAAAAAGGCCGTTGCTTCCCGGAAACGTCGTGATATGTAGGGTCGACCCGGCGGCGGCGGAAATCAAAAATGTTGAATTATTTCAAGA
>Ga0315281_10004687_pt1 | contig 19813 bp, 13 predicted proteins | sample YL17G07_0_MG_FD_204540 | JGI IMG/M metagenome (GOLD analysis project Ga0315281, IMG submission 204540) | Sediment microbial communities from Yellowstone Lake, YNP, Wyoming, USA - YL17G07_0 | ecosystem: Environmental > Aquatic > Freshwater > Lake > Sediment | place: USA: Wyoming | collected... | reverse complement strand
AGCTCGTGCGGCTCGCGCGCGCCGGCGAGTTCGTGGCCGCCACCGGCGCCGGCGCCGCGCAGGCGATCGCCAACCTCGACAAGCTGGTCGAGCGGGCGCGGGCGTTCGCCGACGCCGGTGGCGGCGGCCTGGGCGCCTTCCTGAGGTGGGCCTCGGAGGCGGGCGACGCCGCCGGTGAGCAGGAGTCGCAGGTCGACGACGAGGGTGACGTGGTCCGCCTTCTGACCATCCACAAGGCGAAGGGTCTCGAGTACCCGATCGTGGTCCTGGTCGGGGGAGCCCGGTCCAGCGGTGGCGGAGGGGCGGAGCCCATCGTCGACCGCGCGAACCGGCGCCTGGCGATCAAGCTCAAGGCCGAGCTTCCCGGGTCCTCGGCGCTCGACCTTGAGCCACAGGCCTACCTCGCGCTGAAGGGGCGAGAGGACGAGATGGTGGCCAGCGAGCTGCGGCGCCTGCTGTACGTGGCCGCCACCCGGGCGCGCGACCGGCTGGTGCTGGCCTGCTTCGGCAAGCTCACGACGGCCAAGGGCGACGCGTCGGCGGATGTCATGCTGGCGCCCGCGAGGCACGCCATGCCGGTCCCTGGGGCGCAGCCGGCGAGCAGCGAGACCGACCACGAGGGTCTGGTCGTGCTGCCACCCGGCGAGCCTTCGGTGCCGGACGAACGCGAGCAGGCGCCCGATGCCGGGACGCTCGTGGCGGACCGCGGTGCGTGGATCGCCGAGCGCCGGGCGCTGCTCGAGCGCGCCGCCCGCCCGGCGCCGGCCACGAGCCCCAGCGCACTCGAACACGTCGACGACGAGGTGCGCAGCGGCGGACCGGGGGCGCCGGCCGGACGCGCCCGTGCGCTCGCCCTGGGTTCCGCCGTGCATCGCGTCATGCAGCTGTGCGACTTCGGCGACGAGTCGTCACTGACCGGCATCGCCACGGCCGTCACGCTCGAGCTCGGGTGGCCTGACTTGGCCGAGCCTGCAGCCGTGCTCGCCGGCGCCTGTTGGGGTTCGGCGCCGGCGCGCGCGGCAGCAGCCAGTCCGGAGGTGTACCGGGAGTTGCCGATCGGTCTGCTCGTCGACGGCGCCGTGGTGAGCGGCGCCGTGGACCTGCTGTACCGCGAAGGCGACGAATGGGTCATCGTCGACTACAAGACCGACGGCGACGCCGATGGCGGCGTGTTGCGCGAGCGCTACACGCCGCAGGGCGCCGCCTACGCACTGGCCGTCGAGGCGGCCACCGGGCGCAGCGTCCGCGAGATCGTGTTCGTCGCCGCCGCGACGGGCAGTCTCGTCGTCACGGTCACCGTCGACGACGCGCTGCGTGCTCTGGCGCGCGCGGCGATCGGTACGGCGGCCGCGGGCGGTGTCGCCCTCGCCGAATAGCGTCGCGATAGGCAAATCCTCGCCGAATAGCGTCGCGATAGGCAAATAGCCCCCCCGCGCGCGTGCGTGAGGGCTATGGCGTGTCCTCTGCGCTGCCGATAGAGGCAACGTGGACGGCAAACGGACATGGCGATCTCGCCTGGTGCGAGCGCTCGTACACCCGGGTCTGGGCGTGAAGCTCACCCTCGCGATGGTGGCGGCGGCCAGCATCGCCGTCGCCGTGCAGTTCGCCGTCGCCTCGAACAACGTGGGGACGAACCTGGAGCGACTCGAGGAACGTCGCCTGCAGGAGGATCTGGTCGTCGCCGGCAGAGCTGTCGAGCAGATGCAGACGAACGTCGCGAGCGCCGCGACCGCCCAAGCGTCCGCCGAAGATCTCCTTGCAGCCGTCAAACGGCGTGACGCCGACTACATCTTCGAGCACGTGACCTCGTGGATCAGCACGGTCTTCGACATGCAGAGCGTCACGGTGCTCGACCGCCGTGGACGTGTGATCGATTTCGTCGGGCCACCGCTCGCCGACGTCCACGAAGAGAGCGTCGTACAGGGCGCGCGCAACGGTGTCGCCTCGGCGGAGTTCGTGTTCCGCGAAGGGCGGCTGTGGTTGCTCGGCGCCGCGCCCATCATACCTCAAGGGAGCCTGGGCGAGAGCCGCGGCACGCTCGTGCTGGCCGAGCCGATCAACGACAATTTCGCGCGGGCGATCAACGCGATCACCAACACCCAGATCACGATCTTCGTGCACGGCACGGCCGCCGCCGCCAGCGACCGCACCCTCGCCGGCCTCCTCGAGGAGCCCGGGGTGCCGGACCAGCTGAGCAAGTCCGGGGCCATCGTCCGTACCGGAGACCACGCGACGAAGGCCGTTTCACTCGGCATCGCCGACACCGACGCCTATCTCGCGGTCAGCAGCGAGCGCGCGCCGATCACGATGAGCAAGGGGGCGCTGCGGCGGTCGATGGTCGTGGCTTTGCTGCTCGCGGTCGCGCTGGCCACCGTCGTGGCCCTCGTGCTGGCCGTCCATTTTGGACGGCCGCTGCGCTCGTTGCGCACCGCGGTCAACGCGATCGCCTTCGGCGATCTGGAGCAGCGCGTGAAGACCAGCGGCGGCGGCGAGATCGCCGATCTGGCGCGCGCCTTCAACGCCATGGCCGAGCGCGTCTCGGCCGCGCAGTCGACATTGCGCCGCGCCGCCGTGCGCGACAGCCTCACCGGCCTGCTCAACCATCGCGAGTTCTACCGTCGCCTCACCGACGAGATCGCGCGCTGCGAACGCGGCACCATGCCGCTCTCCGTGCTGATGGCCGACCTCGACCGCTTCAAGATCATCAACGACACGTACGGTCACCTGCGCGGCGACGCCGTCCTGCGCGAGGTGGCATCGGTGATCACGGGCTGCGTGCGCGAGGAGGACGTCGTCGCGAGGTACGCGGGCGACGAGTTCGCCGTGATCCTGCCGGCGACCGCGGAGCGCGACGCCATGGAGATCGCGGAACGACTCAGGGCAGGTGTGGAGGGCGTGCTGGCGGCCGTGGACCTGCCCGGCGACGAAGGGCTCACGCTCTCTGTCGGGCTCGCCACCCGCTGGCCGGGAGAGCACACCGCCCAGCGCACGGTCGAACTGGCCGATCTCGCCCTCTACCGCGCCAAGGACTTGGGCCGGAACCGCGTCGCGGTCAGCGACGATGTCCCCGCCTGAGTCCCGCCGTCGAACACCACGGCACGCTTGACCCCCGGCGGGCGCCCGCATACGATCGCCCACGCCACGCCGGCACCACCCCGACCAAGGAGGCGATGATGGGCAAGGAGCTTTCCATCCTCTCGCACGACACGGTCGACCAGCCTCCACCAGCCGATCCTTCCTGAGCGCGCGCCGCGCGCCTTGCGCGACCGGCGCGCCGCACCGGAGCCCGCAGTCGATCGGGCCACTTCCCGGATCTTGCGCACGCGTGCTGCGCGTCCGAGCCTCCGTTGACACCGTGATAGAGTCGCGCTCGTCGCTGCATATTCCGTATTCACGCGTGTAACCCCGTCACAGAGGAGCAGAGATGATCAAGGTAGCTGAGTGGGGTACCGGCATGATGGGCCAGGGCCTCCTGGGGTACATCCTCGACCGTCCCAAGGACATCGACCTGTGCGGCGTCATCGTCACCAACCCCGCCAAGGAGGGGAAGACGGTCGGCGAGCTGCTCGGCCGCCCGTGCGACGTCAAGATGACCACCGACTTTGCGGCAGTCCTGGCCAAGAAGCCCGACGTTGTCTGCATCAACACGCAATCCAACCTGGACGAGATCGAGCCGCAGATCGTGCCGGCCGTCAAGGCCGGCTGCAACGTCGTCTGCATCGCCGAGAAGCTCGCCTACCCGTGGGCCAGCGACCCCGCGCGGGCCGACATGTTCGACAAGCTGGCCAAGGAACACGGCGTGACGATCCTCGGCACCGGCATCAACCCCGGCTTCGTGCTCGACGCCCTCATCGTCATGTGGAGCAGCATCTGCCTGCGCGTCGACTCGATCGAGGCTTCCCGCGTCAACGACCTCTCGCCGTTCGGCCCGACGGTCATGACCGGGCAGGGCGTCGGCACGACCGTCGAACAGTTCGAGAAGGGCGTCAAGGACGGCACCATCGTCGGCCACATCGGCTTTCCCGAATCCATCATGCTCATCGCCAAGGCCATGGGCTGGACGATCGACGAGATCGTCGAGACCCGCGAGCCCATCGTCACCAAGGTCGAGCGCTCCACGCCGTGCGTGCACGTCAAGGCGGGCGACGTGGCCGGCTGCAAGCAGGTGGGCAAGGGCTACAGCAAGGGCGAGCTCAAGATCCACCTCATCCACCCGCAGCAGATCCACCCCGAGCTGGCCGATCAGGGCACCGGCGACTACATCAAGATCGTAGGGGACCCCAACGTGAACATGGCCAACACCCCCGAGATCCCGGGCGGCAAGGGGACCTACGCGAGCGCCGGTAACTACATCCCGCTGCTCCCCGGCGCGCCGGCGGGCATGCAGACCGTCGTCGACCTCCCGTTGCCGCGTTACTGGGCGCCGACCGTCTGAAGCCCCGGGCGAGCGCCGACCACCTGAGAGGGGTGAGCGCGTTGACCGACGCGACACGCGCCCGCGAGGGCGATTGGGTCGAGGTCGAATGCAAGCTGCTCGACCCGGCCGACCGCAGCAAGAACCTGCCGCCGGAGACGGCGGAGAAGCCGCTCATGATGTGGGTGAAGGGGTTCGCCCAGGGCGAAGCCGGCATGGGCGAAGAGCTCACGATCGAGACGATGACCGGCCGCAAGGTCACCGGCGCGCTCTCGGCGGTGAACCCCGGGTACTTCATCACCTACGGGAACCCGATCCCCGAGCTCACCCATGTCGGCCGCGACCTGCGCGTCCGGCTTGCGGCCTACCGCGCCGCGCAAGGCGGTGAGCGGTGATGGCCACCAAGTTCGACGCCATCATGGCGCGCCGTGGCGAGATCATGCGCAAGGCCCTGGGCATGGACTACAGCGAGTTCGAGCTGAGCCCGATCGCCTTCGACTACGAGCGCATGATGGCGGCGCACGGCTACAGCCTCGACGACATCGTCGGCATCCAGACTCGTGCCGGCGTGGGCAACACGCCGCTGCTCGAGCTCAGGAACCTCACCGATCTCGTACGCAGCGTCAGCGACGCCGGCAAGGGCGCGCGCATCTTCGTCAAGGACGAGGCCGCCAACCTGGCCGGCGCCTTCAAGGACCGCCGCGCAAGCATGGCCACCCACGTGGCCAGGGAGAAGGGCTATGAGGGCGTGATCGCGGCGACGTCGGGCAACTACGGCGCCGCCGTCGCCAGCCAGGCGGCGCGCGCCGGCCTCAAGTGCATCGTCTGCCAGGAGACCTTCGACAGCCGCAAGGTGGGCCAGCCCGAGATCGTCGAGAAGGGGCGGATCTGCGAGTCCTACGGGGCCGAGGTCGTGCAGATGACCGTCGGCCCGGAGCTCTTCTTCCACATGGTCGAGCTGCTCGACATCACCGGCTACTTCGCGGCGTCGCTGTACAGCTCGTTCGGCGTGAGCGGCATCGAGACGCTCGGTCTCGAGATCTCGCGCGAGATGCGGGCCCTCACCGGCGCCGACCCGACCCACGTCATCATCACCCACGCCGGCGGCGGCAATACGACGGGCACCGCCCGAGGTCTGAAGCGCGCCGGCGCCACGAGCACGCAGATCGTCAGCGCCTCCGTCGATCTCAGCGGCCTGCACATGGCGAGCGACGACGACTTCAACCGCAAGAGCTTCACCACCGGCCACACCGGCTTCGGGGTGCCGTTCGCCACCTGGCCGGACCGCGCCGACGTGCCGCGCAACGCGGCCCGGCCGCTGCGCTACATGGACCGCTACCTCACGGTGACGCAGGGCGAGGTGTTCTACGTCACCGAGGCCATGGCCAAGCTCGAGGGTCTGGAGCGCGGTCCGGCCGGCAACACCGCCATGACCGCGGCCGTCAGCCTGGCGCGCGACCTTCCGCGGGAAGCGACCGTCGTCGTGCAGGAGACCGAGTACACGGGCGCCGGCAAGCACCATTGGTCGCAGCTCAACTTCGCCAGGGAGATGGGCGTCGAGGTCCGCGCCGGTGACCCGAGGGACAACGCGCCGGGCAAGGTCATCGTCATACCCGAGGCGATCGAACAGATCAAGGCCAACGACTTCGACGTCGCGCGCATGCGCAAGAGCTACGTGCGCAACGCGCTCAAGAACGCCCCCGAGGGTTACTCGCCGACGGCCGACGACATCGCGTTTCTGGCGGCCGACACGAACAGCGACGCGGCCGCCGTCGAAGCGATGCTGACCGAGCTCAAGGAGGCCTGAGATGGCTCGCGAGGACACGTACCTTCAGATCCACGGGCATCTCGAGGGTCTCTCCGACGAGGAGCTCGAGGCTCGCTTCTGGACCCTTGCCCAAGAGGTCGTCGACCCGCTCGTCGAGCTGGCGCGCACGCACACCTCGCCCTCGATCGAGCGCTCGGTCCTGATGCGCATGGGGATCGACTCGCCGACGTGCATGGCGATCGTCGCCGAGTGCGAGACGCGCGGCCTGCTCGGGCACGGTGCCGGGCACGTGGTGCTGCACTGCGGCACCACGTGGGGCTGCCCCGTGACCGAGGCCGCGCGCCGTCTCTCCGAAGGCAAGGGCTGGGACACGGTCGAGGCCAAGTGGGGAGGGGCGGCATGAGCGCTCAGACTCCCCGACCGGACGCGGCCGGCCTCACGCCCCTCGACCCCCACGAGAAGCTCGATGTCGCCAAGCTGCTCGAGGACATCGCGCACTATCGCCCGCGGCGCAGGGGCTGGCACTGGCGCGAGCAGGTGCCGGGCCAGAAGCTCTTCAAGTTCGAGTACCACGAGACGTCGAAGGGCCTCGAGAACAGCATCCCGCTGCCGGCCGCCCACTACTTCGACTTCATCGACCCGCAGCCCGACTGCGTGGTCACGACCGAGATCGCCAGCGGGCGCTTCGAGGACGACATCCGCCGCATGCGCATGGCGGCCTGGCACGGCGCCGACCACATGATGGTCATCCGCACCGCCGGGCAGAGCCACATGGACGGCCTTCTGGAGGGCACGCCCGAGGGTGTGGGGGGCATCGCCGTCACGCGCAAGCAGCTGCGCGCCACGCGCAAGGCCCTCGACCTGGTCGAGGACGAGGTGGGTCGGCCAATCAACTTCCACAGCTACATCAGTGGCGTCGCCGGCCCCGAGATGGCCGTCATGTTCGCCGAGGAGGGTGTCAACGGGGCGCATCAGGACCCGCAGTACAACGTCCTCTACCGCAACATCAACATGCATCGCAGCTTCGTCGACGCGGCCGTGGCCAAGCACGTCATGGCCAGCGTCCGCATGGCGCAGATCGACGGCGCCCACAACGCCAACGCGACCGCCGTCGAGGCGTGGAAGGTGATGCCGGAGCTGCTCGTGCAGCATGCGATCAACTGCGTCTACTCTGTCGCCGCGGGCATGCCCAAGGAGGACATCTGTCTCTCGACGGTGCCGCCCGACGCCGCTCCCGCGCCCTGCATGCGCATGGACCTGCCCTACGCGGTCGCCCTGCGCGACCTCTTCGGCGAGTACAAGATGCGCGCCCAGCAGAACACGCGCTACATGGAGAGCGACGGCCGCGACGCCACCGTGTCGCACGTCATGAACCTCATGATCAGCCGGCTCACGAGCGCCGACATCCAGAGCACGATCACGCCCGACGAGGGCCGCAACGTGCCCTGGCACTACAACAACGTCGCCGCCGTGAACACGGCCAAGCAGTCGCTGGTGGGCATGGACGGCCTGCGCGAGATCGTCAAGCTCGACCGCGATGCCCCCGAGCTCAAGCAGAGGGTCAGGGAGCTCAAGGAGCGCGCCGTCCTCTTCCTCGAGGCGATGATCAAGGACGGCGGCTACTTCGCCGCCGTCGAGCAGGCGTACTTCGTCGATTCCGGGGAGTACCCCGAGACGCACGACGACGGCATCGCCCGCAAGGCCGACGGCGGTGTCGCCGTCGGGACCATCGTCGAGCGCGCCGCCGACTACCTGGCGCCGGTCTGCCACCACTTCGGCGTCAACCACCTGCCGGAGGGCTACGGCGAGACGACGGGGCTGAAGTCGCCCTGCGACCTCGTCGGCGGCTGCACCCTGTGCGACCCCGGCAAGGTGCCGTTCATCGACGAGCTCGACCCCGAGGACAACGTCAACGTGCGTCTGGCGCAGACCGCCGCGTTGCGCGAGAAAGGCCTTATCAAGCCCGAGGTCGAGTGGGCCGCCGACGGGTGGGTGGTCGTCACTCTCTTCCTGCCGGCGCCCGAGCGCGTCGCCGAGTACGCGGCCCTCGAGTTCGGCAAGGCGATGAACCTCCAGGACTGCGAGGTCATCAACCGCCAGGTGATGCATCCGGCCGAGGGCACCCTGATCGAGATGAAGGGCCGGCTGGACGTCGTCGTCGACCCGGCCACGCTGGTGATACCGCCCAGGCTCGAAGTCCTGAGCGACGAGGAGATCAAGGCCTTCGTCGCCGAGAAGGGGCTCAAGGTCGTCGCCGCCACCGTCGGCGAGGACGAGCACTCGGTCGGCATGCGCGAGATCCTCGACATCAAGCACGGCGGCCTCGAGAAGTGGGGCGTGATCTGCGAGCACCTGGGCACGTCGGTCCCAGTCGAGAAGGTGCTCGACGCGGCGATCGAGCACGCCGCCCAGGCAGTGCTCATCAGCACGATCATCACCCACGGCGACATGCACCGGACCAACATGGAGAAGCTCGCCGACCTCGCCGTGGAGAAGGGCGTGCGTGACAAGCTGCTGCTCATCTCGGGAGGCACACAGGTCACCGACGAGCTCGCCCGCAGCTGGGGGATGGACGCCGGTTTCGGCCGCGGCACCAAGGGCATCAACGTCGCCTCGTTCATCGTCAAGACGATGCGCGAGCGTGGCATGTGAGGCGCGTGAACTTTGCGGCGGGGCGGGGCGCATGACGCCCCGCCCCGCCGAGTCTCGACCCGGCGACGCCCTGGTCTGCGAGATCGGCTCGACGACGACCCTCCTGACGGCCGTCGTCGGGCTCACGCCCCAGGGTGCAGGCCGCGAACCTGACGGTCCGCGCGTCGTCGCGCAGGGCGTCGCGCCGACCTCGGTCGCCGACGGCGACGTCACGATCGGCGTGAACGCGGCGCGAGCCGCGCTCGAACAAGCGAGCGGGCCGCTCGCGCCGGACCTCACGCTGGCGACCAGCTCGGCCGCCGGCGGTCTGCGCATGACCGTGCACGGCCTCACGCAACGCATGACGGCGATGGCGGCGCGGGAAGCCGCGCTGGGGGCCGGCGGTGTCGTCGAGTACCAGACCGCCGGCCGCCTGCGCGACCACGACCTGCGCCGCATCGAGAAGGCTCGCCCCAATTTGATCCTGCTCGCCGGCGGGGTGGAGGGCGGCGACTGCGACACGATCCTGTTCAACGCCCGGCGCCTCTGCGAGCTGCCGATCAGGCCCATGGTCGTCTACGGCGGCAACTCGGTCGTCTGCGCCGACTCCCAGGAGGTCCTTGAGGCGGCAGGCTTCCGCGTGCGCGTGACGACCAACGTCTACCCGGCGGTCGACGAGCTCGACATCGTCCCGGCGCGGCACGTGATCCACGACGCCTTCGAGGAGCACATCACGCATGCCCCCGGCATGGAGCGCATCGGCGAGATCGTGAACGGCCGTATCCTGCCCACGCCGGGCGCCGTGCTCGTCGCCTGCGAACGTCTCGCCGACGCCCTCGGTGACCTGGTCGCCATCGACGTCGGCGGCGCCACGACCGACGTGCATTCCGTGACCGAGGGAAGTCCCGAGTACGCCGCCCTTCAGATGGAGCCCCAGCCGCACAGCAAGCGGACCGTCGAAGGCGACCTGGGGACCTACGTGAGCGCCCCGCACGTGGTCGAGATGCTGGCCCAGGGCGAGCGGCCGGTGAGACTCCCTCCGGCGATCCCCACGACGCCCGAAGAGAAGCAGGCGGCGCTGACGCTGGCGCACTACGCCGCCGTCGCCGGCGTGCAGCGCCACGCCGGCCAGCTCACGCACCTCTACACGCCGACTGGCCGGCAGACCGTGGCCCGTGGCCGCGACCTGACGGCGTGCCGCTGGGTGATCGGCACCGGTGGCGCCTTCACCCAGCTCCCCGGCGGCGAGGTTCTGCTCCTCGACGTGCGTTCGAAGAACGGCGGCGAGCGGCTGCTGCCGCCCAAGGATGCGCGCTGCGTCGTCGACCGCGACTACATCTTCGCCTGCTGCGGCGCCCTGCTGGCGCACCTTCCGGGCGAGGTCGTCGTCGCGCTCATGCGCAAGAGCCTCGGGGTGTAGGCGGGGCGACCGGCTCGCGCGGGGGCAACGGTCGACCGCTTGCGCGCGGTCGCGCGGAGCCGATAAAGTCGTGCATACGTCTTATGCAACGCAGCGCCCTTCGTGCACGGCGCTCGTTCCGCGGAGGCCCATGAGCGCGCAAGCGACACTCACGACCGACCTCGGCAAGATCGCCGCCAACACGCGCGATGTCGTGCGTGCACTGGGCGGTGTCGAGGTCGTGGCGGTCACCAAGTGCACCTGCGGGTTTCCCGAAGTGGGGAAGGCGATGCTCGCCGGGGGCGCGGTCGCGCTCGGCGAGTCGCGGCACGCGAACGCCGAGCGGTACCGCGCCGCCGGCGTCACGGCGCCCATCTGGCTGCTGCGCGCGCCGGCGCCCGAGCTGGCGGCCGACACCGTGCGCCTCTTCGACCTCTCGCTCGCCAGCGAGCTCGAGACCTGCGTGGCGCTCGACGCCGCGGCCGCCGCCCTTGATCTCCGGCACCAGGTCCTCGTCATGGTCGATCTGGGGGACCTTCGTGAGGGCATCCTGCCGGCCGACCTGCCGGCGTTCGTCGACGCCGTCGAGGCGCTCGATCACGTCGACCTGGCCGGGATCGGCGTCAACCTCACCTGCTACGGCGCGATCATGCCGGACGAGCGCAACATGACGGAGCTCGTCGAGCTGGCCCGCGCCACCGAACAGCGCGTCGGCCGCCTTCTCCTCGTCGGCGGCGGCAACTCCGGGTCTGTCGGCATGATCGCCTCCGGCCGCATGCCCGCCGGCATCACCACGCTGCGCGTCGGCGAGACGATCCTGCACGGCGTCGACACGCTCACGCGCGAGCCCATTCTCGGCCTGCATGCCGACGTCTTCGAGCTCTCGGCGCCGGTCGTCGAGTGCAAGGTCAAGCCCAGCATGCCGCGCGGTACGGTCGCCCAGGACGCCTACGGCAACAAGCCGCGCTTCGAGGACCGCGGCGAGCGTCGCCGCGCCATCTGCGCCCTCGGCCGCCAGGACGTCATGGCCGAGTGGATCGAGCCGCTCGAAGCGGGCGTCGAGATCCTCGGCGCGTCCAGCGACCACCTCATCCTCGACGTCCAGGAGATGGCCGCGCCGCCGCGCCTCGGCCAGGCGCTCCGCTTTCGCCCCAACTACGCTGCCACCGTGCAGCTCTTCACGTCACCTTACGTCCACAAGGTGTTCACTCCGCCGGCCTGACACCGAGATCGTGGCGCGGAGGGACCTGAGACCACAGGAGTGAGCATGGCTGAGAGGACCAGAGTCCTGATCATGGGAGCCGCCGGACGCGACTTCCACAACTTCAACACCTACTTCCGCGACAACGAGAAGTACGAGGTGGTGGCCTTCACCGCCACGCAGATCCCCTACATCGACGACCGCAAGTACCCTGCCGTCCTCGCCGGGAAGCTCTACCCGAACGGCATCGCCATCCACGACGAGTCCGAGATGCCGGAGCTCGTCAAGAAGCACCGCGTCGAGCAGGTCGTGTTCGCCTACAGCGACGTGCCCTACGAGTACGTGATGCACCGCTCGGCCCTCGTGAACGCCCTCGGCGCCGATTTCCGCCTGCTGGGCCCCGACCACACCATGGTCAAGAGCACCAAGCCGGTGATCGCGGTCTGCGCCGTGCGCACCGGCGCCGGCAAGAGCCAGACCAGCCGCAAGATCCAGCGCACGCTGATCGAGGCGGGCAAGAAGGTCGTCTCGATCCGTCACCCCATGCCGTACGGCGACCTCGCCAAGCAGGCCGTCCAGCGCTTCGCGACCATCGCCGACCTCGAGAAGCACGAGTGCACGATCGAGGAGATGGAGGAGTACGAGCCGCACGTCGCCGCCGGCAACGTGATCTACGCGGGAGTCGACTACGAGGCCATCCTGCGCCAAGCCGAGAAGGAGGCCGACGTCATCCTCTGGGACGGCGGCAACAACGACTTCAGCTTCTACAAGGCTGACCTCTACTTCACCGTCGCCGACCCGCACCGTCCCGGCAACGGACTCGTCTACTACCCCGGCGAGGTCAACCTGCGGCTCGCCGACGTCGTGGTGCTCAACAAGATCGACACCGCCGACCGCGCCGGCATCGAGGCCGAGCTTGCCGCGGTGCGCTCGGTCAACCCGACGGCGCGCATCGTCATGGGCGCCTCGCCGGTCTCCGTCGACGACCCCAAGGCCATCCTGGGCAAGCGCGTCCTGGTGGTCGAGGACGGCCCCACGCTCACGCACGGAGAGATGAAGTACGGCGCCGGCACCGTGGCCGCCAGGCAGCTCGGCGCCGCCGCGTTCATCGACCCGCGGCCCTTCGCCGTCGGCGAGATCAAGGCGACCTTCGAGAAGTACCCGAACGTCGGCGTGCTGCTGCCGGCCATGGGGTACTCCGACCAGCAGCTCAAGGACCTGGAGACGACGATCAACGCCTCCGGCGCCGACGTCGTCGTCATCGGTACGCCGATCGACCTGCGCCGCATCGTCGACATCAAGCTGCCTGCGGTGCGCGTCGGCTACGACCTGCAAGAGATAGGGCGCCCGACGCTCGCCGACATCCTCAGCGAACGCGGCTTCATCTGACGAACGGTCGGATCGCGGTCCGGTGACGAAGGCCGGCGCGCGGCCGCGGCGGCATCGAGGCCGAGTTGGTCGCCGCGCGCTCAGTCGGCCGGCTCAGGGCAGGCTGTCTGGCCTCCCCTCGTTCACGAGCGCAGGCCATATGCGCGCGAACCACTCCAACGCTGTGTCCATGTCGCCCATCTTCTGGTAGCACAGACCGATCATGCGCGCAGCTTGAAGGGCGACCTTGGAAGCGCCAAGGTGGATGGGCAAGTCAGGCAAGGCCGAGAAAGCGTCGTAGACGACGCGCAGGTCGTCGATGGCGGTCTTGATATCGCCGCGCAGGAGCGCAAGCTGTCCGCCGTAGTAGCGGTAAAGCGGTTCGTTGTCGGGGTCGCGTTCGAGTCCGATCGCGACGTAGCGCTGAGCAGACTCGAAATCCTTCACCATCATGTGGTCGGCGAGGATCGCCGCGATCAAGGGCCGGTTCAGCACCTCGTCAAGACGGCACTTCGCGCCCGAGATATCGACGATCACCGTCGGGATGCCTATCGTCGGATTCGTCGTGTCGATGTAGGACACCTTCCAGTGGAGGCGAGCGACCCGACGTGCGAAACGATCGAGTTCGTCACGCAGCGACCCTCCCTCCAGCGAGGGCATGTGCGTGAACTGACGCGTCCCATCGTGTCCCACAAGAGGGGCGGCCTCGTCTTCGGGCAGGCACGCGGAGTTACGCTCCCCTTGGGAGCTCTCTGTCAAGGCACGGGCGAGAGCTTCGTCTCGCCAGGGCGCGACGCCGGTGTTCATCTGCACCATGCCGTCGGGCAGCCGGCGGAAGACCCCGAAGACGGGCAGGTCGGTGTCAAGCGAGAAGTCCCTTACATCCACGGTCTGCCCAAGAGATTCGAAACGGCGGATGAGGCCTCGAACCATGGGCGACTCGATCGTCGCCGGCTCGATCCTCGGCGTGCGGATCCTCTGGTAGCGCACGAGAGCGTTGCAGTGCCGCTCCGCGATCTCGCAGACGGCCTGGAGCAGGGCCTCGTCGAGCGTGCTACCGGCGGCCCAGCCGTTGGTGCCTTGACCATGAGCGATGTTCCGGTTCACCCACTCCGGGAGGAGGATCGTATCCCCGCCGAGCGTCCTGCCCTCGAACCACGTCAGCGGTACGTGAGAGAGCTCCTCGTCGCTGAGGGTGAGCGTCGGGGGGTCAAAGCAACTCGACAGGACGTCGTCGAACCCGAGATGATCCGTGTCGGCCAGGTCCATCACCGTCTGTCGGCGCGCCCTGCGGAGCGCCCTCAGGTGCCCTTTGCCCGAGTAGCGCTCCACCAGTTCCATGAGGCCGCTGGCCAAGGCCTGTGCCCAGGTGTGGCCCTTTCCGTTGGTGCCCTTCGAATTGACGACGGCTGAGAAATGCTTCGTGCCAAAGACGCGGTACTGAGGGATACCGGAGGGAGTGGGCACACGTTCGTACTTCTCGAGCACCGGTTCCTCCAGCCCCGAGAGCTGCGTGAGGACGCCCTTGCTGGTCGCCTGCGCACCGCGTGAACGGTGGATGCCCTTCTTGACGTACTGGTCAGGCACTCCGGAGACCTCCGTTACTCAGCCATGTCACGGGCGGCGGCCCGCACGATTCGAGCATTATAGCTTGGTGTCGATTCCTCTCGACGGCCACGTCCGCGATCGCTGGCCCGGCCGGCACCGTCACTCGTGGCACTCCCTTGGGCGAAGTCGGCTCGAGGCGCTCCGGCTCTGTCGTGGGGGCCGCTCGTCGCCGGCGCCCATTTGATAGCATCGCTTCGCGACGACCGGAGGCGCGGCCGCTCTGTTCGCGCCGGTCGCGTGGCGAGGACGGGCTGATGGATGTTCCGTCCAGGTGGCGTCGCCGGTGCCGCTGGCGACGACGAGGCATGTCGGTTCTGTCGCCCGTCTCACAAAAGGAGGCCTCGTGATCTCGCAGCCCATCCAGGCCTGTATGTCCGAGCTGGACATCACCGGCCGCAGCTTCCTGACCATCCACGACTACTCACCCGCCGAGGTCGGCGCGCTGCTGGAGCTCGCCGTCGAGCTCAAGGCGGCGCACAGACTGGGCGAGTCGCACCGACTCCTCGAGGGCCGCGCCGTGGCGATGATCTTCATGAAGACCTCGACGCGCACGCGCATGAGCTTCGAGGTCGGCATCGAGCAGCTCGGCGCCCAGCCGCTGTTCCTCAACGCCAACGACATCCAGCTTCGCGTCGGCGAGACTGTCAGGGACACCGCCAACGTGATGAGTCGCTACGTCGACTGCATCATGATCCGCACCTTCGCCCAGAAGGACGTCGAAGACCTCGCCGAGTACGGCCAGATCCCCGTCATCAACGGGCTCACCGACGATCACCACCCGTGCCAAGGGATGGCCGACGCGCTCACGATCCGCGAACACGTGGGGCGGCTCGAGGGCGTCAAGCTCGTCTACTCGGGCGACGGCAACAACGTCGCCCACTCGCTCGCCGAGGTCGGCGCCAAGACCGGCATGCACGTCGTCATCTGTACGCCGGACGGCCACGGGCCGGACGCCGCCATCGTCGCCCGTGCTCAGGCCGACGCCGCCGCGACGGGCGCCGCCGTCGAGCTCACCAGCGACCTGCGGGCTGCCGTGCAAGGCGCGGACGTCATCTACACCGACACCTTCACCAGCATGGGCCAGGAGGCCGAACACGACGTGCGTCTCGCGGCCCTGCGCGACTACCAGGTCAACATGGACCTGGTGCGCCTCGCCGGCCCGCAGGTCAAGGTCATGCACTGCCTGCCCGCGCACTGGGGCGAGGAGATCACCGAAGAGGTGCTGTACTCGCCCAATTCGGTCGTCTTCGACCAGGCCGAGAATCGCCTGCACGCCCAGAAGGCGATCATGGCGGCGCTCATCGCCTGATCCTGATGGGCCGGGGTGAACGACTGCGCGAGGAGATCGCGGTGCGTGGGTTCGCGCACGCGACGGTGACGGGCACCAGCATGCTGCCGACGCTGCGCCCGGACGAGATCGTGCGTCTCGAGAGGGCGACTGATGTCCGCCCCGGGCACATCGTCGCCTTCGAGTGCGGCGGTGGCCTCTTGGTGCACCGGGTGGTGCGCGTCGCGCCCGGCCACGTCGTCTGCCGGGGGGACAACCGCCTCCAGGGCGACGGGATCACGCCACAGGCGGCGATCGTCGGCCGCGCGGTGGAGGTCTTCGGTCCGCGGCGGCAGCGGGGAGCCCGGTTGCGCGACGACCGAAGGGCCCTGCGGAACGCCGACTTGAGGCTAGGCGTCCGGCGCGTCGGGGTACAGGCGCGTCATGTCGGCGCGGAGGTGGCCCTCGTCGCGCGCCAGGCGCTGGGGAGGAGGCCGACCGGCCAGGGCATCCCGGTCGACTTGGCGGGCTTCGACGCAGTGTCGCCAGAGGCCCCCGAGTCCGCGCAGCCGCCGGTGATCCGCGCCGGCGCCTACTCATCGCTGCCGGCCGATGCCCGAACGGCGCTCGTCAGGGACGTCCTGCGGGACTGCGGCCCCGGCGCCGAGATCACGGTCATCGCCTTGGCGGTCTCGCCGGAGCACCGCCTGGCACGCGTCGGCGCGGCTCTGCGTCTCGGCCTGCGGCGCGTGGGAGTCGAAGCGGGAGAGCCGGGGGACGCGACGTGGCCGACCGCGGACGGCAGAGCTCACGTCGCGGTGCACCTGTTCTCGGCGGCCCAGCTGACCGCCGAGCTCGAGCGCGCGGGAGCGCGCGCCCTCGAAGTACGCCCCGTCATGGAGTGCCGGACACGGGTGTGGAGCGCGACGATCGTGTCTTGAGACCGCTTCGACCTGCCGGCCCCCTGCGGGCCTTCTCTTCAGCCAGACGTCGCAAGGGTCGCGTGGCCGTACGGCTCGAGTGCGAGCATCGTCAGCCTGCGGCCGACGCCGCCGGCGAGTGACTCGATGTCCGCGCGCGAGAACCGTCGCGTGAAGCCCACGTTGAAGGCGAATCCGAGCGCGTCCGTCTGCTTCGGGTCGCCCTCTGGCCCCGCCGTTCCTCTCAGCCTTGCGAGGCACTCCCCGAGGCGGCGTCCGGCTACGAACGCCCGTCCTCTGCGCGACTCCTGCGTGGCGGCCCAGAAACTCACGAGCAGCGGGCCCTCTGGGCAGAGCCGATCGCAGGCGGCGATCACCGCCTGCTGGCTGTCCGGCTCGAGCACGTGGGTGAAGCTGCCCCACCCGAGGATGACGGCGTCATATCTTCTCGAGGCCAGAGGTGTGGCGGCGTTCGACTCGCCCCCCAGGCTCGCACGCACGAAGTCGTCGTAGGAGGCCGGGACGACGATGGAGCCCGTCGCCGATTCGATTCGGCCGGCCTGTCCGGCCGCGGGCTCGAACGCGTCGACGGAGTAGCCGAGCCGGCGCAGACCGGCGACTTCGCGGCCCGTGCCGGCCGCCGTCACGAGCACCGTCGCCGGGGCTGCCGGGAGTGACGACGCGTACCAGTCCAGCTCCCACGCGCGAAGGCTGCCAATGCCGGGATGCGAGGGCGCCAAGCCATAGAGGGCGATGGTCAGGTCGCTCATCTCGGAAGGGTCGAGGGCAGCGGTCAGCAGCCCCCCGACAAAGGCGGTGCCGGCGAGCCGTCCGTGCTGCGCGGCGCCGTCTAACCGCGCCGCCCCGACGGTGCCGGCTCGTAGCGTGCGAAAGAGCGCTCGCCTGCGTTCGTCCACGGGCGACAGGATACGCGACAAGACGCGCCGCGCAAGTCGCTTCCCGCGCGCGGGGACGCGACGACGTCGCGGCCGAAGACCGTGAACGCGCCGGTCCGAACGGCTCAGCCTCACTCACGCCCCGGCGTCAGTGCGGCGTCGCAGCCTTGACGAGGTCGCGAAACCTTGACGGCGACGTGCCTTCGGCCGACACTGGTGTGGAATCCCGTCGTACGACGTGTCCCTTGGGGAGGTACGCGATGAAGCGTTTCGTCGCTCTGTCCATCGTCGTTCTGGCCGGCTTTCTCCTCGCTGCTGCGCCGGCCTCCGCCGGTCAGCTCACGTTCATCCAGCACGTCTACCAGGGCATCGACTACTACCAGTTCACCCCGCCGTCGGCGGGAACGCTCGAGTTCCAGCTCGACTGGACGCGCCCCGGAGGGAGCGGCGCTCCCGTCTACCCGGAGGCCGAGGTCGACGTCGTGGTCCAGGGCTACGAACCGCGTAGCGGCGAGCCCTACGCGCAGCTCGACTACGCTGCACCGATGATGTGGCCATACAACCCCTGGCTCGGCAGCCTGGGCGTCACCGGCGCGCGCGTCGGGAAGCCCGTGTATTTCGGCGTGGTGCCGTGGATAGGCGACGTGCCGTACCGGCTCAGGGTGTGGTTCACGCCGACGTCGGACGTCGAGGCCCTCGTCATCGACACGGCCGGCCCGGAGTACCCGGGCGAGGATTGGGCCTACGGTGGCGGAGGCATGTTCCACCTCGGCGCTACGAGCGGGCAGTGGCATTCGGTCATCCAGTACTGGAAGGGCACGCCGGCGGACGCCTGGGCGAACTGGGACGACTTCGCACTGGGCCGAGACGGAATGGGCGTCCTGGCGGCCAACCAGCTCGTTTCATACGTCCCGCCGGTCGTCACCGACACGGTGATCCCGGGCAGCGGCCCGTATGCGGCCCACCCAGGCTGGTACGTCGCGGCGCCCCAGCTGTGGACGGCCGCGGCGCGTCCCAACGTGTGGGGCAACTACACCTATCTCAAGCCGGGTTCGCTGACTTGGAGCGCATGTCCGGCGTGGTACACGTACAGCTTCCCGGACATGCTCACCGTCGTCACGCCGAAGCCGACCTACTTCTGGGGCACGGTCTCCACGTCCTCAGCTGACGGACGCAGCTACTCGGCCTCGTCGCAGAGGAGCGAGTCACTGGCCTACCAGTTCTACGGCCCATCGTTCACATGGATCTATACGACGGGACCGAAGTGCGGCATCTCTTCGGTGAAGGTCGACGGTGTCGAGGTCGCACAGATCGACACATACTCGGCCAGCGTCACCCCCAAGGCCAGCCACGTCTTCTCGGGCTTCGGGGCCACCGCGGCCCACACCGTGGTCATCCAGAACGTGAGCAAGAACCCCGCGTCAGGTGGCACCTGGACCTACCACGACGCCTTCATCGCGCCGACCGACGCGGCCGACCCCGTCCCGACGGCGCACCGCCAGAACGACGCCGACGGCTCCACGACCTACGCTTGGGGCCCGTTGGTCTACGCGGGTGCATCCGGCGGCACCGTCTCGGCCTGCAAGTCGACGAGCGGCGCCCTCGCCTACACCTTCAACAAGACGGTCGGCTTGAACTCCTTCACGTGGAAGTACTTGAAGGGCCCGAGAGCCGGGATCTGGAACGTGCTCGTCGACGGCAAGGTACTTGCAGCGGTCAACATGTATGCGGCCAGCACCGTACCGGCGCAGCAGTTCGTTGACACCTCTTCGCTGCCGAACGGTCTGCATACGATCCTCGTTCTGAACGACGGCAAGGACCCTGCGTCGCTGGGCGCCTGGTGCTACCACGACGCCTTCGTCATCGGGGGCGTGACCATCGAGGACTGAGGCACCGCGCCGCAGCGTGTCACGGGCGCCCGAGCCCGCTCAGATCCAGCTCGGGAACCAGATCAGCCGGTAGAAGTCGTCGGCGGAGAGCGGCGCGCCGACGACGATGGGCAGGAACGGCACCGCGATGCCGCACACGATGCCTGCCACGGCCCAGACGGCGAGCTCCCTCACGCGTATGAGCCGGGGCACGACCAGGATCGCCGCCAGTCCCGCCGCGGCTGCGGCCACCGCCACCGCGACAACGCCGACGGCCACCCCGACGCCGGCGCGTCCGGGCAGGTCCCAGAAGACGCGTTGCGCGACCCTGGCGATCGGCCACCACCGGAGCGCCGTCGCCACCGCCGCCGTCGCGGCGGTGGCGAGCGCCGGGCCCGGCCAGGCGCGGCCCGGCGCCCGCATCACGATGCCGGCCACGGCCCAGACGGCGATCTCCCTCACGGGTCTGAGCC
>Ga0315281_10004686_pt1 | contig 19815 bp, 18 predicted proteins | sample YL17G07_0_MG_FD_204540 | JGI IMG/M metagenome (GOLD analysis project Ga0315281, IMG submission 204540) | Sediment microbial communities from Yellowstone Lake, YNP, Wyoming, USA - YL17G07_0 | ecosystem: Environmental > Aquatic > Freshwater > Lake > Sediment | place: USA: Wyoming | collected... | reverse complement strand
GTCAACGCTGACGTGTCAGACGGCGCCCCTTAGCGCAATAGCGCCGACCCTGCCTGAGCCCCAGTCCGCCGGCAGCGTCAGGACGCGTCTCACACAAGCGTCAACGCTGACGTTCCGCTCCATCGAGAGACGGATCGGTGACTCCGCGTGTCCCCTCAAGGGTTTCACCTGATTGAGCAAACCCCGTTCGCTGAGCAACCATAGTTCCAGCATCCATCTCATTCAGGAAAGGAATCCGCATGGAGCTTACTCGCTACATCTCAATGCTCCGTCGCTGGTGGTGGTTGCTTCTGGCCGGCATGGTCGTCGCGGGAGGCGCCAGCTATGCCATCAGCAAGACACTGACTCCCATCTATCGGTCCACCGCCACTCTTCTTGTCAACCAGACGCAGGTCCCCGGCACCATAGCCTACAACAACATCCTCACCAGCGAGCGCCTGACGCGCACATACAGCGAGCTCATCGATCAGCGCCCTGTCCTGCAAGAGGTCATCGACCGGCTCGATTTGACGCTCGGCCGCGACGAGCTCAGCGGCATGATCGACGTCAGCGTCGTCACCGATACCCAGCGGCGCGTCCTGATCGAAAGGACCGGTGTGAAATGAAGGTACTCGTTACCGGCGGCGCCGGCTTCATCGGCTCCCACACGGTCGATGCGTTGCTCAGCCGCGGCCACGAAGTGCGCATCCTCGACTCGCTGGAGCCGCCCGTCCACAACGGCGAGCCGCCCGATTACCTGCCGCCGGAAGCCGAGTTCATCCGCGGCAGCGTCACCGACCGGCGCGCTCTTCGACGCGCGCTCAGGGGCATCGACGCCGTCTTTCACTTCGCCGCCTACCAGGACTACCTGACCGATTTCTCGCACTTCTTCCAGACAAACAGCGTCGGAACGGCGCTGCTCTACGAGATCATCGTCAACGAGTGCCTGCCGGTGAGCAAGGTGGTCGTGGCCTCGTCGCAGGCGGTCTACGGCGAAGGCAAATACCTGTGTTCGCTGCACGGCGTCCAGTACCCGGGGCAGCGCGCGCGGCGTCATCTCCAGCGCGGCGACTGGGACCCGCGCTGCCGGGACTGCGGCCAGCCGCTGGAGCCGCTCTGGACCGACGAAAGCGTCACCGCGCCCCACAACAGCTACGGTCTCTCCAAGCGCGACCAGGAAGACATCGCGATTCAGCTTGGGCGCCGCTACGACGTGCCGACGGTCGCCCTCCGCTACTCCATTGTCCAGGGGCCGCGCCAGTCACCCCGCAACGCCTACTCCGGCGCCCTGCGGTCGTTCGCCGTGCGCGTGCTGACGGGGAAGCCGCCGGTCATCTTCGAAGACGGCCAGCAACTGCGCGACTACGTCTCGATCCATGACGTCGTCGACGCGAACGTGCTCGTCTTCGAAGACAGTCGGGCCGACTATCAGGTCTTCAACGTCGGCGGCGAGCGGCGAATCACGGTGATGGGGCTGGCCTGGATGGTGTGCCATACTGCGGGCGTCGACTACGCGCCGGAGCCGTGCGGCGTCTACCGCCTCGGCGACGCGCGTCACATCTTCTCCGACGTCTCGCGCCTCCGCGCCCTCGGCTGGGAGCCGCGCGTCGGGCAGACGCAGATAGTGCGCGAATACCTCGATTGGCTGTCGGGGCAGCCGGACCTCTCCGATACGTTCGCCTCGGCGCAGGACGTGATGTCTTCGGCGGGAGTGCTGCGGAAGGCGGCCTAGTTCCGACGGCCTTCCCTGCAAGAAACGAAGCCTGGAAATCGAAGGTCTGACGGCGCAATCGCGGCTGAGAAACGCGAAGTCCCGGCGGGCACTCGGCCGCGCCGGCCGCGTTCCCCCGAGACGCGCTTCAATCTAACTGGCCAAATGCTGGGCGGGCGGGGCCCTGCAATATCCAACTTACCGTCCGGTCGACATGCGGACAATCGGGGGAAACCCTTATATTGCGCGTCGCGTCGATGCGCTATACTGCCGCGGGAGGACTGAAGTCCTCCCCTACAAGCGCAAGACCACAGCGGGGGAACGTCCGATGATCGAAGGCGTCGAGATCAAGGAGTTGGTCACGCACAGCGACGAGCGCGGCTTCTTCCGCGAGATAGCCCGCAGCACGGAGGACATCGCCGCGGAGGGCTGGGCGCAGGTAAGCCACTCTCTGATGTTTCCCGGCGTGGTCAAGGCCTGGCACGTCCACCCGCACCAGGTCGACTGGTGGTACGTGGTCGCAGGCGACCTCAAGGTGGCGCTGTACGACATTCGCGAGGGATCGTCGACGCGAGGCGAGCTACAGGAGGTCTTCCTGGGCGACCGCTATCCGGCGCGGCTGCTGAAGATACCGGCGGGCGTCGCGCACGGCTGCAAGGCTATAGGCGGGCAGGCGCACCTGGTCTACCTGACGTCGAGCACGTACGACGTGAAGGAAGAGGGGCGCATCCCTCACGACGACCCGAGCATCGGCTACGACTGGCTGGCGCCGCCGCCGATCAGTTAGCGCGCCGCCGCTCTCCTCCGTAGCGCGAACACAGCCGCGATCCCCAGCACGCTATGCGCGTGCCCTTTGTTCGACTATTCGACAGGCGCTTTTGATTCGGGGCCGGCGTAGAGGTCGTCGTAGTAGACGTCCCCCGCCATCTGGGGCTGGATTTCCGTCGCGGAGTCGAAGCGCGCCTCGAAGAACAGCCGCACCGACGTGATATTCCGGGGCACGCTGCCCCACTTCTGCTGGAAGTCATCACGGACGTTGCGGCCGAAGTGGACCCACGCGCCCTGCTGGGGGTCCGCCTTGTCGATAAAGACGAACTTGGCGTTGCCGATTTCGAACGGCTCCGCGGCGGCGCCGGCGAGGAGGTAGCGTATCTGTGTGTTACTCGTCTGGCCGGTCTGCGGGTCCCTCGTAAAGACGATGACGACGAACTGCAGGTATTGGAACTCGGTCCCCTTCTTCCAGTTCTCGACGCGGTAGAACCCCGACACGTATTCTGGAAGCTCGGTCAGCGCGACGTCCTGGGCGACGCCGAAGACGCGGTTGAGCGCCGGTGCGCCGGGCGGCACCAACTCCAGGTGGACGCTATGACCGCCGCTGTGGGCGACGCGGTCAGTCACTTCGAAGGACGCCGACCAGGAGGGGCTGTCCATCGTGTGCCAGGGGTCACTGCCGCTCTCGAAGCCGCCGTTCCGCAGGAGGTTCGCACCAACGCCGCCGCATCCCGCAAGCAGGGCGAAGGGAAGGAGTAGAAGCACCAGACGTTTTGGCATGGCCCCCGCCCTAACCGCCTTTAGATTGCACCCGACTCGCGCAGTCGCGCCACTTCTGCGCCGTCGAAGCCGGCCTGCCGAAGTATCTCGTCCGTGTGCTCAGCGAGCGCGGGTGCGGGCCGCCGGATGCTCGCCGGTGTCTCGGAGAACTGGAGCGGGTGGCTGACCATGCCCAGCTTGCGGCCGTCCGGCGCCCCCCATTCGACGATCATGCCGCGCTCGCGCAGTTGCGGGTCCTGAGCGACCTCTTCCAGGCTGAGCACCGGGCCGGAAGGCACGTCGCCGGCGGCGAGCAGCGCAACCCATTCGTCGCGCGACTTCGTGAGGAAGGCCTCCTGGAGGATGCCCTCCAGCTCTTCGTTCCTCTGCAGCCGGTCGATGAACGATATCTCCGCCAGGTCCGGCCGGCCGACGGTCTGCCACAGGTTACGCCAGAAGTGCGGCTCCATGGCGACCGAAAGCGTCAGGTACTTGCCGTCGGCGGCCCTGTAGACGCCGTAGCCCGCGCCGCCGCTGAAGTCGAAGCCGCGATTGCCGTTGATGACGGGCGTCAGCGCCGCCGTCATCCAGGAGACCAGGCCGTCCGCCATGGCGACGTCGACGTACTGGCCGCGGCCGGTCCGTTCGCGGGCGTAGAGCGCCGCAAGGATGCCGATGGCCGCGAACATGCCCGAAGAGAGGTCGCCGATGGCGACGCTGGGGCGATCGGCGAAGCTGCCGCGGTCGATCAGGTTGGCTAGCAGGCCGGCGATGCCCTGGAAGCTGATGTCGTGGGCCGGTCGCAGGCGGTAGGGACCGCTCTGGCCGAAGCCGGAGAGCGAGCAGTAGATGAGGCGCGGGTTCGCCTCCTTGACGGCGTCGTAGCCGAGGCCGAGACGCTCCATCGTGCCGGGTCGAAAGCCTTCGAGGAAGACATCGGCCTTCGCGATCAGCCGCCGGCAGGCTTCGCGTCCCTCTTCCGCCTTGAGGTTGATGGCGATGCTGCGCTTGTTGCGATTGAGCGCGGCGAAGAAGTCGGACATGCCGCCCGGGCCGCGCGACGGGTCGCCGGCGCCCGGCCTTTCGACGAGGATGACGTCGGCGCCCATGTCGGCGAGGAGCAGCGTGCAGTACGGACCGGGGTACTGCTCCGCCATCGATACGATGCGCAGGCCGTCGAGGGGCGATGCCATGTCGCGTTCCTTTCCAGGTTCAACGAAGTGAAGAGAGCATATCATGCGATGGGAATCGGGGGAAGGCGACATGAAACGGTCGGGCGAGACGCCCGACCTACGCGGGGTGGGTTACCGCGCGAACGCCGTGCCAGCCGCAGATGTATCATTCGGGAGGACTGAAGTCCTCCCCTACGCGTCATCAACAGGATTGCGTGGGCGCTGCTAAACGGCCCGGGAGGAGGTCCAACCGACGCCGCGGTCCGGCGCCGAGTCGATGGCGTCCTTCTCGCGCTTCGCCTCGGCGAGTGACGCCTCCGCAGCCTCGACCAGTTCGTCGCGCGTAAGGCCGTCCTCCGGGTATGAGACGATGGCGACGCTGGCCGTGACCGGCTCCGGCGGGCCATCGCCGCCGAACACCGTCACCTGCCCTATCTGGGCGATGAGCTTGCTCGTCATGGCCACGGCCGTCGCGCGGTTGCTCTCCGGCAGGATCAGGCCGAACTCATCGTTGCCGTAGCGGACGGCCACCTCCGGCTCAGCGAGCGACGACGCCATCGTCATGCCCACCGAACGCAGCAGCTTGTCGCCCATCGAAGGGCCGTAGCCTTCGTTGAAGGCCGTGAAACCGTCGATGTCGAGGAGCACGACGGACAGCGGCCGGTTGTAACGGTTCGCCCGCATGATCTCCTGCGCCAACGTGTCCTTGAAATAGCGCTTGTTGCGCAGCCAGGTGACCTCGTCGACCTCGCTGAAGCGGCCGCTCTCCTCCTGGTCAAGGGCCGCCTTCAGGGCCAGGGTGCAGTGGCCGGCCAGGAGCTCCAGCATCTCGACGTCGATGTCCTCGTGGTCAAACATGAACGTGATAAGGCCGAGCGGCTCGCCGTTCATCACCAGCGGGACCATGGCCAGCTTCTTGATGTCCAGCCGTTTCTGGCCGCTCTCGCAGCCCTGGCGTCCGAGCACGTCCTCCGCCAGGTCGCGGACCGACGTGGCGATCACCACCTCGCCGCCTTCGAGGATGATGCGGCGTGTGCTCCTGAGGTAGAGCGGGAACTCGAGCTGCGTCATCTCCGCCTCGAAGGCGAGCGACGCCTGGTCGAGACGGGGGTCCGTCGATCCTTCCAGCGGCTTGGCGTGCAGCACGCCGCGGCGCTTATCGAGCAGCAACGGATAGACCACCTTCGCGCCGCTGACGTTCGGGGCCCTTTCGAGGAACAGGGTCAGTATCTCGGTGCTCGTGCCGGCGCTGTGGAGAAGCAGCGCCAGGACGCTGAGCTCGCGCAGCCGTCCCGCCTGCCGTCTCAGCTCAGCGACGTCGACGTTCTCGTCGCTCTGGTCTTTCGATTGGCCGATGGTGCCCCCCTTGCCGCGCTGCGATTCCCCGAGCAGCCATTTGCTAATGCCCGTCCTCAGCGCGCCCCGCTCCGCTTTTCCTTGTTGCTGCACTCGGCCCTCCCAGTAGACAGTCAAGCCTGCCGCCGGCAGGCGGGTCTACTCCCCCACTTGTATCAATATGACGTTGGACTCATGCGGCACGACGCTGCAACTCCTCTTCATGACCTTCTTGATCGCGTTCTCCAGCTCGGACGGGTGTATCTCCTCCATCGTCTCGAGGGACAGGGAGGCGACGCCGTTGACGTAGTTCAGGAGCGAGACGTTACGCACCGAAGGCATGCTCGTGAGGGCGCGGTGTAATTGCAGGAGCTCAATAGGGCTCTTGCGGTCTTCGATGGTTACCTTGTAGGCGTAGGGAGCCGGAGTATCGTCGGGGACGAGCGTGACCGGCTTCGGCACAGGCCGCGATGGCCCGGCCGGCGGTGTCCACTGGCTCTCCGGCTCACCCCACTTCGGCGGCCTCTCCTTCGGCGCGGGCGCCGCCTTGCGCGGCTGGGCGGGCCAGTCCCGCTCGATCGGGGCCGGATCGTCGCGACGCGAGAGGGGCGGCGGGCCCGGCTCCGCGCCCACTTCGTCGTCATATTGAACCGACGGCGCCGGTCGCTCGTCGTCGAGCGCTCGCGGCTCGGCCCCGCGACGCGGCTGCTCGTCGAAGCTGTGTAGCGCTTCCTCCAGTCCGCCGAGGCTGCGCCAGAGAGGCGCCATCTGCTGGACCGTCGCCCGGAGGAAGCGGATTGCCTCCGCGGCTTCGTTGATGCTGCGCTCGACGGAACGGAGGGCCTCCGTCCAGGCGGCCATGGCTTCGGGCGTAGCGTCGCCGGCCGCCGTCGCATCCGGCGCCTGGGCGACGACGACCTGCGCGGGCGGTGCCGGCGGCAGTTCAGGCTCCTCGGCCGATTCCACCGGTTCCAGCGACTCTTCCGGCTCTGTCACCGGTTGCGCCGGTTCCAGCGCCTCCCAGGCCGTTTCCGCCTCTTCGAGCTCGTCCACCGGCTCCGCTAGTTCCGCGGCGGGTTGCGCAACGTCCGACTCTTCGGCCAGCATGGCCGCCTTCAGCACCCTCTCGATGGGCGCCTCATACCCTTCGGTCTCGTCGTCCGCGGGCAACGAAGCCTCGGTTGTCATCATTCACCCCAAGGCGATTCTGCCGACGACGCGCGGCGTCCCGGCAAAGACGTTCCTCAATACATTCATCGGCAGGTCAGAGGGCTCTCAGTATGTTGCACTCGGTCGGCTGGACTATCAGATAGGCCTTCGGTTAGCATTCGCCTGGCGACGAATCCAGCAATCGCGCCCGCAGCCAGAGAAAGGACCAGCCGAGATGAAGGCAGTAGTCTTCGAAGAGCATGGGGGACCAGAAGTCCTCAAGTACATCGACGTGCCCGAGCCGCAAATATCGCCGAACGAGGTGCTGATCAAGGTGAGGGCGTCCGGCTGCAACTACAACGATATCTGGGCGCGACGCGGCCTGCCCGGCGTATCGATCATCATGCCCCACATCTCGGGTAGCGACGCCGCCGGCGAGGTCGTAGAGGTCGGCAGCGAGGTGAGCAGCGTCAAAGTCGGGGACGAGGTCGTCGTCTTCAGCAGCTTCAGTTGCGGCGTCTGTGAGGCCTGCGCCCGCGGCGAGGTGTTCTTCTGCCGTCAGTTCAAGATATGGGGCTTCCAGACCGGCCCGCTCGACGGCGGCCACGCCGAGTATGCGAAGGTGCCTGCGTTCAACGTCGTGCCGAAGCCGAAGGACCTCGGCTGGGAGCAGGCAGCGTCGATGCCGCTGGTCCTCTTCACTGCCTGGAGGATGCTCGTGACCAGGGCAAAGATACGGGCCGGCGACTTCGTGCTCGTTTGGGGCGCCGGCGGCGGCCTGGGCACGATGGCCGTCCAGATCTGCAAGCTGTTCAACGCCCGCGCCATCGCGGTCGCCAACAGCGACGACAAGCTGCAGATCGCCGGCGAGCTGGGGGCCGCGCACGTCATCAACCGCAGCAAGCAGGACGTCAGCGAGGAGATCAAGAAGATCACCGCGCGTCGCGGCGTCGACGTCGTGTTCGAGCACGTCGGCGAGGCCACCTGGGAGACCAGCGTTCGCGCCCTCAAGTGGGGCGGCACGCTCGTGACCTGTGGCGCTACCAGCGGCTTCGACGCCAAGACAGACATCCGTCTCCTCTGGAACAAGCAGCTCAACCTTCTCGGCTCGCACATGGCGAACAAGGCGGAGTTCCTCGATGCCTGGCGCTTTGTCGAAAGCGGCGATATCAAGCCGGCCGTGTTCATCGCCCTGCCTCTTAAAGAGGCGGGACTGGCGCAGAGGACAATGGAAGACGGACAGGTCATCGGCAAGATTGTGCTGACCAGGTAGCGACATGGAAGAGAAGCATCGCGTCAAGGTCCTGGTGGCCGTAGACCTAGCTCCAGAGCTAATGGACGACATTCGGAGCGTCGATCCACGGCTGGAGATATGCGTCCTTGACCGCGATACTATGCCGCTCTTCTGGGGGCGCCCAGTCGAAGAAGGCTCCGCCGCGCAGCAGCGTTTCGCCGCCATGATGTCCGAGACAGAGGTCCTCTACGGCCTGATCCTCTCGACGGAGCAGGCGCGCGGCATCCTGGCGGCGGCGCCAGAGCTGCGCTGGTTCCAGTCGACGAGCGCCGGCGTCGACGAGCTCATAGGCGCCGGTTTCGGCGAGCGGCGCGTCGCCGTCACGACGTCCAGCGGCGTCCACGCGACGCCCATCGGCGAGTTTGCGCTACACCTCATGCTGATGTTCGCCAAGCAGGCGAGGCGGTCTCTCGAAGCTCAGCGCGAAGGACGCTGGGAGCGCTTCACGCCCACGGAACTGAGGGGCGCTACCGTCGGCGTCGTCGGGCTGGGGCATATCGGGTCGGAGGTCGCGCGGTTGGCGAAGGGCTTCGGCTGCCGCGTGCTGGCGATGGACAGGGCGCGCGACGACGCCGGTACCGCGGACGAATTGCTGCGGCCGGCCGACCTCCCGCGCTTGCTGGCCGAGAGCGACTACGTCGTCCTCTCCGTGCCGCTGTCGAATGAGACGCGCCACCTGATTGGAGAGGCGGAGCTCCGCGCGATGAAGGCGACCGCCGTCCTCATCAACATCTGTCGCGGCGCAGTCGTCGACGAGGCGGCGCTGACGAAGGCGCTGCGCGAGGGATGGATCGCGGGCGCCGGTCTGGACGTCTTCGAGCGGGAGCCGCTGCCGCCGGAGAGCCAGCTCTGGGGTATGGAGAACGTCATAATCAGCGCCCACATCACGGGCGGGACCGTGCACTACTTCGAGAGGGCGGTGCCAATCTTCTGCGATAACCTTCGTCGCTACCTCGGGGGACGGCCGCTGCTCAACGCAATCGACCCCGAGCGCGGTTACTAGCGGAATCGAGCACCGCCGCGACTTCAGGCGAACGCGGCGCTCGCCGCATCCAGCGGGGCGATCTCGCCGGGTGTGAGGCGCAGGTCCGCCGCCGGCAGGGCCTCCGCGAGCTGCTGCGGGCTGTTCGCGCCGATGATCGGCGCCGCGATTGCCGGCTTCGCCAGCAGCCAGGCGACGGCCACGGCGGCGAGCGTCGTCCCCCGCGCCTCCGCTATCTGCTCGACAGCGTCGATGACGCGCCAGCCCGCCTCGTTCGCGTACTGCCGTGCCGAATAGGCGCGTGCGCTCTGGGGCAGCGGCTGTCCGGGCCGGTATTTGCCGGTCAGGAAGCCGCCCTGGAGCGGGCTATAGGGAATTACGGCGATGCCTTCGCGCAGGCACAAACCGGCGAGCGCCTCCTCGAACTCGGCGCGGTGCACAAGGTTGTACCGCGGCTGCAGCGAGACGACGCGAGGCAGCCCCTTTTCGCCGGCCACCTGCAGGGCATCTTCCACCATCGGCGCAGTGTAGTTGGAGAGACCGATGTAGCGCACCTTGCCTGCCTGGATGAGCTCGTCGAAGGCGCGCAGCGTCTCCTCGATGGGCGTCGCCGGATCGGGATGGTGGCACTGGTAGAGGTCGATGGTGTCGGTCTGGAGGCGTCGCAGGCTATCTTCCGCGGCGCGCAGTATGTGGGCGCGGCCCAGCCCTTCGCCGTCGCGTCCTTCCCACATGCGGCCGCGCACCTTCGTGGCGACGACGATGCTGTCGCGGTTGCCGCGCTCCTTCAGCCAGCGCCCGATGATCGACTCCGCGACGCCGCCCGGGTTGCCCGGCGCCCACTGGCTGTAGACGTCCGCGGTGTCGAGGAAATTGCCGCCGGACGCGAAGAAGGCGTCCATAACGGCGAAGGAGGCCGGCTCGTCCGCCGTCCAGCCGAACTGCATCGTCCCCAGGCAAAGGGGGGACACCTCGAGGTCGGTGCGACCAAACTTGCGCCGCTCCATAACCTCATTCTATCAAAAGCGGCGGGCGCCCGTTCAGTACGGGTAGTCGTGGATCATCGCCGGGGCAGCGGCGAGCGCCAGCGAATCGTTGGCGCCGTCTTCGATGAGGCCGGCGCGGGCGTCGCGGAAGAGCTTCTCGATGAGCATGCCCTTGCTCAGGCCCATTCCGCCGTGGAGCTGCACCCCCTCGCTTGCAACCTCCAGCGCGACCTCCGTCGCGTATATCTTCGAGGCGTTGCTGTAGAAGCCCATGCCGAGCGGGTGCGTCGAGTTGTACAGCGTCACGGCGCGGGCGTAGGCGCGGGCGGTCTCCACCTTCGTCATCATGTCGAAGAGCTTGCGCTGCACGAGTTGGTGCTCAACCAGGGGCTTCCCGCCCTGGACCCGCTGCTTGCAGTACGTCAGGGTCTCCTCCAGCGCCGCGCGCGCCAGGCCGACGAACGAGAGGCCGAGGGCGGCGTTGGGGTTAAAGGCAACGCCCGCGCCCAGCGCCGGCTCGTTCGGCTCCCGACGCGGGATGACCACCATCTGGTCGGCGGGCACGACGACGTCGTCGAAGTAGACCTCGCCCTGGTTGAGCGCGCGCTGCCCGAGCTTGTCCAGCGGCTTCCCCTTCGAGACGCCCGGCGAGTCGAGGGCAACGACGGTCACGCCGACGTCCGGCTCGGAGCCTGCTTCGCCCTCCAGGCTGACGAAGGTGAGGGCGTGCTTCGCGACCGTGCCGTTGCTTACCCAGGCCGCCTTCTGCCCCCTGATGACCCACGAGTCGCCGTCGCGGCGGGCGCGCGTGTCGAAGCTGATGCCGCTGCCCTTGACGGCCGTCAGCATCACGTCGTAGCCGCGGGCGGGCTCGGTGATCGCCCAGCAGCCGATGTACTCGGCCTTCCGGTCCTCGATGTAGGGGACGACGGCTTCCTCGATCAGCCGCTTGTTGCCGATCATCGCCGCAAACAGGTAGGGCATAGAGCTGGCGCCGAAAGCAACCGCCCAGTCGATAGACCCCCAGCTTATCTCTTCCATGATGATGGCGTTTTGCAGCGGCGTCAGTGACACCCCGCCCAACTCCGCCGGCATGCCGCGGGTCTGCATGCCCAGGTCCTGGATCTGTTTCCAGGTATCCCAGTAGAGCGAGCCGCCGGCGATCACCTCGTCCGGAGAGAGGTTGTCGAGGGCTATGGCGGAGGGTCGCAGCACCTCCGCGGCGAAGCGGTGCATGTGTTCCTTGAGGGCGTTATCTTCATCACTGAGCGGCTGTCCGAGGTCCTGGTAGAGCGCCATTATCTGCCTCCTCGATCGCGAGCGGCGTGAACAAAACCGACGGCTGGATTGCCTCAGTCTAGCCACCACCCTGCTCCCAGGCAAGCACCGGAGGCCGGCAGATCGCCCTGGTCCGCGAGTTGCGACGGCCGACATTGCGGTGATAGCATCGAGGGCAGCGAACCCAGCCGACCAGGGGGTCGAAGTCGATGGCCGGTTCTCTGACGGACGAGATCAAGCGCGTCGCCGGGCGCCTCGGCGCGGTGAAGGCGGGTGTGGCCGGCAAGGCGGACCTCGCCGGGCCGCCGGAAGCCGACATGACGTACGTCATGCCTGAGGCGCGGACGGCCGTCGTGTACTACGTCGTCCTCGACGAGGGACTGATCCGCAGGTATCTCTCGAAAGAGGACGTCTGGCTTTATCGCAACCACTTCTTCGAGAACCTGCAGCGTCTCGGGGACATCGGCCTCGGCCTGGCAGAGGCGCTGCGACAGCGGGGTTTCCGGGCAGCGCCGCAGTCGCCGAACGGCGTTTACCGGCCCGGATCGAACCTCGTCAGCGGGCTTGTGCCGCCGTTCTCGCTGCGGTATGGCTGCTTCGCCGCCGGCCTGGGTCACATCGGTCGCAGCGGCCTGCTGATAACGCCCGAGTTCGGCGCGCGGGTGCAGCTCGGCGGCGTCATCACCGACGCCCCGCTGGAGCCGGGCAGCCCGCTCGAGGAGAACCCCTGCGAGGAGTGCCTGATCTGCATCAAGAGCTGCCCCACCGGCTTCATGTCCGCGAAGGAGACCGTGACCTTCACCCTCGGCGGCCGGCAGATCACGCATGCGAAGAAAGCGATGCATGCCCGCTGCGCCATAAGCTGCGGCGGCCTCACGGGCCTAAGCGTCAGCGGCCGCTGGTCAACGTGGTCGACGGGCCGCTGGCCAATCCCAAAGGACGACAAGGCGCTGGTCGAAGAGGTTCTTCAGCCGCGGCTGCGGGAGATCGCGGCAAGCGGCGAGGGACAGGGCTTCTTCCGCTTCGGCCGGACAGTGAACGTCGAGGGGTACGAGCAACCGGGCGTCCTTCTCAGGTCGCGGGAGGACACGCTCACGACCTGCGGGAACTGCTCCATCATCTGCGTGGGAAACGCGGACAAGCGCAAGGAGCTGTGGCGCCTGCTGACGCGCTCGGGCGTCGTCGTCGATGGCGAAGACGGCGAGCCGGTCGCGATGCCGCCGGCAGAGGCGCAGCGCCTCCTTGCCGAGCGCGAGGAACGACAAGCGACAGGTTAGAGGACAGACGGGGAGGCCCGCATGACACTGCTACGCACGCCCGAGGACCGCTTCCAGGACCTGCCCGGGTTCCCTTTCGCGCCCCGCTACGTGGAGATCGGCGGCGCGCGGGTCCACTACGTCGACGAGGGCGCCGGCGAGACGGTGCTCATGCTGCACGGCGAGCCTAGCTGGTGCTACCTCTACCGCAAGATGGTCCCGCCGCTGGTCGACGCCGGCTACCGCGTGGTCGCGATGGACTTCATCGGCTTCGGGCGCTCGGACAAGTTCGCCGAGCTGGACGCCTACACATATCAGATGCATGTCGACACCCTCTGGTCTTTCGTCCAGCAGCTCGACCTCCGCGACGTGACCTTTGTCATGCAGGACTGGGGTGGACTCATCGGACTGCGCGTCGCCGCGGAGCATCCTGAACGGGCTGCGCGGCTCGTCGTCATGAACACGGGCCTTCCCGCGGGTGACATGGGGCCGACGCCGCAGGACGAGTCGAAGGCGCCGGACATTCCCTTTATGCGCTGGCGACGCTTCTCCCGCGAGGTGCCGGACCTGCCTGTCGGACAGCTAATGCAGGGCGCGACTGTCAGCGAAGTCCCGCTAGACGTCATCGCCGCCTACGAGGCGCCCTTTCCCAACGTCACGTATAAGGCGGGCGCCCGCATGTGGCCCTCCCTCGTGCCGGTCTTCTCAGATATGCCCGGCGTTGAGGAGAACAGGCGGGCCCGCGAGGTGTTTTCGACCTGGCAGAAACCGGTGCTTACCCTCTTCTCCGACGGCGACCCGATAACACGCGGCGGCGACCAGCTCTTCCGCACTCTCATTCCGTCCGCCGCCCGCGAGCCGGAAGTCACGGTCCGGGACGCCGGCCACTTCCTCCAGGAGGACAAGGGCGAGGAGATAGCGGAGCACATAATCAGTTTTCTCCGTCGAAACCCGCTTCCCGCCTGAGAAAAGGCCTCCGGCCGTTTCCGTCGAAGCGCTAGAGCCGCTTCTGTATTATCATGTCGTTGCATTCGGGACCGTGGAGAATGAAAGGGGACAAGAAATGCGAGAAGCGGTAATCTGCAACCCCGTGCGGACCCCCGTCGGACGCTACGGCGGCGCTCTGCGCGACGTGGACCCCGAGACACTGGCAGCGACGGTCGTCACCGCCGTCCTGGAGCGATCGAAGATCGACCCGGCGGTTATCGACGACAGCGTGTTCGGTCACAGCTATCCCAACGGCGAGACACCGGCCATGGGCCGCCTCGCGGTCCTGCACGCCGGCTTGCCCGTCGAGTTGCCCGGCTTTCAGCTCGACAGGCGCTGCGGCTCCGGCCTGCAGGCGATATGCATCGCCGCCATGGAGGTGCAGACAGGCGCCGCGGACGTCGTCCTGGCCGGCGGCGTCGAGAGCATGAGCCAGGCGGAGTTCTATGTGAACGGCATTCGCTGGGGACCGAACAGGGGCAATCAGCCGCTCCTCGACCGTCTGGACCGCGGGCGCATTACCGCCGGCACCTACCGTTACCCCGTAGAGGGGGGGATGATCGAGACGGCGGAGAACCTGCGCAAGCAGTACAACATTCCCCGCGAGGAGCAGGACGCCTACGCCCTTCGCTCCCACCAGCGGGCCTGCGCCGCCTGGGACGAGGGACGCTTCGACGCCGAGACCGTCGCCGTTCCCGTGCCGCAGAGGAAAGGCGACCCGGTGCTGTTCAATCGCGACGAGCACCCGCGCGCCGATACGACGCTGGAGAAGCTGGCGGCGCTGCGGCCGATTCGCCTGAAGATCGACCCCGAGGCCACGGTCACGGCCGGCAACGCCAGCGGTGAGAACGACGCTGCGGCCGCCTGCCTGATCACCTATCCGGAGAAAGCGGCCGAGCTTGGCCTCAAGCCGATGGGCAAGCTCCTGTCGTGGGCGTCGGCGGGCGTGCATCCCGCCTACATGGGCATCGGGCCGGTGCCGGCGACGAAGAAGGCGCTGGCGCACGCCGGGCTATCGCTGAAGGACATGGACCTGATCGAGCTCAACGAGGCCTTCGCCGCCCAGGTCCTTGCTGTGACGCGGGAGTGGGGCTTCACAGAGCGCGACTTCGACCGCACGAACGTGAACGGCTCGGGCATCTCCATCGGCCACCCCATCGCGGCGACGGGCGTGCGCATAATGGCGACGTTGCTGCACGAGATGGAGCGTCGCGGCGCGCGCTACGGCCTGGAGACGATGTGCTGCGGCGGCGGTCAGGGGATGGCTGCCGTCATCGAGCGAACCGGCTAGCCGGTGTCCGGGCACTTGCGCCCAGTTGCGGGTCGCCCCATCTACCTTTGCGAGAAGTGCGCGACAGGGCGTCAAATGAAGCGACAACCCTTTGTTGGCGCCCCACTCACGGTGACATGGGAGAAACACGCCACCGCGGCCTGAAAGGCCGCGGCATGGGAAACGAATACCCTCTTCTCGCCGGCAAGCGACGAAATGCCATCTTCGGCAGATCGAAATCGATGCCGCGTCCTTCAGGGCGCGGAGTCGAAAGAGCCACTTGGCTCGAATACGTGCCCCGCCTCACGCGATAGCACCCGACGGGCAGCTACACGCGGCGGTCGGTCAGCCAGTAGTGGATGCCGAGATCGATGTATGATCCCCGGCCGATGTTGTCGTCGATGCCGTGCAGCCAGTTCCAGTAGGCGCCGTAGCCGGTATCGGAGATGGTGCCGATCTGCGGCCCGTACTCCTCCATGAAGAAGCGCTGCGCATCAAGGATGATCTGCGTTCGCTTGTCGGGGTCGAACTCTGACCGCTCCTTCCATATCCAGTCGTCCGCTTCCGCATTGCTGTAGCCGGAGAAGGAGATGCCGGCCTGACCTTTGCTGAACCACTGGCAGAGCGGCCTGTCAGGCTCCGAATAGGGCAGGTTGTAGAAGCAGGTCATCTGGAAGTTGCCGGGGTAGAGGGTCTGAGCCAGGTGGATGCCCAACTCCTGGAGGAGGAGCTTGCAGCGTATTCCGACCTCCTCCAGATGTCCCATCACCACAGTCGAGAACTTGCTCAGGTCAGCGACGCTCTGCACCTTCAGCTCGACATCGAAGCCGTCCGCATAGCCGGCGGCGGACAGAAGCTGCTTTGCCTGGGCGACGTCCCGCCGGTAGAATTCGTCGACCTCTTGCTGAGGCAGCGCCCAGGGGCGCAGGTCCGGCACGACGGGACCGGCGATCTTGCCGTCGCCGAACGCCATCTTGGCGATGAGGTCTTGCCGGTCGATGGCGATATCGAGGGCCCGACGGACGCGGATGTCGTTGAACGGCGGCTTGTCGACCCTCAGCATGAACGTGCGGCGCCAGAAGTTGGGGCCGGTCCGAACGTTGATGCCTTTGATTCTCTTCCACTCCTCCACTTTCATTCGGTTGGGCGCCGTGCCGGCGTAGGCGTCGTGGCGGCCGGTGGCAAAGGCCTGGGCAAGCGCCGACTCGTCGGACATGATGTTGATCTCCATCGAGTCGAGATACGGCAGCCCCTTCAGGTAGAAGTTTGGGTTCTTCACGAGATCGACCCTCTGCCCCCTCTCGAACCCTTCGAGCACGTAAGCGCCGCAGCCCGATGCCTGCTGCTGAAGATTGCCGAATTTCTCGACCGCTTCTCGTGGCACAATCGCATAGCTGGGATTGCCGATCTCATCGAACGCCGGCGAGTACGGGACCGAGGTTACCAGCTTGAACGTGAGAGCGTCGGTCGCGGAGAAGCCGGAGGTGTAGTCGCGCAGTAGTTGCTTATCGTTCTGGCTGGTCGGCTCGTCGCGACGCCGCTGCATGCTGTAGACGACGTCTTCGGCAGTGACTTCGCGCCCCCACGTGGGGTCGATGTCGTGGAACTTGATGCCGGGCTTGAGCTTCCAGACGTAGGTCGTTTCGTCGACCTGCTCGTAGCTTTCGGCCATCTGGAGGTCGGCGCTGTGGGTGCGGAGGTCGCCGCTGTAGAGGTAGCCGTGCAGTTTCTCGCCCAGCACGTAGGAATCGACGCTCAACTGCGGGTCGAGCCCGCCGAAGGCGACCGTCGTGCCGGCGACGAGGTGCCCGCCGTAGCGCGGTTCGTCTTTCGCACCCGTCGGTGTCAGGAAGCTGTCGTCCTCCCAGGTGCCTCCGACATCGGCTTGCTGGCTGCATCCGGCAGCGGCCAAGGCGGCTACGGCAAACGTGCCGGCGCCGGCCTTCAAGGCGTCGCGGCGAGATAGTTGTCGTTGCGAGAACGTTGTGTCCTTGCTCGATCGCTTCATCTTCTTCCCCTTCGCCTTCCTGCGCCGTCCGGGCGTATGCTTATTGTGCTGCGCCCCTTTCCTGCAGGTAACGAACGTAGGCGCCCATCGACCGCACTGCCCTCTCGACCGTCGGGTAGACGGCGACGCCTGCCTCTCCGAACACGTCGCGGGCCGCTATGGCCGCCCGAAGACGAGCCTCATCACGCAGCTCCGGGTCGTCGATGACGACGGCCAGCGCCTTGCCGTTGTCCGTCCCCAGCTTGTGGATGCCCTCGGCGAGCTCCAGCGGTATCTCCCTCAGGCCCATCCGCCGGAGGGCGCGTTCGACGTGGAAGTTGATAAGGACGAGGTCGTAGGCTGGATCGGCGGCCATCATCTGGAGGATGTGGATCTCGTTGAAGTCGCCGAAGCCGATGATCGAGGCGTCGATGGGGTTGCCCACCCAGTCCCAGGCGTGCGGCAGTTTCTCTCGCATTGCGTCGCGTATCGGCTGGGGGAGCGGCGTCAGCTCCAGGCCGGCCTCATGGCAGAGGTCCGCCGCTTCGACCGTCCCGCCGCCGGCGCCGCCAAGCACGGCCGCGCGCGGTCCCTTCGCCGGACCGGCGCAGCGGAAGGCGACGAGCATATCGATGAGCTCGTTCAGGCTGCCCACCTCCAGCGCGCCCGCCTGTCGCACCGCGACCTTCCATACGTTCTGCTCGCCGGCCAGTGACGCCGTGTGCGACGCCGCAGCGGCATGTCCGGCCGCCGTGCGACCGCCCTTGAGCACGATCACAGGCTTGCGCTCCGCCGCGTAGCGCAGCGCTTCGAAGAAACGCCGTCCGTCGCGCAGCCCCTCGATGTAGGCGGCGATGATCTCGGTGTCCGGATCGGCGGCGAAGTGGTAGAGGAAGTCGACCTCGTTGAGATCGAGGGCGTTGCCGTAGCTGATGATCTTGCTGAAGCGAAGGCCGCGGCTGCGCCCTCTGCCGGCGACGCGGAAGGCGTGGCTGCCGCTCTGGCTGAGAAAGCCGATGTTACCCTGGCCGTCGACGATGTCGGGGTCGAAGGTGATGCGCTGCTTGGGGTAGTACAGGCCCATGCAGTTCGGCCCGATGACCCTGATGCCGGCCTCCTTCGTGCGACGTCGCAGCTCCTGCTCCGCTTCGGCGGCGTCGGCGCGGCCGGTCTCGCTAAAGCGAGCGGTGAAGAAGTGGATGAGCTTTGTCTCTTTCGCCTTCGCGCCGTCGACCAGGTCGAAGATCGCGCCCGCGGGCACGGCGGAGATGACGAAGTCCACCGTGCCGGGAATGTCCTCCAGACGCGCGTAGGCCTTGAGGCCGAGAAGCTCGTCCAGCTTGGGGTTGACGGGATAGACCGGGCCGGGGAAGCCCATCTTCACGAGCCCTTCGACGAACTCGTAGCCCTGACTGCGCTGATTGGCGGACGCGCCGACCACGGCGATGCTGCGGGGGCAGAACAGCGGCTCGAGGTTGTCGGAGGTGGTTGTCATCGATTTCTCCGGGGTGAGGCGGTACTTACGCGTATTGTAGGCGTTGCGGCGCTTGGGATGAAGCGCCCGCCGCGAGCTCCTCCGCGACATGCGATAATGGGAATAGCGAAGGCACTTCAAGGAGGCGAAGGATGGCCGCTCCCCTGGTTGCCCTCGTCGGCGGCGACGAGTTCCGCCCGCAGGACGCCGAAGTCGACCGGCACATCATCCAGCGCCTTGGGCGGCCGCACGCGCGCGTCGCCATACTGCCGACGGCAGCGGCGCATGAGAATGCCCCGCTCGCGGCCGCGAACGGCGTGCGTCACTTCCGCGGCCTGGGCATCGAAGCGGCGGCGGTGATGATAGTCGACGGGGCCTCGGCGAACGACGAGCGGCTGGTCGCGGAGCTCGACGGCGTCGACCTCGTCTACATCGCCGGCGGCGACCCTCTCTATCTGCTCGACACGTTAAGGGACTCGCTCGCCTGGCAGCGGATTACCGAGGCTTTCGCGCAGGGGTGCGCACTCGCCGGCTCCAGCGCGGGCGCGATGGTGCTGGGAGAGACGATGTACTATCGCCAAGAGTGGACTCACGCGCTCGGCCTGCTGCCGGGCATCTGCGTCCTGCCCCACTTCGAGCGCTGGGGCGCGGACGCGCTACCGGGCCTGCGAGAGTCCTCTTCGGGCTCCGATTTGGCGCTCCTCGGGATCGACGGCGCGACAGGCTGCGTCGGCTGGGGAAAGGAGTGGGAGGTGATGGGGCCCGGCGCCGTGACGGTGATTCGGGCCGGGCTTTCGGAGGCCTACCATGATGGGGAACGAATCGAGCTGTAGGAACGGTGGCAGCAAGACAAACCGATCACAAGAAGCGTTTTTGCCGGACGCGTCCTGACGCTGCCACCGCACTGGGGGCTCCATGAGGTCGACGCCATCGCGCCAACGATGCCCGATGACACGTCAGCGTCGGACGGGTTGCGTTCGCCTCCGGCGAACGCACGACGCCACGTCGCTACAAATAGCAACGGGTCATGTTGCGTTGGACTGCCGTCGCACGTTCGAACGGCGGTGAGATGTCCTCTGGTCGCGAGAACGTTCTCTGCGGGACGCGTCCCGACGCTGCCGTCGACCAGGCCCTCGATAAGGTCAACGACGCTGCGCCAAGCACGCCCGATGACACGTCAGCGTCGGACGGGTTGCGCTCGCCCCCGGCGAGCGCGCGACACCGCGCTGCTATGGGAGACCGATGCTTCATGTTGCGTCGAACCGCCATCGACCCCGCGCGACGGCAGTGAGACGTACGCTGATGCGATGCCGAGCGTCGCAAGATATGTTTTTGCTGGACGCGTCCCGACGCTACCACCGGACCAGGATCTCGACAGGTCAGCGCGACTGCGCCAACCATGTCCGATGACACGTCAGCGTCGCC
>Ga0315281_10004685_pt1 | contig 19816 bp, 24 predicted proteins | sample YL17G07_0_MG_FD_204540 | JGI IMG/M metagenome (GOLD analysis project Ga0315281, IMG submission 204540) | Sediment microbial communities from Yellowstone Lake, YNP, Wyoming, USA - YL17G07_0 | ecosystem: Environmental > Aquatic > Freshwater > Lake > Sediment | place: USA: Wyoming | collected... | reverse complement strand
CACGATCTCTTCCTGGGCGAAATTGTAGCCCTCCATGTCAAGGAAGAAGTTCAAAAGGAGAGAGGTCGAATCGATATCACCAAGGTCCTTCCATTGGTCTACTGCCCGGGTGCCAACGAATATTGGAACCTCGGAAAATGCATCGGCCATTATGGTTTTACAAAAGGAAAACCCTGAAGTGACAGAACCGTTGAGGGCAGCTAAGATTGAAGTCCTTGGAATGTATTGAGACATGAAGGAGACTCGAACTATTTTCTATTATGTAGTTCAGGGCAAGCCCTGAAGGGACTCAACCATGATCATTGACTGTCATACCCATATCTTTCCAGATGAAGTGAGAAGAGATCGAGAGGCCTTCTTCAAGAGGGATGAAGGATTTTCATTCATTTACAATAATTCAAAATCGAAGATGGTCGGGGTGGAAGATTTGATTGCCTCGATGCAAGAATCCGGAATAGACCGCTCTGTCATTTGTGGGTTTCCTTGGAACCAACCTGATCTATGTTCCCTTCATAACCAATATCTGATAAAGTCCGCCTCACGGTATCCAAATCGATTAATTGTTTTTGTTTCACTCCTTTTTTCCAATCCAGATTGGTCAGCGGAAGAATTGGAACGGGCCATCAAGGCTGGGGCAAAAGGGGTAGGGGAGATCGCTTTCTATCGGGATGAAATGACTTCTCAGGATATTCATACCATGAAACCGATCCTTACCCAAATGGAGAGGCAGGGGATTCCTCTTCTCCTCCACACCAATGAGACGATCGGCCATTCCTACCCGGGGAAGGGAAGGACGCCTCTTGAACGCTTTTATGAACTGATCCTCTCTTTTCAAAACCTTCCCATCATCTTAGCGCACTGGGGAGGAGGCCTTCCCTTCTACGAATTGATGTCAGAGGTGGCGAAGGGCATGGCCAATGTCTATTATGATACGGCGGCATCGCCTTTTATCTATTCGAAAAAGATTTATGCTATCGCCAGAGAGATCGTGGGGATAGAGAAGATTTTTTTTGGGACAGACTTTCCATTGATTTCACCTCGACGATATTTTAAAGAATTGGAAGAATCCGGCCTCTCAGGACAGGATCAGGAAAAGATCCTCGGTCTCAACTTTTCAAGACGGTTCGGATTATAGATAGGAAGGCAAGCTGATGAAGCATGCCTTTTTGGATCACCACAGCCACACCGAGAGCCCCATTCACCATCTGGACGCCAGGGCAAAAATCATCGTCTTCTTCACTTTTATTAAGATCACACCTGAAAACCCCGTCCTGTGCCTGCCTGCCGGTAGGCAGGGACGGGGATGAAAGATGTGTCTGCCAAAGGCAGAAAAAACCTGATCAGATGCTGAACCGAGTTCAGCATGACAACAGGGTTTGGTTCTCGTTTTTTGTCATCCCGAACTTGTTTCGGGATCTTGGTTTTAAGAATTTGGGTTTTAAAGCCCCGCCCTGTGGGCGGGGTTCTTTACTTTGATCGGGGTGAGTTCTCCACCCACCTCCTTTCTTCTCTCCGGCCTTATGGCATTAGCTCTCATTGGCATTGCCCTTTTCGCACGACTTCCCTTAATTCATTTGCTCAAGAAGGTTCTGGTCATCCTTCCCTTTCTCTTTGTAGTGACTATTTCCATTCCGTTCATGAAAAAAGATGCAGTGGGGGGGAGGGTGGGGGTGAGGGAAAAATAAGTCGGACCTGCGAATGAATAGAAATAAGGTTATTGAAATTGACCATCTCTCTTATGATTATCCAGATGGAACACCTGCCTTAAGGGACATCCATTTAGAGGTCTATCAGCATGAGTCCATTGCGATCCTTGGCCCAAATGGGGCCGGGAAGTCCACTCTCCTCTATCATCTGAATAAAACCCTGATGGGAGATGAAAAGGTGATCATCCTGGGCATTCAGGTTGAAAAAAATAACTTGAAGGAGATTTGGAGAAAGGTGGGTCTCGTCTTCCAAAGCCCGGAGGATTAACTCTTCTGCCCTATCGTCTTTGATGATGTGGCTTTCGGTCCTCTCAATATGGGACTGGATGAGGAAAGTGTTCGGCGACGGGTAGAAAAAGCGCTTGAGATGATGGGGTTGAAGGGGTTCGAAGGAAGATCGGCTCACCATTTGAGCGAAGGGGAAAAGAAAAGGGTTGCCCTGGGTACCGTATTGTCCATGGACCCTGAGATACTGGCCCTTGATGAGCCCACGGACAACCTCGATCCTGCTGGTGGTCGATTGCTGATCGAACGGATCCAATCAATCCCTCAAACAAAAGTCATTGTCACCCATCACCTGCCTGTGGCTATGGATCTCTGCGAAAGAGCCGTACTGCTCTATGGAGGGAGAAAGATAGAAGATCTTCCGATGAGAGAACTGGTAAAGGATCGAGCCTTATTAGAAAGATTTGGGTTTGATGCGGATTATGCTCAATGGATGTATGAGAGAAATGTCAAACTTCAAAGTTGAAAGTTCAAACTTCGCTTTTTTAGGTATTCCTTCTTGCAGGTTTGATCATTGTTTACTGGTAGGGAAAATGGGAAGTGTCCCTATTTCTCTTTCTGTCTGTATAGAACTTCGCCTGCCTTAATCCCTGCCCATTCGCCATTTGAAACGGCCAATTGCCCATTTACAATCACCCAGTCGATTCCAACTGGATACTGGTGTGGTTTGTCAAAGGTTGCCTTATCTCTGACCGTATCCGGATTGAAAATGGCAATGTCAGCAATCATTCCTTCCTTAATCAGCCCCCGTTCCACCAATCCTATACGGGTAGCAGGGGCCGAGGTCATCTTTCGAATGGCTTCCTCAATAGTTAATATCCGATCCTCTCGCACATACTTTCCAAGTATTCTGGGAAAAGTGCCATAATATCTTGGATGGGGAACTCCCTTGCCGAACTCAACCAAGCTTCCGTCGGAGGCTACCATGCCAACAGGAGATTGCATGATTCTGATGAGATCCTCATCGAGCATGTTGAAAGAGACCACACTTGCACCGCCGGCAACAAGAATCTCGATGGCCGCATCGATAGGCTCAATCCCTTTGATCTTTCCGATTTCGGCAAGATGCTTTCCTTCCAGTCTGGGTTCAGGAGGGAATGTGGCGATGAGGAGCTTTTCAGGACCTCCCCGTTTGTCCAAAGAAGTAAGCATGCCCTCCCTGACTTTCCGCCGAGTTGCAGGGTCGTGGAGTCGTTCCTTCATCTTTTCGTCTCCCCCGGCCTGAGCCCATCTCGGGACGAGAGCTCCTTTCAGGCTGGTTGCTGAGGCCATGTAAGGATACTGATCAAAGGTGACATCGATTCCCCTTCCTCTGGCTGTTTCAATCAGATTCAAGATTTCAGCCGATTTTCCCCAAACCGACCTGCCCAAGGCCTTGAAGTGGGAAATCTGCACAGGGATATTTGCCTTCTCTCCAATCTCAATGGCTTCTTTCACCGCTGCCACAAGGCCAATGTTATAATCACTCTCATCTCGGATATGACTGGTGTAGATGCCCCCATATCGTGCGACTACCTTTGATAGCTCGATCACCTCTTCGATCTTGGCATAGGAACCAGGAGCATAATAGAGGCCGGTCGAAAGGCCAACAGCACCCTGTTCCATTGCTTTTGCCAACAGATCTTTCATCTTATTCAATTCTTCCTGTGTGGGAGCCCTGTCAACCATCCCTATGACCCGTTTTCGAATCGTAGCATGCCCCGCCAACAAGGCAAAGTTGATCCCAAGACCTGATCGCTCCAGCGAAGCAAGCTTTTCTCCAATGGGATAGATAGAATCCCCGCAATTGCCACCCACGATCGTTGTCACACCTTGTTGTATGTAGTTACGGGCAAAAGGAAGCTTCTCGATCTCTTCATCTGCGTGGGTGTGGATGTCCACAAACCCAGGGGTAACCACCAGCCCCCGGCCGTTGATCCGCCTACTCGACAGGGTGTTCTTGAGATCGCCAATTCTCCTGATGCGGCCATTCTGGATTCCAACATCTCCGTAATACCAGGGGCCTCCAGTTCCATCTACTATTCTTCCCCCTTCAATGACGATGTCATAGTGGTCTGGATCAGCCTGGATAGGCAAAAGCGTTCCGAAGATAAGGAGGACGATGAAAGAGAGAATAATTGTAATCCATGCCCTCATCTCAATCTTCCTCCCCACATGTTTCGCTTGGAAAGATTATCAAAGGCATAACCCCCACCCTAACTGCTCCGTTGCTAACCTGCTCGCCGAACCTGTCCGCCGTAATAGAATTACTATGGAGGGCGGGCAAGTTCTTTGGCAAGCGATAGCTATGGAGCGCCAGCGACCTCCCCTCTCGAGGGGGAGGGCCGGTTGGGGTTCTGTTTGAGGAAGGCGGAAGTCCCGGTTGCGAGAATTGTTCCATCCTCTTTGGCCACATGAGCTTTTGCCCTGATCAGTCTTTTACTCACTTCCGTAATCTCACCATAAACACTTAATGGTTCAAGAATCGGAGCTGGCTTTTTGAATTTAATCTCTAACGAAGCCGTGACCGCTTGATAGCCCAATTCGTAAACCAATTTTGCCATCGCTTCATCCAGCAACGTACTGATAATCCCTCCATGGACGATGTCGTCCCAACCTTGGAAGGTTGGATTTGCAACAAAAGTTGTTTTGAGGGTTTGTCTCTCCTTATCGATCTCAAAACTCAATCGCAACCCATTCGGATTATTCTTTCCACAGACAAAACAGTTCCCATAAGTCTCGAATTTCATCTCGCTCCCTGACCTAATCCCCTCCAACCCCCCTTTGATAAAGGGGGGTTGGAGGGGATTACAAAGTTGACTTGTTACTTTAATGTATCATATAGTTTTGATGAAAAGATTGTCAAATTTTAAAGAATTTTACTTATCATTAAATCTCCCCCCACCCCTCTTTGCCAAAGAGGGGAGAAAACTTTATCCCCTTTAGAAAAGGGGGAAAAAGGTGGATTTGATCAAGAAGATAGAGATGAAGATTGATGCTCGCTATCTCCAGATAGCTCTCGCTGCAGCCAAGGAGGCGGGCCGGATTCAGATGCTCCATTTTGGCCATTCCCATCCGGTTGAGTACAAGGGAGAATTCAATCCGGTGACGGAAGTAGACCGGCTCTGTGAACGGGCTATCGTAAAAATGATTTCGGATGCTTTCCCGGACCATGATATTTTAACAGAGGAGAGCCCGTTCGAGGGGAAAGGGTCTTCATGGAGGTGGATTATCGATCCCATTGATGGGACGACAAATTATTTTCATGGGTTTCCTTGTTTCTGTGTCTCCATCGGGCTTGAAGTTCAAGGTGAGGTAAAACTAGGGGTGGTTTACATCCCGACCCTCAATGAGCTCTTTCATGCGGAAAAGGGCAGGGGCGCCTTTCTCAATGGTAAACGGATCGTTGTCTCCCGGATCGATAGATTAAACAGAAGTCTTCTTTGCACCGGTTTTCCTTATGATGTTCATGAACGTGCCGATTTCTATCTCCGTTATTTCCATCAGTTTATCACCAAGAGTTTTGCCATAAGGAGACCTGGCTCAGCGGCCATCGATCTCTCTTATTTAGCAGCAGGCCGTTTCGATGGATTCTGGGAATTTAAACTCCACGCCTGGGATGTGGCGGCAGCTACCCTAATGATTACCGAAGCAGGGGGAAAGGTGACCGACTTTCAAGGCCGACCCTTCAACATCTATTCTGAAGAAATCCTGGCCTCCAATGGGTTGATCCATCAAGAGATGCTTCAAGCCATTCAGGAGGTTGACGCAGGGGGCAAAGAGCATAGCGCATAGGGAATTTTAAGAAGAAAAGCCCATGAAGAAGCAGACGGATCTTTTTGACAAAAAAGGGAAGGAGTTATTCAAGAGAGAGGCTCCCCTTGCCGATCGAATGAGACCTCGGACATTGGATGAATTTGTTGGTCAGGATCACCTCCTGGGTCAGGGAAAGGTTCTCCGCCAGGCCATCGAATCCGATCATCTCCCTTCCATGATTTTATGGGGGCCTCCGGGGTCTGGCAAGACAACCTTAGCGATGATCGTTGCCTCCACCACGGGTGCCCAATTTCTCGCCTTCAGCGCTGTCCTCTCTGGAGTAAAAGAGATCAAAGAGGTTACCCAAGAGGCGATCGAAGAATGGAAATATAATAAAAGGCGGACGATTCTCTTCGTGGATGAGATCCATCGATTCAACAAGGCTCAGCAGGATGCTTTTCTTCCACATGTGGAGAAAGGAACCATTATCCTCATTGGGGCGACCACAGAAAACCCTTCCTTTGAAGTGATTTCTCCTTTGCTCTCCCGGACGAAAGTCTTTACCCTGCATTTCTTAACAGAAGAAGAGATTGAATTGATCTTGAAACGAGGACTGATGGACAAAGAAAGAGGATTAGGTCAATACGCGGTGGTGATCGAGCCGGAGGTGTTCCAAGGGATCTGTCGAATCGCCAATGGAGATGCGAGAATCGCACTGAACACACTGGAGATGATCGTCCTCACATCCCCTCCAGATGAAAAAGGAACTCGTCATATCAAGAAAGGGGATTTGGAGGAGGTCCTCCAGAGGAAGGCTTTTCTGTATGATAAATCTGGAGAGGAACACTACAATCTCATCTCGGCCCTCCACAAGAGTTTAAGAGGAAGTGATCCCGATGCTGCCCTTTACTGGCTCGGAAGGATGTTGGAAGCAGGAGAGGATCCACTTTATATTGCTCGAAGGATGATCCGGTTTGCTTCGGAGGACGTGGGGAATGCAGATCCACAGGCTCTGCAAGTGGCGGTTGCAGCCATGGAGGCTTTTCACTTTATCGGACTACCAGAGGGGGATTTGGCCCTTGCGCAGGCGGCGGTTTACTTGGCTACTGCCCCCAAATCAAATGCCCTTTATACGGCATTCCTGGGGGTAAAGAAGGATGTTCGGGAGCTTGAGAATATGCCCGTTCCACTTCATATCCGAAATGCACCCACCACATTGATGAAAGATCTGGGTTATGGAAAAGAATATAAATACCCTCACGATTATCCAGATCATTTCGTGGAAGAGGAATATCTTCCTGAGAATCTCAAAGGAAGGACTTACTATCATCCGACAGAAGAGGGATTTGAGAAGGAGATCAAAAAGAGGCTGGAGTACTGGAGAAAGAAGAAAATGAAAGGTGAGACATCGTGATCATCATTCTTTCTTCTTCACTCCTTCTCCCGTCACAGGAGCCTCCTGTCTTCTTTCTTTTTGTCTCCCAACGATGGAGGTACCCCTGTCTCTTCCCTGACACAAGAGGTGATACCATACCAAAGTTTTTCAAGTATTGATTGATATAAAATATTTTGGTAGTATTTATTCATACCAGGAAAGGAGGAACAAGATGGGAATTGCAGTTAAGAAGACAATATCTCTTCCACCGGAACTCGCAAGAGAGGTTGAAGAAATAGCTCGTGAGGAAAAGAAACCTGTAAGCGCAGTCATTCAAGATGCTCTGAGAATTGCGAGAAAGGAGAGACTGAAGGAGGAATTCTATCAGATTCAGAATTATTGGAGTCGTAAGGCAAAAGAGAAAGGGGTTCTCACTGAAAAAGACCTCGAAAAATATCTGAAACCATGAGAGTAGTATTTGATACAAACATTTTCATTTCTGCACTTGTGATTCCCGGGAGTCTAGCTGAAAAGGCGATCCTTAAGATCATAGAAGGTGAGGCCCCTTTAGTGATATCGAAGGATATCATTAATGAGGTCTTATCAGTCCTTTCTTCAAAGTTCGGTCGTGATAGAGAAGCTCTTAGTCATGTGGCTGTTATGCTTTCGGAACTTGGCGCGTTGGCAAAGCCAATTAAAAAAATCAGAATTTTCAAAGACGAACCTGATAACAGGATTCTCGAATGTGCGATAACCGGGAGCGCTGATGTCTTAGTAACTGGAGATAAAGAGATGCTGCGGATAAGAGAGCGTCAAGGGATAAGAATAATAAGTTTGAAAGAATATCTGGAATCTTAGCTCCCTCACTTCAATCCCCGCCTGCGGCATGCGGAGAAGGTAGGGGGGAGGAGAGTCATTTCTTCTGTTTCACTCCTTCGCCAGTCATGGGGACAAAGACGATGGGGATCACGTCGGTCGTCTCAATCTTTCCAGAACGTTTGACAATTCTCTTTAACTCCTGTGTGTAACTCCCCACTGGAACGACCATCCGGCCTCCCTCTTTTAACTGTTCGATAAGAGGTTTTGGGATGTGGTCAGGCGCAGCAGTGACAATGATGGCATCAAAGGGTGCGACCTCAGGCCATCCTAAATATCCATCCCCAGCTTTCACCTTGACGTTCTGATAACCCAATTCCGAAAGTCGATTTTTTGCCATAGAGGCAAGAGATTCGATGATCTCGATGGTATAGACCTCTTTCGCCAATTCCGCTAAGATGGCGGCTTGATATCCCGAACCCGTTCCGATTTCTAACACCTTCTCTTCCCCTTTGAGTTCTAAGAGCTCTGTCATTAAGGCAACGATGTAGGGTTGAGAGATGGTTTGGCCCTCTCCAATAGGAAGAGGTTGATCGGAGTAGGCGGAGTTTAAATATTCTTCGGGGACAAATCGGTGTCGCTCTACCTTGAACAGCGCAGAAAGGACCCGAGGGGCTTTCACTCCTCTTGCTTTAATTTGAGTTTCCACCATCTTCTCACGCATGGCTTTGAAATCCCCCCTCGGGTTGGATTCGGGAACCCTCTTCCCATCGGTGCATTGGGTAAACACCATGGGAAGAATAAAAAATGCTAATATGACGAATGTCGTCTTTCTCATCATCATCAACCTATCACAGTTATAAAAATCCTGTCAATCCTTGACATTTTTCGAATATATCTGATACTTTTTAGGTAAAAAATAAAACATTTGGTTTAAGGGTTAAGGTAAGGATGCCAGTTTTGATGAAGGGTTATGCAGTTCCTGCCTGCGGTAGGTAGGGGTCTTTAAATCTTTACCCTTAACCCTTTGACCCTAAACCCTGCCTGCGGCAGGCAGGCAAACAGGCTTCCTAACCAACACACAAAAGGCAATTTTCATCGTTCGCTAGGGTGAAACCTTCCACTCGGAATTAGGTATTGAAAATGTTACAGGTATTAATGAAGATTTTTAGCCTTTGTCTCTTGGTGTCTATCGCCTTCTCTTTCCCGATTCCCCAAAGCCAGGGACAATACCGGAATCATACCGGAGCCTCTGAAATTACCTTCTTCGGAAGGGAGGAGACAAAATGGGTCGAGAAGAGGGAGGTTCCCCTACCCGTGATCATGGGTCAAGGGGTAAAGGAAGAACCTCGTGTGGATTCATTCGATTTGAGAGAAGACTCCATTGGTCCGATGAAAAAGATGAGCGCTTCCACCACGCAGCCCGGCTGTGCCTATTCTAGTCGATTCACCTCGGGTCTGACAAAAGCCTTTGTAGGAGATAAAGCCCTTTATGAACAAGGGAGATACCGATATCTTAAAAAGGCTTACGAAGATGCCATCACTTCTTTCCAAAAATTAATCCAGGAATACCCACAGAGTGAGTGGGTAGGGTCTTCCTATTATTGGATGGGAGAAACAAGATATCACCAGGAGAAGGATGTTGAAGCTTTTTCATATTTTCGTAAAGTGGTTGAAAAATATCCTGGAAGTGAATTCTATACGTATGCCCTATACTCATGTGGATGGGTCCGGCTCAAACATGATGTCTATGAAGAAGGACATCAATTTTTTCATCAAGTCTATGAAAAAAATCCAGCCCATCCCCTTGCTGAATCTTCCCTATTTTGGTCTGGGTACTGCCTTTATCAGCTTGGTCGATATACAGAGACACTTCAGGAAATGGAGACCCTCCTTCAAAAGTATCCGGGTGGGAAGTGGAGGGCAGAAGCTGAATATCTGATCGGTGTCAGCACCTTTCGGCTCAAAAAATTCAAAGAGGCCTCAGACCAATTCAAAAACTTCTGGAGGCGTTATCCAAAACATCCTTTGGAAGAAAGTTCTCGTTATGCCTTGGCCTGGAGTTTGGTCTCTCTGGGACAATATTCCGAAGGGAGAAAAACCTTTGAGGAGATTCTTCTGACCTACCCTGGAACAAAACTTTCAGATCCGATCTTCTGGGGAATTGTGAAGACCTATTTGGGCACCGATGAAGTGGAGAGAGCCATTCTCCTCCACCAAAGGTTTCTTTCATCCTTTCTCTCCTCCCCATGGGTAGAGCAAAGCCTGTTTGATATTGGCCAATATTATTTTGGTAAAAAAGAATACTCCAATGCCGCAAGTACTTTTCGCCAGTTCCTCAGGATTTATCCCGAAAGTGAACTTCACGAGTGGGTCCATTTCATGCTGGGAGAAAGCCTGTTCAATCAGAAAGATTATCCGGGTGCGATCGCTTCCTATCATCAGGTCTTGGAAGAAAAGGGAAGGGCAAGACTGGAACCCCAAGCCTTCTCAAAATTGGGTTATGCCCATTTTTATTTAAAAAATTATGAAGTGGCCATTCAATATTGGGAGAAGCTCCTCGCTGATTTTCCTAATTGGGTGGAGAAAAACGAAATTCTTTATTGGTTGGCCGAGGCTTCGCTTTTAAAACAGGATTATCGGAAAGGGGTTGGATATGTAGATCAATTAAAGGGAGATCCAACCTTGTATCCAAAAGGGCTGAACAGTTTGGGGTGGTACCACTTCCAAAGGCGAGAGTGGAAAGAGGCCAACCAATATTTCTTGAAGATCCTCACAGAATCTCCTCAATATCGGTCCGCCCCTTCCCTCTTTCTGATGGTGGGGGAATGTTATTTAAACCAGAATGATTACCAGAAGGCCAAGAGCTATTTGATGCGATTGGCCTCTATGAAAGAGGGGAACGGAGATAAAGACAAGGCCACCTATCTTCTGGGGTGGGTGGCTTACCGAGAGGAACGATTTGATGAGGCGATTGGTCAATTTCAAACGCTCTTGGAATCGAATCCACTGAGCCCCTATGGAGATGAATCCCAGTACTGGATCGGATGGTCCCATTTCAGGAAGAAAGAGTTTCCTAAAGCCATTGAAGAATTTCAACGACTCACCCAAAAGTACCCTGAAAGCCCTTATGTGCCTTCCGCACTCCTGAAGATGGGAGATGGGCACTATAACCTTAAACGATATGCTCAAGCGGCCAATTCCTACTCCCACGTGGTGAGGGCTTATCCCAAATCAAAAGAAGCAGCAGAGGCTGATTTTGGAATTCTCCTCTGCCTCCTTCAGGAAAAGAAGTATGACTCTTTTGTTTCCAGGGTAGAAACTTTTTTAAAACAATATCCACAACACGCCCTTGCCGGTCAGGTCTTGATGCAGTTAGCGGACACCTATCAACAAGAACGGATGAAAGAGAAGGCAGTGAAAACCTATCGAGAACTGATCACCCTTTATCCTAACAATGAGTGGGCTGAAGAAGCACAGTTCCGTATTGCCATTCTCTTCATACAGGATAGAAGATGGACTGAAGCCATTGAGGAAATGGACAAGGTCATTCGACATTATCCCAAAGGTCATCTTATTGTTGAAGCGCATGTTGAACTGGGAGGTCTCTATTTCCTTCTCAAAGATACCCCGAAAGCCCTCGAACGATATGAATGGGTGATTAAGAATCATCCCCAGCACCCATTAGCCAAGAGGGCCTATCTCGGGATGGAAGAGGGATATCGGAGCTTGGGAAAGATGGATCAGGCCGAGAAGATTTTGAAAGAATTGGCAGGCAGTTTTCCCCAAGATGACATCCAGTTTGAAGGACAATTAAGGTTGGGGACTCTCTACCTCACCCAGAAGAGATTTGGGGAGGCTGTTGCCGCCCTTTCCACGGCGGTTCGAAGCCCTGAGGAAAGAGTGGCCAGTGAGGCCCAATATAAACTGGGAGAGGCCTATTTAGAAGCAGGAAATAGAGAATTCGCTCTCCTTCAATTTTCAAAGGTGGTCTACCTCTATCCCCATCACTCCGACATGATAGAAGAAGCTCTTCTGAAATTAGGGAACCTCTATATGGAAGAGAAAAAAATCTCTGAGGCCAGACAGGTCTACCTCAAATTGTTGGAGAAAAGCAAGAGGGAAGATCGAAAAGAGGTGGCCAGAAAAATGCTCGACCAGATGGAAAAAGGGAATATTCGTTGATGAAAAAAAGATCGACGAAAAATCAGAAGCGTCACTTCCTTCTCATTGTTCTTTTCTTTATCCTCATCGGGTTTTTGTCCTGGATTTTTATTTTCGCCCCCACCTTCCCTATCCACCTGGGGCAGAGGTGGAAAGTTCTGACCCGTGAAAGCAAAAGGATTTTAGGTTGGGAAAAGGGCGAGATCTCTCCGGAGGAGAAACGGATACGGGAGGAAGTCATTCTTAAGAAGATGGAGGAGGCCAGTGCCCATCAAGATTGGAGAACGCTTGCCCCAGAATATCCTCGACCGAAAAAGTTAGAATCTCCCAATGCCGAAGAAAAAATGAGAGCCCTGAAAAATTCATCAGAGTTTAAGGAAATGGATAAGGAGTTAAAGGAATATTTGAGCAAGAAGGAGGATCTTTTTTATCCAGAAGCCCCTACCCCTTCTCTAAAAGATGCTACCGACTCAACCTCTTTAAAGGATAAAGGAGCGGAGAAGGTGATCGAAAGACTTCTGAGTACCAAGGAAGGGAATGCCCAGGAAAAACCTCTGGAAGAAAACCTCCGGTTGAAGATCAAGGGGCCTCTCCTTAGCCGGAAAATTCTGGAAAGACCCAGCCCCCCACAGGTCAAAGTTAAAGTGGAGGCGGAAATCGAGTTGACGTTCTGGGTATTGCCCAGTGGGACAGTGGACCGGGTTGTTCCCTCGGTCAAAGGGGATACAGAGTTGGAAAGGATTGCCATCCAATACTTAAAACAGTGGCGATTTGCTTCACTGCCAAAAGATCAACTTCAGGCTGAACAATGGGGAACCATCCCGATTAAATTCAGACTGCAATAAGAATTGATCTAAAATCCAAATGTCAAAACTCAAATGAATGATGAATGACAAAGCTCAAATTTTAAAGCTTTAGACGGGTTGACATTTGGATTTCGATCTTTGAACTTTAGATTTTAATTCGGCGCAAAGGTAAGTGAAGGGGTGAGAAAAAAACGTTTTCTCCTTTTGATCCTTATCTCTCTTTTGATTCTTGGGATTCTCACCTTCTTTGGGGAAAAGGGGATCCTCCACCTTTTTCGCCTCCAGAAGGAAGTGGTCCGAATCAAGGAGAAAAATGCAAAACTGGAGGGGGAGAATCAGAAGTTGAGGGAAGAGGTAAAACGGCTACAGAGTGATAAACGTTATATTGAAGAGATCGCCCGAAAGGAGCTGGGGATGGTCAAGGAGGGAGAGATCATTTATCAATTCGATACCCCTTCAAAGGGAAAGGAGGGTTCGAAATGAAATATGAGGGGATGATCTTCCGACCTCCCAGCGAAGCAGACAGTTTAATCCTCCAGGTCACGGTGGGTTGCTCTTACCATCGATGTACTTTTTGTGGTGCCTATCAGGGGAAGCGTTTCCGGATTAAGAGTTTCGAAGAGATCAAAGAAGATATTGATGAAGTGAGTCGATATGGAATTGGAAGAGTCTTCCTGGCCGATGGGGACGCCCTGATCATTCCGCAGAAAGAACTGCTTCGAATCCTATCCTATCTGAAAACAAAATTAAAAGGACTCGAAAGGGTAGGGATCTACGCCAATGCAAAAGATGTCCTTCGAAAGGATGTGGAAGAGTTAAAAGCCCTAAAAGACTTGGGTTTGGGAATACTCTATCTGGGTTTGGAGTCAGGAGATCCGGAAGTATTGAAACAAATTAAGAAGAATGCCACCGTCGAACAACTGATCCGTGCAGGGAGAAGGGTGAAAGAATCGGGAATTCTTCTATCGGTGACTGTGATTTTAGGTCTGGGTGGTGTGGAAGGCAGTCAAGTGCATGCCGTGGAGACCGGAAGGGTTCTCTCAGAGATGGATCCCGACTATGTTGGGGCTCTTTCTCTCATGATCGTTCCAGGGACACCCATTGAGAAGGAGATTGAAACAGGAAAGTTGGTTTTACCCAGCCCTTTCGAATTGATCCAAGAACTGGAATGGATGATTACAAATTGCCAACTCACCCGTTGTTTTTTTGCTTCCAATCACGCTTCCAACTATCTTCCCCTTCGAATTCGAATGCCGGAGGAAAAAGAGGAGGCCCTTAAGCGAATTCGAGAAGTCCTCCGGAGGAAAGATCCGGATTTACTCCGACCTGAGTATTTAAGGGCCCTTTGATAATTCTAAGACGAATGGGACGAATGGCAGCGAATAACACGAATATTGTTTATTCTGATTTGTCTTACAGAATAATGGGAGCAATATTTGAGGTCCATAAGAAATCGGGTCCTGGATTTCTTGAATCCGTTTTTGAAAAAGCGTTAATTGAGGAACTTTCAGGAAGAGGAATGAAAGTTGAGACCGAAAAGATTATTGATTTAACATACAAGGATAAAAAGATTGGGGTTCATCGTCTGGACTTAGTTATTGATAATAAAGTGGTTGTGGAATTAAAGACAGTAGAAAGATTTTCTATCCATCACAAAGCCCAGTTGGCATCCTATTTGAAAGCGAGTGGTTACAAACTCGGGATTCTGGTAAATTTTTCAAAGAGCAAAGTTGAATATCGGCGTGTTCTTATTCGATAAATTTGCTGTCATTTGAATAATTCGCGAGAGGTATGGAGATGAAGGACATCGTGGATGTTGATATTCGAGTGAGGTATGCTGAAACGGACCAGATGGGGGTGGCTTATTATGCCAACTACCTGGTTTGGTTTGAGGTAGGACGATCTGAATTTTGTCGAAAAAGAGGATTCCGCTATGCTGATCTGGAGGCATTGGGATATAAACTTGTTGTCAGCGATGTCAATTGCCGGTATCGGAATTCTGCCCGATATGATGAAACCGTTATTGTGCGAACTCGGCTGAAAGGTGTCAATAAGCGGATGATCACTTTTGGGTATCAGATCCTTCGTAAAGATCAGGAGGAAGTCATTGCCGAGGGGGAGACCCGACACATCTGCATCGATTCAAATGGTAAGACAAAAAGCCTTCCAGAGAAATTTCTGGTTTGCCTCACTGGATAGTTTTTTTCCATCTCCTTCTCATTATCTTTCATTTGTAATTGGTTTGCCATAATAGGGGGAATAGGTCTATCTAAAAATAGACAGACCAGCTAACTAGCGAGCATCTTCTTGTATTTGCTATTGAAAATTAAAGGGTAATAGGGTAATGTTTCAGAAATGGATTCCCATAAAATTTTAATTTTGAGGCTGAGTGCAGTGGGGGACGTCATCCGAACACTGCCTGCAATAAAAGCCTTAAAAGAACACACTCCCTCCTCCATCACCTGGATCGTTGAAGAACCCTCTCAAGACCTCTTAGAAAGTCAACCAGAGGTTGACGAAGTGATCTTGTTTCCAAGGAAAAGGTGGACGCAAGGAATGAAATCGTTAAGAAGGATGTGGGGGACCATCGGGGAAATGGGGGAATTCATCATGGGTCTTCGGAAACGAAGGTTTGATGTGGTTCTTGATTTTCATGGGATCCTTAAAAGTGGTCTCCTCTCTTTTCTTTCAGGTTCCCCCAAGAGGATTGGATATGATCGAAGGTCGACCAAGGAGGGGAATTTCTTATTTTCGAATGTAAAAGTGAAACTTCCAAAAGAAAGGATCGGTCGATTTCAAAGGAATCTTGCACTGCTCAAAGGGATGGGATTAGCAGTGAAAGGACTTAAATATAGCCTTTATATCCCCCGGGAGGATCAGGAGTATGTGGAGTCATTTTTTAAGGCCTCATCATCCCTTAAAAGACCATTGATTGCGATCCATCCGGGGACGAGTACCAAAGCCCTTTTCAAGCGATGGATGCCTGATCAATATGCCCAATTGGCGGATCGATTGACCCGGGAACTTAACGCCACTGTTCTTTTCACTTGGGGAGCCGGGGAGCTCGAGTGGGTAGAAGGTATTCGAAAAGAGATGAAGGAGTCATCTCTTTTGGGGCCAAAAACAAAATCTTTAACACAGCTGGGAGAGGTATATAGACGCTGCAATCTTTATATTGGGGGAGATACTGGACCCATGCACATTGCTTCCCTCATGGGAATCCCTACCGTCGTGATTTATGGACCGACCGACCCGATTGAGAACGAACCTTTTGGAAATCACATAAAAGTAAGAGAAGAAGTGGGGTGCAATCCGTGCCATAAATATTCCTGCAAAGAACTTGTCTGTATGAAAGCCATCTCAGCCGATGGAGTTTTTAAAGCAACGAAAGAGATTTTAAGCCTAACTTATTGAAAATGTTTTGATATTGACCCGCTCGACGGCGCCCAAGCCCCGCTCTTTAGGATTGGAAAGAGTTTGCCGCTCAGGGTCAACCCTGAGCAAGCCACAGCTTTCAGGCTGGGCAGTCCAAAGGTTGACTTTATAAGTTTAATGCCATAGTATTTTTAACTTAATTAAGGAAGGATGCCTTGAAAGCCGATTTTAGCCGAGTCAATCGCATATTGGTAAGAGGGGTAAACTGGGTAGGGGATTCTGTTCTCAGTTATCCAGCGGTTCAACAATTAAAAACCCTCTTTCCCAAATCCCACTTAGCCATCCTTATTCCAAGCTATCTCGTCGATTTATGGAAAACTTTTCCTTATGTTGATGAGATCATCCCTTTTAAAAAGACAGGAGGGATTGGATCGATTTGGGAAGATTTAAATCTCAGCCAATCTTTAAAGGAGAGAAATTTTGATCTGGCTGTCATCCTACCACGGTCTTTCCGTTCCGCTTTGCATATTTACCTGGCTCGAATTCCAATCCGAGTTGGTTATAAAGATGAAGGACGTTCACTCTTCCTGACCCATGGAATTCGTCGGACCAAAGAGATTCTTCATGTCCATCGGGTCTATTATTACCAGAAATTGATTGAGCCATTAGGGAAGATAGGGAACCCTCCTCCTCCCCAGATATTTCTCAGAGAGGAAGATCGAAGATGGGCGGATCAAGCGCTGAAGGATCTGGGGATGATAGAAGGAAAGCCCCTGATCGGTATGAATCCTGGCGCCACTTATGGTTTAGCCAAATGTTGGTATCCGGATCGATTTGGGGAATTGGGAAGGAGGCTTGCGGAAAAATGGCAAGCCAGAATACTCATCTTCGGGAAGGAGGAAGAGCGTCCCATTGTCCATGAGATTCTACAACATTTGGGAACAAAAGGAATAGATTTGACTGGAAAAACAGGGTTACTACAACTGGCTGCCCTTCTGGAGCGTTGTACTCTCCTTGTGACCAATGATACCGGGACGATGCATGTCGCTGCTGCTGTCGGCACCCCTGTCGTGGCCCTTTTTGGATCAACGGATCCTATTACCACAGGACCATGGGGGAAGGAACATGCGGTCGTAAGAAAGGATGTCCCTTGCAGCCCTTGTTGGAAGAGGGTTTGTCCAACGGATCATCGATGCATGGAACTCATCACAGTGGATGAAGTCGAAAAAGTCGTTGATAAAAAATTGAAGCAATTGAAAAAATGATCGAGAAAATTCCGGTTTCTGTCTATGTCCTCACCACCAACAATTGCAGGACGATTCAGCGGTGCCTGAAGAGCCTCTCCTGGGCTGAGGAGTTGGTGGTCGTTGACTCCTTCAGCCAGGACGGGACTTACGAAATCTGTAAACAATATACCCATAAGCTATTTCAGAGGAAATGGACAGGACATCGCGATCAGTATCAGTATGCTGCCGATCTCACCACGCGGGACTGGATCATGTTTGTGGATGCCGATGAAGAAATTCCTTCAGAGTTGGCTGAAGAGATTCGAACGGAGTTGAATGGAAGGGGAAAAGATTTCGATGGATATTTTATTTATCGGCGCACTTATTACTTGGGGAGATGGATACGATATGGAGGATGGTATCCCGATGGTGAGATTCGCCTTTGTCGAAGGGGGAAAGGAAGATGGGAGGGCGGACTTCATGCCAAGTTGGTGGTGGACGGAAAGGTGGGTATTTTAAAAAACCAGTATCTCCATTATACCTATGGAAACATTTCAGACCAGATTCAAACGATTGATAAGTATTCCCAAATGGCAGCGGACGATCTGTTTCGGAGTGGAGAAAAGTTTAGCCTTTTCAAGCTTTTCTTTCATCCTCCGTTTCGATTCATCAAAGAGTATCTTTTTAAGTCGGGATTTCGGGATGGGTTGCCAGGCTTCATCATCATCGTCTCAACCATGTTCTATGTTTTTATCAAGTATGCCAAACTTTGGGAATTGACGATTTTAAAAAAGGAGAAGGAGGATGGCTCCTGATAGAGAGGCTTTCAGAGGAAAGAAGGTGTTGGTGACAGGTGGATTGGGGTTTATTGGGTCCAATCTGTCTGCCAGATTGATCGAATTAGGGGCGAAGGTGACGATTGTGGATAATATGATGCCCCGTCTGGGAGGAAACCTCTCCAATGTGAAAGAGATCCTCGATCGCATCCGTATCAACTTCAGTGATGTGAGGGATGCCCATTCCATGGATTATTTGGTGAAAGGACAGGAAATCATTTTTCATCTCGCTGGACAAGTGAATCATGTGGACAGCATCCGGAACCCGATTCAAGATCTGGACATCAACTGTCGGGGGACATTGGTCCTCCTCGAATCCTGCCGAAAATATAATCGAGAGGTGAAGATCGTTTTTGCCGGGACGCGGGGGGAATATGGTTCCAGCGTGACCTTGCCGGTGGGGGAAGATCATCCTACAAATCCTAAGGGAATTTATGCGGTCACCAATTTAACGGCGGAAAAGATGGTTCTCGTCTATCACGACGTTCACAAAATTCTGGGAACCTGTCTTCGGATTACGAACACCTATGGACCTCGACACCAAATGGCCCATGATGAATATGGTGTCCTCAATTGGTTTATTCGAAAGGCCATTGATGATGAAGCCATTCCTGTTTTTGGGGACGGGCGGATATTGAGAGATTTTCTCTATGTGGATGACCTCGTTGATTGTTTTTTACAGGTGGCCACCTGTGACCAGGCTTATGGAGAAGTTTTTAATGTAGGGACCGGTATTCCCATCAGCTTCATCGACTTGGCAAAAAAGATTATAAAAATTGCCGGAACCGGCAAGTCGGCGTTTACCGAATTTACTCAGGAACGAAAGGAAGTCGAACCAGGGGATTATTATACCAATATCTCCAAGATCAAACGCATGGTGGGATGGGAGCCGAAGACCGATTTGAAGGAAGGGCTGCGAAGGACGATCGAGTTCTACAGAAAATATAAGAAGGAATACTGGGAATGATGATTGCGAATTTCGGAATTCGGATTTAAAATTCCGCAATCCGCATTCTGCAATCCGAAATAATGGGTGGTAAAAGGTGGTTCCTTTTTTAGATTTAACCAGACAGTATAAAAAAATCAAAGGGGAAATTCTTTCTGCAACCCAGAGGGTCTATGAGAAAGGCCGCTTTATTTTAGGGGAGGAAGTTTCTGCTTTTGAGAAGGAATATTCTCATTATTGTGGGGTTCGATATGGGGTTGGAGTGGGCTCTGGGACCGATGCCCTCTATCTGGCCTTGAAAGCAGCCGGCATCGGAGAGGGAGACGAAGTGATTACCGTGGCGAATTCATTCATATCTACAGCTCTCGCCATTTCCTTTACAGGGGCCAAACCCCTCTTTGTCGATATCGAGCCTAAAACTTACACGATGGATCCAAATAGTTTGGAACTTCTTTTGAAACGCCAAAAGGCAAAAGACAGCGGGCGAAAGATCAAGGCTGTTCTCCCTGTTCATCTTTATGGCCATCCGGCGGAGATGGATTCGAT
>Ga0315281_10004684_pt1 | contig 19819 bp, 20 predicted proteins | sample YL17G07_0_MG_FD_204540 | JGI IMG/M metagenome (GOLD analysis project Ga0315281, IMG submission 204540) | Sediment microbial communities from Yellowstone Lake, YNP, Wyoming, USA - YL17G07_0 | ecosystem: Environmental > Aquatic > Freshwater > Lake > Sediment | place: USA: Wyoming | collected... | reverse complement strand
CCGCCGGTGACGACCACCTCGTCGGCCGTGACGGGCACGCCCTCTCGCGCGGCGATCCGCTCTGCCAGCGCGGCGCGCAGGGCGTGCGGTCCCTCCGGGCTGCCGTAGGCGATCGCGGCGGGCCCGAACCGGTCGAGCGCCGCCGCCGCGGCGCGTCGGACGTCCTCGACCGGCAGGAGTCCGGGGTCGGGCTCGCCGTAGGCGAACTCGACGAACCCCGGCCGGAGCACGTTCTGGGTGAAGCTCTGGGCCTCGTCGCTGCTCACGCGACCACCCCGCACCAGCGCATGAGGAGCAGGGCCGTGGCGGCGGCGTGATCGGCGAGGTCGTCCGCGGTCACCCACTCGTCGATCGTGTGCGCCGCGCTGCCGGCCCCGGCACCGAAGCAGACCGTCGGCGTGCCGCCGTGGCGGGTGAAGGTCGCCCCGTCGTACCACGAGTCGAAGCCCGTGACGCGGCCGGCGCGACCGACGGCCGCGCCGGCCGTCACGCTGGCGGCCACGATCGGGTGGTCGTCCGGGACCTCCGCGGGTACGACGTCGCAGTCCCAGAACCACTGCAACGGGTGCTCCGCGAACCACGGGTCGACGGCCACGGCGCGCTCGATCCAGTCCTTGATCTCGGCCTCGACGGCGCGACCGGTGCCGTCGGCGTCGAGATGGCTGGGGAGGTACATCGCCTCACAGGTGACCGTGCAGCTCGCCGGGTAGGTGATCTCCCACTCGCCTCCCTTGACCACGGTGGCGACGATGGTGCCGGGGCTGACGTAGGGGTGCTGGTGGTCGGGACGGTCGCGCCAGTCGTCGTTGAGGCGGGCGATGGCGTCAAGGACGAGACGCAGCTTGTCGATCGCGTTGACGGCTCCACCGGCGCGCCAGTGCGGCTGACGCATCTCGGCGTGCCCGGGACGCCCCGGGATCGTGATGATCGGGGTGAGCGACCCGCGGCAGGCGACCCAGACGTCGAAGTCGGTGGGCTCGGCGCAGATGCCGGCGTCGGCTTTGACACCTCGGGCGACGGCGGCGAAGCCGCCGGCGCCGGACGACTCCTCGTCGGTCACGCTGCAGTACGTGACGTCGCCGGCGAGGCGTACGCCGGACCGCGTCAGCACTTCGAGAGCGGCCAGCATCGTCGCCAGGCCGCCCTTCATGTCGGCGACACCGCGGCCGTAGAGCCGGCCTTCGCGGGCGGTCAGGCGGAAGGGGTCGCTCGTCCAGTGGCCGAGGGGCTCCGCGGACACGGCGTCGATGTGCCCGTTAAGCAAGAGGCTGCGCCCGCCGCCCTCGCCGCGCAGCTGCGCGGCGAGCTGCGGGCGTCCCCCGAAGCCGAGGTCGTCGGGCACGTGTCGGTTGCCACTGCCGGTCGAGGGCGGCTCCCAGAGGTCGATGTCGGCGCCGAGCGCCTCGAGCCGGCGCGCGAGGGTGCGCTGAAGCTTGTCTTCGTCGCGCGCCGGCTCGTCGCCGGCGCGCGCCGTCGTGTCGCAGGCGACGAGCTCGCCGAGCAGCGTCACGATATCGTCGCGCGCCTCCTGGGCCGCGGCGCAGACTCGCTCCTCGAGCGTCGAGCGCAGCTCCCTCATGGTCCCTCCCTGTTCGTCGGTGGCGTGCCGGCGTCACCGTCGGCGTCCGCCGTCGGCATAAGGCTACCGGCTCGTGCGGTGACGCGATAGGGTGATGACGGGCGCCCGCGGCGCCCGCCGTCGGGCTTAGGACGAGGGGGTCGCCATGCTACAGGAACTTGCCGGGATGGTGCGGTCGCGCGCGTTGTCGGCGCGCGAGCTCGTAGAACGTTCGCTGGCACGCATCGCGCACGACGACGAGAAGCTCAACGCGGTCATCGTCACGCGCGCTGACGAGGCGCTCGCCGAGGCGGACGCGGTCGACGTCGCCGTCGCCCGCGGCGAGCCCGTGGGCCCGCTCGCCGGGCTGCCTCTCCTCGCCAAGGAGGTCCACGACGTCGAGGGTCTGCCCTCCACGCAAGGCTCGCTCGTGCTCGCCGACGCGCCCCCAGCGGCACGCGACTGCCTGCACATCGGCCGCTTGCGGCGCGCCGGCGCGATCGTCGTGGGCAAGACCAACATCCCCGAGTTCTGCTTCGAGGGCTTCACCGCCAACCTGCTCTTCGGCGTGACGTGCAACCCGTGGGCCACCCGGTGGTCGCCCGGCGGCTCCAGCGGCGGCTCCGCCGCCGCCATGGCCGCCGGCATGGCGCCCATCGCCACGGCCGGCGACGGCGGCGGGTCGATCCGCATCCCCGCCGCCTTCTGCGGCCTCGCCGGTATCAAGCCGACCCACGGTCTCGTCGCCCGCGACGGCGTGCCGTCGTGGATGGACTACACGACCGACGGCCCCTTGGCGACGAGCATCGAGGACCTCCGCCGGCTGCTGGCGATCGAGGCTGGCCCCGCACCGGGCGACCCCGCCGCCCTGCCCGCCGGCGCCGTAGACCTGGCGCCGGGCGGCGCGCTTCCGCGGCGCGTTCTCGCGGCCCCCCGGTTCGCCGACTGGGGGCCGTTGCCGGCCGCCGTCGCCGACCTGTTCGCCGACGCACTGCAGGTGCTGGAGGTCGACCTCGGGCTAGCGGTGGAGCCGCTGCAGCCGGGCGAAGTCCTGCGTTCCGGAAACATCGACGCGGACTGGGCGCTGTCGGCGTCGGCGGAGCAGGCGCTCGAGATGGGGCGCGATTGGATCGAGGCGAACGCCGAACGCCTGCACCCCGCGTTTCATGGGGCCATGAGGTTCGGGCTCGAGGTCACGTTCGAGGACTACATGGCGGTGCGCCGCCGCCGGTTCTCCTATGCGCGCGAGCTCGACGAGCTGCTCGGCGCCGACGCGGTCCTCGTCACGCCGACGATGGCCAGCGAGGGGTTCCCGGCGGATGGGCTGCTCCCGGGCGAGGACCTCCCCGGTACGCCGTCGTCGGCGTACAACACCCAGGCGCAGAACGTCACCGGTCACCCGGCGCTCAGCGTGCCGGCGGGGACCTGCCCGAACGGCGTGCCGTTCGGGCTGCAGATCACCGGGCCGCGCTTCCGCGACGGCCTCGTGCTCGACCTCGGCGCGGCGTGGGAACGGGTGCGGCCGTGGCCGCTCGTCGCGCCGAGCTACGAGACCTTCTGGCCGGAGTGAGGGCGGCGCGCCCGCGGCACGCCTCAGACGACGGTGAGCGTCGCCGGGAAGCGCGCCGGGAGTTCGAGGCCCTCGCCGGTGGCGATCATCGTGTCGATGACCCCCACGCCGCCACCGTCCGGCAGGTCCCAGAGCTGGACCTCCCAGTTGGCCACGAACCCCGGCTCGAAGACGCCCGGCTCGAAGCCCTCCTCGTCGTTGAGATACACGTGGCCTACCCAGTCCGGCGGCACCGAGATGCCCAACACGTAGCCGCCGACCCACCAGACGTACTTCCGCAGGCCGGCCGCGTCGACGGCCTCGTCCATGAGGCGCTGCAGCTTCATGGTCGGGTCGCCGGGGCGGATCTGCGCGCAGGTCTCGTCGCGGGCGGTGACGAGCCTGGCCAGGGCGTCGGTCCAGAAGGCGTTCTCGCCGACCGAGAAGGCGCGCGCCGTGTTGCCGTGATACTGGTGGCGCACGGCCGACATGTCGATCATCAGCAGGTCGCCCTGGGCGATCCTGCGGTCTCCGGCCGGGGCGTGAAAGGCGGCGGTCTGCGGCCCGGTCCGCACCATGGTGCGGATGCCAGGCTCGTCGCCGCCGCGGCGCTTGCACTCGAAGGCGAGCAGGGCGTCGATCTCGTGCTCCGTCATACCAGGGGCGAGCGCGTCGCGCAGCGCCTCGTAGGCGGCGTCCGCGATCGCCAGCGCCTCGCGCGTGAAGGCGATCTCCTGCGGCGACTTGACGAGGCGCACGTGGTCGACGACCCATGAGCCGTCGACGACCTCCGCGGCGCCGGCGGCCGTCAGGCGCCGGGCGAGTTCCGCCAGCGCCGGTCCGCCCGGCGCCCAGCTCCAGTACTCGAGCCCGACCCGCTTCTCGAGCAGGCCGCGCGCCTTGAGCGTGTCGGCCACGACCTGGGCTCCCTCCGGATAGTAAAAGCCCTGCTCGCCGTAGGTCACCGCCTCGGTGATCGTCGGCGGCCAGCCGGGCGCGTGGTCGTAGGTGTCGAAGTAGACCTGCGCGGCGTCGAGGGTGACGGCCAACCCGGTCACGTTGCGCGGGTCGAACCAGACCGCACGGTGGCCCAGGAGGTAGTTCAGGTTGGACGGCGAGGTGACGTAGAGCAGGTCGATGCCGCGCCGCTCCATCTCGGCGCGGACCCGCGCCAGTCGCGTCTCGTACTCCGCCGCGTCGAACGGCAGCCCCCACACATCACCGGAGTGCCCTGCCATGTCGCCTCCCTGTCGCGGGCGTCCCGGCTCGGGGGACGCCCGTCCTCGTGTCGGTCCGCACGCCGGAAGCCTACCAGAGGCTCTCGGCTCCCTGTAGTCAAAGCCGTGACGGTCCCGTAGACTCCGGCAAGGGCACGATGCTGATCCCTACCGGCACATTCGCGGTCTTCTTCGTCGTCGCTTGCGGCGCGCGTGCGCGAGGTCGCGCGCGACGACCGGAGCATCGCCGGAGCGGCGCCGTCACGGCCGCCCGGGGCATTATATGGGCGTGATGGACGCGCCCTACGACATCCCCGAGGGCGACGCAGAGCTGCTCGCCGCCTGCGACGTCGAGACGTTCCGCTCCGGCGGTCCCGGCGGCCAGCATCAGAACGTGACCGACAGCGGCGTGCGCCTGCGCCACCGCGCCAGCGGCGTTGTGGTCACGAGCCGCGCGCGGCGCAGCCAGTACCTCAACAAGCAGGACTGCCTGCGCCGCCTCCGCCGCAGGCTCGAGAAGCTGAACGCGCCGCCGCCGCCGCCGCGCGCGCCGACGAAGCCGTCGCGCGCGGCGGTGCAGCGGCGCCTTGACGAGAAGACCCGCCACGGCGCCGCCAAACGACTGCGCCGCCCGCCCGCCGGTGAGGACTGAGCGAACGGGTGCCTGGCGCCGCACGCGACCCGACGCGCCGTGCCCTCGGGCCGCCGTGTAGTATGCCGCCATGACCTTCGCCGCCATCGTCGCCATGGCCGTCTTCGCCGGAGTGGCCGGTAGCATGGTCGGCGTCGGCGGCGGCATCGTCGTCGTCCCTGTGCTCACGCTGTTCTTCGACGTGCCCATCAAGGTGGCGATCGCCACCAGCCTCATCTCCGTGATCGCGACGTCGTCCGCGGCCCAGACCGTCTTCGTCACCAAGGGACTCACCAACCTGCGCCTCGGAATGGCCCTGGAGATCATGACGACCCTCGGCGCCATCGCCGGCGGGATCACCGCGGTCCTCATCAGCGGACGGGTGTTGCAGGGCGTCTTCGCCGTCGTGCTCATCTACGTCGCCTACACGATGAATCGGCGCGGCGGCGACGCGCCGGCGGAGCGGACGGGCGTGCTCGAGGCCTGCTACGTCGACCCTGCCGACGGGCGGCGCGTCGCCTACGGCGTGCGCCGCTTCAGGCTCGGCGCCTTTCTCAGCTTCTTCGCCGGCAACATCTCCGGCCTCATCGGCCTGGGTGGAGGCGCTTTCAAGGTGCCGATCATGAACGTTGTCATGCACGTTCCGCTCAAGGCGACCGTCGCGACCAGCAACCTGATGCTCGGCGTGACGGCGGCGACCGGGGCCGTGATCTTCTACGGTCGCGGCTTCGTCGACCCCCGCTACGCCGTGCCGGCGGCCCTGGGCATCCTCGCCGGGGCTCGGCTCGGCCCCAGGCTCGCCGTCAGGCTGCGCTCGCAGACGCTCAGCGTGATCTTGCAGGTGCTGCTCGTCGCGTTCGCCGTGCTCATGATCGTGCGCACGGCGGGGGCGTGACGCGTATGCGGCTCGAGCGTCACGTCATGGACCCGGTCGAGAAGGTCGTGCACTGGGTGCTGCTCGTGGGCCTCCTCGTGAGCGTGGCCCTCATGGGAGTGGGCATCGTTCTCGGGCTCGTGAGGCACGAGGGCCTGCCCGACGGCGTGGTCGCCCCCGAAGACCTCTGGGCGGCCTTGCGCAACGCCGACACGGCCGCGTTCCTGACGCTCGGGCTCCTGGCGCTCATCGTGACGCCGTTCGTGCGCGTCGCCGGTTCGCTCGTGGCGTTCGTGCGTGAACGGGACGGCCGCTACGTGCTGGTCAGCGCTGCCGTGTTGACGGCGATGTGCCTGAGCGTTCTTCTGGGCCGGGCCTGAGCTCCGTCCGCGGCGCGATACCTTGCAGCGCGCCGTGTGTGACCCGCTCCGCTTCGGGAATGATTGCAGATGGGTCCGCGAGCCGCTACAGTGCTCAAAACCCTCTTAACAGGGTCGTAGACGGTCGCCGATCGGCCGGCGAGATGGGCGCCGCCGCCGCCAGCGACGACAACGCGCGATACACAGGGAGACACCATGACCGAGACGACGCCCAAGTGGCAGCGCCGCAGCCGCAGCCGCGACCTGACAGGCCTCGGATGGCTCGAGGCCGAGATCCTCCGCATCGTGTGGGATCGCGGCGAAGTGACAGTGCGCGACGTCTATGAGGAGCTGCGCGAGCGGCGCCGCATCGCCTATACCACGGTTATGAGCGTCCTGCGCAACCTGGCAGCCAAGGATCTGCTGGAGCAGGACAAGAGCCAGGCCGCGTATGTCTATCGTCCCCGGGTCACGGACATCGAGGTCGCGCGCGGCATCCTCGACGCTTTGGTCGAGAAGATCATGGGCGGCCGCCGCGAGCCGTTGATCGCCTACCTGCAGCAGAAGAACGACTAGACCGTCGATGCCGGGCGTCGAGCACGTCGTCTCCGGGCTCGTCGACGAGCTCGTCGCCGACGATCCGGTCCTGGCTACGGGACTGGGTCTCCGCCAGGGTCTCGGCGCGCTCGCCTCGTTCTCGCCTGCGGCCGTCGCCTCGAGGGTCGCGCTCGCGCATCGCGGCCTCGAGCAGCTCGAGCCCGTGGCGGCGCACGGACCGGCCGATGAGCCGCCGTCCGCCGACGCCGCCGACGCCGCGGTCGCGATCCCGGCCTTGCGGCGCCTCCTGCGTCACTACGAGCTGCGCCGCGTACACCGCGTCGTGCCGAGCTTCTACCTCGACCACGTCAACGAGGCCTTGCTCGCGCTGATGATGCGTGACCTCGCCTCGGACGATGAGCGCCTGCGCGCCCTCGACTCGAGACTCCGGGCTCTGCCTGGTGTCTTTGAGGAGGCGCGCGCCAATCTCGAACCGGGCCTTCCGACCGTCTTCGTCGAGAACGCCCTCGACGTCGTCGACGGCCTGCTCGAGCTGGTCGGTGTCACGGTGCGGGAGTTCGCGAGCGACATGGGACGACCAGGCATGCTCGACGCGGCGTCGGACATCGCGCACCGTGCCCTGGCGGGATTCCGCGATCACCTGCGCGACCAGCTCCTCCCGGTGAGCGTGGCGGCCTGCGGCGCGGGTCGCGCGGTGCTCGACGACGTCCTGCGTCACGAGCACCTGCTCGACGAGACGCCGGAGCAGATCGCCGCGATAGGTCGCGGGCTCATCGCCGAGACTCAGGCCGAGATGAAGGAGCTTGCCGCGGCGATGGGTCATGCCGACACCGACACCGCGGTCGCCGCCGTCCGCGTCGTTCACCCGCGGCTCGAGGAGCTGGTCGCAGGCTACGCTCGCGCCCTCCAGGAGGCCCGTTCGTATGTCGTGTCACACGACCTCGTCACGCTGGCCGACGGCGAGGAGCTCCGGGTCGTGGCGACTCCTCGCTGCCTGCGCGCCATGCTCCCGTTCGCCGCCTATGATCCGCCGGGCCCGTACGCCGAGCACCAGCTGGGCTACTACTACGTGACGCCTCCACACGGCACCTCCGGCGAAGCGCTCGACGAGGCGCTCGCCGCGCATGCGAGCGCCTCGATGCCGACGACCGGCGTCCACGAGGCGTATCCGGGCCACCACGTGCAGCTCACGCGCGCCAATCGGGCGCCGACCTTGGCACGCCGCGTGGCCGGGGCGTTCGGGGGCGGGGCGTTGCTGGTCGAGGGCTGGGCGTTCTACTGCGAGGAGATGATGGAGCGGCAGGGCTTCCTCGCCGCGCCCGAGGTCCGACTCATGCGCCTCAACGACCAGGTGTGGCGCGCCTGCCGGGTGGTGATCGATGCCGAGGTGGCGACGGGCCGCATGACCTTCTCCGAGGCGGTCGACCTGCTGGTGCGTGAGGCGCGGATGGGCCGCCGTCTCGCCGAACTCGAAGTGCGCTGGTACGTCGAGAGCCCCGGCGACCCGATGAGCTACCTGCTCGGCAAGCGCGAGGTCGTCGGCCTGGCGCGGACGTTCGCCCGCCGTCGGACGACATCACTCAAGGTGTTCCACGACGCGTTGCTCGACTGGGGATGTGTCTCGCCGCGCCTCATCGCCTGGGGGCTCGGGCTGGCGGAACGGCCCGCGGCCTTCAGCCGCTGAGGCTCAAAGGCTGAGCGGCGCGGGGGTCGCTTTGCCGTGCTGGCAGACCCTGTCACGGCCCTGCGCCTTGGCGGCATACAGAGCCTTGTCGGACAGTTCCAGCAGCTCCTCCAGGACGGCGGCGTCCCGCGGACACGTGGCGACCCCGACGCTGATCGTCACGTTGTCCTCCGGGGGCAGGCCGAGCCCCGTATACCTGGTGCCTGCCAGGGTGGCCCGGACGCGGTCGGCCACGTGAAAGGCGTCCGCGGCCGGCGTGTTGGGCAGGAGGATCGCGAACTCCTCACCGCCGAGCCGGGCGCACAGGTCGACGGTGCGCAGGGCGCGCTTCAGCACCCCGGCCACGGCCTGGAGGACCTTGTCGCCGGTCGAGTGACCGTACCGGTCGTTGAAGTGCTTGAAGTGGTCGATGTCGATCATCAGCACGCTGAGAGGCTGCTGATAGCGCAGGCTCCGCTCAGTCTCCTCCCGGGCGCGGTTCATGAAGTGGCGCCGGTTGTACAGACCGGTCAGGTGGTCGGTGACGACCTGGCGGCGGATCGCGTCGTAGCGGTGCGCATTGCAGAGCGCGCTCTGGAGGTGGCCCTGAAGGGCGGCGAGGACCTCCTCGGGGATGTCGTCGAAGTGGTCCCAGGCGGTGGCGGCGGCAAGCAACGCGAACCTCCCGACGCCGTCGATCGTGAAGGGAAGGGCAAGCTGCGCCGACAGCGTCGCGGGCAGGAGCCCGCAACTGTGGTCGGCGCTCTGAGTGACCTGCCCGGCGTCGAGCGCCTCCCGCACCGGGCAGCCGGTCGTGTACGCGCAGCAGTCAGCGGCGGCGGCGGCCAGGTCGAGCCCCTTGCAGCCTTCGATCGCGAAGGCGCGGGTCTTGTCGTCGTGGCGGATGAGCGCGACAACATCGGCACGCAGGAACGCCTTGGTGCGTGAGAGGGCTCGTTCGACGGTCTCGCGATAGGGAAGCGCGGCGTTGATCTCCGCGCCGATCTCGCCCACGTCGAGCAACTGACGTTTGGCCTGCTGGACGCGCATGAGATCGGCCCTGACCGCCTGCGAGACCCATTCCTTGTCCTCGGATGCGCTGAAGACCGCGATGAGGTTGCCCACCAGGTACCCGAGCTCCTGAAGCTCGTCACGGTAAGCCGGGTCCGAACGCTGGAAGTTGCTGCCCAAGCGGTCTCGCGAGCGTCTGATGAAGGCGTGGATCGGACGGTAGACCCAAACGTCGAAGACGAGCACGATGAGGGCAAGCACGCCGCAGAGGGCGATGGCGAGCTGCCAGGGGGGGGCGTCGTCGAGGAGGGTCACGGCGAGCACGAAGAAGCTCGCCAGCACGATCAGGACCATGGCGATGGTCTTGAGCTCGAGGCTCACGCCTCGCGGCGGGCGGCGCATCGTCGTCTGCGGGTTCTTCAGCTGGGCGTCCGTCGCTTCGACCTCCCCCGGACGTGCGGATACAGGGGATATCGGCAGAACGGACTCGAGCATGAGGACGACGCGTCAGGCTCTCCGGGCGCGTTGGAGCGCCCCGGCGCGGAGGGTCGCGATGCGGGCCAGCCCGGCGCCCGCGAAGCCCGGCGCCGCGGCCTCGAACGGCCCCGTCAGAGCCGCTGCATCACGCGCCGGTCGTGCGACTCGCGCGGTGACCGCCGGCGCTGACCGCGCCGGCGGTCGCGCACGTAGTGCGGGCAGCAGGCGCAGAAGGTGCTGCAGTCGAGGCGCGTGTCGACGTCGGCGACACAGATGATGGGCGACCGTACGATCGCGATGCGTTTGCCTTCCATGACCGCCTTACGAGTACGCCGGCGAGGCCAGCTACTCCTGCACCGTTGCCAAGGGGGGCAACGGTGCACGGTCAGGATAGCAGCGCCGACCGGGGAGGAGAGGCGCCGGGGCGGAGGGAGCCGCGCTCAGCGCGTCAGCGTTGCAGGTACTCCTGGACCGCCGCCATGACTTGGGCGATGCGGAAGGGCTTGGTGATGTAGCCGTCGATCCCGGCGTCGGTGGCCCGCTCCATGTCGGTCGCCATCGCCTTGGCGGAGAGGCCGACGATGGGGATGTCGCGCGTCGCGGGGTCCGCCTTGAGCTCGCCCACCGCCTCGTAGCCGCTCATCTCCGGCATCATCATGTCGAGGAGCATGAGGTCGGGGTGATGCTCCCGCGCCAGGTCGACCGCTTCGCGGCCGTTGGTCGCCTTGTGAACTGTGTACCCCTGGGTCTCGAGGGACATCGCGACGATGCTCAGGATGTCCGGGTCGTCGTCGGCCACGAGGATCGCCTTGGCCACGGTCGGCACCTCCCTTAGCTGATCTTGCCGGCCGCCAACGGGTCGGCCGGCTTCTTCGATATCGGCATGGTGAAGATGAAGCTGGAGCCCTTGCCAAGCTTGCTCTGCACGCGAAGCGACCCGCCGTGCAGCTCGACGAGTTCCTTCGTGATCGCCAGTCCGAGGCCCGTGCCTCCCTGGGTCCGCGTCGCCGAGGAGTCGACCTGTGTGAAGCGCTGGAAGACGCGCGCCTGGTCCTCCTTGGAGATGCCGATCCCCGTGTCGGTCACCCAGATCTCCACGAGGTCGCCCTGGGGGCGAGCCTCGACGCTGACGCTGCCGTTCTCGTGCGTGTACTTCACGCCGTTGGTGAGCAGGTTCAGCAGGATCTGGTTGAGCTTGCCCGGGTCGGCCCAAACGGGCGGAAGGTCGGTGGGCAGGAAGGTCGAGATGCGGATGCGCTTGTCCTGGGCGCGCGGCTTGACCACGGGGAGTACCCCCAGAAGCGCTGCGCGCAGATCGACGGTCTCGTAGTTCAGCTCGAGCCGGCCGGCCTCGATCTTCGTGAGGTCGAGGATGTCGTTGATCAGGCCGAGAAGCGTCTCGCCGCTCTGCAGGATGCTCTCGGCGAAGCCCGTCTGCTTCTCGTTGAGCTCGCCCGTCATGCCGGCCAGCATCATGTCGCTGTAGCCGATGATCGAGGTGAGCGGGGTGCGCAGCTCGTGGCTCATCGTCGCCATGAAGTCGCTCTTGAGTTCGTCGAGGTGGGTGAGCTCCTCGTTCTTGCGCGCCAGCTCTTCGTTGTACTGGATGTTGCGCACCGCGAGCGCCGCCTGGTCACAAAGCGCCGATAGGGTCGGCAGCAGGCTCTCGGGCATGTACTGGTCGCGGCGGAAAGGCAGGCAGACCACGCCCAGCAGGTCGTCTTTGCCGCCGAGCGGGGCGACGACGAACCCGTGAAAGCCGTCCTTCTCCGCCACCTTGAGCATGCGCGCGACCTGCTGGTCGGGAGATTCGCTGCAGACGCGGATCCCGCCGCGTGAGAGGTCCACCAGGCCGAGGTCCTTCAGCCGGCGGACCAGGCCGATCTCGGCTTCGCCGAGGGCGGCCTTCTCTTCGAAGGCGTCCGTGTTCGCGTTGTGGACGAGGGCGACGCCGGCCTTGAGCCCGGCGGCGCCGGCGATGTGACGCAGGATGTCCGGCGCGAGGTCGTCGACGTGCTGGTGACGCATGAAGATGCGACTACTCTCGTTCATGAGGCGCAACCGCTCGTTGGCCAGCGTCGACGTCGTCAGCTGTCCTTCGAGGTCGGCTTTGGCCGTGCCCAGCTGTTCGGCGTTGCGCAGGAGCGTCGTCGCCAAGCGGCCAGCGAGCAGGGCGACGAGGAGGAAGATGGCGACGTGAAGGCAGACGACGAGCAGCATCCAGCTCTGTGACGCCTCGGCCGCCTCGACCGTCGCGACGCCCAGCGAACCGGCGCGCTGGAGAGCCCACACACCGGCATACGCGGCGCCGGAGGCGACCGCCGCGGCGTATGGCACCCAAGCGGGAAGGAACACACTGGCGAGGACGACCGGCCACACGTAGAAGACCGACACGGCGCTCAGCGCGCCGCCGCTGAACACGACGCCTGCGGTGACGACGGCGATGTCGACGATCACCATGACGGCGGCGACGCTGCGCGCGTCGACGTGCTGGGCGAACACGAAGAAGGGCAAGGTCGTGGCCACCCCCACCCCGACGGCGATCGCGAGCCCGGCTCCGGTCGCCTTGCCCTGGTCCGCCTGCGTCCACACCACGGCGGTGACGATGGCGGCGATGAACAACAGCCGCGCGTACAGGACGTCCTTCAGTTGTCGTGCGAGGTCCAAGGCCTCCCTTCACGGCCGATTCGGATAGTCTATTCGCTGTCGACGCGGCAACTCCGTCCCGGTCAGCGTTCCGGGCGTACCATCCGGCCCGGCCCGACAGCGGCGGCGGCGAAAGGAGAGCTTGGCGGTGTCCGCCCAGCGTCTTGTCGTCAGCGGTCTCGAGCCCGGCCCGGCCGTGAGCCTGGCGGCCGGCGCTCTGGTCGCTGCCCTGAGCGGCGGACGCGCGGTCAGACCGGTCACGGTCGGATTGGATGTGCCGCTCTGGCGGCTGCTCTATGACGGCGACGGCAGGCCGCCGCGCGTTCTCGACCCTGCCGTGCATCCCTGGCCGCTGGCTGGCGAGTTGCACGACTGGTGGTCCGATGATGTCGATCTCGTCCTGTTCGTCGCCGTCGAGCCGGTGCTCGACCGCTGGCAGAGCGTGGAAGGCTCTCGCGCTGTCGACGTCGCCGTGCGCTTCGACGCGCCGCTCATCCTCGTGATCGATGCCCGCGACCGTGGGCCGACCGTGGCCGCGGCCGTCCTCGGCGTGCGCGCTCTCGCGCCCCACGCCGAGCTGGCCGGCTTGATCGTGGTCGGCGGTGACGACCGGAGCTCGGAAGGTGAGCTCGGTGCCTTGCTGCGGCAGGAGGTCGGGCTGCCGCTGCTGGGCTGGATCCCGCCGCAGCTCAGCGAGCAGTTCGCACGCGAGCAGACGGCGCCGGCGGGCGTGCGCCAGTTAGGCCCTCGGCCCGCGAGCGGCAGCGCGCAGCGGCTCTGCCGAGAGGCGGCGACCTACCTCCAAATCGAGGAGATCGAGGCGGCGGCGGGCCGTTGCGGCTATTTGCCCGGCGCCGAGCGCCGGACGCTGGTCCCGGCCCCAGTCGCCGCGGGCCTCACGCTGGCCGTGGGCTGGGGTCCGCCTCTGCAGCCGCTGGCCCTCGAGAACATCGACATGCTGCAGGCGACGGGACTCACTCTCGCCCCGCTGCACGTCGCGCGCGACCGGGAGCTGCCGCCAGACGTGAGCGGACTGCTGCTGGCCGGACAGATCGACGAGTCGCGGGTCGACGCGTTCGCGGCCAACAAGGGTCTCCACGCTTCACTGGCCGCCGCCGTCGATGACGGCTTGCCCACGCTTGCGTTCGGAGGCGGGGCGCTCCTGCTGCTGCGCCGCCTCGCCGACGGCCGGGGCCGCAGCCACGAGTTGGCCGGGGTGCTTCCCGCCGAGGCCGAGCTCCTCGAGTGGTACGAGCGGCCGCGCTACCTCAGCGCGCGGGCCACGCTCGGCAACCCATTCGACGAGGGCGAGGGAGTGCTCCAGGAGTTGTTCGATCTCGAGTTCCTCGTCCTGGAGCGCGAGGCCTTCGCCTACGAGATCCTCGACGAGGGTGAGACGCAGGGCGAGGGCTTCGTCGTCGGCCGCTGTCTGGCGACGACCCTGTACCCGAGCCTCCCGACACGGCCGCAGCTGACGCAGCGGTTCATCGAGACGATGCGCGCCGTGGGCCCGCGGGCGTGAGACCGGCGCCGATCGTGAGGCCGGGTCGCACGCCCGGCACGAGGCGCGCCGCCCTCGCCGGGCCATGAAGTTCGCCGCTCTCGAGGCGCGCCTCAAGCGGCCGTCCGGCCTGCTCGTCATGACGCTCGTCGCGACGGTGGGCGTCGGTGTCGTGCGCGCGCTGATGTACTGGGGCGGGCTGCCGGGCTGGGACGATGCCGCGCACGTCTACAAGGTCTTCCTGTTGCGTGAGGGGCAGGGCATCTTCTGGGACACGTACTGGTACGGTGGCAGCTACGGCGCCGTGACGTACGGCTTCATCTACTACTGGCTCGCCCAGTACGTCCCGGGCCCGGTCCTCGTCGCGCTGGCTTCCGGGTTGCTGCCGCTCTTCTTCTACCTATACCAGCGGGCTGCCTGGGGGATCGACGACGTGTGGCCGGCGTGGCTCTTCGTCGCGATCCTGTGCATGTACCAGGCGAACGGTCAGGACCCCTTCGTGGTCGCGCTCTGCATCGCGATGGGCGGGCTCGCGCTGCTCGGCGCGGCGCGTCCCGTGCTCGCGGCGCTCCTCGTCGGCACGGCGGTCTTCGCCAACCCTCTGGCTCTCTTCGTCGTCGGCGTCTTCCTGCTCGGCGATTTCGCCGGCCGTCCAACCCTGCGCCGGCGCTACCTGGTCTTTGCCGCCTGGCTGGCGCCGTTCGTGGCCCTGCGGGTCGCGGTGGGTATCGCCTTCCCGGAGCCCGGCGCGTACGTGAACGAGTTCAACCAGATCGTGCTCTTCCTGAGCTTCGCCCTCGCCGGTCTCGCGTTGGCCGGGGTCAATGCGGCCCACCCCCGGCGCCCGTTCGCGTTGCTGTTCGCCATCTACGGGCTGATCTGCGTGGCGTCTTACCTGACCCCGGGGAGCCCGCTGGGCAACAACGTCGGCCGCTTCGCCATGGTCTTCGGTGCGAGCCTCCTGCTGCTGCTGCGCAACGACCGGCTGCGAAGGCTGTTCGGTATCGTCCCGCTGACGATCGTCCCGATCCTGTTGTTCACCGTCCTTCAGCTCAGCTCGACCTACAGCCACTTCGTCAATCGCACGGACCTGCCTGCTACCGAAGCCGCCTACTTCGCCCCTGCGCTTAGGGCCGCCGACGGACTCTACGACCCGGACTACCGCATCCATGTCGTCGCGCCGCGGCGTCACTGGGAAGCGCTGTACTTCCCCAAGGCGGGCTTTCCGATCACGCGCGGCTGGTACCGGCAGGCCGACGCCATCCACAACCGCCTGTTCTACGAGGGGTACGACTCGTCCGAGTACCTCGCCTGGCTGCGGCGCATGGGCGTCGAATACGTGTTCCTGCCCGATGGGCCACTCGACTCCTGGAGCCGGCACGAGCGGGGCCTGCTGCTCGCTTCGCCGATCCTCAGGCAGGTCGAGCGGCTCGAAGGATGGAGGGTGTACCGCGTCCCGGATCCGCAGCCGCTTCTCGTCGCGCTCGACGGCGGTGTCGCCCACGTGATCGGGATGGACCACCGCGCCGTGCGCATCGCCGTCGAGCGTCCCGGCAGCTTCCTGCTCAAGGTGACCTACACGCCGTACTGGCGCTTGGACGGAGGATCCGTCAGTAAGGCCGGCGACAACTTCACGCGGCTCGACTTCCCGACCGCGGGCGAGTACGAGCTGCGCTTCGCGGTGACCTCCGGCGTCTTGCTCGATCAGTTCGGACTCTGAGCGCGCGGCCTGGAGTGACGCAATCCGGGAACCGCTCGTGGGCCGCGACGCTCCCGTGTCCGGTCAGGGGCTCGCGTCCCGCCCGTCGCCGTCGGTCAGCAGGTCGACGAAGTCCTGCGAGGCCCGACCCAGCTTGCTCGTCGGATCGATCTCGGCGGCTCTGATCCAAGCCTCCCTGGCGGCGGCGATCTCCTGGCGGGTGAAGCGGATGATGGCCAGATCGTAGTGCGCTTCCTGATTGTCGGGCAGAGCGGCGAGGACGCGCTCGATAAGGCGGATCGCCTGTTCGTCGTCCCCGCGGACGTGCCAGACCATGGCCATCCGCACGGTGGCGCTCGGGTGTCCCGGGCTCATCTCGAGCGCCTCGCCGTACGCCTCCTCGGCCTCGTCGCGACGCTGCGCCGCGAAGTAGGCGTCCCCGAGGTTGAGGGCGATGCGGACGCTGCCGGGATTGGCCTCGTGGGCGCGCTCGAGGGCGGCGATGCTTCGACCGACGGCCGCGGTGTCGACCATCCCGGACTGGGGGCTCATCGCCGTGTTGGGATGGTCGGGCGGGAGAGCGGCGGCCGCCGAGCCCCCGCCGCCACTACCGTCATGGACTGCCTGACGCGCGCTGCTGGCGATGACGATGATCGTGGCCAAGGCGACGGCGATACCGATGGCGATGATGGTGGAGTACCTGCGCACGCTGGTCCTTGGGCTCGGCATCGTGCCGGGGCGGCGCGAGTATAGCACCCGTCTCCCGGCTCTCGCGGGAGCGCTTAACAGACGTTAACAGGGCACCCGTCACCGGCGTTCGGCCTTACGGCGGGGTACCGGCCGAGTTGACGCCGGTCGCGGCGCGAGAGTACAGTCGAAAAAGAGACCTATTCTGTCCGGTCTCCGACGAAAGCGAGGGGCGAGCGTGGGTCTTCAGTTGACGCGCGGCGGCGAATACGCGATCCGCGCGATGACATGGCTCGCCGACCTCCCAGACGGGCAGATCGCCTCGCTCCACGAGATCAGCCAGGCGCAGGACGTCCCCGGGACCTTCCTCGCCAAGATCCTTCAAAACCTCGTCCACGCCGGTCTCGCCACCTCGTACCGCGGAGCGCGGGGCGGCTTTGCCCTGGCGCGACCCGCGGGCGAGATCACCGTGCGCGCCGTCATCGAAGCGGTCGATGGTCCGATCGCACTCAACGCCTGCGTGCTCTCTCCCGACGACTGTGAACGCAGCGGGCGCTGTCGCCTGCACGGGGTCTGGGTCGAGGCGCAGGAGCGCATGATGACGGTGCTCGACGGTGTCACGCTCGCCGGTCTTCGGGCCGAGACGCCCGTCGCCTGACTCGCACGTCGCCCGCCCGGCCCGTTCGCGCGAGCACCTGGGGCCGTGCCCGCCCACTGCGAGCGTCCGTCAGCTTCGCGACCCGTCCTCGTAGCCGTCAGGGTGCGACTGCATCCATGCCCAAGCGTCGCGCACGGCGTCGGCGAGCGTGTGTCGCGGGCGCCAGCCCATCGTCGCCCGTGCACGTTCGTTCGTGGCGACGAGCGCCGGCGGGTCACTGGGCCGGCGAGGCGCCGCGACGCGGCGCAAGGGCCGGCCCGTCACGTCCTCGACCGTCTCGAGCACCGTCAGCACGGAGTCCCCTGAACCGGTCCCCAGGTTGAAGGCGTCGTGCGCCACGGGCAGACGCTCGAGGGCCAGGACGTGCGCGTCCGCCAGGTCGACGACATGCACGTAGTCACGCACGCAGGTGCCGTCGGACGTGGGGTAGTCGTCGCCGAACACGCGCAGGTCCGTGTCCGCGGCCGCGGCGCGCAGGGCCAGCGGCACGAGGTGCGACTCGGGGTCGTGGTCCTCGCCGCGCTCGCCGTCGGCGCCGCAGGCGTTGAAGTATCGCAAGGCCACGAAGGCGAGGACGCCCGCGTCGGCGGCCGCGGCCAGCAGGCGCTCGCCGGCGAGTTTCGTCTCGCCGTACGGGTTGGCCGGGGCCAGCCGGTCGTCCTCCGCGATCGGGACCGTGTCGGGGTCGCCGTACACGGCCGCAGTCGAAGAGAAGACCAGGCGGCGCACGCCGGCGCCGCGCGCCGCGGCGATCACCGCGGCCGTACCGTCGACGTTGACCTCGTGATAGCGCTGCGGATGAGCGACCGACTCGCCGACCTCGGCAAGGGCGGCCATGTGGACGATCGCCTCCGCGCCGGTCTCGCGCAGGGCGTCGCGGAGGACCTCGGCGTCACGGATGTCGCCGCGCACGAACGCCGCCGCCTCGGGCACGGCGGCGGCGTGTCCCCGCGAGAGGTCGTCGTACACCGTGACCGCGTGCCCAAGACGTAGCAAGCGTCCGGCGATGACGCTGCCGATGTACCCTGCCCCGCCTGTGACGAGCACGCGCATCGGGCGCGATAGTATCAGGACGACCGCGTGGCGAAAGCGTCCCGCGGCCCTCCCAGACCCTCGTCGGCAGCGGAGAGGCTCTGGCTGGTGCGGCGCGACCGCGCCGCGGGTGTCAGCCTCAGCCGAAGCCGCTGCCGGTCGGCGCCGAGCATCCGCCGAGATTGCGCAGGAAGCTCGAGAACTTCTGCCGCACCGCGGTCGAGTCGCACTCGGGACAGACGCGATCGTCGTTCTTGAGGAAGCCCTGCACGAAGACCTCGAACTCGTGTCCACACTCGTTGCAGACCAGGTCGTAGCTCGCCATTTCGCTCCCCACGTCGCCGGTTGATACCCTGAGGGGTATTATACCGGCGGCCTGGTCGCGTGCAAACACGCCCGGCATGTGGTTGGCTCCCACTGGACGACACACCGAGACGGAAGGGCATCTCACGTGAAGCGCATCGTCATCGCCGTGGCTATCGGCGCCGTCGCCGTGATCGGCATCGTCGCCTACTCGCAGGTCAAGGGGGACAAGACCGAGGCGAAGGCACTCAAGGGCACGACGCTGACCGGCAAGTCGTTCGACCTGGCGACCATGCGCGGCAAGCCCGCCGTGGTCAACTTCTTCGCCTCGTGGTGCCCGCCCTGCAACGCGGAGGCTCCCGACCTGGTCGCCTTCAGCAAGGCGCATCCGGAGGTGGACTTCGTCGGTGTCGCCGTCAACGACGAGCGCACCGACACCGAGGGGTTCGTGAGCAAGTACGGGCTCGCCTACACCGTCGTGTACGACCCCGAGGGTGGCTCGGGCAGCGATTGGGGCGTCACCGGTATCCCCACCACCTTCTTTCTCGACGCTCGAGGCGTGGTCAGGGACACGATCGTGGGGGCGGCGTCGCGCGAGCAGTTCGAAGCCTCGCTCGCCAAAGCGCTGTGACGCGCGCCGGGACGCGTGAACGGCGGCAGCCGACCCCGTGACCGCCGTCACCATCGAGTCGCTCAGCCTGGCCGCCGTGGGCCTGGCGTTCCTCGCCGGCCTGCTCTCGTTCCTGTCGCCCTGTGTCCTGCCGCTGCTCCCGGTCTATCTGTCGTACGTGGCGGGCGTCGGTGTCGACCGGCTACGGGGACGCAGCGGTCGCGTCGTCGGTCTCGCCCTCCTGTTCGTCGCCGGCTTCACGGTCGTCTTCGTGCTGCTCGGCGCCGGAGCCGGCGGCGTGGGCCGGTTACTGGTCGACTTCCGTCGCGAACTCACCGTCGCGGCCGGGATCTTCATCGCCCTCAGCGGTCTGTTCGTCGCCGGCGTGATCCGTCTGCCCGAACGCGCCGTCGGCATCGCGCCGCGACCCGGCGGCCCCGGCGGCGCGTTCCTGACCGGCGCCGCGCTGGCGATCGGGTGGACGCCGTGCATCGGCTACGTCCTGGGCGGCATCCTCGCCATGGCCGCCTCGAGCCAAAGCGCCGCCGCCGGTGCCTTCCTCCTCTTCGTCTACTCCGTCGGAATGGGGGTGCCGTTCGTGCTGGCCGCGCTGGCCTTCGACTGGATGGCCGCCCGCCTGGCCGCGGTGAAGCGCCACTACCGTGTCATCCAGATCACGTCCGGAGCGATCCTCGTCGTGTTCGGCGTGCTTCTGGCGTTCGGCGTCGTCGACCGCGTCGCGGGTTCTCTGCCGGCCTTCGCTCCCGGAGGCCTCTGAGCCGCCTC
>Ga0315281_10004682_pt1 | contig 19832 bp, 17 predicted proteins | sample YL17G07_0_MG_FD_204540 | JGI IMG/M metagenome (GOLD analysis project Ga0315281, IMG submission 204540) | Sediment microbial communities from Yellowstone Lake, YNP, Wyoming, USA - YL17G07_0 | ecosystem: Environmental > Aquatic > Freshwater > Lake > Sediment | place: USA: Wyoming | collected... | reverse complement strand
CTTCCCCGCGAAGCTGACAGCTGTTCTAAACGGGTTAACAATCTTCGTCTGCGTCAACTCAACCGACCCGCTGTGCAACACGTCTAGTTCTTGAGACCTCACGATAATTCCCTCCTGATTCCAACGCGTGGCCAGTGTAGTGTGCAAATACGTCGTCAAGCGTCGCGCCGCCATCGCCCAGTGATGCCTTGAGCTCCGCAGGTGTACCTATGGCAGCCACTCTCCCAAGGTGCATGATCGCCACTCGGCCGCACAGCTCATCGGCCTCCTGCATGTAGTGTGTGGTGAGAAAGATCGTTGTGCCATAGTCGGCACGAAGTCTCTGGATGTGATCCCACACTCCCTTCCGAGCCACCGGATCGAGTCCCACCGTCGACTCGTCGAGAAACAGGATGCTCGGTCTATGCAACATGGACTGGACGATCTCGAGCCGTCGAATCATCCCTCCAGAGTAGTTCCGGACAAGTTTGTCGCCCACTTCGGTCAGACCCATGAACTCCAATGCCTCACGGACACGCGACTCGCGCTCGGATCGTGGGAGATCGTACAGTTTAGCGAATATCAGTAGGTTCTCGTAACCACTCAACTGACCGTCCGCAGAGACCAGTTGCGGCACATAGCCGATCATCCGCCGTACCTCGCCAGCATGATGGACGATATCGAAACCAGCGACGCGTGCGTTCCCAGACGTTGGGGGCAGGAGCGTAGTAAGCATCTTGATCGCCGTCGTTTTGCCCGCACCATTGGGCCCAAGCAAACCGAATATCTCGCCGGAGTCCACTGATATCGTCAACCGATCCACGGCGGTCAGCATTCCGAAGCGCCGCGTCAGGTTCTCCGTTTCAAGGACCATCATCACACCACCTCTATGATTCAATCTAGGCGCTCCGTGGTTTCGTAAAGACAGGTCGCAAGACCTGCATCGCCTTGACGACCGTGGCCCGTTCGTTTGACGAAAGCGTTTCGAATAGTACGCGTAGGTACGCCTCTGTGGCCTCCAAGGCCAACCGCAGCGTGGCACGCCCACGAGTGGTAAGCGTTAATATCATGCGACGGCGGTCGCCATGATGAGTGTCGCGGGTCGCTAGTCCTCGATTTACTAGGATGTCGACTATCCTAGACATCGAAGGCAGTGCCAGCCCGATGTGCTCAGCCATTTCTGAGAGTGACGCGTTCTCGTGCCTGCTCAAGAAGAGAAGTGTGCGAAACTGTGGCACCGAGACGTCTCCTCTTCTTTGCGTCCTTAACTCACCACGGATCGCGCGCATCACGAGCGGGACGACCTCAAGTACCTCCTGCGCGCATTCATTAACCGAAGACTGCATTCCGCTCACGTCCAGATACTTTGATTTTCTAATGGTTCGAATATCGAAGTATTTACACCTATCGGGTGACAAAAAAAGGGCTAGTCTCGCAACTTGCACGCAGCTCGAAGGCACACGTGCGAAACACCAAGTCGTTCAAGGCACAAAAGAACGGGCAACTTTCGAGGGATCAAGCTCTTCTGACGGTTCCCTCATTAGTGAGTAAGACCGTTCTAGTAGCGACACGGTATGGATGCCGAGATCTTTCGCTTGGTCGAACTGATTGGAGATCGCCGAAAGTGACAGTCCACTCAGCTCCGCACGCACAATTGAGAAGAAACCCAGAATGCCGCCCGCTCACTGATTATCAGCCAGGCCCAACGCTCACCAGGAGCGTCCCAAGAATTATTCAGCGAATGAGCCTGAACCTGCCGCAGATCTTCCAACCTGACACAAAACAGCCCCGCCCAAACGGCATTCATCCCCGTTCTTCGCTCTGAGAACTCTCCGTATCGCGCGCATCTAGTGGAGTCAAGATTCTGTACGTTCTCTACTGTGCCATCTCGCCGCCACTGATGAAATACACTTCGCCGGTGACAAACGATGCGTCGTCACTGGCAAGATACACTGCAAGTGGACCAATTTCTTCTGGTCGCCCAACGCGGCGCATCGGAATCCTGCCTATGATCTTAGGTCCCATCTCTGGATCATCCAACGCTGCAGCGTTCATATCCGTTCGGAAATAGCCGGGCGCAATCGCGTTCACGCGCACATTATGGCGCACGTTCTCCAGAGCAAGCACACGAGTTAGCGCAATCACGCCTCCCTTACTTGCGGCATATGCGCCCAGCCCGGGTGGACCCTTGGCTCCTGCAACCGATGCTATGTTCACAATGCTGCCGCTCTTCTGTTCGATCATCAATCGCGCCACATCGCGACAGCAATAGAATGTCCCTGTCAGATTCGTCTCGATAATCAGCTTCCACACGTCATCATCCGTCTGCGTGACGCGTGATACCCAACCCACACCAGCGCTGTTCACTAGAATGTCAATTCGTCCAAATTCCTTACGTGTTGTGTCGACCATTTGCGCAACGGATGCGCTGTTGGTCACATCGACCTCTACGGCGATCCCTCGCCGATTTCTTGCTCGAATATCCAGCACAACCTCATCCAGCTGTTCTCTTGTGCGGCTAGCAACGGCTACATCTGCTCCTGCATCGGCAAATGCAAGTGCAATCGCGCGTCCTAAACCGCGTCCGCCTCCTGTGACGAGCGCAAATTTACCACTCAACTGCGACATCACGTGTTCTCCTCTCTCACCGATCTCGGTCTACTCCGGAAGTCGTGCTCACCACGACTCTCACCCTTTCGGCTGCTTCTTACTCAATGTGACTAGTTCGTAGTCTCTGCTTCCTAGGCCCATCTTCTCAGCATGTGCAAGTTGAGTCTCTGCAAGATGGAGCAATTTGCCGGTCTTCGGATCCTTGGAGGAATGGGCCACGGCAAACTTGTCTGTTCCAGGTTCCAACTCACCGACGATGGATTCTGGATTCGGTTCTGCATTGCTTATGGCGTCATAACACGCCTGATCGATAGCGACAGGGTCCCGTGACGCAAAGATCCCAATGTCATGAACCAGTAGCATAGGCCCGACGTTCCAGCAATCGCATTTGTCAGAGATATCAATTGCAAGGTTGATGTAGTAGAACTTGTCAGCACCGATGGATTTGACTACGCCCAGAGCATTCTCGACAAACCTCGGAGCCTGATCATGATCAGGCCTCCAGTTCACTAAGATGGCTTTTGCACCGATCCTGTTGCAGACGCTTGAGCAGTGGGTGCAAGCGATGCATCTACTTGAGTCGATCTTCGCCTTCCCATCCATCATGATGCATCTCACAGGACACACATCAAGGCACTTAGAGCACTCAGGACCCCGACACTTCTCAGGGTCGATCTTGACCTCGCCCATGACGTGCATTGCTGCCTTGCCACGCTTGCCGACGAGACCTATCCCCAGATTCTTGAGGCTGCCAGCGATACCCCCGTGGAGATGGCCTTTGGCATGGCTGAGGACTATCACTCGGTCACAATCTAGTACAGCAGATGCGACATCGACTTTCTTGACGAACTCGCCGTCTACCTCAACGTCGAATATGTCTGTTCCCCAGTAGCCGTCAGCCATGATAATTGGAGCCCCCACCGTTCCTTCGCTGAATCCGTTCAATGCTGCCATGGTGATGTATTCCGGAGCGGTTGTCCGCCCTCCGTACGGTCCCCCGTCACCGTAACCTAGTCCGCAGGATTCAGCAACAAAGGGGTCTCCGCCCGCTGCCCGGACAAGTTCGACCACTTTGCGCACGTATGCTGGACGGACATAGTTCGTGTTGCCCCACTGGCCAAAGTGGGTCTTGATCATCACTTTGCCCCCTTTCTGAATACCCTGCGGGAGGCCGAGTTCGTTGAACAAGTGTTCCAACTTGTCAAGCATGTTGTAGTATGGTTCGGCTCTTCTGTCGGTGAAGAATACTTTGGACCTTATCATATTCCAAGTCGCTCCGATGGTTAAGTGAACCCCGTATTAAGAATTGAAGTATCGAGAACAGTGCTGCAACTATTCGTGGCGCGTCAGGTTTCCCTATAAGAGACTGTTCCCGACCGGTAGCGAAAATAAAGGTCCCCGGGCGAGGTGAATAGGTTGAGCATCGTTGTGACCGACAGAACCGATGGGCAGAGAAGAATGCTCAATCCTAAGACGGTTGCCCTTATCGGTGCCAGCGAAGAGGAAGGCAGTGTTGGAAGAGCAATTCTAGGGAACCTGCTACTTTCAAAGAACAGGAAGATATTCCCGGTCAACCCGAACAGAGCCACCGTATTGGGGATCCGATCCTACCCAGATCTCTCCCGAGTGCCCGAGCAAGTTGACCTTGCGGTAATAGCGACCCCCGCTCGCATCGTTCCAGATATGGTTGAACAATGTGGAAAAGTGGGCGTGCCAGGCGCAGTAATAATCTCAGCCGGATTCAAAGAGATCGGCGAGGAAGGAAGGCGGCTTGAGGATCAGATAAGGGAAATCCGAAAGAAGTACGGAATGAGAATAATTGGACCCAACTGCGTGGGCATAATCAGACCCAATGTTGACTTGAATGCATCTTTTCTCAAGGCTCGGCCGGAACGAGGAAACATTGCCTTCATCTCACAAAGCGGCGCGCTGGGAAGCGCGATACTGGACTGGGCGGTGAACGCGCGCATAGGTTTCAGTATGTTCGCGTCGCTTGGCTCGATGATCGACGTAGATTTCGGTGACTTGATCGACTTTCTCGGCGACGACCCTGACACTAGAAGCATAATGATCTACATGGAAGGTGTTGGGAACGCCAAGAAATTCATGAGTGCCGCGAGAGGTTTTGCACGCACTAAGCCCATAATCATCGTGAAACCGGGCAGATACGCTGAGAGCGCGAAAGCAGCACTTTCTCACACGGGCGCCATGGCAAGCGACGACGAAGTCTACGATGCTGCATTCAAGAGAGCCGGCGTCGTTAGAGTGAAGGAAGTCAGTGACCTGTTCAACTCGGCGACTGTACTCGACTCCAAGAACCTGCCACATGGGCGTAGGCTCGGGATCGTCACAAACGCAGGTGGTCCGGGCGTCATGGCGACGGACGAATTGATAGAGCTGGGAGGTCAGCTTGCGAAGCTCTCAGACGAAAGCATAAGGCAACTCAACTCGGCCCTACCGCCATATTGGAGTCGAGGCAATCCCATCGACGTGCTCGGAGATGCTGGCATCGACAGGTATGTCACCGCGCTGAATGTATGTCTCAACGATCCTGAAGTGGATGGAGTCCTTGTCGCGTACACTCCCCAGGGCGCAGCTAGCCCTGCTGACCTTGCAAGGAGCATTGCTGAAATCGCAAAGAACGCTTGGAAACCAATAATCACGGCCTGGATGGGTGGAGAAGGCGTCCGCGAAGCGAGGGCGGTCTTCGCTGAGAGCAACATACCAACCTATGAGACGCCAGAAGATGCGGTCAAGACCTACATGTACATGTACAGGTACGGTAGAAACCTCGAACTACTCTACGAGACTCCGGCTGAATTGTCGATAGATCAGGCGCCCCCAAAGAGCAATCTGAAGGCGCTGGTCGTAAGGCTCGCAAAGGAAGGAACAACCGCAGTCAGCGAGAAAGATTCCAAGCGGTTCCTGAGCAACTACGGGATTCCAACAACTAAGCCATACACGGCTCATGATGTGGAAGCCGCAATACGTCTCGCAGACGAAATCGGATATCCCGTCGTGCTCAAGATTGCATCCCCTGAAATCACTCACAAGACCGACGTAGGCGGGGTCGTGACCGGGATAGACTCGGACAAGAGACTGAAGTCAGAATATGAGGCGATGATGCAACGCGTCAAAGCCAGCCACCCGCACGCGAAGATATTGGGCGTAACTGTTCAGAAGATGATTGAGAAGATCGACTACGAGGTCATACTAGGCGCCAGAAAGGATCGGGACTTCGGCTCAGTGATACTCTTTGGAATGGGAGGCACAGGCGCCGAAGTGTTCAGAGACTTCTCCATCGGCTTGCCGCCTTTGAATCAGACGTTGGCACGGAGACTGATGGAAGACACGAAAGTACACAGGATGCTTCAAGGCTTCAGAGGAAAACCAGCAGCCGACATGAGACAGTTGGAGGAAATCATTGTCAGATTCTCAAATCTGATTGTGGACTTTCCCGAGATTGCCGAGATTGACATAAATCCCCTCGCGATATCGGGAGGAAAAACATACGCTCTTGACGCTAGGATAATGATCGACAAGAATGCCCTCGCACGCCCATCACCCTATTCGCACTTAGTCATTACGCCCTATCCGACCAGGTACGTGACCCCTTGGAGGATGTCAGACGGCATGGAAGTTCTTCTAAGACCGATAAGGCCTGAGGATGAACCCTTAGAGTATGAGATGCTCTCAACGCTCAGTGAAGAGACGCTGAGAGGCAGATTCTTCCAAGTCATCAAGAACATAGGTCATGAGATGCTGATCAGATACTGCAACATCGACTACGACCGCGAGATGGCAATTGTAGCAGAAGTGAGGCAAGGCGAGAAGAAAAGAATAATCGGCATTGGAAGACTAATTGTCGAACCGGATTTCAAGAAGGGCGAATTCGCTGTCGTTGTGCACGACGACTACCAGCGCAAGGGACTCGGATACAAGCTTGTCGACATGGTCATAGGAATAGGCCAGGAGAAAGGGCTCGAGAAGATCTACGGACTAGTTCTAACTGACAACAGAGCGATGCTTAGAATATGTGATGAATTAGGATTCCATAGAAGAGACTTGTCTGACGGCACGACTTGGGTCGAATTGACTCTCAAGTAAGCATTGTCGAGTACGGTCCGGGGAGTCACTTGCATATGACTCTACAGCCGATCGAAGGATTTCAGGCTCTAAAGACTCACCATTGCGTCACTGGCTCAATGCGTCACATCTACGAGTTCCACGACTATCCAATCAGTGAGGACCTACTGCTGGGAGTGGGCGCTGGCGTAGGCTTCGTCTACTGCCACATGAAAGGCACTACACCGTTCTTTGGCGGACGCGCCAACGCTAGTCGCCCGGGCGAAAAAGGCCTAGAGAAGACAGTGGGCAGGCGCACAGGTGTCGGCGTTGAATCTTTCCAGACAAGTAGTGCAAAGAAGGCCGAGAAAGCCGTCCTCGATCTGCTGGGAGCAGGCGAGCCTGTGATGATTCAGCTTGACATGGGTTTCCTGCCGTACTTCAACTTCCCGAAAGAATACCACTTTGGCGGTCACGTTGTCGTCCTCGCAGGATACGATCCTGACACGCGACAGGTGCTCGTAGCTGACCGCGACGGAGAACTGCATCCTGTATCGCTCGAGGTCTTGGCGCGAGCGCGTGGATCAGAGTTCAAGCCGTTCCCTCCGAGGAACATATGGCACGCTTTCGACTTCAGTCACAAACGCCCACCGACTTCCAAAGAAGTCGAGCAGGCTATCCGCGAGGTCGCCAAAGGCATGCTCAAGCCACCAATCGCCAATCTTGGTGTGAAAGGTATTCGCGCAGCTGCCGAGCGCGCCCTCAACTGGCCCAGAATTATGAGCGAGGAAGATCTCCGCCATACTTGCTTGAACGTCTTCATCGACGCCAAAGGTGGCTCTGGTGGAGGCATCTTCCGCTACATGTACGGACGTTTCCTCAAGGAAGCGGCAGGAATCACTGGCAACGATGCACTGGCCAAGGTAGGCGAAGACATTTGCGCGATCGGAGACCAGTGGCAACGGGTTGCGCATGTCTTCGAAAAGGGATACTCTGCAACGAATCCGTCAACGCTGCTGCCTGAGGCCAGTCATCTGATTCTCAATGTCGCTGACAGGGAACAAGCCGCTTGGACGCAACTCCACGAGATTGTTGCCAGCTCATGCCGCACCAAATGATTCGACAAACAAGAATAAGTCATGCGTACCGCAATAGCGAGTCGCCGAAATGAGAATTTCCAACCATGTCGTTGAAATCAAACAAGCTGCTTACAGGGGCATCGTACGCGATCGTTCTGTGGATCGTGGGCTTCGTCTGGGGGATGGTTGTCTTCATGATCCCGCCGCTGAAGGATGTGCCATCTATTCCTCATGTTTCAAAGTTGCCGGTGGTCAGCCTTGTTCTGCTGCCTCTGTACTTAGTGATGCTGTGGTATTTTGCCCGACGCTACCTCGCGTCGACACCTGCGAAGCCAGCTGAGGGCCTCAAGTTCGGCGTCGTGCTCGTTCTCGTGACGATCGTTCTAGATGCCTTCGTGTACGCTCTTCTGTTTGGGTCAGGAGATTACTTCGCTTTCCTATCCATCTGGATCGCCTACGCAATGTTTGTCCTTGTCCCATGGTTTGTGGGAAGACATCTCAAGCAAGCACATGATCTGGATCTTCAGGCTACCACCGCTTGATGATGGGCTGAGCTCTTGGTCTACGATATTGCCTTTTTCTCCTTGGAGAATCTCTCGTATTCCCTCTTCTCAATGATGTCTTTGAGATGCTGCACGACTTGCCAGATCTCGTGATAAGTGTTGTAGAGCGGTACGGGCACGATTCTCACAATATCTGGTGGCCTCACAATATTTTGGTGGCCTTCCTTGAGGTCGACAGGAATCCTTGCTGCGATTCGGGTATACTCTGTCTTTTCACGGAATCGTATGCGCCGGTGCATACAATTCACCACAGTGAGGCTTTCCGCGATGAGGAACAACAGCTGAGCCCTTGTGCGTGGTGTTGATGGTGCGGCCGCCGGGATTTGGACCCGGGTTAGAGGCTTGGGGGGCTTGCGGCGAGATCCGCTGCTCGTCTCCGTCTTAGACCAGGTTGCCCACCGTTTTGTAGCGGTTCTGGACCACGGCCTAGTGGAGGTGCTGGTCCTCGCGCACCCTTGATCCGGCCCTTTCGGCCGCACCCAAACAACTATCGAGGTCAGTCATAAAACGATGTGGGCACGAGGGCTACCCGCACAGGTCGAAATGTGAGTGCCAAAAGCGTTTTCTTCTACACGCAGCATCGCGTGGATCATGAATCTATCGAGCTGGTGCACGGTTGACGAGGCACTCTACATTGCGTACGCTAATGAGGAGTGGCGCCAGTACAGCGGTTTCAGCTATAGCGAATCTTTCATGAACGCTGTGTCCGAGAAACGAATCAACCACGCCAAGGATTTCATCTCGGAGTTCAAGGAACCGAAGCGGCTTTTCCTCGGCAAGGTCTTCGATGTGGCTGATGCATCGAAGACGCCGCTGAAACTGCAACTCTATCGGAAGCGTGAGAAGGAAATAGTCTCCAAATCCTATGAAGTGAATGGTAGACCAGTCACGTGGAACAGCTGGCGACAGTTCAATTCCCAAGCCAAGTCGTCTGCGGATCGAAAGGCGGTCTTCGACGAATTTGTCAACAAGGTGGAGTTGATCACACCTACAATCAAGGGCATGTTCGACAAGTCGAGAGAGATTGAACGTGAATGCGGAACATCGCCGCTCGAACTGTACCTACAACTTGAAGGTCTCACGCTCCATCAGCTGAAGGATCTAGTGAAAACATTAGGTCACGCCGCCAAGAAACCATTCGCCGAACAGCTTGAACACTATTCCCAAGAGCTGAACGGCAGATCTGCAGAATACTACGACGACCTCTACTATTTTCGCGGTAAAGTCTTTGAACCTCTCGACCCAGCCTTCAAGAGCTACAGCCCCGTCACCGAACCAGAGCGGGTTCTCGCAAAGCTCGGCTTCGCAGTCAAGAGGCTGCAAACGGACGCCGAGGAGCGGCCTGGCAAGCATACCTCTCCGATATGTTTCGGGATTCGGATCCCGAATGACGTGCGACTGCTTGTACGCCCCGTGAAACCTTTCACAGACATGGAGAGCTCATTCCACGAACATGGACACGGCATGCACTTCATCTCGATAACGGAGAACGCTCCATACTGGGACAAGTACACAATTCCGAACGGCGTCGCAGAGATATTCTCAACTCTTCTCGAGCGCCTCATGAAGAAGAGCACTTTTCTGACCAGACAGTTCAAGGTCTCCAAAGAAGCCGCCGAGGACGCCGTAGAACGCACGAAATTCATGGAGCTGTATTTCCTCACATTCTACGCGGCGAACTCTCTCATGAAGATCGAATTCTGGGAAGAGAACCTCTCGATGGAACAGGCAAACGAGCGCTACGAACAGTACACACAGGAGTTCATGGGCATGCGCTTGCCCGGCAAGTACTGGCAGCTACATCACGTAATGCCAGACTTCGATCTCTACTCGCCAAGCTATATGGTGGCCGCAGTCCGGGCGGCCGAACTCGACCGCAAACTCGAGAACCTCTTCGGAGCAAACTGGTGGACCGACAAGCGCGCAGGCAACTACATACGTTCCGTCGCAAGTGACGGAGCAAGCATCAAACTGTCACGTTTCTCGAAGCTCGACACTCGATCTTACCTGAAGCCCTTGCTCTGAGAGCTTCTGACGCTTTGCATACGGGCCCAGACGCTATGCCGTGTTTGAAGTGGCGAACCGGCTCCCAAGAGTGGACCCACCCCCCTATAGGGGGGTCCCCATGCGCTAGCAGCGGCAACAGGCTTGGCTTAGGTTTCTAGGAAATCCTGTGCCTTGTGAGGTTCAGGAGGCAGGCCCTTCCTCTTTCTGATGTCTGCAATCACCTGGTTGATCATTGAGCCTGGTACTGGTGCCCAGTGAGAGAATTCCAGGCCCCAGAAGGCTCTACCAGCTGTCGCACCACGCATGACTTCTGACAAGTCAAAGGTCTCCGATGTAGGAAGTTCACCGACAACGTAGACGAGGTGCCCCTTCTGCTCCACGGAAAGGACCTTTCCACGCTTCTGGGAGATGACACTCGTGGCAGCTCCGAGCAGGTCCGGTGGTGCCTTTACCGTAATCTTCTGGACAGGTTCGAGGAGTGTAGGGTTTGCTGACATGAAGCATGCGAAGATCGCTCTTTGGGTCATAGGCATGATCTGTGCTGGTCCACGGTGGATCGGGTCTTCGTGTAGTGAGACATCGATTACCTTGACCTTGATCCCTCGAATGGTCTCATACGCGAGCGGCCCCTCTCTAAGGGCTTGGCGATAGCCATGGAGAATGTGGTCCTTTACCTCTTGGAGGTACTGTGCTCCTTTTGTGACTTCGACTAGAATGTTTCCCGAATCCTCAACGGCCCATATGCCGCGTGCCTCTTCAGGTGGCCACCCTTTGTCCCGGAGCACCTTCGCCATGGCGTGCTTGTCCATGTACTCGCTGATCTCGCCCTTCTTGATCATGTTGATTGTTTCCTCGTCGAGCGGTTCGACTTGGATGTGGATCTTGTTATGCCTATTCGGTGATCTGGCCTCAAACGGGCCCGCCGAGCTGCGCACGGTCTCTCGGTAGATCACAATCGGATTCGACGTGACAATCTCGAGTCCCGTCTTCGTTATCAGCGTATTCGCGATTTCTAGGTGGAGTGTGCCCATACCAGAGATCAGATACTCACCCGTCTCCTCATTGATCTTGGTAACAAGGTTCGGATCTTCAATCGACAGTCTTCTTAATGTGTCAATCAGTCGCGGCAGATCTCGACTGTACTTTGGCTCGACAGCCATTGTCACGACGGCTTCGGTGACATACTTGACCGCTTCGAAAGGTACAATATCCTTCTGCTGGGAGAGCGTCTCTCCCGCTCTAGCTGCGTCAAGTCCCAGAAGGGCGGGTATGTTGCCCGCACTGATCGTGCCAACAATCTCTCTATACGGTCCCATGAATATGCAGACCTGCTGGATCCTCTGATCCACTCGGGCGCCAACAAGGTGAATTGGGGTTCCTTCCTTGAGCGTACCCGAGAACAGACGCCCTACTGCGACAACTCCAGCCTGCGGGTCAACTACGATATTCGTGACTGCCAAGACAGCAGGTCCGTTGTCATCGCAGTTCATCATCGCCTTGCCAATCTCGCTATTCAGATCACCTTTCCAGACTTTCGGGATTCGGTACTTCTGTGCGATATGAGGCGGAGGCATAGCCTCAACAGCCATGTTCAATATAGCTTCATGCAGCGGCGCCCTTTCACGTAGCTGATCAACCTTCTCGTTCAAGTAAGCGTCTACGACATCTGAGAACTTGATGCCCTTGTTCTTAGCGGCCTCTGCGGTGAAACCCCATCGATCTTTAGCGGATCCCATAGCGACAGTGTTTCCTGCGAAACTGACCGACCATTTCTCACGATATTCCGGTTCCGCGTACAGGTTCACAAGTCGATTGAATTCAGCAATAATTCGTGTGATCCTTTCTTGGATTTGCTCAGATGAGAGTCGAAGTTCTTTGATCAGTCGATCAATCTTGTTAATGTAGAGGACTGGACGGACTCTATCCTCAAGTGCTTGTCTAGTAACCGTCTCGGTCTGAACCATGATCTCTTCAACCGAGTCCACCACTACAACGGCGCCGTCAATAGCACGGATTGAACGGGTTACTCTGCCTGAGAAATCCACATGCCCGGGTGTATCGATGAGGTTAATGACGAAGGAAGTTCCTTCGCGCTCGTGTAGCAAGCTGACGTTGGCGGCTTTGATGGTCATCTGGCGTTTCTGCTCCTCCTCCATGTAGTCCAACGCCAGAGCTGTACCCGCGACTGAGGGAGACAAGAGACCAGCGGCAGCCAGAAGCGAATCGCTCATAGTGGTCTTGCCGTGGTCAACGTGCGCGATGATCCCAATATATTCCGAGCGAGGCTTCTGCCTACGCCTTTCGGATCTGGTCCTTGTTCTCGATGATCTTCATGATCTCAGTTGTTGTTTTGTAACGGGGCATCTCATTCTCCTATCTTCACTTTGAAAGTGGGCTGCACAACCTTCAGATGCCTTTTATACTTTTCCAGCTCGAATCCGGCTCAAGGAGTTCGGAAAACGCGTAGCTCGTGAATCGCGCTCAGAGGTCTCCAAATGAATGGGTGGGCAATCTGGCTTACTGGTATGCCGGGTAGCGGCAAGTCTACGCTCGCTCGTCTCGTTGCGCAAAGGCTTCGCAGTCGGTACGTTCACGCTCAGGTGCTCTCAGTTGAGATGGTGAGAGAGGTTCTTACAGCTAGGCCAAAATATACTGAAGAGGAAAGGCGGATCGTTTACGGTGCATTGGTCTTCGTTGCCGAGATGCTCACCCAGAATGGCGTTAACGTCATCATAGACGCCACTGCGAATAGGAGAAGGTATCGTGACGCGGCGAGGCGAAGCATCACACGTTTTGGCGAGGTCTACCTGAAGTGCCCGCTCGAAGTCTGCATGCAGCGAGAGAGAAAGCGAAAGAGAAGGTTCGGGGCACCATCACGAATCTATGCTAAGGCAAGAACAGGCGCCAGCAGGACTGTTCCAGGAGTGGGGGTTCCGTATGAAGCGCCTCTCTCTCCAGAACTGGAGGTGAACACATCCCAGCTCAGACCCAACCAATCGGCTGAGCAGATAGTGAGGTTCATCACAGCCAAATACGGTCATAGCCATCAGAAGAGAGTGGCGAAACGCTAGTGTTTTGTGCAAAGCTACGCTCTACCTGAACTGGAAGCCGCCAAACATGGCAGACTTGAGACTTGACGCATTGAAAGATTACTTGAGTTCACTTGAGAAGCGGGACGTAGAGATTGTGCGCGTCGGAGGTCTTCAGAAGCCAAAGAAGACGAGACTCGTCGGGAAATTGAAGGGCTTCGGGTACGGGACGCCATATCTCATCGAGTACAAGGTTGGTAGAAAGATGAGAGCTGGTGTCCTTGAAACGATGCGCCCAGGCGGGTTCGGCCACGACTTCCCATGGGACAGAGCGCAGTCACTTCTATTCGCTCACAGCACTTACGATCGTTTGCCTAAACATGTTCGATCACTTGATGTCGGAGTCTTCACCAAGAAGAGTGAACTTAGGTCCGTTGGCGACTTCTCGGAATTCTTCATTCTGCTCGAGAAGGTCGACGGCCAAGGCTACTACAAGGACCTTGAGAGAATCAGAGACTCAGGCGTCATGACGCGGCTTGACCTCAGAAGATGCGCGGCTCTCTCGGACTACATTGTGCGTGTTCACAAAGTCAAGAAGAAAGCGCCTGGCTTGTACGTGCGAGCAGTACGGGATCTGGTTGGCCACGGGGAATGCATCATGGGCCTGATCGACAGCTACTCAAAGGAAGCGGATTTTCTGGAGAAAGACGAGCTCAAGGAGATTGAGAAGAAGTGCGTCGAGTGGCGGTGGAAGCTGAAGAACAGATCTCGTCCTCTGTGCAGAGTCCATGGTGACTTTCACCCCTTCAATGTCATGTTCCGAAAGGGGACCGATTTCACAGCTCTAGACCGGAGTCGAGGAGAATGGGGTGAAGCGGCGGATGATGTGGCATCGATGTCCATCAACTACCTCTTGTTCTCCATCCAAGTGCACGGCAAACTGACCACGCCATTTGATCAGCTCTACGAGTTGTTCATGAAAACCTACTTGGATAGGACAGGAGACGACGAATTGCTTGAAGTGATCCAGCCCTTCTATGTTTGGAGGTCCTTGGTTGTGGCGAGCCCGATCTGGTATCCCAACTTGGGGAGAGACAACAGAAGGAGATTCTTCAATTTCATACGCGCCGTCCTTGACACCGACAGATTCGACGTGAGAGCCGTCAACAGCTACCTAGGCTGTCAGTGACCCTGCGCGGCCGTACGGAGGCGGTTACACCCGCGTCTCGAGCTATCGGAAGTCTCCAAATTGGGTTGCAACCTTCGACCAATCATTGTCCGAAACGAAATCAGACTCGAGCAATTGCGAGAAAAGCTGTTGGCTGTTGACGCGAACAACATGCTCTACCAGTTCTTATCGCTCATAAGGACACCAGACGGAATTTCGCTCAAGGATCCGCACGGCCGAACAACTTCACACTTGGCTGGGTTGCTGTTTCGATCAACAAGACTAATGCTTGACTACGATTTGAGATTCGTATTCGTCTTTGACGGTCAACCGCACCCGTTGAAGGCAAGAGTCCTAGCTGAGAGAAGAACCGCCAGAGAAAAGGCAAGGGCACAATGGAGTGAAGCTCTACGAAGGCATGATTTTCGGACTGCCTGGTCCAAGGCGGTGATGATGAGCAAGCTCGATCAAGCGATGATAGATGATGCAAAGCGCTTGCTGTCGCTCATTGGTATACCGTATGTCCAGGCACCAGGGGAGGGTGAAGCGCAGGCAGCATACATGAACTCGCGCGGAGATGTCTGGGCGGCCAGCAGCCGAGACTATGACTCGATAATATTCGGGAGTCCCCGTGTCGTGCGATATCTCACCATCTCTGGCCGTGAGTTCTTGCCGAGTAAAGGGATCTCTCGCCCCCTCAAACCCGAGCTGATAGAGCTCTCGAGCTTTCTCAACTATCACGGAATAACACGCGACCAGCTTGTGGATTTGGCAATACTGATTGGAACCGACTTCAACGAGGGTGTCAAGGGGATAGGTCCAAAGACCGCGCTCAAGCTAATCAAGCGTCACGGATCGCTTGAGGCCCTCCCGGAGGACCTAAGAGAGAAACTCCCGCACAACTTGGAAACCCTACGGAACATATTCCTGCGGCCGGAGGTCACTGCAGAATATTCAACTTCGGAGCGACCTGCCGATGAGGAAGGGCTGCTGAGCTTCCTGTGTGGCGAAAGGGGGTTCTCACAGGAGAGAGTAGACGTCGCGCTGGAGCGCTTGAGACGTATATCCAAACGTACTCCGGAATCTGATTTGGGGCATTGGCTGAGCTGATGAACAGGACCTGATAGATGCCGATGTGATACGTGGTGTCTGCAACTTCTTTTCTGGCTTTCGCTGAGCTCTGCGGGAGATTAGAAGCAACTAAGAGCCGGAACGAGAAGGTACAGCAGATTTCGAGCTTCATCTCCACCCTTCAACTCACCGAAGTTCCAATTGCGGCTCGTTTCCTCACCGGTCGCGTATTTGGCGAACAGGAGATGAAGACATTAGGTGTAGGCGGTGCTACCCTCTGGAGGCTCGCAAAAGCACAGAGCCTGCAGGTCTCCCTGCTGCCGACCGAGACGGGACTGAGCTTAGTTGACGTGGATAGGGCCCTCGAATCGCTTTCATCCTCAAGCGGCACAGACCGACAACAGAGAGCCGAGAATATCCTGCAGGGACTATTTTCCAGATTCAGTGAACTCGAGAAGAAATACGCATTCAGACTACTCTCAGGCGAGATGGAGATCGGCGCGGTAGACGGAGTGCTCCTTGCAGCGATCGCAGCCACTTCGAAACTCAACTTGGACAAGGTCCGCCGTGCGTACATGATGATGGGTGACATCGGACACATTGCAGAACTGGCTCTCACGAACCCAAGTGCAGTGGAAACAGCGAAGATAGTCGTGTTCAACCCTGTCAGACCCATGCTGGCAGAGATGGCAGCTAACATCCGAGAGGTCTTCGAATCCCATAAGCGTGGCACGGCATTCGAATACAAGTACGATGGTGCGCGTGTACAGATCCATAAGCAGGATGAGAAGGTCCGCGTCTTTAGCAGAAGGCTAAGCGATGTCACGGCGAGTGTCCCAGAGATCGTCACAATCGCTAGAGATCGTGTGAGAAGCAAACGAGTTCTCCTTGAAGCAGAAGTAATCGCCGTTGATGGCAGTGGGAAACCCCTACCTTTCCAGGATCTTATGCGGCGATTTCGGCGTGTTCATGATGTCGCTGGAGCAACTGCGAAGATCCCGTTGGAGCTGCATCTTTTTGACATTCTTTTGCTTGGCGATGACGAGTTCGTTGACAGGAGCTATGCAGAGAGACGGGAGATCTTGGAGCAAGAGGCTCCCCAAGAAATGCTCGCGCCTCGCGTGATTTCCAGAGACGAGGCGGAGATCCAATCTCTCTTCGACAAGGCGCTTGCCGAAGGACACGAGGGCTTGATGGCGAAGGCCTTGGACAGCAAATATGAAGCCGGGAAGAGGGGCAAAAAATGGTTCAAACTAAAGCGTGCGGAGACACTAGACCTGGTCATCGTTGCGGCCGACTGGGGATACGGACGCAGAACCGGCTGGCTATCCAACTACCACTTAGCAGTTCGAGACGAAGACACAGGCGAATTCCTAGTGGTTGGAAAGACCTTCAAAGGCCTGACCGATGAAGAGTTCAAAGAGATGACCAACAGACTTCAAGAACTGAAATCATCAGAAACGGAGTTCACAGTCACCGTGAAGCCCGAGATAGTCGTTGAAGTTGCGTACGATGAGATTCAACGAAGCCCACACTACAAGTCAGGTTTTGCACTGAGATTCGCAAGAATAGCGAGAATCAGAAAGGACAAGAGTCCCGATGAGGTAGATTCCCTGCAGAAGCTACGCAGCCTCTACGACCAACAATTCGCCAGAAAGGGTATGCTTAATTGACGAAGACCCTAACGAGCACAACGCCCCTTTGCTATGTTCGGGCGATTCTAGAAGGATTCGGAGAATCATTAGAATGGGTGCTGGTGGTGGCGCTTGAAGTTCTGTGAGAAATGCGGATCATATATGCAGAAGGTGCCCGGCGGATTCTCGTGCCCCAAGTGTGGAAACCAGGCTCATGATCAGGAGGTTCAAGTTCGGCATCTTGAGCCTCGTGAATCTTCTAGCGTTGAAGTTGTAGACAGGTCAGACACTGAGTATGTAACGGTTAGGGAAACATGCCCTCAATGCGGCAACCCTGAAGCCTATCGCAGCGTCTCCGCCATAGCCGGGGAACACGCGGGGATCAGACAAGAGAGATCAATAGAGCGCTTGAAATGCACGAAGTGTCAGTACTCTTGGACCAGAACGTGAACGTAACGCACGAGAGCTTCCTAACTCAGACACATGAGACCGACACATGGTAATTGAGTGCGGCAGGCGCCCCTGTTGCGAACTTGTGTATTGTTCAGCGGAGGTAAAGACAGCACATTCGCACTCTGGTGGGCAATTCATCAAGCGCATGACGTCGTATGCCTTCTCACGATTTTTCCCGAACGCGCCGATTCATGGATGTTCCATCACCCCGGTGTCGAGTGGACTCGTCTACAGGCTGAGGCTGTCGGCATTTCGCAAGCGACTGCGAGGGCTTCTGGGATCAAAGAGGAAGAGCTCGGGGCCATGAAGGAAGCGCTGGTAGGACTTGTCAACACACATAGAATCGAGTGCGTTGTGACGGGCGCAATTGCAAGTGAGTATCAGAAGTCACGGATCGACAAAATCTGCGATGAGCTTGGGCTCCGATCACTCGCTCCATTGTGGAGGAGGAAGCCGGAAGACCTGCTGAAAGAGCAGGTGCAGATGGGTTTTGAGTTCATCCTGACAGCATGCATGGCCATGGGCTTCAACTCGAGCTGGCTCGGGCGGAAAGTCGACAGCAAAGCCATAGATGAGCTAAAGGGCATTAACAGGAAGTACGGTATCAGCCTCGTCTTCGAAGGAGGCGAAGCAGAGACCTACGTAACAGACGCACCCATTTTCAAAAGAAGGATTCGGATTACCGAAGCGCGGCCGATGTGGAAAGGAGACTCAGGCTATCTCAGTATCGTCAGAGCCGACTTGGCTGAGAAATCTGCTTAAGCCCGCATTGAACGAGCAAGGAGATCCCGTGTTACTCGGTCAACATTGTCCGCGATCACCTTCTGATCTAGTGTCGCGAACTGGCGCTTCTCCATCAAGACACGGCCATTGACAATGGTTGAGTCAACGTTGGCGCGGCTCGCCGAGTAGACGAGATCAGAGATGACCGTGTCTTTTCCATGGATCGGCATCATGTTGGGGCCACGAGTGTCTACAAGGATCATGTCGGCAAGCTTGCCGACCTCTATGCTTCCGATCATTCTCTCCATCCCCAGCACTCTGGCTCCTTCTATCGTTGCGAGGTCAAGAACCATCTGAGCCGGCAGGACGGTGGGATCGGATCGCGAATGTTTGTGCAGAAGCGCGCAGAACTTCATCGTCTCAAACATGTCCAAAGTGTTGTTGCTTGCTGCACCGTCGGTGCCAAGGCCGACACATACCCCGCTTTGCAGCATCTCCGGAAGTGGTGCCGTGCCGCCAACGGCGAGCTTCATATTCGATACAGGGCAATGGGCTACCTTTGTGCTCGATTTGCTTAGTAGTTTAACCTCGCTGCTGCTGAGCCAGACGCAATGCGCTCCAATAACGTTCGAGCCGAGGAAGCCGATATTGTCCAGGTACTCGACAACTTTCGTCTTTCGCTTGTTCTCGATATCGGCCTGTTCTTTTTTCGTTTCGGCTATGTGAGTGTGAACTGAAATGTGTTCCTTATCAGCAGTCTCTTTCGCCCAGAGAAGCGTCTCTTCTGAACAGGAATAGACCGAATGCGGCGCTATCGCAGGTGTAACAAGATCGTTCCCCAACCCCTTTAGGAAATCGAGCACCTTGCCAGCGTTTTCTCTGTGGAGTTTCGGATCGGGAGTAACATCGAGGATGACTGAGGATAGGACTGCCCTAAGGCCCGCGTCGTGCAGGGCCTTCGCCTCTTCTTCAACAAAGAAGTACATGTCGTTGAAAGTCGTGGTGCCTGAAGAGATCATTTCTAGGCAGCCGAGCATGGTTCCCCAGTAGCATGTCTCGCCTGTCATGTTGGGTTCGAGTTTCCAGATCCTTTTGCTGAGCCATTCTTGGAGTGGCATGTCGTCTGCATATCCTCTGAAAATCACCATCGGAACGTGTGTGTGCGTGTTAACTAAGCCAGGGAGGAGTATCATTCCTCGAGCATTCAGAACTTGATCAGCGTCACGCGGAGTGTTTTCACCTATCTCCGCAATCTGTCCGCCCTCAACATAGACGGAAGCGTTCTTGAGAACATTCCTCGGGGCGTCTTGGGTGACGACCCACGAGCAGTCTCGTACCAGAAGAGACATTGCACGTCATCGGCAAGACCTCTCACTGGTCTCCAGAAAAACCTTTCACCTCATAATTCTGGCCATTCAATAGCCTGCTAACTCCCCGTAGGTGATGAGTAG
>Ga0315281_10004681_pt1 | contig 19833 bp, 13 predicted proteins | sample YL17G07_0_MG_FD_204540 | JGI IMG/M metagenome (GOLD analysis project Ga0315281, IMG submission 204540) | Sediment microbial communities from Yellowstone Lake, YNP, Wyoming, USA - YL17G07_0 | ecosystem: Environmental > Aquatic > Freshwater > Lake > Sediment | place: USA: Wyoming | collected... | reverse complement strand
GCCCAGGAGGTCAGCACCGTGCTCGTCCGCAACGAACAAGCGAGAATTTACCACTGGCACGCCCGCACGGGCCAGTTCCCGCCGCACCTGCATCCCGGCGGTTCAGGATGAAACGGTTACAGTAGAATTAGTATCCATCCCTGTTACTGAAGTTTGTTTCGAATCTCGGATTGCCGTGGTTTATACTGGCACAGGTAGTTGGATATTGTACAGGATCTGCAGGAGGAATCTATGAAACGCGGAGTGCCTTTGAATCAAGCCAAATGGCTCGTCGAGCCCGGTTGCGTTGTTCTGGTCACGGGCGGAACGATAGAGAAGGCCAATGTGATGACCATCAGTTGGCAGACGCCGGTCCACACCAGCGACCCGTGTCTGGTGCTGTTGGTCATGCATCACGCCCGGTACACCTACGAGCTCATTCGGCAGAACAACCAATTGGTGATCAACGTGCCCGGCGAAGAGCTACTCGAACAGACCCACCTCGTTGGCACCATCAGCGGCCGTCAGATCGACAAATTCAAAGAGGCCCGCCTGGCACCCGTCCCCGCCAAGCTCGTGCAGCCGCCCTGGATCGCCGAATGTGCCGGCCATCTCGAATGCCAGGTTGTCGAGACCTTCACCGTTCGCACGCATGACTTGCTCGTCTGCGAGGTCGTGTACGCCGCGGTCGAAGAGGATTTCTTTGATGGCGCCTGGATCCCCGAGAAGTTCCACACCCTGCACTACCTCCACGGCAGCAAATACGGCCTGCTCGACCGCCGCGTGGAAGCCGGCGGCAATGTTTGAGAAGGTGCACACGGCCCTGGATGCCCGGCAGCGGCCGCCGTCATGCGATTGATGGCGAGAATCGCGCGTTTTGCGGTTGACCTGGGGTCTGCCAATCCGTAAAATGTGTGTTTGCTGCGCCAAGTGAGGTCCATCCTCGACCTCCGCCGCATGTATAGGATAAGCGGTCTGGCCACGACCAATAGTAAGGATGGGGAGAAAGGGCCCCCAAACGCGACCGATCGCGTTTGGGAACCAAATCAATCTCCTGCCGGCGCATATGTCGTTTGTTCACGGGCACATGCCCTGAATTCTAATAAGGGTTTTGCAGAATGGAGATTAGGCTTATATTATTCAAGGAAATCAGTTCGGGGATTTCCTGGAATAATCCGCCTGACGGGTCGTGCCTCAAGCACTTACCGTTTCGGAAGGAAAAATCACGAAGACGATTCTTCCTTCCTCAAGTAAGCCTAATCTCCATTCTGCAAAAGTTCAGTTTAAGGTGAAGGAAAGGTCCTCGATGCGGTTAGTGCTGATCGACAGGTCTGACAGTAATAGGCGTCAATTCTGGCCGGTGGCGTTGAGCCGCCCCTTGTGGGAGCTACGCTGCGGCATTACGTCCCTCGGGGAGAAGCTCCAGGCAAAAGTGGCGGCGAAGAACGTCGCGTACTTCCTGCCTGACTACATGGCCCAGGCGTATTGCGAAAGAACCGATCGCCCGGTCAATGACATGTCGGCTCTGGCGGGCGAGGACGTCCTGATCGTCGATGCCCGCGTCAAGGCGGACAGTCTCGATGTCCCTGCCGGCAATAAAAGTGAGGTGGATCTGGATGAGCGCGGAGAGGTCCTCTACACCCGGATTATCCAGAGCGATTTGAAAAAGCTGCAAGGCGGCGACATCGATGCGTTCCTCAGCTCGGCCCAGGCGAGCCTGCCGACGGTCAAACGCGCGTTGCCCACGTGGCAGTACACGTGGGATCTGATGCTGGCGAGCCCGCATCAGATCACGGCCGATTTCGCCGCCGCGGGAAAGCAGGGCATCGAAGGGACCGTCGAGGAACCGACGGCGATTCGGGGCAGCAGAAAAGATGTCTATGTTGCACCGGGCGTCACCATCCATCCGATGGTGGTGATCGACGCGGAGCACGGGCCGGTCTATATCGATGAAGGGGCGGAGATTTACCCGTTTACCCGGATCGAGGGACCCTGCTATATCGGCAAAAAGTCGATCCTGCTCGGTGCCAAGTGCCGGGAAGGCAACTCCATCGGGCCGTACTGCCGGATCGGAGGCGAGGTCGAGGAGTCAGTTATTCAGGGTTACTCGAACAAGTACCATGATGGCTTCCTCGGCCATGCCTATGTGGGCGAATGGGTCAACCTCGGGGCGCTCACAACCAACAGCGACCTCAAGAACGATTACTCCACCGTCTCCGTGATGCTGGACGGCAAGCACTCGATTGACACCGGCTCGACCAAGGTCGGCTCACTCATCGGCGACCACACCAAGACCTCCATCGGCGTGCTCTTCAATACCGGCTCGGTCATCGGGGCCATGGCGATTATCATGGCCACGGGCAAGCCGCTGCCGAAGTTTATCCCCTCGTTCGGCTGGTTTGTCGAGGGGGTCGTCACAAAGGGCTTCGGCCGTAAGACCCTGTACCAGACCGCCAGCACAGCGATGGGACGACGCAGGCAGAAGTGGACGCCGGCGCAGGAGGCCATGTGGGAAGCCATATTCGAAATGACCGCTCCGGCCCGCGATGAGGCCGTTAAGAAAGGCCGAAAGGCCATGATGAAATGACAAGCGTGAAGCAATATAGGTCCAATAGGACCTGTCGCCACGAGGTTCGCTTCACGCGGGAAAACAGGGATACTGGAAACGGGAGGTGCGTCAATGCCAACTGTCGAAGAACGTGTCAAAGCAGTAACTGCGCGGGTCCTGGGACTCGACCCGGATGGGATTCAGAGGAAGGACAACTTCACGGAGGATCTGGGCGCCGAGAGCGTGCAGTCGATTGAGCTGGTGGCGATGTTCGAGGAGGAGTTCGGCATTGAGATGGACGAGGATGCCGCCCTGTCGGTCACGACCGTCGGCAGCGCCGTGGACTTCATCACCGAGGTGTGTAAGAAACAAGGCGTGGACGTGGAGGAGTAGCCACGGCCGCGCACGAAAGGATCGGACATGGGGAAAACCAGAAGACATCATAGTCTGCCGGACGTGATCCGGCCGAACCTCGTCGAAGACATCTTTCCGTACGACCTGCCCCCGCTGATTCGGTTCGAGGGCCCCGCCGTCGAATACATCGACGGCAAGCCGGTGCAGTTCGACTTCTCGTCCGTCAAGAACCGGGACATCGTTATCACGGATACGACCTTCCGCGACGGCCAGCAGTCGCTGCCGCCCTACACCATCGACCAGATGGTGCATATCTACGACCTGCTCTCGCAACTGGGCGGACCGAACGGCGTGATTCGCCAGACCGAGTTCTTCCTCTATACCAAGAACGACCGCGAGGCGCTCGACAGGTGCCGGGCCCTCGGCCACAAGTACCCCGAATGCACCGGCTGGATCCGGGCGGTCAAGGGCGACTTTCGGCTCGTGAAAGAGGTCGGCCTCCAAGAGACCGGCATGCTGACAAGCTGCTCGGACTACCACATCTTCCACAAACTCAAGTTCCGCAGCCACAAGGAATGCATGGACTCCTATTGCGAGGTCGTCCAGGCGGCGTTCGAGGCCGGCGTGCGGCCCCGCTGCCACCTGGAGGACGTGACCCGGGCGGATATCGACCGGTTCGTGCTGCCCTTCGTGGACCGGCTCATGGAAATGAGCGAGCAGGTGCCCGAGGAGCTCTCCGTCAAAATCCGGCTGTGCGACACGATGGGCTTCGGCGTCAGCTATCCCGGCGCCGAGCTGCCGCGCAGCATCCCGAAGCTGATCTACAAGCTCAATCACGACATCGGCGTCCCGAGCAGCCGGCTCGAATGGCACGGGCACAATGACTTCCACAAAGTCCACGTCAACGGCGCGACCGCGTGGCTCTACGGCTGCGACGCCCTCAACACGACCCTCTTCGGCTTCGGCGAGCGCACCGGCAACCCGCCGCTGGAAGGCGCGATCTTCGAATACATCGCGCTCAAAGGCGACCCGCGCGGCATCAACACGCTCGCGATCAGCGCCCTGGCCGACTACATGCGCTCCATCGGCCTGCCCATTCCGGACAACTATCCGTTCGCGGGCCGGTTGTTCAACGTGACGCGGGCGGGCATTCACGCCGGCGGCCTTCGCCAGGACGAGCGCATCTACAACATTTTCGACACCGAGAAGCTGCTCGGTGCTCCGCCCCGCGTGGCCATCACCGACAAGAGCGGGGCCGACGGCGTGGCCCACTGGGTTAACGAGTTCTTCGGCCTCAAGGACGACGAGCGCATCAACAAGATCAAGGTGCACCGGCTCGCCCGCTGGGTCATCGACCAGTACGAGGTCGAGGGCCGCCTGACAACCATCAGCGACCAGGAACTCGCCGCCAAAGCGAAAGAGTTCTTCCCCGACTACTGGGCCAAATACAAAGCCAGCAAGTAGTCGATCAGGGATAATTGGCAATTTGTGATTCATGTCGGGTGCCACACTTACCTCCGTAGGTGTGGCACCCGGTGTTTTGGGGCGAACGAGATCCGCGAGCACAATTCACGCCCGTCTGCGCAAACGTAAGCGTGTCGCTCGGGGCCCCGTATTCTGCACCGTTCCCAATCGACATATGTGTTTGTCGAGTTTCATGGCTTATGGTTAATTCGTGCGCGGTATGTCATCCTGAACGAAGCGTAGCGCAGTGAAGGATCTGGGCCGCGCAAAAGAGATACCCCTCGTCCCCAAGCCAGATCCTTCGCCTTCGGCTCAGGATGACAGCGTCCCACCACGCAAGGATTTTTCCTAATCCGTATCAGGTGGCAGGTCCAATCAGACTGGGTGGCAGCGTCAAGCACAGCTTGGCGATGGCCTTGCAGGAGCGGGGACGAGCCGTCGCCGACGCCCTTGGCCTCGGCGACGCCGCTCGGCTATCCAGGACTCCCGGAGGCGCTACGCTTATTGCCGTTTCTGCAGTGCGTAGAGCTTTCTCATCGTCGTGACGTAGAGGACACCGTTGGCGGCTACGGGCGTGGCGGCGATGTCGCTGTCCAGCTCAATCGTGCTGATGACCTTTTTCTCCCGGCCGGCCGCGAGCACCCAGAACTCCCCTCGGTTCGTGCCGATGTACACCTTTCCGTCGGCAACCAGCGTCGATGCCCACATATCTCCTTTGGTCTCCTGGGTCCAATAGACCTTGCCCGTGTCGGCGTCCACGCAGTAGATTTGCCGGCCGCAGTCGGCGACGAACACGAGTCCCTCGTGAACGGCCGGGGTCGAGCAACAGTGCTGCCTCAGATCGCAGGACCAGAGAAGCCCCGAGGACGTGATATCGCCGGTCTTCGTGGCGTCGATGCATTTGAGCCACGCCTGGGTCTTGCCCCACCAGATATCGCCGCCCACCGTCACATAGAGGCGATTGTTGTGAAAGACCGGCGTGCTCTTGATATTGCTGGGACTCTGCTCGCGATTGTGGAGGTACTGACTGACGTTCTCCTTCGGGGCGGAGGGATCGCAATCGAACCACCAGACGCGCTTGAGCGTCTCGACCTTGCCTTCGGGAGGAGTCGCCTGTAGCGGCTCGAACGCATACACGACACCATCGCCGCCGCAGAAGAAGATCAGCTTGCGGCCGTTGACGACGCCCAGCGCGGGGCACGACCAGGTCGAATGGAAGATGCGCGGACCGATGCCCTCGTAGTCGCGGGCGACGAGGCGGCCGGTCTTCTTGTTCAGGACGATCAGGCTGGGGCCGTCCGGGCAGCGGATGCGTTTGTGCGTGTTGTCCACGCCGTTGCTGGTATTGACGTAGAGGAAATCGCCCTCGATGAGCATGGAGCCGTGGGCGCTGTCGTGCGGCCAAGTACCCGCCTCCCGCGGAATGTCGAAAAGCCAAATGATGTCGGCGTCGAGTGGTGTTACGTCGAGGGTCTCCCCTTTGTCGTTGGCATCCTGCGGAACGAGAGTCGAGCCGCGGGCGACCAGCGACGAGCGACCATTCGCGGTCATGTGCCGGCCCTCGTCCTTGTATGGTCCATCATTACCGTTGGCTTGGCCCTCGATGTCGAGGCACACCGCCTCGCCGCGATTGGTGATGAGGTAGACGCGGTTGCCTTCGACCGTGGCCGGGGAGCAGATGCCCGCCCGGGGCCAGTCCAAGTACACGTCGGCTCCGAGCTTGGGAACGACCAGTTGCCACAGGAGGCGGCCGTCTTTCTCATCGAGACACAGCAGCACGGATCGGTCCCCCTTGTGACGTGGGTCGCGGGGCGAGTCGTTGTTCGTCCCGATGAACACCCGGCCGTGGGCGACGACCGGCGTCGACCAGGTCTCGCTCCCGAGCGAGGCTACCCATTTGACGTTCTTTCCCGTGGCCGGATCGAAGTCGTCCACGAGACCGGTCTCGGCGGACACCATATTCCGCGTGAATCCCTGCCCCCACTGCGGCTGGTCGCCCGCCCGCGCCGCGAACACCGGCAGGAGCCCACAAAGGAGCATTGCCGCGAGTATCCGGTTGTATCCCTCCATCCCTTGCATCATGGTTGCCCTTTCGTATTGCGATCGGTGATGAATGACGTGAATGACGGCTGTTCCAGAAGCTGTTGCGCCAGCAGGGCGTATCCTTCGCCGATGGGATGGCTGGCATCGACGTACTGTGCGGCCGGCAAAGGCGACGGCAGGAAGCAAGGGACGTTGTTCTCGCGGAACCACGCGGCGGCTTGATCCTTGATCGCGTTGTAGGTGGCCGCGTTGGCCTCGGTCAGCATGTGCTCATTGAAAGGCCCGACGAGGACAAATACCTCATTGCCCCGGCGTCTCAGCAGCTCGACGGCACGCCGGAAGAAGCGCCATTGCACGGAACCGTCAAGCTCGACCCAGGCCAGGTCCTGCCTCTTGCCTCCCTTATCGAGCCACGAGCCGCTGGGCATCTCCCCCGGCCCTTGCGGCTCCGGCAGGCCGCGCAGCATCACCCACAGAGGGTTGCTGTAAGGATGCTCGAGTGTCCACGTCTGGAGGTCCTTGCTCTGGCAATAAGCGACCCGCAGATGGGACGTCCAGTTCGAGAACGGCATTTTGCGCTGGACCGCGATGCGCAGCCGCTGGGCGAACGGAGCCTTGTAGCACGGGATCTTCGGGGCGAACTGCGCCACCAGCTCGGAATGGTTGAAGTGAAACTCTTTCGTCGTCTGCAGGTCGTGCTTGCTGGAGCTCAGCCACAGCGGGTTGAAGTGAAGCAGGACGGTTCGGCCCCAGATGTGGGCGCCGTAGTACCTGAGCAGGCCTTCCAGTGCCGCCGGATGGGTTCCGTCCAAGCCGAGATTGGCGAACTGCTCGCTGCCGGAGAACTCGTTGAGGTAGTGCGAGAGCGTCTGTTCCGGCGGGACGTAATGGCCCCAGACGACCGAGTCGCCCACGACCAATATCTTCTCCTGCCCGCAGGCCCGGCTGCAATGCCGGCGGTACAGCCAATAGTCGCTGCTCAGCTCGTAGGGGACGCGATAGTCGCTGCCCGGATGGAATGCCTCGACGCGATTCCAGAGCACGGGCCCGAACCGGACCAGGCACAATATGACGACGGCCACGATGAACCACTCGCGGCCCGACAAGCGCACGAGGTGCGAGCAATCGAAGGCCGGGGCGTCATCCGCCCTGGCCGAATCCCGCTGAATCGTTGTTCTTGCTGCTTCCATTTCGACAGAGTCATCTCAAAATTGCATGTAAATAAACGGCTGTCCTTCCGCCGGCACGGTCATGATGATGTAGCCGATCATGAGGATGACCAGTCCCACGCGAACCACTCGCGCTTCGAGGAGCCATTGCACCCGGGACTCGAAGATGTACTCATAGGCCCATACCGCCACGATCAGGCCGAGCGCCAGCAGAGGACAATACGGATTCGCCAGGCCCGAGGTGAAGATCCGCCCGACAATGGTCCACGCGTCACTGATGCTTGGCGCACGGAAGAAGATCCAGGCAAACGTGACGAATCCCAGCACGAACAACTGCTTGGCCACGGCCGGCACCTTCTGGGCATAGAAGGAGGTCCGCTCCAGCTCGCGCGTGGTGAAATTCCCGAGGGCGTGCACCACTCCCCACAGCACGAAGGTCCACGCCGCCCCGTGCCACAGGCCCGACAGGACCATCGTCACGAAGACATTTCGGTAGGTGGCGAGCTTGCCCTTGCGATTGCCGCCCAGCGGAATGTACACGTAATCGCGGAACCAGGACGACAAGCTGATGTGCCACCGGCGCCAGAAGTCGCCCATGCTCAGCGACAGGTACGGGTTGTTGAAGTTGAGCATCAGCCGCAGGCCCATCATCCGCGCGATGCCCCGCGCCATATCCGTGTACCCGCTGAAGTCGAAGTAAATCTGCCAGGCGAACAGGAACGTCGCCAGCAGCAGCGCGGGGGCCTGGAATTCACGCGGCGCCCCGTAGACCTTGGCCACGTACAGCGCCAGATAGTCGGCCAGCGCCACCTTCTTGAAGTAGCCCACGACGAAGATGGAAAGGCCGTCCGTGAAGTCGCGCATGGTTATGGGCGTGTTGACTCGCAACTGGGGCAAGATGTGGTTCGCTCTCTCAATCGGCCCGGCCAGGAGGCGCGGGAAGAACGACACGAAGGCCGCATACGTCAGGAAACTCTTCTCGCGCTGAACATCGCCCCGATAGACGTCAATCGCGTAGCCTACGGACTGCAGGAGATAGAAGGACAGGCCCGCGGGCAGCAGGATTCCCGGCGCGGGCACGGCCAATGAGGCTCCCAGCAACGACAGCAGGACGTTGACGTTCTCGGCGATGAACTTGCTGTACTTGAAGAAGCCGAGCACGGCCAGGTTGTTGATGATGCTGAGAGCGAGCCAGGCGCCCTTGCGCCGGCTTTTCTCGATCCGGCCGGTCACGAAGTAGTCCACTACGGTGGCGTACACCAGCGGAATGAGATAGAGCGGACTGAGCCACGCGTAGAAGAAATAGGAGATCACCAGGAGCCAGGGGAGCCGCAGCCACGTGCCTTTGACGAGCAGGTAGACGAGGTAGGCCACGGTGAAGAACGCGAAGAATGACCAGGTGTGAAATAACATGCGCGGCTTAATCCATCAGAACTCGCAGGTGGGTCTCTACCGAGGCGGCCAGACCCTCCAGGCCATAGCCTCCCTCCAGAACGGAAACCAGGCGGCCCTTACAGCATCGGTCGGCAATCTGCTTGACGACGCGACTGAGCTTGCCGAATCCCTCGGTCGTGACTTTCATGCCGCCGAGCGTGTCGTCCTCGTGGGCGTCGAAGCCGGCCGAGACGAAAACGAAATCCGGCGCAAAAGCCAGGGCCGCCGGACGCAGCCGCTTCTCGAAGACCTCCAGGTAGTCGTCGTCTCCCGAGCCGGCGGGCAGCGGCACATTGATCGTGTAGTTCAGACCTTTGCCGCACCCCTTCTCCGCTTGGCTGCCCGAGCCCGGATAGAAAGGATACTGATGGACGCTGAAGTACAGGACGCCGGGGTCGTCGTAGAAGGCGGCCTGCGTGCCGTTGCCGTGATGCACGTCCCAGTCGACAATCAGGACCTTCGATAGCTTGTATTCCTGCTGGACGTACCGCGTGCCGATCGCCACGTTATTGAAAATGCAAAAACCCATCGCCCGGTCCGCCGTCGCGTGATGGCCGGGCGGACGCACGGCACAGAAGGCATTGGCGACCTCGCCCCGCATGACCGCGTCCACGGCCGCGAGCACCCCGCCGGCGGCCCTGACCGCCGCTGCGCAGGATTTCGTGGAGATGGGCGTATCTCCCGAGTCGAGGTACCGCTCGCCTTCCTCGCAACTGCGTTTGACCCGCTCCACGTACGCAGGGGTGTGGATCGTCTCAAGCCATTTCGAGGAGGCGACGCGCGGCGCAATCGGAATCAGCCTGGGATACAGGCCGGCGGTCTTGAGCCTGTCGAGAATCGCGGTAAGCCGCTCCGGCCGCTCCGGATGGCCCGGCGTGGTCTGGTGCTGAAGGTAGATATCGTCATACACGAATCCCGTTTTCGACTGCGGCTGCGCCGGCATGGTTCCACCTCCATCCGCCCGGAGATCGTTGGCGGGTGCATTCCTTACACAGCGAAATCCGATGGCATCGCTGGCCAGACACGTGTCGTCGATCGAAGGATCGCTCGCGCGGTAGGCGCACCGGCAGCTCTCGGCGGTCGAGTTCCAGGCTCCGCCGCGCAGGACCCGCTCCTTGCCCTGAGCCGGTCCCCTCGGGTCGTTGTCGGGACTCTGCTGGTAGTAGCCTTCCAGATAGCGGTCGTTGCACCATTCGGCGACGTTGCCGTGCATGTCGTACAGGCCCCAGGCATTGGGCTTCTTCTGCCCTACCGGGTGCGTTTTTCCGGAGGAGTTGTCCGCATACCACGCGCGCTCCTTCAACTGGCTCGGACCCTCGCCGAAGCCATAAGAGGCGCTCGAGCCCGCCCGGCAGGCATACTCCCACTCGGCCTCCGTGGGCAGCCGGTAGCCGTTGGCATTGAAGTTGCACTCCCACGTTTGCTCGTCGTAACACGGCTCGAGGCCTTCCGCCCGGGACCGCTCGTTGCAGTAGAGAGTCGCGTCGGTCCAGTTGATCTGCTCCAGCGGCTGCCCCGGCCCCTTGAAATGCGAGGGATCGGGAAGCTGATACTTCTTGAATTCCTCCTGGACCACTTCGCGCCGGTCCATCCAGAACGGGCTGATCTGCACTTTGTGGACCGACGCCTCGTCGGGCGTTCCCTTCGCGCTGCCCATCTCGAATGAGCCGCCCGGAATGAGGACCATCTCGATGCCGCTCTGGGTCGTCACGACCGTCGGTGACGTCGCCACCTGCTTTTCGCGCCGGCAGCCCGAGAGGATCATCAACAGCACAACCAAGCAGACGCCTGCGGCTTTCCACGGTAAAGACTTGATATTCATTGTTCGTTCTCTTTCGATAGCGCTCATCTGTCATCCTGAGCCGAAGGCGAAGGATCTGGCCTGAGAACGAGAGGTTTCTCTCATCCGCGACCCAGATCCTTCACTTCGCTTCGCTTCGTTCAGGATGACAGACTGCACGCAAAATCAATCAGTACCCTTTGCCGTCGTGGCCGGGTGCCATGCCTACACTTGCGTAGGCATGTCTTGTCATCGGATGGACATTTCCACCGGGCGCCATCGACAAACTCGTCTGTCGGTGCTCGTTGAGCCGAGCCGGCCGTCCGAGAGTCCACGGACAAACGAGTTTGTCCGTGCCACCCGGCATTGCGCACCGACGCGCACCGATGACATCAATTCGTTTTCGCTATCGGCACCCAGTCGGGCTCTTTGTTGTGATTTCCATCGCTGGTAACTTGCACCCAATGGCCGGACAGGTCGGTGATGCAGATGTTCCAGCCTGGCGCCAGGCCAGCGCCCATTTCATCGGCCTCGGGCCCGTAACTGAACGCGATATAGCGGCCGTCCGGCGAGAAGTCCGTATGATAGACCTCGTGCTCCTTGTCGCACTTGACAATGGTCCGCGCGTTAGTCACCTGCGGCTTGCCGCCCGGCAGTTCGAAGGCGGCGACGCACAGGTCCCAGTCCGACAGTCCCCAGGTCACCATCTTGCCGTCGGCGCTGAAGTCCGGCCGGCAGCCGCCGATGCCGAGGTTAAAGACATCGTTCCGGTCCGCCGGAAAGGCGAGAATTGCATGCTTGAAGCCCATGCCGCCGTGCACGGTCGCCGTAAACCACTTGCCGTCCGGGGACCAGCAGAGGTTGTACAGGTGGTACAGGTTCTGGCAGTTCGGGTGCTCCGTGGTCTTGCCGGTCTTGACGTCGTAGAAATAGACTCCCTTGGTGGCGAAGTCCTGGATCGTGTACTTCTCGTACTCAGCCTTGAGGAAGGCGATGGTCCGGCCGTCCGGGCTCCAGCACGCCTGGCGGGCATTATGGGCCACCTTCACGCGATTGGTGCCGTCCATGTTCATGCAATAGACGCTGCGGACTTTCTTGTCGCCGGCGCCTTCCTCGCCCTCGAAGCAGACCTTCGTCGCATCCGGCGAGACGTGCGGGTAGATCTCGCTGACGTCGGCCGTCTTCGTGAGATTGACCGAATCGGAGCCATCGGCATTGATCATGATGAGCTCCCAGTTCTCCTTGCCGTCGGTTTTCCGGAGGGACTCGTAGACGATTTTGTAGGGGATATTCTTCGTGTCCAGGCCCGTGCCGGGACGAAGGGCTTCCTCCCCAAGCACCCTGCTGCCTGCCGTCGAGAAGAGGAGTAAAGACGAGAAGATCGCGCACATACACCCCAGGTACCTCATAACACCAGACCGTTTCGACATGTTCTGTCCTCCTTCTATTTGATGGTTGCTTTCTGCTATTTGGTATTCTGCGGAGGGACCCAATCGGGCTCCTTATTGTGCAGGCCGTCGGTGGTAATCTGGACCCAGTTGCCGTTCAGGTCGCCGACGCAGATGTTCCAGCCCTGGGCCATTCCGCCGACCTGCTGGCCGCCGCTGAACGGGCCGTAACTGAAGGCGATATACTTGCCGTCCGGCGACAGATCGACATGATAGACCTTAAACTGCTGGCTACAGCGCAGAATCTCACTGACGTTCGTGACCTTCGGCTCGGCGGACCTCAGGTCGATCTGGCCCGTGCAGAGGTTCCAGTCCGTTTCGCCCCAGACCATCCGGGCGCCGTCGCTGCTGAGGTCGGGCCGGCATCCTTTGACACCCCACTTCGCCAGATCGAACACCCGTTTGCCGAACGCCTCGAAGGCGATAATGGTGTCGCTGTACCCCATGCCGCCCTCGACCGCCGCCACGAACCACTTCCCGTCCGGCGACCAGCAGATCGCATACAGATGGTGCAACTCCTTGTTGGGGTGCGGGCTGTGCCAATCACTGTCGAGATGGTAGAACTCCAGTCCCGCCGTAGCATACTCGCGGCTGCTGTAGCGCTCATACTCGTCGTTCAGGTAGGCGATGCTCTTGCTGTCGAAACACCAGCACGGCTCGCGGGCATGGGCCGCAACGTGGACGCGATTACTGCCGTCGATGTTCATATAATATACGTGGCGGACCTTGTCCCTTCCTTTGCCCTCATCGGTGACGAAGGAGATCTTCGTGCCGTCCGGCGAGACGTGCGGGTACATCTCATCCATGCTCGGCGTGTTGGTCAGATTGGTCGCGCCGGAGCCGTCCGCATTCATCATAAACAGCTCCCAGTTCTCTTTGCCGTCGGTCCGGCGATAGGTCTCACGGACAATCTTGAACGGGATGCTTTTGAGGTTCATCGACTCCCGCGCCATGGGACTCGACACCGGCTTGTTGCGGGACTCCTCGGCTCCCGAGGGGGTGAGAGTCTGCGCCCCCGCGGAACTCACGATAGCCGCGAGGAGGATCGAAGCCAGCTTCATAAGTCACGCCCTCCCAGTACCGTTGTTCTGGTTAAGCCTTGCGATTGCCCGCCATCAGAATAACCCACGCACGAGTCGGGTGCAAGTCAAAGAAAAAAGCCCCTGCGGAGGGAGAGGAAACGAAACGTCGCAGGGGTTTGCAGGCTCTAACACGTCAGACAATCATACCCTACGGACCGTGGTCCGTCAAGCCCGGCCGAGCCGTTCTGAGAGCCGGTGTGCGACCACGTTTTGTGGCGGATCCATCCGCATTTGTCATGCTGAACGGAGTGAAGCATCTGGGCCGCGCAGGAGAAGTTCCCTATCGCATCGAGTCCACATATACGTCCGTGGCCAGATCCTTCGCTGCCGCTCAGGATGACAGAAGGAGGGCACAGGCATCACGAAACCATAGTCGCACACGAGAGCGGGGTTCTGAGTTGCGGGCGGGTGTCGGTCGGCGCAGAACGGTTATATCACCTGTAGTCACCGCTGCAGGTGCCTTCGCCGTCGGTCAGGAACACGCCGGGACCGGGATAGCGCCACACTGCGCCCGTGCCGGTCGTGGCAACGAAGTAATACTCCCGGCAACTGCCGGCCTGGGTCAGGTCCAGGCGATAGGTGCCCGCCGCCGCGGAGCCGAGGTCCAGGCTCATATCGCAGGCGGTGCCGTTAACCACGACCTGCACGGACGCCGGGGGAAGATTGCCGGTGTCCCGATAGTTCAGCAGGAAGGACGTTTTGCCGGAAATGAGAAAATCGTGACAGCCGGCCACGAGCGGCGGCGTGTCGGCGGGCTCATTCGAGACAAAATCCTCGACCCAGAACTGCCGACGGGAATCGGCGGGATCGAGTGCGTAGCCCGTGCCCACTTGCCGGAGGTTGCGATCCATGATGTTGGCCCGATGGCCGGCGCTCCAGGTCCCGTCCGGCGCGCACTGCCCGCCCGCTTCATCGCACAGCCAGCTATCCACCAACTGTTTGGCCGTGGGGTATCCGAGCGCGATATTCTCGCCCATCGACTGGGCCTGCGGATAGAAACTCCGGATCCGGTCGGACCAGAGAGTCCCATCGCAGTTGTCGTGCTGAAAACATCCGTTCTCGGCCATATCCTGGGCATGGGAGCGGGCCGACTGATTGAGACTCGGATTGTAGTACACCGGCTCGCCCGCGACGTGTGAGCGGAGGATGGAGGTGGGGCTGGGCTTGAAGCCGGCCATGTACTTGTCGCGATATTGCTGGGGAGCCATCCTGACGGCGTTCGTGTAGACGATCACGCGCCGCTCGAACAGGCTCGGATAGCCGTTGGCCGGGGCGCCCGTAAACGTCTGCCGGACCTCCGTGTCCCCCAGCTCAAAGGCTTGGATGTCGGCGGCTCCGAACCCATCACGGACCTGGATAATAACGGCCGGACCGTCCTTCTGTTCGACCGTCGGGTTCCAGACAATCCTGCCTGAGGCGGGGTCGATGACCATGCCCGACGGGGCGCGCAGCAGCTCGTACGTGAGCTCGTCACCGTCCGGATCGGTCGCCTTGACGTTGTAAATGTAGGCTTGGACTGGGTTTACCTGCGATGGAGGGCTGGAGACGATCCGCGGCGGGGAATTGCTCAGGCACGCCGGGTCGTACGGGTCCCCGCAGCGAAGCCACTCCCGGGCGAATGCCGCAAGGTCCGCAAATGTGACGACGCAGTCGTTGTCGTAGTCCATCCTCAAGGCACACGGAAAAATGGTAAAGACCGCATCGCTTTGGTCCCAGGAAGCTGATTTGCCCGCATCCGTGATCCGGATCAGACACTGCGGGGACGATACGGAAGGGACGGTCCAGGAATAACTGCCTCTGCCTTTCGTGCATGCGACCGCCGGCGTGACCGGCTCCCAGAAGACCCCATTCGTGAAGGAGAACTCGATGGTCACCTGTTGGATGGTGCTGTCGCATCGCCATGCGATAGTCCATTGGCTCTTGGCGGGGATTCTCTCGCCACCGTTGGGACTTTCAATGGTGATGCCGCCGCGGCACAAGCCGGCGAGGCAGGCCGTGAGCAATAGCGTGTGCTTTGCCCCCGCGGTCCCCATGTTGCACCTCCACGCACTGTGAGACTTCCGTTATCGAGCCCCTCCTGGCTCAGGCTGAGATTTGCCGGGACAATCGGCAAAGGCCCCCAATCCAACAAAATATTTTCAATATTATACCAGATTTCTACGCTTGCGGGCAATGATGTCGTAGACTTTAGATAAGATGGCATACAACGCGTCTGCGCGACATGGAAAGATAGGGGACATAGCGAAAGACGCGTGGCACGGATCATCAACGGGGGGAAAACGCCTCCAGTGGTCATAGGCGGCGATGCTGCGAATGAGTGCCAGCTTTCCCGAATCCGGAGTATGACGCGTTACCGGACATCAACAACGTGCCTTATATGCGTGGAGCCATAGTGAGTAAGGATATAAGGACACTTCGATGAACTTGGTACTGATTTTCTTGCAGGTGGCGGTTTTGTTGACGCTCATGCTGGCTTACGGCAGGGATTAGTCATTCTCATGAACTGCCGGCACTGGCCAAAACTGTAGGGCCGCAAGACTTTGCGTCCCTACTACTCGATCACCACTTCCTGGACGCCAGCCGACCAGTCTTTCTGCAAGACAATCTCGACCTTGAGAGCGTTGGTGCTCACCGGCTCGAAAGTCACCTTGTTGAACGTATCTTTTTCCACTCCGTAAGGGGTACTGTTCTTCACCGGTTGAAAATCGCCCTGGGCCGTGCGATAAAGCACCTGCCAGCTTTTGGGCAAATGGCATTCGCCCCGGCCGGTGTCGTCAAACCAGTAAATTTTCACGCCGGAAACCTCGCACTTCTTGTCCCATTCGAACCGAATCCACTCCGTCGTCCCCTTGTGAGGCCAGAAATCCAACTGCTCCGCCGATGAATCGCCCGAATCCGCCGGCACAATCTGATCCTTGATGGCCGGCAGGGACGCATGGACGAAGGAAGCCGTGGTCTTGCTCTGGTACGCGAGCGTCTCGGCCGGTGCCGGCCGGGCCGCCTGGAGTTCCCGCGCCGACCAGACCGTCATCTGAGCCCGCGCGCGATGCGCCCAGGCGTAGTACGGAATCGCGGTAAACCGCCGCGTCCCGGCGGCGACGATCTTGCCGTCCCGCCCGCGCTGGGCCACCTGTGCCTTGCCCGTAAGGACCATCACGCCATTCAAAAGGTCGGGCTTGTACTCGGCCTCGATCTTCGCATCGTCCGGAACCACGAGGCTCAGCACGTCCTTTTCGTTATCGGGACCCTCAAGGCAGAACACGATCGGTCCCCGCTGGAGGGCCACCCTGCCCTGGTCGGCCTTGACCTCCGGACGGGCAATCAGCCTGCGGACCGGCATCGGCAGATTCAGCTCGATCGTGTCGCCCTTACGCCATTGACGGTCCACCCGGGCAAAACCTTTCTCGATCTTCAGTGATACGGGCTTTCCGTTGACCTTCAGCGACGCCTCTTCTTTGGCCGTGTTCTGGAACCGGTACAGGTCGCTCGGCACGGGCTCGTTGCGGGCCCAGCCGGGAATGCGCACGAAAATCGCAAATGTCCCGCTCTTCTCGGGCTCGACCGTGATTTTCACCGTCCCCTTCCACGGGTACTCGGTCTTCTGAGCCAGCTTGACCTTGTTGTTCGCCGTTCCCAGCGTGGCCTCGCCGCTGATGAACAGGTTCACATACACGTCATTATCCTTCCAGGCGTAGGTATAGCCCGGCACGGAGGGAACAAAGCGGGCGACGTTGGAGGGGCAGCAGGCACAGCCGAACCACGGGCTTCGCTCGTGCCGGCCGGTGGACTCCAGCGGGTTCGGATAGAAGAACCGGTCCCCCGTCATCGAGATGCCCGACAAGGCGGCATTGTAGAGCGTGCGCTCCAGGACATCGATGTACTTCGCGTCGCCGGACATCAGGAACATGCGGTGGTTCCAAAAGATATTGGCGAACGAGGCACAGGTCTCGCAGTAAGCGGTCAGGTTAGGGAGCTCGTAAGGTCCGCCGAAGCCCTCGGATCCGCCGGCCGCGCCGATGCCGCCCGTGACATAGAGCTTCGTGCCCACGACATCGTTCCAGATCGTGTCGATGGCTTTCACGTATTCCATATTGCCGGTCAGGGCCGCCACGTCCGCCATGCCGGTGTACATGTACATCGCTCGCACCGAGTGACCTACCGCCTCCGTCTGCTCGACCACGGGCTTGTGGTCCTGGGCATACTCACCATAAAGGTCGCTGCTGCCGTCCGGGCCGCGATTGCCCTTGCGACCCCGCTGATCGAGGAAGAACTTGGCCATGTCTAAGTACTTGCTGTCGCCGGTCGCGCGGTAGAGCCGGCACAAGCCGATCTCGATTTCCTGGTGGCCGGGCGGGTCGGTCCGCTTGCCTGCGCCGAACGTCTGACAGATGTAGTCCGCGCATTTGGTAGCGATATTCAGAAACGATTTATTCCCGGTGACTTGGTAGTGGGCGACGGCCGCCTCGAACATATGCCCCATGCAGTACTGCTCGTGCATGTCCCGCTCGTTCGTCCAGCGCTTCTCCGGCTGCCTCTGCGGCACCGAGTAGAACGTGTACAGGTAGCCGTCCTCCCACCGGGCGGCGGCCATGATGGCGATCAGCTTGTCCAAATAGAGCCGCATCATCGTGTCCGGATGGACCTGCAGGGAGTACGCCGCCCCCTCCATGACCTTATAGACGTCGGAATCGTTGAAGTAGATGCCCTCGTGTTTGCCCTGTAGCAGGCCCGCCGCCTTCTCGAAGTTGCTGATGCGGTCGGTCTGCTCGCACTGCTCGAAGCAATACGGGATCGTCACCGTGCGATTGGTCTCCAGCCGGGGCGTCCAGAAACCATCCTCGACGCGAACGGCATTGAACGGCACCGGCTTGACGTTATAATCCCGCTGCAGCGGCTGCTTGCCCTCCTGCCCTATACCCAACGTCCCCCACACCCCAGCGACGGCGAAAACCACGCCAAACACCTGTTTTGCCTGCCCCATCGAACACCTCACTCAATCAATCCCATTGCCCATCCAAAACCCGCCCCCACATCATACCGCCCCACACCCTTTCCGCAACCGGATACCCATGCTGTCTACGTCCCACACTCCGAGCAACCGCGCCTATTGCTCCCGAATTGATTACGGCCTCCCCGGAATTGCACCGCGCAGGAATCTCATCCTCCGGGAACCGCTCCGTGGTTACACGCAAAAGGTGTGCACGGCACACCCTACAAAAGTCTCGTGTAAATCCCTATTTTACAAGGGTTTATCGGCGCTCACCAGTGCGAAATAAAAAAGTGTCACGGCCACTGGAATTTTCACTTGACGGCGAACGGACGGGTCCGTATGGTAATAAGGCAACACAATCATAAATGGTAAATGGTAAATTGTAAATCCGGAGGGCATCACAATGGCTACTGAAGCAAAAGTCGTTGCCAATCGTCAGAACGCCCGGAAGGCCACGGGGCCGCGTACAGCGGAGGGGAAGGCAGCCGTCGCACAGAACGCCGTCAAGCATGGGTTGGCGGGTCGGGCGGATGTCATCAAAGGAGAGGATCAGGCGGAGTTTGACCAGCATCGTGAGGCGATGCTCGGGGAGCTGGCTCCCGCTGGGCCGATGGAGGCTATGCTGGCGGAACGGGTTGTCGGTCTGTCGTGGCGGCTTGAGCGGGTTGAACGGATTCAGAATGAGGTCTTCGATGCCCTGCTTGCCGATAGGTCCAGCCCATTGGCTAAGCTCGTGCAGTCGCTGCAGCCCAAAGGCGCGGGTCAGCCGAAAGACGAGCCGGATGGCGAGGGCGATCTGGACCTGGGCCGGGCGGTCATAAAGGACTTCTCCAACAGCAGGGTCCTGGACCGGCTGCTCATGTATGAACGGCGGATCGAGCACAGTCTGTATAAGACCATGGCCGAACTGCAGCGGCTCCGCCTGCTGCGAGAAGTGGACGGACCGGCGAAGGAACCGGTTTGTAGTGTGCCCGGGTGGGGCGAGCGTCCTCGCTCGCCTGAAGAGGTCGGGCGGGGACGCCCAACCTACGAAGAAACGCCTCACGGCGTCACTATGAACGTGCCAGCGGCGGGAGTCTCCCCGCCCGCGGCGAAGAAACGCCTCACGGCGTCACTACCAGCGGACCAATCGTGCAAAACAAACCCAATTTCACCGGACCCAATTGAAGGCCAAGTTCCTTGTGGCACAGGGCTTATGGCAATAGATACAGATTACGCCTCCGAGAAAACAAAGCCAATTTCGGAGGCCGAGACGGCTTGCCCCGCCTGCGCGGGCGTGCCAGAGCCTGAGCCTGTGTGGAGATCGTGTGGGTCAGCATCTGATACGGATTGTGACTGAGTCCGTCGTGCTCCAAGCCAATGCCGGGGTGGCAGCGGCAAGGCCGAAGGCTTTGCCGATGGCGGATGGGCAAACAGCCATCGGCAAGCTGCCAGGCTGTGTCACATCACAGTTGTCTGGGCTATTATCTTGTTCTGGGCCAGAGGCATCGGAGAGCCGGCCCCCAACTCCCCCTCGGTTGGACGCACGCCCCTACGCCGCCA
>Ga0315281_10004680_pt1 | contig 19834 bp, 14 predicted proteins | sample YL17G07_0_MG_FD_204540 | JGI IMG/M metagenome (GOLD analysis project Ga0315281, IMG submission 204540) | Sediment microbial communities from Yellowstone Lake, YNP, Wyoming, USA - YL17G07_0 | ecosystem: Environmental > Aquatic > Freshwater > Lake > Sediment | place: USA: Wyoming | collected... | reverse complement strand
GAAAGCCTGCGCAAGGCGATCGAATGCTTCGAACAGGCAATTGCCCGCGACCCGGAGTACGCGGAAGCATTCGCGGGATTGGCGGACACCTACCTCTTCGCGGCGCTCGGGTACGCGAACATGCCATCCGCCGAGGCGTTCGCGAAAGCCGAAGAAGCCGCGACGAGAGCGATCAATATCGACAACTCCTCGGCGGACGCTCATTGTGCGGCAGGCAACGTCGCTATGCACCACCGCTGGGACCTCGACCGGGCGCGGAATGCGTTCGAGAAGTCGATCGTGCTGAATCCGAATCATGCGCCGGGATACCAGTTTCTCGCATGGTGCCAGTTTTCGATCGGGGACTACGCTGGGGCGGCCGAAACGCAGAAACGCGCGCTCGCGCTGGACCCGCTGAACCCGGCAGTCATTGCTGAATGCGGTTGGCCCTACCTCTATGCGGGCCTGCATGAGATGGGTTTGCCATATTATCTCCGCGCAATTGAGGTCGATCCGACCTTCGGCCTGGCGCACTACAACGCGGCCGTCGCGTATCACGGCATGGGTCTCTATCAAAAAGCGCTCGATGCCTACGACGCTGGCATCCGGTTCATGGGTCAGACGCCTTGGGTGCTCGCGTGGCAGGCGCTGACCTATGTCACGATTGGGGACCGCACTCGCGCGGAGAACATTCTGCTCGACGTCGAGGCACAGTCTCGAACGGGCGTCGCGGCGTCGCTGTCGATTGCGCTTGTGAGGGATGCGCTCGGGATGCCCGAGGCTGCCATTGACGCGCTTGAGGATGGATACGCACATCGAGAACCGTTCATCTGGGCCCTCAACGTTGAGGGATGGCTGACTTTCGCATCCTCGCGCGCCCATCCACGCTTCCAGCAATTGCTGCGCAAAATGAACGCTGTCCCACACGACATTCCGCGACAACGCGCCTTGCTGAGCACGATGACCAGCTAGTGGACGGGCGGGGTACTTCTGTCCGGGGTAACCGGGGCGACACGGGCGCCCCCGGCTGCGAGGACCTACCAGCAAGACACCCGCGGCCGCCCCGGTACTCTGGAGCGGCCGCGCGTTCTATCTGGCCCTGTCCGCCGTGCTACGAATTCGTCTCAGCCACTTTCATCATGGTGCCTTTTTCGCAGGCGCCTTGGGCTTCCAGAATGCATCGGCGGCAACCCATTCCTTCGGAACGACGCTCATGTCAGCGCTCACCGCGAAGATGTTCGCGTCCGAGGATGCCTCGTACCCCTGCACGAGCGCTGCGCTCCGTTTCAGCCAGTCTGGGCCGAGCGCAGCCTGATACGCGGCGTCGTTGTGGGTTTTCTGGGCGTCATCCACCTCGGCGAGCGACTTTCTTGGCGCAAACAGGTAATACGTGCCCGACGGCGAGCCCCCAGAGACTTGGTAGATCGTGTACCCATCCGACATCTTCGCTTTCTCGTGTGCGGCCTTGAGCGCGGCGCGATGCTCGGTGAACTCGGCACCATGACCGGCTCGGACCTGGATACGCGTGACCGAAAGAAAATGCATGTCGGTGATTGGCCTTCCCGACGAGTAGCTGATGTCCTCGCGAACCGTCAGCGCCATCGAGCGCCAATCCTGGAGCAAATCGATCTCCGCCGGTGCGTACTTGTCGTCAACGGCTGATTGGGCAGCGTTCGCGGCGGCTGCGTCACCGGCCTTTTGCCAAGCGTCGAGCGAAGGCCACGCGGTTACAAACCACACTTCGTGCGGCCCGGTGATCGAATTGAACGCGACCATGGTGGCCGGCCACTTCGCCGCTTCGAGCCCACGGGACCACGCGGTCTCCATCTTCTCATGGGCGGCAATCTTGCCTGGTTTTACGACCTCCCGTCCCACAAAAAGCACAGGAGCGGGGCCGGCAGGCATTGCCTGTGCGCTGACGATCACGGGGAGTACGAGTGCAGCCGATACGACTACAAGTCTGATGCGGTGACTCATGCGGGTTGCTCCGACTTCAAGAGGGTGGGGTGGACGGGCGCGCGCCGCATGAGGAATTCTCAAGCGGCGTTCAGCAAAAGTACAGCCAACGGGCCAAGTCGCCAGTGAAGCTCCATCTGTGCGGAGGAAATGCCCTCTTGATGACCGGTCGTTTGTGCCCGGTGAGCCTCGCGGGCCGACCGGACGACCCGCGACGCCGGCAGGCGAGCCACGAACGCCCCCGGACCGCACGCGGGCACCTCGCGCGGCCCGCAGAGCCATGCCATACTTCACCAACCCCGATTGAATTCCTATCCTGGCGAGAGATCGGGTCCCTCTACTCACATTCTTTCTATGACTAACCGCTTCGCGTTGGCCGGTTTCGGTCTGACCGTTTTCCTTGGTGCCGCCGTCTCGTGCTCCAAGGACGTAACGTCCGTCACCGATCTCACCAATGAAGAAATCCGCAAGCAGGCCGCCAAGGATTCAAGCGCCCGGGTGCGCGATTCGCTCCTCAAGGAGGGGGGCCGCGTCATCTACACCGTGCAGGTCGTGGATGGCGGAAAATCGGCGTTCGCGAGCGGGGCGTCGACTGACGCTGCCGCCGCTGGCACGTCGAGCCCGTCATCAGCGGGGGTCGGGGGCGTGAAGGTGACCACGACACAGTTTGGCAAAGTCGCCACGGTCACGACGGACCCGACCGGAATGGCGGTGTTCCCGGACATGCGGGTCGGCAAGATTGCCGTGGAAATCGACGACGACACCTACACTCCGGCGAGCTTCACGGCCGAGTTGACTCCTCCGCCGGCGGTTCCGGCGACCACCGCGCAGAATATCACGCGGAATGCCTCGACTCGCGTTCCGGTGTTTCCACTCACCGGCGTCGGGACGGCGACCGTCTCAGGCGTCGTCACCATTGAGTCAGATCTCACCAACGGTGCCGCCGAACTGGCATCGGGGATCGGTGTTTCCGCCTCGATCATTACCGATTCCGCGTTCATGGCCATCTATGTCAGCAACGGCGGCGAACAGAGCGGCAAGGTACTGAGCATCACCTACAAGAACGCGATTTCGAGCACGACGTCGTCGGGCATCGGCGGGTATACGCTGACCCTTCCCGCGACCGCCGACGGCCTCCGGCTCACGATGAACCTGTCGGACTTCGCAGGCCCTCAGGCCTTGCTCCTCCCGACGTTGAATGGCCAGGAGGTGTTCGGGGCGCAGACGGTTCGCACGATCTTCACCCAGGCGGCCGGCGTCGTGCCGAGCACTATTCCCGCGGTGCGTCCAGCCTACATCGACTTCGGTGCGCCGAGCGGCACCGGCATCAACCAGCCACCCGCGACTGCGGCAGTGGCGAACGCTGTGATCTCGAGTGGGAACGTCGTCTCGCTCAACATCACGGACGCCGGGCGCGGCTACACGCAGGCACCGAACGTCGTGATCACCTCGGCGACCGGCGCGGGCGCAAGCGCCACGGTGGCGCTCACCAATGGCCGGGTCACGGGCCTCGCGGTGGTCACGCCGGGATCCGGCTACGTGGCTGGTAACGCCGCCACGCTGGTCAGCAGCGGAACGGGCGCCACCGCGGTTGCAGACATCTCTCGCGACGTGGTCGGCGTCAACGTGACCGCGGGCGGCAGTGGCTATTCAGCCGCGCCCTCGGTTTCCATCACGGGAGGCGGCGGCACCGGAGCGACCGCGACGGCGAATGTCCTCGGATCCGTCGCCTCGTACACCATCACCAACGCGGGTACGAATTACACGACGGTTCCGATTGTCCAGATCACTGGCGGTGGAGGCTCGGGGGCGACGGCCACGGCCACGCTGACGCCGGGCTCGATTCGATCGATCACCGTCCCGGCAGCCGCCACCACATTCTTTACCGTCGATCCTGCCGTGACTTTCGTCGGTGCTGACGGAAACGGCGCCGCCGCGACCGCGAGCGCGCAGGGGTTGGGACGCATCCAAGGCGTGGCCATCAACACTGCCGGTAACAGCTACACGTCGGCACCGACCGTGACGTTCGTCGGAGGCGGAGGTGGCGGAGCAATCGGCGTCGCGATCCTCAACGCCACCGGCGGAGTCGCCAGCATTACCATGGTGAATCAGGGCGACGGCTACACGTCCACGCCGACCGTGACCCTGACCGGCGGGGGCGGAAGCGCCGCGACCGGCACCGTCACGATCGAACGGCGTGTTTCGGTGGTCACGTTGACCGCGGTCGGAACCAACTACACCAGTGCCACGACCGGCGCCGCCGTTCGATTCAATGGTGCCGCGATCCCTGGCACGGACCTCCTGCTCAACCGTTCCCTCGCCGCCGTGAACGTGACCGTCGCTGGCGCCAACTACACGTCGGCTCCGACCGTTGCGATCATCGGCGATGGCAGCGGCGCAGCGGCTACAGCGCAGATTCGGTTCTCCGTCGGCAGCATCAGCGTGACGAGTTCCGGGAGCGGCTACAAGAGCGTGCCGACGGTCACAATCACTGGTGACGGGACCGCCGCCACGGCGACCGCCGTCCTTGGCAATGGAGTACTGGCCGGCGTCACTATCACGAATCCCGGCGCGGGTTACACCGCACCGCCCAACTTCATCGTCACTGGTGGTGGCGCCGTCACAGAGGAGGCGGTGGTGACCGCGACCGTAGCCGGCGGCCGGGTGACCGGTGCGACGATTACGTCAGCGGGGAAGGGGTACACCGTGAATCCCACCTTCGCCATTCAAACGTTCCTCGACCCAGCCACCGCGAACGCAAACATTGAAACGGGCACGGTCGTGGCGGTCAACGTCACCAACCCCGGTCTTGGTTACAAAGGCGTTCCGGTGATCCAGCTCTCGAGCTCGACGGGCTCTGGGGCGGCCGCGACTGCGGTACTCGATGCGCAAGGCCGCGTCTCGGCGATTAACGTCACGGCAGCAGGAAGTAACTACGCGACGGCGCCAACGCTCGACATCGTCGTGCCGAATTCCGCGACTCGCGCTAAGGGTACCGTCACGGTGAACGCGCTTGGCGTCGTGACGGGCGTGGCGATTACGGCTGCGGGCGAGGGTTACTCCTCGGCGCCAACGGCGACGATCACGCCGGCAATTACCGGAAAAGGAAGCGGTGCGGTCGTGGACGTGCGGGTTGTCAACGGCCAGGTCGCGGCGGTCATTGTGGTCAATGGCGGAACCGGCTATCTCGGGCAGAATACGCCTGGCAACTTCTTCCCGGTGTCGGGAGCGACTGTCGCGGGTCAGAGCTACCGGTTCAGCCAACCGGCGGGTGCCGCGCTGACGCTGCGGTCGGGCGTTGGCGTCGTCAACGACATCTTCATGGGGACGGGCACGCGGCAGGTCCCGTGATCATGACTCGCAACGGGAGGCGGGCGTGGGGCTTGGCGCTGGCGTGGCTGCTGGTGACCGGCGCCGCAGCCGGTGCACAGTCCCCACCGCGAGACTCGCTGGTCGGCGTTCGCGCCGGCGTTTCCTTGGGCCTGCGGGCCGGGACCGCCGTCGCGAAGCTGGTCTCGGATCAGGAGAGCAGCACACAGGGCCGCATCGCGCCCACGGGCGGTATCTACGTCGAGGCGCGATTCAGTCGCTTGATGAGCCTCGTGCTCGACGTGCTGTACACCGAGTACGGCGGCAACGGAGTAAATCCGTTGCCGCTCTACGGGAGAGATTCGCTCGGCGGGCACAAGATCGAGCGTATGAACCTGCAAACGCGGGCGATCGAGGTCCCGCTGCAGTTCAAGCTGCGGCCGTCGCTCTCCAGTCCGATCGTCCCGTACGTGTCGTTCGGCGCGTCAAGGACCTGGTTCCTCGGCACGACGTCCGACAACTTCCTTCGAAGTGACAGCTCGGTGGTCGAAGTGGGGGTGAAAATGGACCGCGTGGTGCATCGGTACGATTTTGCCGGCCTCGGCGCCGTTGGTATCGAGGTTCGCGGGACGCACCTTCGCTGGTCCGTCGAGGTCTTTTCCAGATTCGGATTGACGGACTTCAACCGACCGCAGCTGGCCGGGACGACTGTGTATTCCGCGAGCGCGACGGGAGTGAAGGTCGGCTTCGGTCGTTAATCCCCACGACGCCGCGGCGTAGTTCAGCGGCGACTCTGTCGGACGATCCGATCGTCATCTGACGGTTAGCGACGGATCCGGGGCGCTGGTCGTGATCTTCGACCGTGCGGCCGATGTCGCGTCCCGAGCGCCGTTTCCGGCCGGGTGGACCTGCTCGGGGTGCTGGTGCCGGCCGTTGCTCCGATGATCAGCGACAACGATGCCGCGACGTAGCGCATGATTGGACTCCGGGGGCGGCGGGGCGGGGGTTGCTGGTAGGCACGCCATTGCTCGCGCGACCTGTGTCTGACCCAATGAAAACCTACGCCTCCCAGATTGTCAGGTCTATTCGGGGCCTGGAGCAAAGGGTCCTGGCCCCATGAAAGAAATACGATGCGGCAGGCCTGCCGCAGGCGGTTACACAACGATTCAACGGCAAACAAACGGGTGACAAAGTGTGGAAGTAGGGCAGGCCAGGTCGCTAACTTGTTGCAGGACGACAACGCCCCTGTAGCTCAGGTGGATAGAGCAGCGGTTTCCTAAACCGTTGGCCGCGTGTTCGAGTCACGCCAGGGGTACTGGATGCGACGAGTCGCGGTAGCAACATCGACCTTCCTTATTGAACCGAACCGAGCACGATGACAACTCCCGAAACCAATGACGTCATGGCCGACGAGCCGATGGACGTCATGCAATGGCTGGATTCCAACCGTCAATTCCTCACGATCGTCGTGGTGGCGATCATCATCGGCGGAAGCAGCTGGTGGATCTTCAGCCAGTCCCGGCATACGAAAGAGGTCAACGCGTCGAAAGCGTTGTTTCTGGCCAAGCAGTCGATCGGCGCCCAGAACCAGGCGCTTGCGAAGAGCGATCTCGAAAAGCTGGTGGCGAGGTATGCCGGCACAGGAGCCGGCTCCGAAGGAGCGCTGCTCCTCGCCCAGATGGACTTCGATCAGGCCAAGTACCAGGAGGGCATTACTGTCCTCGAAAACGCGTCGAAATCAGCGCCGCAGCCGATGGAGTCCGAGATTCGGTCGCTCCTTGGCGACGGGTACCTGTCGATGAAGAATCCGGCCGCCGCCGCAAAGGAATACGAAAAGGCCGCCGATCTGAGCGGCCGAGAACTCGAGCGGGCGAGCCAGAAAGGCCGCGCGGCACGGGCGTATTCGGCCGCCGGCGACACGGCCAAGTCGCGCCAGATCTGGGCCGAACTCGTATTGAACGCCAAGAACCCGTCGGTTGCCGCTGAGGCCAGGGTCAGGCTAGGAGAATTGACCGCCAGGTCGGCCAAGAAGGGATAACCCGGCTGGGGTCGGACAGACTTCATGTAGTACTTGAACGCCGGTCGTGGACCATCCCACGGCCGGCGTTTCCATGTGGAGGGCCTCAGTGGGCCGACGAATCGAGCCTCGATCGCGCCAGCATTAACCGACCCGATCTGGCACTTGGCCATGGTTAGTTCGTATAAGAGACATTATGTAAACTAACTATGGGTATAGCTGTGGAGAACTGGGTCCCGTGGCTTTCTGTAGCGCCTGCCCTGATCTTCGGGGTCAGAGTTGCCGAGGCAGTCCGACCGACTGACCGACTGCCCGACTGATCGCCTGACCGACTGCCCGACTGCCCGACTGCCCGACTGACCGACCGACTGACCGACTGACCGACCTCCCGGCATCAGAGCTCCCCGAACCGGCCCTCGAACACGAACCGGCCTTCGCCCGAGAGGCTCGGCAGCCAGCCGGCGGTCGTTGGTTTGAGCCGCACCGTCAGCATCCGGCCTGACCGTGTCTTCAGAGCAATCGGCTCGTGTCGGCGCTGCCAGGTGGCGATCAAAATCGCCGATGCGACAGCTCCCGTTCCGCAGGCCAGGGTCTCCCCTTCCACTCCGCGCTCGTAGGTTCGCATGGCCCAGCCGCCGGCCGGGTCGGGAGCGACGAAGTTGACGTTCGCGCCGTCCGGCATGAGCGACGCATGCGAGCGCAGCGGCCGACCACGGGTGAGGACGTCCACCGGGCCAACGTCAGGCACTTCGATGACCAGATGCGGAATACCGGCCTTGGCGAAGCCGATCCGGCCCTCGGTCGCCAAGGCCGGAATCCCATCCGCCGTCGGCCGAACATCGATGACCTCTTCCAGGTCGATTTCTGGGTCACCGTTGGCAAGTATTCGCGAGTGGATGATCCCTGCGCCGGTCTCAATGGTCATCGCCTTGGCGTCCGCGGCACCGAGCCGTACGGCAAGACGTGTCGTGCAGAGCGTGGCGTTGCCGCAAAGGTCGCCAACAGACCCGTCGGAGTTCAGATACGTGATCCTGAGATCCGCGCGGGCCGATGGCAACAGGAACACGATGCCGTCCGCGCCAACGCCGGTTCCCCTGGCGCAAATCGCCCTGATGACGTCCGGTCGTGAAAGGTCGCCGGGTGGGTTTTCACGGGCATCGACCATCACAAAGTCGTTGCCAGAGCCACTCATCTTCACGAACTCGCGCGCCGCTACCGACATGCCTCAGAGTCGCCCGAAAATCGCCATCAAACGGAGACGCGGCACCATCCACACGGCCTCGCGGACGATCGATCCGGACATCTTGCTCGTCCCCTCGGTTCGATCGACGAAGACGATCGGGATCTCCACAATCTTGAATCCCCGCTTCCAGGCGCGGAAGCTCATTTCGATCTGAAACGCATAACCGTTTGATCGTACATCACTTAGGTCGATTGCCTCAAGTACTTTCCGCCGAAAGCACTTGAAGCCACCGGTACCGTCCCATACCGGGAGGCCCGTGACCACCCTGGCATACACGTTGGCGCAATAGCTGAGGATCAGGCGTCCCATCGGCCAATTGACGATCGTGACCTTTCCCTCTCGATAGCGGGACCCGAGCACGACGTCGGCGTGCTCCGCCGCGCGAAGGAATTCCGGGAGATGGGCTGGGTCGTGCGAGAAATCGGCGTCCATCTCGAGAATCAGGTCGTACTTGCGCTCGATCGCCCAGCGAAAGCCGGCCAGGTACGCTGTGCCAAGCCCAAGCTTTTTCGCGCGACTGTGGAGATGGACGCGGCGATTCGTGGTGATGACTCTCTCGACGATCTCGCCGGTACCGTCTGGCGATCCGTCATCGACGACGAGCACCTCGAGGCGCTCATCCTGCGCGAGCACGGTTTCGATCAATCGGCCAATATTCTCGCTCTCGTTATAGGTCGGAACAATCACGAGCGCACGCGCCGATGCCATCGAATCGACTCCGTCGCGGCGTTCAGTCATTGGACCGGTCATGTCGCGCGTGGTTATCGACGATCAGGCCGCGGCCGCGGCGACCGACCGGCGGCGATCGACGGCAAGTCCAGCGATCAATCCGCCAACAGCGATCAGCAACGCGAGACCCGTGATAAGCTTTCCGCGCTCGTATGCGGGACTCGTGAACGACAGATCCACGCGTAGAGTTCCAGCAGTCAACCCGACACCGATCAGGTTGAAGTTCGCGCGCGATGTCGGCAGGCGCGTCGTGCCCGATGTGGCTTGCCACCCCGGAAAGTAATTCTCCGAAACGACCAGTACGGCGCCAGAAGGTGCCGGCCCGGAGAGATCGATCATCATGTGTCCTGGTCGATCCCGGGTTACTCTGGCCGTGATGGATGCGGTCGCGATGCTCAACAAGTCGCGGGTCGGAATTGCCGATCCGGTATCGATAAGGGCTGCCCGCGTCGGATCGAAGCGGCGGTCCATGATCGTTGGCAGCACGAGAGGAACGCTGGCGCTGACGGCTCCACCGACCACCCAGGCTGCTGGATTGTTCATCGGTAATCGGTACGCATAGACCATCGATCCCGCTGCGTTTCGTACGGGCCCCGCGATTCTCACAAACGGCCCGATTCCCAACTGCGCGCTGAGAGGGGCCAGCGATGCATCGTCAACTCCGGTATACAGGTAGCGGACGTTTTCGTGCCGCCAGAACTCCGGGCGCAGTATCACCCGCCCCGAGTCGGCAGAGAGCAATTGCTGGTAGATCCCGAGCTCGTTGCCATGGTACCCCTGAACGATTCGAACGCCATGGGCCATGAGCGCGTCGCCCCGGAAAGCTGGGTCGAGCGGGTCAATGCCGCTGCCCGCCGGCAGCGTCAGCGCGCGGCCAGGCTCCCCTGCCTTGGCGATGTCCGCCTTGATCGCCTCGATCGCCGGATCGGTTGCGAACGTGGTAGCCGCCGGCGGAGCAAAGATCCAGTAGAGCCGCTCGATCGACCACAGGTCGAGGGCCACCAGCGACGCAAGCGCGATGGCCGCCGTCCGACGCCCGAGGCGACCCGCTGCAAACGCCCAGATGACGCCGGCTCCGAATGCCACGAACACGAACGAGCGCCATGCCCCGAGTACCGCATTCGACGCATTCGCTTCTGATCGCTGACCGAATGCCTCGAGCACCTGGCTCTTCATAGCCGCATCGAAATTCGTGGCGATGATATTCGAGGCGAGACTGACGAGCATCTGATAACCGCCGACCGACATCAACAGGGCGACGGCGCCGCCGACAATCCCCCATCCAACTGCGTATTTCGCGCCGACGCGACGGGCGAGGATTCGCTCGGCCCCGATTGCAGCGAGCACCGCGGCGGCAAAGGCCGTGACGTATATGATCGTGCTCGGTGCCCGGAAATACTTGGTTCCAGGTACGATCGCAAGAATGAGGTGAAAGAGCGGAGTGTGGCCACCGAACGCCCAGAGTAGCGCGATGACTCCGGTGACGATCCAGAACCGGCGGAACGACCTGGCACCACTCTGACCAAAGGCAGCACCGACGAGTATGAGCGCGATGACGCCGAAGTAGTCGCTGTGGAGGTGAATGCCGTTCTGCCCCCAGTACTGATCGAGGATTCCGGAGAACTGCGGCAGGTATGCATTGATCGTTTCCTCGATCGGAAACGAATAGCTCGTCGCCACGGCCCATGTGTGACCCGCCGCCCGCGGCGACCATGGTTTGTACTCAAAGACGGGCAAGTATTGAATGGCGCCGATAAGCGCGCCGAGCCCGACACTGCCGGCGGCGAGCGCAAGGCGCCGGATTGCGACGGACATCGGTAATCTGTCGCGACCTTCGTCCCCGACAAACGCGAGATACAAGGCGAACGCCCCGGCCGTCAGAAGCAGATACTGCAGCAGCTGTGGGTGCGGTGACAACACGGCCAGCCCAATCGCAATCGCGAGCGCGCCCCATGTCCATCGGCGTCCGTCGCGAATCCCGCGTGTCAGGAGCAGGAGGACCGCTGGCAACAGGGTACTCACAAAAAGCTTGCCGTCATGCCCTGGCGATGCATAGCCGGCGATCGACCCGCTCAGCATGTACGCGAGTCCGCCGATGAGCGCCGCGTAGAACCCAAGACGCCACGCCCGCAAGAACAGAAACGTGAACAGGCCGGCCAGGAAGAGATGGATGATGAACTCCCACGTCAGCGCCATGTCCGTGGGCATGATCATCCGCAGGAGAAAAGTCGGATAGAAAATGTCGCCGTGCATTGCGCCAACGTACGGCAGCCCTCCCTGCAAGAATGGATTCCAGAGCGGGAATCCCTGGCCGGCGCGCAACGACTGGGCCGCAAAATCACGGAAGGCGAATCCGGCGAGATACTGGTCGCTCCGCGGATTCATGAGGATTCTGCCAACCAGCGCCGGATAGGCGAGCAACATCGTCGCGACCGCGTACACGGCAGCCGCCCAGAGGGTCGGATGGCTCGGCTCGGCCAGCTCTTCTATTGGATCTACCGCCGACTTAGCCGGTGGCTTTGACTGTTTCATCGGGTGGTCGGCGTCGGTATGCGAGGAACAGTAATGCGGGGACGATCTCGATGACGACCAACCATAGCCGTGATGCGACACTGATCGCGGTGGCCTGGGGCGCCGAAGCGAGAGGCGCTGCCACGAGGACCGAGATCAGCGCCCATTCGCGGACACCGATCCCCCCGGGAACGAAGATCGCCAGGTATCCGATCACATACGAAATCGCGAACGCCGCGGTGTAGTCGATGAGGGATCCCGGTGCGGTTCGCAGCGTCCCGAGAATCAGGCACTTGAACGCCGCTCCGTAAAGGAACCAGGCGATCAGGTTCGAGATCACCGACACAATGATTGCACGGGTCGGCGGCTTCACGAGCGGCGTGACAACTCCGAACCATCGGTGCGCAAACTGAAGGGCGCGCCGTAGTAGCACCGGCGACAAAAACACTCCGCCGACTGCCGCTACGGCCGCAGTTCGGCTGAGCCATGCATATCCGGAGGGCTCCAGCATGCGGTCGAAGATCGGCGCCCCTGCGATGACCGCGACGGCAAGACCGCAGGCAACGTTCACGCCTCCGTTGAGTATCGCCGCCGACGTGGCCGAAACGGGGTCGATCCCCTGCTCCGCGCTCATGATCCCCATCTGCGCGATTTGCCAAACTTTGCCGGGGATGTATTTGCCGAGGTTGGAGACAAACCAGATGCGCGCCGCGATGCCGAATGGAAGTGTCTTTCCCGAGAGCGCGGCCAGGACGTAGGCCCACGTCCAGATCAGCAGCACGAAGCCGGTCAGAACGAGCGCGCCCGACGCCAGCAGCCACGCTGCATTGACGTGGAACTCGAGCGCGTGTCCTCGGACGTCGGCTACCGCGTCGGCGGTTTTCCGCGCGACGTACGCGAGCGCGACGAGGAGGAGGACCGCCTTGACGGCGCGCAGCCCGCGCTTACGTCGCTCTGGCAACGGTGCGGTAGAGATCTGCATAGCGGCGGGCTACGGCGTCAGTGGAAAATGTGGCGATCGCATAAAGCCGTCCCGCTGCGCCCAGCGTCGCGCCGCGATCGGGTCGGGCAAGGAGTGAATCGATGGCCGCGGCGAGCGCTCCGGCCGAAGTCTCCTTCACGAGAACTCCGGTCCGATCATTCTGCACGACATCGGACAGGCCCCCCGAATCGAACGCGATGACGGGGGTTTCACACAGCTGTGCCTCGACGGCGACGAGACCGAGTCCCTCGTTGATCGAGGGAACCACGACAGCCGCCGCCGAGCGATAGTGAGCTGTCAGTTGCTGTTGCGGCATCGACCCGATCCACCGAACCCGACTCGCGATTCCCAACTCGCCGGCAAGTTCGCGGAGGCGTGTCTCGTCGGCTCCGTCTCCGATGACGTCGAGGGAGGCGTCTGAACGCGTTTGCGCCAGCGCGCGGAGGAGCGTTTCAATCCCTTTTTGCGCGTTCAGGCGCCCGACGAACAGGAGTCGCTTCGGCTCACGATGTCCGCCCGGAGAAAACAGGCTGGTCGCGACCGGCATCGGCGCCACGGTCGGCGCTGAACCAGAGACGAGGTCCCGCGTCTCGTCGGCGAGAAACCGCGACACCGCGGTGACGGCCGCCGAGTTCCGGACGACATGGCGGAAGCCGGGACGCGAAAATGCGACGGTGCGCGCGAGCCGGACATCGGTCCCGTGCAACGTCGTGACGAGCGGGCGATTGGCGATTCGTGCCGTCCACGCGCCCACCAACCCACTCGGAAACCACCAGTGGGCGTGCACGACGTGCGGGTCGAATTCACGGCGAGCGCGCACAGCGCTCCTGAACTCCGACCCGATGAAGCCGAGCAGCCGCACCCGTGCGCTCCACGAATCCCTGACCTGGGTCGCCATGTTGCCGCCGTAGGCGAGCGTTTCGTACTTCCGCGGCGCGTAACGGAATCGATCGACGACGACGCCGTCGACGGTTTCGTGATCGGGAACTCCGCTCGATGCCGGGGCGATGACTCGCACTTCGACGTCTTCGCCGCGCAAGGCCTGGGCTAGCCGCAGAATGAACGAGCCGGAGGCGTCACCAACGGTCCGGGGGTAGTTGTGCGTGAGAAACAATACGCGCATGGCAGCGGGAAGGAGGTCGATCAGTCGATCAGTCGATCGGTCGTTGAGTCGAGCTACTCAGTTGTCCCGCTCGGCGCGCAGGTCATCGAGCTGACGGCGTAGTTCATTCACCTCGGCGCGCTGCTGCGCGATCTGCTCGCCGAGCAATCCGGTCGAAAAGAAGATGCTCCCGAGGACGAGGCAGGTCTGGATGAGCGTCCACAGCGGGCGGACGGCCAACGACCGGATGAATACGAGCGCGACAATACCGGCGATCACGCTGACGACGAACAACGCCGCGCCCATCATGCCGAACAGCAGGAGTGGCTTCTTGCCGAACTTGAGCTCGAACCAGACCGACAACATGTCGAGTATGCCGATCGGAATCCGTGACAGACCGAACTTCGAGCGGCCCGCGAGCCGAGGGTACAGCGGCACCGGAATCTCGGTGACAGTGAATCCCTGCGCGGCAGCGATGACGATCATGTAGCGATGCCAGTCCGGACGAACGGGGAGTGCGTCCATGATCTCCCGTCGGTACGCTTTCACCGAATTGAGATCTTTGACAGGAACGCGAAAGAGCGTGCGGCTGAGCGCGTTGTAGATCCCCGAGATAAACGCTTTGTCGTACTTGCCCTGTTTGAAGCCGGTCACCATGTCGGCATCGTTGGCGAGAATCGGGGCGACGAGCCGCGGGATATCCTCCGGCTTGAACTGCATGTCGGCCGGATAAAACACGAGCACGTTGCCCCGGGCATTGAGGTAGCCGGTGCGCAGCGCATCGGCGATTCCGCGCTGGACGCGGTGCCGAACCGGGCGCAGAAACGCATACTGGATCGCAAGCCGCTGGAGGACCGCCCAGGTGTCATCGATCGAGCCATCATCGACGACGATGACTTCGTACGCGTGAGCCGACCCGGCGAACACTGCCGCCGCCTGCTCCATGAAGATCGACAGATTCTCCGCCTCGTCCTTGGCGGGCACGAGGACGGAGATGTCGACGGTCCCGACGGGTCTCGAGCGCGGTGGGGAAGTCGGGGCCATGGATTGGTGCGATGGGTGGGTCATACGCGTTTGCGCATTCGCGCCGACAACACGCCGAGCTGGTCGCGGTACTTGGCGACGGTGCGACGCGCGATCAGCACGCCCGTTCCCTTCAGGCTGTCGACAATCGCCTGGTCGGTGAGCGGCCGCCTGGGGTTTTCGGCGGAGACCAGTTGTTCTATCTGGGCTCTGATGCCGCGCGCCGACACGTCCTCACCAGCAGCTGTCGAGAGCCCGGAGGAAAAAAAGAACTTGAGCGGGAGTACGCCGCGTGGTGTCTGAACGAACTTCTCGTTCGTTACGCGGCTGACCGTCGATTCGTGCATCGCAATCACCTCGGCGACTTCACGAAGGGTCAGCGGCTTGAGGTACAGCACTCCCTTCTCGAAGAAGTCACGTTGCCGGTCGACGATGAAGTTCATCACCTTGAGCATGGTCTGTCGGCGTTGCTCAATGGCCTGGATCATCCAGTTCGCCGAGTTGAGTTTGTTGGAGATAAACTCCTTGCTCTCGCTGTCGAACTTCCTCTTGTCGCGCGCGATCTCCTGGTAGGCGCGGCTGAGCCTGAGGCGCGGAAGGTTTGCGTCGTTGAGGAAGACGTGATAGCGGCCGTCGATCTTGTCCACGATGAGATCGGGGATGATGTAGATGTCGCTGGCCGCGCTGTACACCAACCCAGGCTTTGGATCGAGTTTCTTGATCTCGTCGGCGGCCTCCTGTACCTCGGCAGGGCCGATGCCGATCCGCTTCGAGATCTCGGTCCAGCGGTGCGCGATCAGGTCGTCGAAACAGTCGCGCACGACGCGGGACGGGACGGCCTCGCCCATGCCAGCATCTGCGAGCTGGAGCAGGAGGCATTCGCGCAGATCGCGCGCCCCGACGCCCGGTGGGTCGAGCTTTTGGATGATCCTCAGCATCTCTTCGACTTCGGGCAACGAGTACAGCGGGAGTTCGTTGTCGTCGCGATCCAGTTCTTCGGAGACCCTGGTGATCTCCGCGTTGGCATTCGTGAGAATCTGGTCGAGTGAACAGACGAGATAGCCGTCGTCAGCGATATCGCCGATGAACTCGCCGGCGAGAAACTGTTGGCGCGGGGTGAGATCGAGCAACGTAATCTGCTCGATCAGATGATCGGCGAGATCACGGGTATCAACGGTGACCGGCTCATAGTACTCACGTTCTTCGTGCTCCTCGCGGCGACCGCCGGCGTCGAAACCGTCGAGAAGAATTTCCTCCCAGTCGATTTCGCCGTTGGTCGTGTCCGACGCCTCGGTTTGCGGCTCCGGTTCGGCTTCGACCTCCGCCGCCTCTTCGCCTTCTTCGCCTTCTTCGCCTTCGTCCGCTTCATCTTGCTCCTCGACCATGTCGAGGAACGGATTGTTGAGTAGCTCCTGCTTCAGGTGCTGCTGGAGATCGAGGAGCGGCATGTACAGCAAGTCCATCGCCTGGTACAGGCGAGGGTTGATCTTCATCTCCTGCCGGAGATTGATGCGTTGCGACAGGCCGGGCTTCATCGGTCGCGAGCGCCTCCGGCGGCGGCGAAGCGTGTGCGGAGACGGGCCGTGAGCGTGGGTCCGAGATAGATGTCGGCGACCGTGTCGTCGAACACGAGTTCGCGCACGGTGCCGGACACCTTCACCTCGCCGTCGAACATGATGTAGGCGCGGTCAACGATGTCGAGCGTTTGCTCCACATTGTGGTCGCTGATGAGCACGCCGATCCCGCGATTGCGCAGGCCAGCGATGATGGTCTGGATGTCGTGGACGGCGATGGGGTCGACACCGGCGAAGGGCTCATCGAGCATCATGAATTTCGGCTGCGTGACTAGCGCCCGCGTGATCTCGAGGCGACGACGCTCCCCGCCTGACAACGCGAACGCTTTGCTGTGCCTAAGGTGCTTGATACTCAGTTCATCCAACAGTGCCTCGAGTCGCGTTCGCCGTTCCGTCGCCGAGAGGCCGAGTGTTTCGAGAATGGCGAGGATATTGTCCTCGACCGTCAGCTTTCTGAAGACGGAGGGTTCCTGCGAGAGGTACCCGATGCCGCGGCGGGCCCGTTTGTACATCGGCATGGAGGTGATGTCCTTGCCGTCCATGATGATGCGACCCGCGAGCGGCTGGATCAGGCCAACGATCATATAGAAGGTCGTGGTCTTCCCCGCCCCATTCGGGCCCAGAAGTCCCACGATTTCGCCCTGTTGCAGACTGAGGGCTACGTCGTTCACGACCCGCCGTCGCCGATACATCTTGACCAATCCAGAGGCCTCGAGGACGCTGCCGAACGGCTCAGGCAATCCAGCAGCGTCGGTTTGGGCGGCGGCCGGCTCGACCGGTGCCGCCGCAAGTTCGCCCGACATCTTGACCGACGCCGTGACCTCTGCGCGGGCACTGACCAATTCGCCCCATACGGTGGGGGAAAATCTCACACCAGGGGCGGAGCCGTCGGTTCCTTCGACAATCGTCACCACGCCCTCGCCCGCGAGTCGTGGCAGCACGGACCGCAGGAGATGCTGCCGGACTTCGTCGAGGCTCAGCCGCCCCGCTTCCTGATCGGCGTTCTTCCCTTCGGCGCGGAGCGTGGCGAGGTAGTCATCGCGATACACGAGGACGACACGGTCGAGCGGTGCGACGCCAGAATCGTCGGCCGCGCTGAGCAAGGAATGAATCGCGAAGGCGATCGAACGGTCGCCCCGTGCCAGCTGGTCGACCAGTCGATGGGCGCTGGAGGCGAGGGGATCGTTCATCAGCCGCCCGGCGTGCGCGCTGCGACCGCGCGCTCCAGCGTCGACGGAGGCTTTCGGACCGGTGGTGCCAGCGGCGGCTTTGCCGTAGACGCCTTGGCCGGGGATGGCTTGGCAATCATGGAGGGCTTGGCCGCCGTCGTCGCTGGCTTCGCGTTCTTCGTGGCCTTGGCGACCGTGGCAGTATCCAGCCGCGGCTCGAGATAGAGGCCGGCAACGGAATCGAGCACGGAGACGAACGCGATTCTCCGACTGTCGAAGTCAAGGCGGATCTGTCGCCCGCGGACATAACTGATCGCCGGCGCCCGCAAAACAGAATCGGTTGCCGCGAGGTGATAATATGCACGCGCGGAATCGGCGTGATGTGTCGCCAGGATCTGCCGGATCGGCGGCGTCGACGTTGAGTCCTTGGTCGCGGAAGTATCGAACCACGCAACGACTGTGTCGCCGCTTAACCAGTCCTTCTCAAGGGTGCGAAAGCGAACGGTGTCGGCTTCGGACTCGGCGAAAGCGTGCCGGACTGCATAGACGACCGTCACCTTCTGCTTGGGCATTATGACGTCAATGGAATCCGCACTAATGGACTGCCCGGGGGATTTGGCCTTCGCCTGGCCTGCCCCACTCCATGCTATCGCGCGCTCGAGCGCGTCGTTGCTCATTCTGAGGTCGATTGTGTCGGCGACGATGTCGAGATCCTGACTGGATGCGTGGCCTTTGCCGCGCGCGACGACGCGCTCGAGCTTCTTCTGTTTCGAGTACGCGTCGATGATCTCGCCGTCGAGTTTGAACTTTCGTCCTTGAAGGCCCTCGACGGTCGGCGAGAACATCAGGTGCATCGTCTCCTGATTCGACCGCCCGTCGAGAAATACTGAATCGCTGTGCGTGATCAGATCCGCCCGCATGATGGTCGCGTTTCGGCTTCCGTAAATCATGCTGTCGCCGCGCATGAAGATTGTCGTGGCGTTGAGCGTCACCGGCTTGCCGCTATCGCCTTGCGCGGCGATGGTCATGGTCGGGCTGCGAACAGCGGTCAGTTCCTCAACCAGCCGCCTGCCGGGAATGACCCGGAGGTAGGTCGCTTCGGGACCAGTGAGTGTCGAGCCGCTCGGCAGTGTTGCGACGACGTGCCCTGTGGCGACAATCCTTTCGTCGCGCTGGAAGTAGGACAGAAAGTCAGACTGCAAGTCAATCCGCGCCGGCTCCTTGTAGCGGACGTTGCCGTAGAGATCGATGCGGTCGTCGCCGGTTTGCCGTCCGCTATCAGCCAACAGAGTGATGTTTCTCGACTTGCAGACGATCGTGATTCCGCCGCCGCCGACCGATGAACGGGGCTGTCCGGGGAACGTGTCGCTGGTGAATCCGCCGCGCGCGCCCAGGACACAACTGGTCGCGTCACTTCGCTGCGCGTCCAGCGTCGCGGTCGTGCAGACAGCGATAAGAACGATGCCGAGCGCCGCGGAGCGAATCATTTGGGAATCTGCACCGCACCAGTGACGCGGCAGTCTCGCTTGCAGACGTAGTGGGCGAAGTCCGGATCGGACAGGAAGCCCACGCCGGTGTTCGTCTTACCAGCGGCGAACACGGCTTCGAATGTCGTGTCGCTCGAGATCTCGTTGTGCCTCTGGTCGTAGCGGATGTGCGGTGACTGCAAACGACGACCATCGACGGTCTTCACCACGACATGCCCCCACCCCTCGAGAATCTCCGTCCGTTGATCGTACCGTCCACGATCAGCCTTCATCGACCCGTTCGGCTTGCCGGTCTCGGTGTTGAAATCGACATGACCACCCTTGAAGTCAAAGCGAGTCATTTCGCGCAGTACGTAGAGCGTGTCGGCGTAAAGTGTCCCACGCTTCACGCCATTCGCCTCGAACGGTGCCTGAACACCGTAGAACACCTGGTCGGCGCTGTCGGCAAAGGTTACCGCGCCGGTGCGCACGGGCGCGCCGCGCGGGTCGCTGCACCCCAACAGGGCACAGAGCGCGATGCCGACCGAGGCGATCCGCATCACACGCGGGCCCGCATCAAATCGTGGAGGTGCACGACGCCGACGAGTGCGTCGTTATCGTCAACGACAGGCATGACCATGATCCCGGTCTCCTCCATACGATACGCGACGGCGCTGGCGAGCTCGCCGCTATGGGCGACCTTTGGTGTTCGGGTGACGACGGACTGCAAATCGATCGAGAACACGTTCTCCGAATGTTCAATGAGCCGACTCA
>Ga0315281_10004679_pt1 | contig 19836 bp, 13 predicted proteins | sample YL17G07_0_MG_FD_204540 | JGI IMG/M metagenome (GOLD analysis project Ga0315281, IMG submission 204540) | Sediment microbial communities from Yellowstone Lake, YNP, Wyoming, USA - YL17G07_0 | ecosystem: Environmental > Aquatic > Freshwater > Lake > Sediment | place: USA: Wyoming | collected... | reverse complement strand
CGGCGACCCTGCGCGAGCGGCTCAAGAAGTTCCAGGATTCGCACATCGACCAGGTCATCCTCCTCAACCAGGCGGGCAAGAACACGCACGAGGACATCTGCGAGAGCCTCGAGTTGTTCGCCCGGGAGGTCATGCCCGAGTTCCACGACGACGAGCCACGGCACCAGGAGTGGAAGCGGCGCGTGCTCTCCGGCGAACTGCCACTCGAGGAGATCGACACGAAGCCGTACTGGATGCCTTCGAACCAGACGCCGAGCTCGAAGCTCAAGGAAGCGGGCATCAGCGCCGTGGAGGCGGCTGCGCCGAACCGCTGAGACGGGCGCTGCCGGCGGTGCTCTGACATAATGGGGGCGAGCTCGTCGCCCACTGGAACGCTGTGGAGTTGCCTCTCTTTCCCCTTCGCACCGTGCTCTTCCCGGGCATGAACCTGCCGCTCCAGATCTTCGAGGAGCGGTACAAGGCCATGACGCGGGAGTTGCTTGCCGGCGACGGCACCTTCGGGGTGCTGCTTATCCGCGAGGGGCGCGAAGTGGGCGGGCCGGCGTTGCCGTATTCCGTGGGGACGACGGCAACGATCGAGGAGTGCCGCGAGCTCGAGCACAGCCGCTTCATGCTCACGGCGCGCGGCGTGCGCCGTTTCCGCGTGGTGCGCATGTTGCCGCCGAGGCCGTACCCCTACGGCGAGATCGCCTACCTGGACGACTCGACCTGGGAGCCGGACCCGCCGTTGCAGCGCGCCCTGGAAACCGTGCGCGCCACCTTCCCGGTCTACTTCCGCCTGGCGCTCTCGCTTACGGACCAGTGGGCGCGAGGCCTCAAGCTGCCTTCCGGGCCGCACGACCTCGTGAACTTCCTTGCTCCATGGATCCAGGCCGACGAGGCGGTGAAGCAGCGGCTGCTGGAGATCGAGCCCGCCGCCGAACGCGTGGCGCAGCTCGCGGAAGTGCTGGACGACCTGCTCGGCCACACCCGCGACGAGGTCGTCGAACACCGGCGCAGGAAGTACAAAGCCCTGGGTTCGGCCAACTGACCCATCCGCGCCAACGCGGCCGAGCCGGGCCCGGCGCTGTCTCAGCCGAGGCTCGATCACAGCTGCCAGATGGGGTTGTAACAGGCGACGTCGTGCTCCGCGCGCTCCGGGCGGCCGAGGGCGGGGGCTTCGCCGTTGCGGCAGACGTTCAACACCTTCACGCAGCGCGGAATGAACGGGCAGCGTTCCGCCGGGGCCGCCAGCTCGGGTGGCTGGCCGGGAATGGCACGGAGCTGGCGCTGGTCGCCGTGCAGCCGGGGCAGCGTGGCAAGCAGCGCGTGCGTGTACGGGTGCAGCGGCCGTTCCAGCATCTCGTAGACGGCGCCCTGTTCGATGATGCGGCCGGCGTACATCACAGAGACCACGTCGGCCATGCGCGCGACTACGCCGAAGTCGTGGGTGATGAGCAGGATGGACGTGCCCTTCCGCTCCCGGAGGTCGTTGAGCTGCTGAAGGATCTGCGCCTGCACGGTGACGTCGAGGGCGCTCGTGGGCTCGTCGGCGATGATCACGTCGGGACGGAGAGCGGTGGCGATTCCGATCATCACGCGCTGACACATGCCCCCGGAGAGCTGGAACGGGTAGGCCTTCGCGACTCGGTCCGGGTCGGAGAGCCCGACCTGGTGGAGGATCTCGACCGCCTGCCGCTTCGCCTCTTTCTTGCCGATTTCGAGGTGGCTGGTGAGCGTCTCGGCGACCTGGTCGCCGATGGTGAGCACCGGGTTGAGCACGGCGACGGGGTCCTGGAAGATTGTCGAGATGCGCCGGCCCCGTACGGTGCGAAGGGCTTTGTCGTCGAGCGCGAGCAGGTCCTGTCCCTCGAAGAAGACTTCGCCTGAAAGGACCTCGGCCCCGGGCGGCAGGAGCCGTAAGACCGACATAGCAGCCGTGGTCTTGCCCGACCCAGACTCCCCGACGAGGGCCAGCACCTGGCCCCGCTCGAGGTCGAAGGACACGCGATCGACCGCGTAGACCGTCGACTCTTTCGAGCGGTACCGGATGGAGAGGTCACGGACGCTGATGATCGGGGTGGTCATGAAGCTCCCCGCGGAAGTGGGGGTTGCCGGCCTGCCGGGCGGCGCGCCGGGTCAGTCGCTGGGGCGCAGGGAGGAGATGAAGATGCCCTGGATTTCGACGTTTTCAGGAGTGGTGTAGATCGGCGCCATCGTACTGTTGGCCGGCTGCAGCCGCACGCGGGCGCCTTCGTGGTAGTAGCGCTTGAACGTCACTTCCTCGCGGTCCTTGAGCCACACGGCAACGCGGTCGCCGTCGGCGGCGGTGCGGGCAGGCTCGAGGAAGACGATGTCCCCGTCGTCGATCAGGTCCTCGATCATCGAGGTGCCCTTGACGCGCAGCGCAAAGACGTTCGTCTTGCCGCGGATCATGTCCTCAGTGACGGCCACGGTGTCCTCGATGTCGGCAGCCCAGCGGTCGCTGGTGGGCACGGGGATGGGCTGGCCGGCGGCGATGGCGCCCAGCACGGGCACTTCGACGATACGCGTGCGGCGGCCCTTCGAGCCGAGGATCTCGATACCGCGCGACACTTCCCGGTCGCGGCGAATGAGCCCCTTTTCTTCCAGCTTCCGGAGGTTGTAGTCGACCACCGAGGTGCTGCTGATGGCGCACCCTTCCTGAATGTCGCGGATGCTCGGCGGGTAGTCCTTCTCCTGGAGGAATTCGTTCAGGAACTGAAGGATGTCCGCCTGCTTACCCGAGAGATCTTTCATGCCAGCCTCGTGAGAACGAATGTTCGTGGTAACTTTAGCGATACCCGGGCTTTATCGTCAAACGGTGTTCCGAACACGCGCGACGCCTGGTGGGCGGAGGTGTTGGCCAGCCAGCCGCGAAGCTCGTCGAGCCGTTGTCTGGCACGCATCGGGGCTATACGCTACCGCGCTACGGCTCCGTGCCGCCGCAGGGGAACGCGTGGCTCAGACGCAGACTGTCACGATCTTGTTCTGTGACCTGGTGGGCTCCACCGCGTTGATGACGCGGTTGGGGGACGACGCCAACGACCGCGTCCGCCGGCGTCTCTTCGCGGCCCTGCGCGAGGCCGTGACGGCCCATCGTGGCGAAGAGGTCAAGTCCGCCGGCGACGGGCTCATGGTCGCCTTCCCCGCGAGCGCAGCCGTCGCCGTCTCCTGCGCCGTCGCGATGCAGCGCGGCGTGGCCCGCCTGAACGAACGCGACCCCCTGCTGGGCCTTGCCGTGCGCATCGGGCTCTCGAGCGGCGAGGCGAGCCACGAAGCCGACGACTGGTTCGGCGTGCCCGTGGTGGAGGCCGCGCGCCTCGAACATGCGGCCCGCCCCGGCCAGATCCTCGCGGCCGACCTCACGCGCGGCCTCGTCGGCACGCGCGGAGGGCACATCTTCACGAGCGTGGGCACGCTCGAACTGAAAGGGCTCCCGGAGCCGCTGGCCGCGGCCGAGGTCGCGTGGGAGCCCGACCCGGGGCTCTCCGTCGTCCCCCTGCCGTCGGGCCTCGCCCGCCATGGGTTCGCATTCGCCGGGCGCGCGCGTGAGCTTGTTGCGCTGCGTGCCGACTGGGACGAAACCGTCGACGGCGACCGCCGCTTCGTACTCGTCACGGGCGAAGATGGCATCGGCAAGACACGGCTCGCGGCCGAGTTGGCGGCGCAGGTCCACGCCAACGACGTCGTCGTGCTCTACGGGCACTGCCAGGCGGACCGCGAGGTGCCCTATCAGCCGTTCGCAGAGGCGCTGCGCTGGTACGTGCTCGCCAGCCAGCCGCAGCCGCTGAGGGAGCAGGCCGGGGCGAGCGGCCGGGACCTCACGCGGCTCGTGCCGGCCCTGCGCACACGCCTCCCGGACCTTCCCGAGCCACGCACGGGCGACCCCGCCGCCGAGCAGGAGTGGCTCTTCGAAGCCGTCTCCCAGCTCCTCGGGGCGGCCGCCGAGCGCTGCCCCATCCTCCTCGTCGTCGACGACCTGGAGCAGGCGAGCGCCAACACCCTCGGCATGCTGCGGCACCTGCTCGAGAGCCCGAAGCCCGCGCGCCTGATGGTCCTGGGCCTTGCCGGGCCGGCGGAGCCCGGCTCGCCCTGGCAAGCCGAGGCGGCCGCGCTCGCCGGTCTCCCCGGCGCCACCAGCGTCGAGCTGCACGGCCTCACGGTGGCCGAGGTCGCCACCCTCCTGGAAGGCGTCGAGGGGGTCCCGCATTCGGACGAGCTTGCCGGGCGGATCCAGCGGGAGACCGAGGGCAACCCCCGCTACGTCGCCGACCTGGTCGTCCGCCTGCGCGATTCAGAGAGTTCGCCCGAGGCTGTCCTCCAGTCCGCCTGCCCCTACATGGGCCTCCGCTCCTTCGAGGCGGACGACGCGGAGCTCTACTTCGGGCGCGAAGAAGTGGTCGGCGCGCTCCTCGGCCGGCTCGCTTCGAACCGCTTGCTCGCCGTCGTGGGCGCCTCCGGCAGCGGCAAGTCGTCGCTGATGCGCGCCGGGCTCGTACCACGTCTGCGCAGCGGCGCCCTCCCCGGGAGCGGCGACTGGGACGTGCTCCTCATGACCCCGGGCACGCACCCCCTGGCCGAGCTCGCCTCCCGCCTGGGCGCCCTCGCCGGGCTCTCCGCCGCGTCCGTACTCCGCGACCTCGAAGCCGACCCGCGCACCCTCGACCTCACCGTCCGCCAGGCCCTGGCCAACCGTCCCCCCAGCGCACGCGTGCTCCTTGCCGCCGACCAGTTCGAGGAACTCTTCACCCTCTGCCGCGACGACGTCGAGCGCCGGCGCTTCATTGACGCCGTGCTGCACGCGGTGAGCGTGCCCGACGGGCGCACGCTCGCGATCGTGGCCATGCGGGCCGACTTCTACGGCGAGGCCGCCCGCTACGCCGAGCTCGCCGAAGCCCTGGAGGTCGGCCATGCGCTGCTCGGGCCGATGGGCCCTGAGGAGATGCGCGCCGCCGTCGAGCGGCCGGCCGCCGTCGCCGGCCTGCGCATCGAACCGGGGCTGACGGACCGCATTCTGCGCGACGTGGGCGACGAGCCCGGCGGGCTGCCGCTCCTCTCCCACGCCCTCCTGGAGACGTGGAAGCGGCGCGACGGTCGCACGCTCACGGCGGCGGGCTACGCGGCCTCGGGCGGCGTGCGCGGCGCCATCGCCCAGACGGCCGAGACGGTCTACGGCGCGCTGAGCGAGGCAGACCAGGCGATTGCACGGAACCTCTTCGTGCGGCTCACGGAGCTGGGTGAGGGCACGGAGGACACCCGCCGCCGCGTCGCCTTCGCGGAGGTCGCGCCCCAGGGCCCAACCGGCGAGAACACCAGGGCAGTGATCTCGCGGCTAGCGGACTCGCGCCTCCTCACGACCGCCGCGGACTCGGTGGAGGTCGCGCACGAGGCCCTCATCCGCGAGTGGCCGCGGCTGCGCGAGTGGCTGGACGACGACCGCGAGGGCCTGCGCGTGATGCGCCACCTGACGGAGTCGGCGCAGGCCTGGGAGCGGCTGGGGCGCGACGAAGGCGAGCTCTATCGCGGCACCCGCCTCTCCGCGGCGATCGAGTGGCACGACCGCGCCCACCCGGAACTGAACCCGCTGGAGCGCGAGTTCCTGGACGCCTGCCGCGCGCTGCACGAGCGCGAGCTGCTGGAGGCACGCAAGCGGCTGCGGCGGTTGCGCATCGGGGTGGCCGCGCTGGCGGGGCTGTTCGTGCTCGCGCTCGTGGGCGCAGGGATTGCCGTCCTCCAGTGGAACAGCGCCAACGACGCGAAGGACAAGGCGAACGCCGCGACGAACGAAGCGCAGTCCCAGCGCGACGCCGCAGACGGGGCGCGCGCGAACGAGGCTGCGGCGCGAGGCAAGGCCGAGGACGCCGTGGTTGAAGCCACGCTGGCACGCCTCGAAACCGACATCCCGAACCTGATCAAGTCGAATCGCAGCCTCGCCTTCGCGCTGGCAGCACAGGCGTTCAAGATTCAGCCAGGCCCGCGCACCACGTCATTGCTCAACGTGGCCCTGGGCGATGACCCTCGCTACCTCGGCCGCTACTGGCCGAGCGAACCAATCTCTTCTGGCACGGCCTTCAGCCCCGACGGGAAGTACATCGCGATGACCTCCACAACGGGGTTGATAGAGCTTTACGACGCCGCCACACGCAAGGTCGTGGCAAGCACCCGGACTGCTCCAACGAGCACTGGCACGGGGGTCCAGTTCACGGCGGACAGCAAGGCGTTGTCGGTCGTGCACATTGCGACGTTCACCGGTGACCAAATCTATGACGAGGTCTACGAGGTCCCTTCATTGGCGAAGACCCGGCAGATCAATCTGGCAGGCGCGGGAGCAGCCGGCGCTGTGGTGCGCACTCCACAGGGGGACGTGCGCGCCTGGGAACTCCGCACGACGCCGTTGCTCACATGCTGCGGTGCCATTCACATCGTGAATCTCACCACGGGCGAAGACCGGGCCCTCACGCGTCCCGACTTCGATTTCGTCTTCCCGGCGCCTGCGCTCGACCCCACCGGGAAGCTCATTGCAGCCCGGTTCCTGCCCGCGAAGGGCGGTCCCCCAGCCATCGGCATCTTCGACGCCTCGACCTTCGACCTGCTCCGGATCATCACCCTCCCCCCTGCACAGATCTTCGCCCTGGCAGCCATCCAGTTCACCCCCGATTCGAAGAGCCTGCTCTTCGCCCGGCCACCTAACCCCTCGGTCCTGGAGCTCTGGGACCCGCGTTCCGGCGGGCTCATCGCCAGCGTCCCCGTTGGCGCCGGGTACAACTACCAGTGGCCGGGTGTCAACTCTCAGAGTTCCGTCGCGGCCGCAGGCACCGCGGCAGGGATGACCTTGTTCTCGCTGCCTCAGCTTCCACAGATCGGTATCCCGTTCCCAACACCGGACACCATTTACGCGTTCTTTGGGCCGGGGGATCGGACGCTCGTCACCTGGCCGTTCAACCAGCCGGCAGACTCCTGGGATGTCACCGGTCTTGCTCCAGCCGCGACGTACTCCTTCGACGCGGGCACCGGGCGAGCGGTCCTCTCGCCGGATGGCGGCTGGTTCGCGAAGCAAGCCCGTGATGGCACCTGGTCGCGATGGGACGCAAAGACGCTCAAGCTCCTCAACCGTTCCCAGGGCCAGTACGGGAACGCCTCCACCAACCAGGGCGCCTTCCCGGTAGAGCTCGCCATCAGCCCGGACAGCCGTTACATCGCCTCTGCTCATGCGGATTGCGCCGCCATTCCTCAGTTGAGCTGCAGTGGCCGGGTCGTCCTCTGGGATGCAGCAACAGGCCAGCCGGTCGGCAAGCCCATTCCCATACCAAACCCGACCAACACGGGGCTGGCGATCCGTTTGGCCTTCCATCCCGACCGTGCCCTGTTGGCGGTGAGCCTCCCGGGATTGCTGGTCCAGACCTGGGCCTTTGATGGCGGCAGCCTGTCCCTTCGAAGTGAGTTCAAGGTGCCGGGAGACAACGCCGCGCCGATTCTCCACGGCATGACATTCGTCCGCCCGCGCGATGGCAGCGAAGCGCTGCTCCTCACCATCCCTTTGAGCCAGTGGAATTTCGCGCTTTTCGATGTGAGCACCGACCCACCGGCGTTGAGGGCCAAGTCTCCGTTTGGGACGGGTGCTGTCAACGGTGTCCATGTCGCGCCCGGAGGCCGGCTGGTCGTTGACGGCCAGGGTGACTTCAGGTTCTACGACGTCCTTGCGTTTGCGGCCGGGACCGTGCCAAAGGCGGAACTCACGCTTGCGGGCGCCGGCTTGCCCCTCATTCCAGCAGATACGGCCTCATTCTCGTTCTCAGCCGATGGCCGCCGCATGGCTGTCCTGGCGGGGAGCGGCCTGGAGAACCCGCCCGGCGTCGGCAAAGTGACGGTCTGGGACCTGGACAAGAAGCAGCCGATCGGCGCCAGCTTCGGCTGGGCTGGGCCTGCTGGCGGCGCCTTCCTCACGCCGGACAGCTCGGCGCTCATCGTGACCAGCAACCAGGCGGCGGTCCGTTGGGACCTCGACACGAGCAAGTGGTTCGACGACGCCTGTATGGCCGCGGGGCGCAACCTGACCGAGGCCGAGTGGACGAAGTACTTCCCGGGCCGGGAGTACGAGGTCACCTGCCCGCAGTGGCCCGCGAAGCCGAAGACGTAGCCCCGGCGCAACGGCCCTCATTTCGGGTTGCTGGCGAGCAGCGCGCGCGCCACGATGGATCGTCGAATTCGATCACCGAGGACTCGCGTATGACCGAACCCGAACCAGGCAACGTGGCGCTCGTCATCGCCGCCCACCCCGACGACGGCGACTTCGGCGCGGCGGGATACACCGCGCAGCTCGCGGCCAGCGGGTGGGACGTGTACTTCCTCGTCTGCACCAACGGGTCAAAGGGCACGGAGGACCGGGAAATGAGCCGTGAGCGGCTCATCGCTCTGCGCCGCGAGGAGCAGCGCGAGGCATGCCGGCGCATGGGCGCACGCGACGTGTTCTTCCTGGACAACGAGGACGGCGAGCTGACCTACGACCGCGCGTTCCTGGAGCAGATCGTGCGGTACATCCGCATGCTGCGGCCGCAGACGGTCCTGACGCACGACCCGGCCGACATCATCATCCGCGACAGCTTCATCAACCATCCCGACCACCGGGCAACGGGCACAGCGGCGCTGGACGCGGTCTACCCGACGGCGCGCGACTACCTGAATTTCCCGGAGCACCTGGCGGAGGGCCTCGAACCGCACAAGGTGCGCGAGGTGCTGCTCTGGAGCACGAACCAGCCGAACTTCGACGTCGACATCTCGGGCGACGTCGACCGCAAGATCCACGCCCTCAGCGCGCACGTCACGCAGTTCGGCAACCGCGAGGACTTCATCTCGTTCGTACGCGACCGCTGGAAGGACGAGGACGGCCGCTACCTCGAACGCTTCCGGCGCGTCGAGCTGCAGTTCTGACGGTGGAGCGCAGGACGGTCGTCCGCGACGCGGCGAGGGTCATCCTCGTGGACGCGAACCTGCAGGTCCTGCTGTTCCGGTTCAGCCTGGGGGCGGGGTGGAGCGCGGAGAACGGGCGGCCGCACGTCTGGATTACGCCGGGCGGTGGCCTCAACCCGGGCGAGACGCACGAGCGGTGCGCCCGGCGCGAGCTTTGGGAAGAGACGGGCATCGAGCTGGAGCCCGGCCCCTGTGTGTGGACGCGCTCGCACACGTTCCGCTGGGGCGAGGTGTACGTCGAGCAGCGCGAACGGTACTTCGTGGCGCATTGCGCGGCCCCCGAGATCAGCACGCAAAACTGGACGCCGGAAGAGTCGGTGATGCTCAGCGGGCACCAGTGGTGGAGCCAGGCGGAGATCGCGGATTCGGCCGAGGCGTTCGCCCCGCGGCGGCTGGGGGAGCTGCTGTTGCCCATCCTCGCGGGCGAGTACCCGGCCGAGCCCTTCGACACAGGCCCCTGACGTGGAGAGTCGCCCGGCGGAAGACGTGGGCGAAAAGGTCCGGGCTGCCGCACTGGCCGAGGGCTTCGACTTCGTACGTTTCGCGCCCGCCACGCCGATGCTGGCGGCCCGTGGCGCGGCCAACGCCGCCCTGGCAGATGGCCGCCTTGCAGACATGGCCTGGATGACTTCGGCGTGGATCGAGCGGTCCACCGACCCGGAGCGGTTCCTCGCCGGCGCGCGGAGCGTCGTCGCCGTCGGGATGGTTTACGGCCGAAGCCCGGAACAGCCACCTCCGGGCGCGGGGAGCCGCGGACGCGTGGCCGCCTACGCGAGCGGGCGTGACTACCACCGCGTGTTCGAACCGAGACTGCGGCGGCTATGCCGCGTGCTGCGCGACGAGTTCGGTGCATCCGCGAGGGCAACCGTCGACTACGGGCCGCTGCTCGAACGGCCGCTCGCGGCGCTCGCCGGCATGGGCTGGCAGGGCAAGTCGACGATGTTGCTGGTGCCGGGAGCGGGCCCCTGGGTGCTGCTCGGGATGGTCGCGACGAGCCTGGAACTGCCGGCGGACGAGCCACTGCGCAAGAGTTGTGGCACGTGCACCCGCTGCATGGCGGCCTGCCCGACCGGCGCGATCTCGACCGGCGGCGGGCAGGTAGACGCGCGCCTGTGCATCAGCTACCACACCATCGAGAACCGCGGAGTCATCCCGCGCGAGCTGCGGGCGAAGTTCGGCGCGTGGATCTTCGGCTGCGACGCGTGTCTCGACTCGTGCCCGGTCGGGGCGCAGGAGGCGCCCGCTGCCGCCGGGGACGAGGCGTGGCCCGAGCTTGCCCCGCTGCTCGCGCTGGACGAGGCGGCTTTTCGGACGAAGTACCGGGGCCGGGCCATCACGCGGGCGAAGCGCGACGGGTTTCTACGCAACGTGTGCGTGGCTCTCGGCAACGTCGGCGGCGAAGCGGACATCCCGGCCCTGGCGCGAGCGCTCGGCGACACCGCGCCGCTCGTGCGCGGGCACGCGGCCTGGGCGTTGGGAGAGATAGGTCGGCGGCTGCCGAGTGTCCGGGGCAAGGCGATAGCGGCGGTTCAGGCGCGGCTCGACGTTGAGAACGACGCCTGGGTGCGGGAAGAGTTGGCGCTCGCGCCCTCACCCCTGACCCCTCTGGTCTGAATCGCCTTCCACAGCGCGAGTGTCGTGAGCGAGGGACGACCGCCGGGTAAGCGAGGGGATCGTCAGCCACTGACCACTGCACCCTCCCTGACAGTCGGGGTACTGTTCCTCCCGTAGCCCTCGCCCATGAACTGCGCGCGCACATCGCGGGCTCCCAACGGTATCAGTACCCCGACTGTCAGGGAGGGTGCGATACCCGGCCACGAGCGGACCCGAGCGCGTCTGCGCAGAGGGCTCCCTCCCGCCGGACGACCACGCGACTTTCATCCCCCGCTCTGGTCGGAGGCCATCTGGGTCTCCCGTCTGCGGCCTGGCGAGATGAGACGGAGCGTGGGTCTTGAATTCCGGGTGCGGGCAACGCACGATGCGTCGGCCGGGCGTGGCCCGGCCCAGACCTTCCGCCGGAGTCTGCCATGGCAATCGCCGACGACCTGCCGCTCCTCGAGCGGCGCCGCATCGAAGCGGGCGTGCTCGTGCCAGTCATCCGCGCGATGCAGGAGGCGTTCGGCGAAGAGGCCGTGAACCGCGTGGTCGGCGACGCCATCCGCGCGGTGGCGAAGAAGCAGGGCGAGACCGTGCGGCGGCTCACGAAGATCGAGACGATGGACGACCTGCGGACGCGTCTGGAAGGCGGCCCGGTGGCGGACGGTTCGCTCACGGTGGACGTGGTCGAGCGGACCGACACGCGGTACGGCTTCGACGTCACGAACTGCAAGTTCGTCGAGCTGTACGAGCAGATGGGAGCGCGGGACCTGGGGTTCCTGCTTTCCTGCGGGCGCGACTACGCCTTCTTCGAAGGGATGGCCCCGGGCCTGGAGTTCACGCGGTCGCAGACGCGGATGCAGGGCGCCGGGCACTGCGACTTTCGCTATCGCGTTCCCGGAAGCTAGTCCTCACCCCCGATCCCCTGCTCCGAAAATAGCCGGTATGAAGGAGATCAGGTGACCTCGGGAGTGGGCGAGCCGCGAGGAGCACGGGTGGCTCCCTGGCGATCAGTACCCCGACTGTCAAGGAGGGGGCGATCGCCAGCGGCGAACGGGCCCGGCGCCGTCTGCGAATCAGGGGCCCATGACCGGCCGCCCCCTTCCTCACGGTCGGGGTACTGATCATCTGCTCGCGGCTGTGACGCGATCGCCGCGGCGTTCGCGTGCTTTCATCCGCAGGCCTGGCCAAAGCCATCTCGTCTCTCACTTCGCGGGCAAGGGGAGCCGCGTCCCGAACGTGTCGCGGGTGACCTGTCCTGGAGTGGGAGCAGCCGTTGGGGCCGCACACGCCATGGGGCATACTGGTGCGCATCCCCTTCGCCGGAAGGCGACTCGAGAGGTGAGCCATGGCCGAACTGTTCGACGCGCTTGGCGAGAGCCACCGGAAATTCATCGAGAAGCAGCACATGTTCTTCGTGGCCACGGCGCCGTCGGACGTGTCCGCGGGCTATCCCAACCTCTCGCCGAAGGGCCGCACGCTCGTCAAGGTGCTGGGGCCGAACCTGATCGGCTGGCTGGACTACCCGGGCAGCGGGAACGAGACGGCGAAGCACACCGCGGAGAACGGCCGCATCGCGATCATGTTCTGCAGCTTCGAAGGGACGGCCGGGATCATGCGGCTCTACGGCCACGGACGCGCGGTGGACCTCGCGGCGCCCGAGCTGGCCGCCCACCGAAACGCGTTCGTGAGCGACGCACACCCGTTCGTCCGCCAGGCGTTCTTCGTCGACGTGGAGAGGGTGCAGACTTCGTGCGGGTACGCGGTGCCGTTCTACGACTTCAAGCGCGACCGCGACACGCTGGATCGATGGTGCGCGACTCGTCTTGAGCCGAGGGCGATGGTCGACGGCATGCCGGCGGCGGGTGAGCTCGTCCGCAAAGCCTGAGCGCGCTCGCGCGGCTGTCTACCCGCCGGGATCGAACGATTCGCCGTCGGCGTCGCGGCGGGTGCGCGCCATCGCAAAACCGACTCCGCCACCGACCGCAGCGAGCGCGCCCAGCACCAGTACAACGGCCGCCCACACCGGGAATCCGCCCCCGCCGTCGCTTCCGCCAGCTCCACGGCTGGTCGAGGCGCTGGTCAGCAGTCCGCCGCGAAGGGTGGGCGTCGACGACGGCGTCGATGAGACGGCTGTCGCCGTGGGCGTCGCCGAGCCGGGCGCCGGTGTAGCTCCGGCTGGCTCGGTAGAGGTAGGGCCGGTCGTGGCCGGGGGCCGCGTGGTGCGTGCTACCGGTGTGAAGGTGGGGATGGCGACGGGTGTGGCGTCGCCGAAGGTGAGGTCGAGCTGAACGGGGCCCATCTTCCAGTGCGCGGTCTGCGCGGCGAAACGGTCGCCGACCTGGATGCGCACCACGGCGCCGTCGGAGCCACACCCGGAGGTTTGTTCGCGCGAGACGACGTCGGCGAAGTAGACGGTGACGCGGCTGTCGCCGTCGCCGGTGAACTGCGTGCGGCCCTTGCCGCAAACGCGGTCGCCCACGAAAGCCTGCACGGGGAGGCCTTCCGGCACGACGCCGGCGGAATCGGTCACGGAGCCGAAGACGGTCATCGGTGGGCCGAAGACCTGGGCCCGCGCGGGGAGGACGCCCAGGCCCGCACCGGACACAAGGAGGGCAGCTGCCCCCCAGAGGAGCAGCCGGACTGACCACGGCGAACGCATGAACACGACCCGGCTGGAGGATGAACGGCCCACCAACGAGCGTAGTCGAGGCCGGACGACACGCAACTACCGGGGCACGGTGAGCGTAAACGGCTCTTTTGCGAACACCCAGTAGGCCCGTCCGCTCTCGAGGCTGTCAATGCTGTTGAGGTAGGCCGGGGCGCCGGCGATGTAGCGCCCCCAGGTTTCGGTCTCTGCGTCCCAGGTGTACACGCTGTCCAGGGCGCCGCTGCTGCCGCCGAGGGCTTTTTCGAGCGGCAGGCTGCCCCCGCCGACGGTGACGAGGTTCCAGCCGGCGGAGAGCGGGACCTGTGCCTCCGCGCCGAAGGGGATGGTGATGTCGAGCTGGATCTCTCCCTCGCCGTCCAGCGGGAAGACGTCCGGGACCAGCGCGTTGACGATCGTCCCGCCGCAGGCTGCGAAGCTCAGCTCGAAGCCGTTCCAGACCAGGCGGCCGTAGTCGCCCGCGGTGTCGCCGAAGACAGGACGGCCGGTGGCGTTGAGCCATTTCTCGGGGTCGCCGGTCCAGGTGCGCGACTGCCCGGGCTCCAGGAAACCGATCAGCCCGAGGTACTCTTCTTCGATCGAGAAGTTGCCCGGCGGGCGGCTGCGGAGCGAGAAGCCGGCGAGCGAGACGAGGTGGTCGTCCAGGTTCGTGAGCGTGACGCTCCCGGCCAGGCCACAGGAGAACGCGGTCATGCGCACGTTGGCGGGCACGGGCGACGGGGGAGCGGGGAGCGTGACGAGCACGTTGACGGGCTCGAGCAGGCTGTTACTCACCTTTATCCACGCCTGACACTCGTCGTCCTCCACCACCGGGAGCGCGATGTCCGTGTTCAGGGGCTCGCCCTGCTCATCCTTGGTGTCGAAGGTCGTGGTGGAAGCAGAACGGCCCAGGATGTTGATCGACGACGGGCGGGCCTGGGCTCCGATGATCACACCCCCCTCCCCGGCGTCGATCTGGAACTCGACCGGCACGCCCAGCACGTTGTTGTAGGAGGCGGCGTCGCAATAGCCGTCGCGGTCACGCAGATGGGCGACGACGTACTTGATCGAGGGGTCGGCTGTGTCCACTACCGAGAGCTGCTTGTAGCCGGCCCAGAACCAACGGGTGGAGACGGTGTTGGAGCGGACCGAGACCTGCTTTCCCCTCATGCCCGGGTACTCCGCCGTAGCGTAGTAGCGGGTGTGCCCGGCGAGGTCCCCTGGCGCGCAAAATGGGTTGCCCGTGGGAGCGTTGAGCCCGCAGCCTTCGTAGCTGGCGTTGAAGTCTCCGAAGGTGGCAATGCTGGTCTTGCCGCTGGGCTCGGTGCCGTCGGAGAGGATGCGTGGCCGGTCGACACGGCCGAGGATGCTCTCGACGCCGGTTTCGGGCACGACGTTGTATCCGAACTCGGTGCCAGTATCCGGGAGCAAGACGCCAGCTGCCCCGTCATTCACGCCCGTGTGGAAGTTGTTGAGGGTGCCTTCGTTCTCCATGAAGAAGGTCACCTGCGCCGGGGGGAGAGGCGCTGTTGCCGGCCAGTCGACGTGGAAGTCAGCGGGGCCGCGCAGAGTGGCCCAGTCATCCGGGAGGATCCAGCGGTCGGCCGGGAGCCTGCGGTCGCCCTTTGTCTCAGCGTCGCGTCCGGAAGGGTTGGCGTTCTTGAACCAGCCACGAATGTTGGCTTCGAGATGGCCAAGACTGGAGATGATGAGCTCTTCATTCGTGCTTATGGTCACGTCTTCGATCTCGAGGAAGATGACCGTGTACAGGACGCGCGAAAACGGGTTGTTCCCAAGGATGGCGACGATGTCGGCCTCGCCCGGGACTTCGCTCTCGTAGCCGATGGTCGCGACGCAGTTCAGGAAATCGGCAGTGGCGTGCGAAGCGCCGACGTGGATGGGGCTGTCGCCGGCGACGAACCCACCGGGCTCGCCGTCCTCACGGCTGAACGAGGCCACACTGTCGGGGCAGTTCGCTCCGGAGAATGCGTACTGGATCGTCACGGTCTGGCCCACCCATGCGACGATCGGGGAGACCACCCCGGGGTTGAAGTCGAAGGTGATGTCGACCGTCTCGGTCTCCACCCGGCCGCCACGATGGGCGCCCGGCGGGTAGGCGGCTTCGACCACCACGTGGATGGTGTCGTTGGGGGTGCAGCCCGGGTCGTGGACGACTTCGACCTTGAACTGATAGCGGCCATCGACGGTCACCACTTCGGGGCCCGTCAGAACTTTCGTCCCGACGATGTCTCCGAAGTAGCCGCAGTTGCTGGTGATGCGGAGGGTGATGCGCACGCCGTCCAGCGGCTCGAAGACCGGGCCCTTCGGGGTCTTGCGGACACCAACGACCCATTCGCTGAGGCTGATGCCGTTGCCCGCGAGGAGGGTGTTGTCGGCGACGTTGTACTGGACCGGGACGCTGATGGAGCCGTTGGTGACGATGTCCTTTTCGATGTCGCCGCCGGTCGTGATGACGGTGTGGTCGATCGTGTCCCAGAGCTTGACCAGGGCGGCGCCGAAGCCGCCACCGGGGACGTCGTTCCCGTCGTGGTTCGTATCCCAGTTGATGTTGAGCACCTGTGGGCTGCCGCTCACGTTGGCGGGGTTCGCCGTGGAGGCGGTGAACTGCAAGGTCACGGTCTGGCGCCCGGGCGTGGTCGACGTCCAGGTGAAGCAGACGGTGCCCGGCTCGACGCCGGGGAGGTTGGGGAAGCTCGCCGGGTTGTTGAAGACTTCGAGGCTCGAAACGCCCGCCCCGTCCGAACTGTCGAAGCGGATGTCATCCGGGAGGAGCGTGTCGGTGGGCACCGAGGGGATGACGCAGGCCGTATGGTCGGCGCCGACGACGTTCGGGTTGGCGACCTGGTCAGCGACGATCTGGCCTCCCGAGTCCGGGCCCTGGACCGGGGTGATATGGCGGAGCTCGGGCTTGTCGGGGAAGTCGATCGTGACGAGGGCCGGGTCCAGCACGACTGCGGGCTCCGGAACGTGACCCGCCCCGGCGACGAGCACGTCGTCCAGTTCGGTGTTCACGTCATAGACGGCGTAGAACGCGAAGCTGACCTCGATGTCAGCGGCGGGCGCGGGCGCGGCGATGTTGACGCACCATTCCCGACCAGCACGCACGACACCGACGATTTCGACCGTGGGCGTCCCGGGAACGGTCGACCAGTCGGTCGTCTTCACGACGTCGCGCGGGTTCGGGGGCGCCGGGGGCGTGTTGGAGGTTTCGCCGGTGAGGAACGTGGGGTCCCAGCCTTCGGTGCAGACGCGAGCGACGCCGCCGATGACGCCGTCGGCGCCCTTCAGGGTCACGGTCACCAGCGCGACCTCCAGGTCGACGTTGACGGGAACGTCGTCGAGGTAGGTCCAGTGGATGGTCATCGGTGGCCGAGGCATGGCCGACTGCGGGGTGCCCTGGACAACAGCGCAGTAGACGTCGTCCGTCGTGGTGACGGAGCCGTTCAAGAAGACAGCGGTGGAGAGGATGGTCCCGTTGGTCACGGAGAAGCCGTTGTTGGCGCCGAGCGACGCGTGGCCTTCGTTCGCCACGGCCACGCAGTAGCCGTTGGTGCCCCCGGTGGGGTCCGCGTCGGCGAGGCCCACGTGAGAGGGCACACCGGTGTACAGCTTGGCGGGGGTCGTGGCCGTGAACGCCTCAGCGCCCAGGGCACGCACGAGCGGCGCGGGCGCCTGGAGGTGGGCGCCGCCCATAAGCATGAAAAGAAGAAACAGCGCGGATGAAGCGAGGAAGCGCCGTCCCGGTTTCGCCATAGAAGTCCCCCAGAGGACTCGATGGACGCACCCCGCCGGACGTCTGCCCTGTGTCACCAGCGCGTGGGACGCGCGTTGCCGATGGCGTCTCGACCCGCCAACGACCGGTAACTAAAGTCTTTATGGACGATGGGTTGCCTCTACGTCAAGCCATTCGCGGGGTTGCGGCGACGTTTTACACAGCCCGGGCACCGCTCAGACGCAGGCGCGAGGGGTCCCGGAGCCGGGCCAGCGGGTATACTTCGGACACAAGATTGGACACGCGAGGGTGAGGATGACGACCTGGGAGACGACCGCGGGCTGGCCTGGCCGGGCCCCGCGAACGAGCACGGCGGACGCCGCCTGATGGGCATAACTGCGGCGATCTTCGACATCGGGGGCGTGCTTACCAGCTCACCCGTTATCGCCATCCGCGACTACGCGCTGCGCGAAGGCGTCGACTACGATGTGCTCGGCCCGATGATTGCGGAGCCGGAACTGGCATGGTCGTGCTGGGAGCGCAGCGAGATCAGCGTCGAACAGTTCGCGACGCGCTTCGAGGCGGAAGGCCGGGAGCGAGGCATCTCGGTGAGCGCCCGCGGCGTGATGGACGCCGCTTTCGGCGGCCAGGCCGTTCGCAGCGAGATGATCGCGGTCGTGCGCCACCTGAAGGGGCGCGTGCGCCTCGGCTGCATTACGAACAACGTCGCGCGCTCCGAAGACCGCGAGCGCTCCTTCGACCTGGAGGAGCTGTTCGAGCTGGTCGTGGAGTCGTCGAAAGTCGGGTTGCGCAAGCCCGACCCGCGCATCTACCTCATGGCCTGTGAGGGTCTCGGCGTGAGCCCGGAGGAATCGGTCTTTCTCGACGACATTGGCGCCAACCTCAAGGGGGCGCGAGCGGTGGGCATGACCACCATCCGAGTGGACCCGACGCACGGCGCGATTGAGGAGCTTGAGGGAGTGCTCGGCTTCCCGCTGCCGCGGCCGTCGGCGCTGTGAGCCAGGCGACTGGCCGGCCGATGGCGGCTGTGATCTTCGACCTCGGGGGCGTGATGACGGCCTCGCCGGTGGGCGCCATCGAATACTCCGCGCAACGCGCCGGCGTCCCGGTCGAGACGTTGAACGGGCTGATGGCCGAGCAGGACGGGGTCTGGGAACGGTTCGAGACGGGCGAACTGGACGAGGCAGCGTTCGTGCGCGCGTTCGAAGCACAGTGTGCCACCCAGGGCCTCGCAGTTGACGCCCAGGCGTTTCTCGAGCACTTCTTCTCGGGGCTGACGTTGCGCCCGGAGATGCTGGCCGTGGCGGACGCGCTGCGCGGGCGGTACCAACTGGGCTGCATCACCAACAACGTGCAGCGCAGCACCGGCCGCGAGCCGCGGGTCCACGTCTGGGAGGACGTGTTCGAAGTCGTGGTCGAGTCTTCGAAGGTGGGCATGCGCAAACCCGACCCGCGCATCTACCACCACTGCTGCACGCTGCTCGGGGTCGAGCCGGAGTTGTGCGTGTTCCTCGACGACTTCGGCGTCAACCTGAAGGCGGCACGGGCGCTGGGGATGACGACGATCAAAGTGGACGGCACGCACCGCGCCATCGAAGAGCTAGAGGCCGTGCTGGGCCACGCGCTGCCACGCCCCGGCGCGCTGCGGAGCTGACGCCCCGAAGGGACGGGCCTCGCGCATCTCTTGCAAGCCTGTGAAGCTGCTCGCGTCTTCTGGTAGCCTGAGCGCCGATTCGATCCCGAGGAGCAGGATGTGGAGCAATCCGAGGCAGACCTGATCGAGGCCGTGCGCACGCTCGCACGCGGGCCTCTCGCCGCGCGAGCGGCCGCCAACGACCTTTCGGGCGCCTTTTGTGCCGAGAGCATCGAGGATCTGCGACGGCTGGGCGTACCCGCCATGGGCCTGCCGAAGGAGCTCGGGGGCCTCGGGGTGAGCATCGAGACCCACCTGCGTGTCGTCGAGGAAATTGCCTACGGCGACGGCTCGGCGGCAGTGGCGCTCAACATGCACCTCTTCTCGGCCGAGGCGCTGAACGTCATGCCGCCGTTCCCGCGGCGGAACACGGTGGTCGAAGACATGGCACGCAACCGCGCCATGATCTGCGGTCCCGTCTCCATCCCGACGGGCGAAATCGACAACCGCCGCAGCGGCCTCCGTGTGCACGAAGACGGCGACGCGCTCGTAGTCGAGGGCAAGGTCGGTTTCGCCTCCGCGAGCGAAGGGGCGAAGTACGTCTTCGCGGTCGGCACGGTCGCGCGGGACGGCGCGGACCCGGACATCGTCATGATGTTCCCGGAGGTGGCGGCGCCGGGCCTGACCGTCATGAAGAACTGGGACGCGATGGGGTTCCGCTCGACGGCAAGCCACGACATCGCCTTCGACGGGGTCCGCGTGCCGAAGGGCGAGGCGCTGGTGATGCCCGTGGTGATGATGCGCGCACTGCTGGAGGCGGCGGCCGCGAACCCGGCCACGGCGGCGGGCCGCGCGCGCGGGCCGCTGGGCATCGCGGCGATCTGGCTGGGGCTCGCACAGGCCGCCTTCGACTTCACACTCGACTATGTGGGCAAGCGCCACGGTCTAATCGCGGGCGACTCGGCAGTATTCGGGGCGCCCGGCTACCGCGCGGCCGAGCCGTGGGCGCAGTTCGGCATCGGCGAAATGGACGCCTGGCTGAGCTCCGGCCGGGTGGTGCTGTACGACATGGCCCGCCGTTCGGGCGACCAATTCGCGAGCACCAACGAGTTCAACCGCGCGATGGTGCGCACGATCTACCATCTGCGGCGCATGTGCGAAGAAGTGTCGGCGGGCGCTATGCGGGTGTGCGGCGCGCATGCCTACGTGCGGGCCCGGCCGCTGGAGCGCATCTTCCGC
>Ga0315281_10004677_pt1 | contig 19838 bp, 17 predicted proteins | sample YL17G07_0_MG_FD_204540 | JGI IMG/M metagenome (GOLD analysis project Ga0315281, IMG submission 204540) | Sediment microbial communities from Yellowstone Lake, YNP, Wyoming, USA - YL17G07_0 | ecosystem: Environmental > Aquatic > Freshwater > Lake > Sediment | place: USA: Wyoming | collected... | reverse complement strand
GCCGACGGCCCCCCGCCTCCCTCAAACTCCCCTCCCAGCCCCCCTTAATCTTGGGGGGAATCGAGGCCCAAGGCCTCGATTATACAAGATATCGAAATTGATTGGGGGAGTGGGTTTGGGAGAGGGGGCAGGGGTCAGTGGCACAGGCGTCCTCGCCTGTGGAAACCCCTGGCCCCTCTCCCAATAATAATTGCAGCAGTCTCATATTCGCTTATGAAAACAGAAAAACCCCCCGGCGTCAAGGAGCGGAGAGATTTTGGGGGGAGGGCCAGGGACCTGCGACCCCTGAACCTCCTCCCCCAACATCACTGCAAATCCTCCGGGAGGAAGACGACTTCCCGTTCGAGAGCGATGTGATGGGCGCGCCAGACGGCCTCCTGGATGGCGGCGATGAGGGCTTTGATATCCGCGGCGGTGGCCCGTCCCTGGTTGAGGATAAAATTGGCATGTTTTTCGGAGACCACCGCATCACCGCAGCGGCGTCCTTTGAAGCCGGCCTGGTCGATGAGATATCCGGCGGCGGGGGCGTCCGGGGGATTCTTGAAAACGCTGCCGCAGGTCCGGGGATTTTTGGGCTGCCGGAGGCGGCGGGCGGCGAGCAAACGCCGCAGATGAGACAGCACGGTTTCCCGGTCGGCGCGCCCGGCCAGGGAAAACTCCGCCTCCGCCACCAGCCAGTGAGGCAGACGGAGAAGCAGGGAGGAGCGATATCCGAGCTGCAGTTCTTGGGCCTGCAACTCCAGGATTTGCAGTTGCGGAGTGGCCACCCAGACCCGGCGCAGCACCCCGGCCAGGTCCCGGCCGTCGGCCCCGGCGTTGAGCCGCACCGCAGCGCCCACCGTGCCCGGAATGCCCGCCAGGAATTCGAAGCCCAGAACCCCGGCATTGGCCGCGGCCCGGGCCAGACAGGGCAGGGATACACCTGCCCCCGCCCGCACCACCTCTTCCTGAAAATCAAATTTTTGCAAGCTCCGGCCCAGATGCAGGGTGAGCCCCGGCAGACCGGCGTCGTCGATCAGGACGTTGGAGCCCCGGCCCAGGTAGAAAAGCGGCCAGCCCCGGTCCTGGGCCAGGCGCATAAGGCGGAAGACGTCTTCCAGATCATGAGGCACCGCCAGGAACCGGGCCGGTCCGCCGATCCGCCAGGTGGTGAGGGGGGCCAGGGGGTAGTTTTCTAAGATGGGCCATCTTAGATTTTTAAGATTAATCTCGCTGGGCACGGTTGCTCGCTATTTTGGCATGGGATTGCCGTAAATGAAAAATGGCCGCCTTGCTGATGCGGCCATTATATCACTTTGCTAAGAGCAAAGAAGGTTCAGGCACTGACCTTCTTTCGCCGCCCGGGGGACTCCTTTTTGGCAGGCTGACGTTCCGCTTTTTTACCGGCGGATTTTTTCGGAATGATTTCCAAGAGAGGGACTGTCAGCGCCGGAAAACCCATGCGGGTGCTCATGCTTTGCACGAACTCCCGCCAATACGGCCAGGCATTGGAGATGGGATTTATCGTCAGATAATACTCCATAAAATCAGCAAGAAAACGACCATCATCATCAGGAATAGCAAGATCAGGAAGCGATTTCATGACATAAGAAGTGCAAAAGGAAGCCTCAATTTTCATAACGAGTTTGTCCGGCGCTTCGCCGCTAAAGGCGGCAACCCGAAAATTGCACAGGATGAAACGGGTTTTTTTCTCTTTATCAAAATCGAGAATTTCCGTGGAGCATTTATGCTTCAGGGAAAGAGTCTCGGAAGACACGATCAACGGCTCTCGGCTGATCTTCGCGTCCACTAGATAGATTTCTTTTAGGACAACTTTTTGAGCAACAAGGGCAGCCATTTCCATATCAAGGTTTTCAACATTTACCGCCAACATAGCCTTCTCCTCCATCAAGGCGCCTCTTAGCTAAAAATTACCGCTTTATCGGGGTAGCTATCAGCGCGTGAGACTTCTAATGGTTCCCAATTCAGCCTGGGTTTCTTAAGTTGAGTTTGCCGTGTCGAGAATTCAATGATATTTGATTCCTGCCTTTTTCCTTCTTCCTTATAGGGCGTGAGGGAAACCTTATATCCCAAGACGTGGAGGATGTCGGCCACGGTGCGCAGGGTAAGATTGCGGCCGCCATTGAGCAACTGGGAGACAAACCCCTTAGATTTGCCCAGGCGCTCGGCCAGCTCTTTCCTGGAAACCTTCTCCCTCTCAAGAAGTTCACAAAGTGTTTCAGTGACTTCCATGATCAAGTCCTCTTGAGCAAAAAGCCTCCGGAATTCTTCATCCTTCAAGTACTCATCAAGGATTGTAGTTTTCATGGTATTAATCCTCATATAACAATTTATTTTCATAGGTTTTCTTTATTTCAATCATTTTATCAAGTTCTGTTTGGTCTGTATCATCACGTTTTTTGAAACAACCATGCGTAATAACTATGTGAGAATTGTTGATATAGAAAAAGAAGAATCTTGTTTTGGAAATATACACATCTCTGAATTCGTAAAACCCTGCGACCTTTTTCCCCTTTAATTTTGCGACTAAGTCAGTATTGCTGGGTTTTCCGTGATTTGCAAAATATTCGATGATTTTCAAAACTCTTGTTTGATGAACTTTTGATAATTCTTTGCCCTTCAAAAATTTATTCGCCGGACATTGACCAGTGGGAGACAAGAAAAAATCAACCCTTATTTCCCTCCCAAAAACAAAGGGCTTGCTTCGCGGTTTCGGCATGAGAAGTAGTTTACATAAACATAAACCATTGTCAAGGAAAAATCAAGTGGCCTCAGGAAAAAATGTCACCACGTTCTTCCGGTAAGGAACTCCCCCGCCTGCCTTGACAATCATGGGGAAACCGGATAGGTTTAGCCCATGAATTAGGGGGGAGTGGCATGGCGCAGAGCCGTTTTGGGGGGGTGGCGTCCGTGGTCCTGTTGGTCGCCTTGATGGGGTTGGCAGCCCCGGCCCAGGCCGAGCCTCAGCCGGTGGCCTACGTGGATCTGAAGTATCAACTGGTGCACCGGGGCCTGGATAAGAACTTCGTGTTCCAGACCTTTGCCGACCCCCGGAACCAATTCATGCCGGATGTGGTCCGCAAGATCGCCTACCTGAAGAAAGAACCCCCGGATATCTACCAAAAATTTCTGCGCCCGGAAGTAGTAACCCAGGGGCGCCAGTATCTGCAGGTGCACCGAACCACCTTGAGGCGGGCCGAAGCCCGTTACGACGTGGCCCCCGAAGTAATCGTGGCCATCCTCACCGTGGAGAGCGGCCTCGGCAACATCACCGGCAAGTATCCGGTGGTCAACGTCTTTGCCTCCCTGGCGGTCATGGACACCCCGGAGGTGATGCGGGAAGCGGGCCTGAGCCCGGCTTTGCGGGAGCGCCTGCGAAAGAAGGCCGCCTGGGGTCGCCAGGAATTGCTGGTGTTTCTGGAATACTGTCAAACCCGGCGACTGGACCCTTATTCCTTTAGCGGCTCCTGGGCCGGGGCCATGGGGTTTTGCCAGTTTCTGCCTTCCAGCCTGAAAAGCTGCGGCGCCGACGGTGACGGCGACGGCAAGGTGGACCTCTTCACCCACGCCGACGCCATCTTCAGCGTCGCCAGCTACCTGCGGAAAAGCGGTTTTCAGGAGGGAAACCGCGGCTCCTGGCGCCGCGCGGTGTATAGCTATAACCACTCCGACGCTTACGTGGACACCATCCTCACCCTGGCCAATTGGTATTGAAGGGAAGGTTGGGGGAGATGGCCAGGGGGCACAGCCCCCTGCCCCCTCCCCCAAACCCCCTTCCCCAACCCCAAAAAAGTTGACATTATTGTCTATCCCGAGTGGGGCCATACTTTCCATCCGGTCAGGACAGCGATTATGAGAACTCATCAAAGATGCTTTAAAAAGCAATGTGGATGTAGCGTAGGCGCCCCCGCCTGCGCCAAAACAACCGAGGCGGGTGCTCTACTTTTCGCATCTCCAAATAATCGATTTTTGCAGAGTTTTCATTAGAGGTTGCCAGGAAGGTACTGGAAGGAGGCGATGTGGAGCAGGCGCCCTCGCCTGCGAAAAATTACAGCCGGGGGCGGCTGTTCCACATCCTCCGCAAAGAGGACTAAATGCATGGCTGATTCAGTGGCAGTGGGAATCGTCTTGGGGAGCGCCTCGGATTGGCCCAATGTGGAGCCGGCGGCGATTTGGCTCAAGGATTGGGATATCGGCTTTGAGGTGACGGTGGCTTCGGCGCACCGCTCCCCCAAGCGAGCCCAGGCTTATGCCCGGGAGGCGGCCGGCCGGGGCTTGAAAGTCATCATCGCTGCAGCCGGGGCGGCGGCGCACCTGGCCGGGGTGTTGGCCTCGGAAACCCGCCTGCCGGTGATCGGGGTGCCCCTGCCCAGTTCGGCCCTCCAGGGCCTGGACAGCCTGCTGGCCACCGTGCAGATGCCGGCGGGAGTGCCGGTGGCCACCATGGCCCTGGGGGCGGCCGGAGCGCGCAATGCCGCGATTTTCGCCGCCCAGATCCTGGCCTTGAGTGACACCCGGCTCCAGAAGAAACTTGAAGAATATAAAAGAGAACTGGAAGATAGTGTCATCAAGCAGATGGAAAAGATCCCCCCGGAGTATCGGGGGAAAGGCTAGAGAGATAAGCCGGCGGGAGCGCCGGCTCTACATTTTGTTGTCTTATAAATACGCCTTTAATAGAGCCTGAGCCATGATTCTCTCCTCCATGGTGGACCTCTCCATCGACCTGGACGCCCTGCGGCATAATTATTTTCAGTTGCGCCAGAAATGCGACCGCCAGGTCAGATTTTTGGGGGTAGTCAAGGCTGACGCTTACGGCCACGGGCTGCTACCGGTCGCCCGCACCCTGGCCCGGGCCGGCGCCGATTACCTGGGGGTGGGCTCCCTAGAGGAAGGGCTGGTCCTGCGGAAGGCCGGACTGAGTCTGCCGGTGCTCTTGCTCCTGGGCATTTTGCCGGAGGAGGCCGATGCGGCGGTGGCCGCAGACCTGGAGGTGGTGCTGTACCGCCAGGATGTGGCCCAGGCCCTGAATGCGGCCGCCGCGGCGCAAGGGAAAAAAGCCCGGGTGCACCTCAAGGTGGACACCGGCATGGGTCGCCTGGGGCTGGTCGCCGATGAGGTTATGCCTTTCCTGGAGGGACTCAGGGCTTGTCCCCGCCTGGAAGTCCTGGGGCTGGTCTCCCACCTGGCGGTGGCGGATGAGGAAGACCGGACCTATACTCTGAAGCAACTTCAAGAATTCTCCCGCCTCCTGGCCGCGGCCCGGGGCCGGGGCTGGAAGCTGCCCTTGAGCCACCTGGCCAACAGCGCTGCCCTGACCGATTGGCCGGAGGCGCATTTCAGCCTGGTGCGGCCGGGCATTATGTTGTACGGCTCGCCGGCCGCGCCCGGGCGCAGGCTCCCGGCGCCTTTGCAGCCGGTGATGACCTTCAAGACCCAGGTGGCTCAGGTGAAACGCGTCCCTCCAGGCAGCAGCATCAGTTACGGCTGCACCTTCACCACTACGGATTGGTGCGACCTGGCCATACTGCCGGTGGGCTACTGCAACGGGTACAGCCGCCTGCTCTCCAACCGGGGAGAGGTCCTGATCCACGGCCGCCGGGCCCCCATCCGGGGGCGGGTCTGCATGAACCTCACCATGGTGGAGGTCACCCAAATTCCCGGGGTGCGGGAGGGGGACCCGGTCACCCTGTTGGGCCGGGACGGCCCTGACCGTCTCAGCGCCGAAGAACTGGCCGGCTGGGCCCAGACCATCAGCTACGAAATTTATTGTAATCTGGGGGCTGCCAACCCCCGGCGTTATACCGGAGCCTAACATGGAACGGAAACCCGATACCCAGGAACCCAGCATCTGCGTGGTGTGCGCCTGGCGGGAAAACTGCGTCAAAAGATTCTCCTTCACCGGCCAACACTGCCTGGAATTCACCCGGGACATCACCCTGAAAGCCAAACCGGTGGGGGAGGCGCCGTCGCCTGAAAAGAAGTGATCAGTTGCCAGTGATCAGTGGTCAGTGTAGGGCGAGCCATGCATATCGGTTGCTAATTATTGATCTTCGCTAAAATATGTGTATGAGCAAGTGTTTGGTTTGGATATTTGGAAGAGGAGCCTCAGCAGCTTGCGGTCTTACCTGGGCAGTTCCCGAACAATGGCATAGTATTGATCGTGAAACACAGGTAAAAATGATTAAATCGGCTATTAGAGCGGAGATGAACGCCTCCTATATCGATACCCGACCATATAAAAACCTCCTCCAATATCTGAAGAAGTCTACAAATCAATGGCACCATAGATTTATAACTACCAACTGGGATTATTTGCTACAACGAGAAATTGAATACATGGGTTTCACGATTGCTCCACATTGGCTTCCGGAAACTCATGTTTATCATCTTAATAGAACAGTTGAGGATTTTGAGGATAGTAGTTTTAGCCAGTCCTTTTCTTTTAGAAACTGATCCTCCATCTATGCGAAAAAAAGCAGTCGAGGCGAATGTCGCATTCAATCATCTTATATGGCAGAGATATTTCATTATTATTGGAATGTCATTTTCATGTAAGATGGATCGTTCATTCTTATCTACTATCGGTCGTTTCCAAGATGATCTGCCAATAGGCGAATCTTCTTGGCTAATTATGAACAGAAACCAACAGAGTTTGGATTCAGTAACATCGCGTATAGGTGCAGTGCTACCTCGTTCAGAGATTTGTGTCCTTAAGGTTGATTTTGCTTCATGGGTCAATGGTCCGATGAAAGAGCTACAAGCACTTGGAGTCTTATCCGGGGAGGATTAGCTTATCAAAATGCGTTGTTGAGATGGTTCTCTTATTTTAAAGCGATAGGATTATTCTCCGAAAACCTTGATTTTTCCTGCAATTAATAATTAATTGAAAGTTAGCAATGCGACTTAAACAAATCTTACGCGACCTAATTGCGGCATCATTGGAAAGCGCCCGGACCGCGGGCGAACTCACTTTTGATGTCGTCCCCGCCTTTGAGGTGGAGGCGCCCAAGCAGGCGGAGCACGGCGATTTTGCCACCAATGTGGCGATGGTGCTGGCTTCACAAGCTAAAAAGCCTCCCCGGAAGATTGCGGAAACCATCATTCAAAGGCTAGAAGCTCCCGAGGGAATGATCCACAAGGTGGAGATGGCCGGCCCCGGGTTCATCAATTTTTTTATTGCGGAGTCTTACTGGCGTCGGGTATTGCCGGAGATTTACCGTTTGGGGCCGGCTTACGGCAATGGCGACCTGGGGGCGGGGAAGACCGTGCAGGTGGAGTTCGTGAGCGCCAACCCCACCGGGCCGCTGCACATCGGCCATGGACGGGGCGCGGCCCTGGGGGATGCCCTGGCGAACCTGTTGGCCGCCGCGGGCTACCGGGTAGAACGGGAGTATTACATCAATGACATGGGCAACCAGATCCTCACCCTGGGGAGATCCCTTTATTTTCGGATGTTGGAGCTGCAGGGCGAACCCATAGAATTCCCGGCGGATGGCTACCAGGGGGATTACCTCAAAGACCTGGCCCGGCAATACCTGGAGGAAAAGCTGCCCCGGCCTGAGCGATCTCCAGGTCCAGAGGAACTCCTGGCCCTGGGGCGGTACGCCGCCGACGTCATCCTGGCGGGCATCCGCAAAGACCTGGAGGATTTCGGCGTCAGCTTCGACCACTGGTTCAGCGAGGGGGACCTCTACCGGGAAGGCTGGGTGGACCGGAGCTTCGAGTTCCTCCAGGAGCAGGGCTATCTTTATGAAAACGAAGGCGCCCTGTGGTTTCGGGCCTCCCAGTGGGGCGATGAGAAGGACCGGGTGGTGCGGCGCAGCACCGGGGCCACCACCTATTTTGCCTCGGACATGGCCTATCACTGGCAAAAGATCCGCCGGGGTTACGGCCTGGTGGTGGATATCTGGGGGGCGGATCATCACGGCTATGTGCCCAGGCTGATGGCCGCGGCCCGGGCCCTGGGGTTTGAGGATCGCCTCAAGGTCATCCTGGTGCAACTGGTGGCCCTGCTGCGCCAGGGGGAACCCGTGGCCATGACCACCCGGGGCGGCACTTTTGTGACCTTGCGGGAAGTGATGGACGAGGTGGGCAAGGACGCGGCCCGTTTCATCTTTCTCACCCGGCGGCCGGACGCGCAGCTGGAATTCGACCTGGAGGTGGCCAAGCAGCAGAGTTCGGAAAACCCGGTCTATTACGTCCAGTATGCCCACGCCCGCCTGGCCAGCGTTTTTCGCCAGCCCGAGGCCCAGGGAATCGACCTCGAGGCACCGGACCCCGCCCTTTTGCCCAAACTTGCCCTTCCCGAAGAATTGACCCTGCTGAAAATGCTGGCCAATTACCCGGAACTGGTGGAAGGCGCGGCCCGATTTTTAGAGCCGCACCGCATCACTTATTTCTTGACGGAACTGGCCTCCCAGTTGCATAGTTACTACTATAAACACCGGTTTATCTCTGAAGACGCGGACCTGACCCGGGCGCGCCTGTGGCTGGTGAAAGGGGTGAAAACGGTCCTGGCCCACGGCCTGGGTATCCTGGGCGTCACGGCGCCGGAGGTGATGTAGGGGGGAAATTTGAGGGGAGGGCCGGGGGAGCGCTGCTCCCCCGCCCTACCCCTCAAGCTCCCCTCCCAACCCCCTTTTAGGGGTTGGGGTGGGGGTTTGGGGGAGGGATTGTAAGTGGGTCTGCGGCCCACTTACAATCCCTTCCCCAAGAACCAGGAGGGGGAGATGGAGGAGCGCCGGGGGAGGCGAAAGAAGCACTGGCAGTTGGCCCTGGGTCTGAAGGAAGTCATCTTTGCCGGCCTGGGGGTGGCCGGGTTGCTGATGATGAGTTTCGCCCTGGGGACGCTGGCCGGCCGGGGCGATATTTACCGGGTGCTGTACAATTGGGGGTTGCTCCCCCCCGAGGCTTCCAAGGTAGCCCAGACCTGGCAGCCGCCGGTGGCGTCGCTACCGGCTCAGCCTGCCGCCGCTACCGCGGCCCCGGCCACTGGGGCCGTCTTGGGGAATGCCGGAGCGCCCGGGGGGGCGCCTGAGGTGGCTGCCGCCGCCCCGCCGCCGGCAGCCGCGGCTCCCGGGCCGGCTGCTGCTGCCGTCCAACCCGCTCCGGCGTCGGTGACCGGTTCCATTGCCGGGCTGCCGGGTTCGCCTGCACCCGACAAAAAATCCAAAGGCGCCCCCAGCCATAAGGAGCAGAAATCCAAGGAAGAAGAGATGCGCCGGATGAGGCGGGAAGTGGTGGCGAAGCTCAAGTTCCAGAACAGCTTCGACACCAGCCCGGCGAAACCGGCCAAGCCGAAAGAAAAAGAAAAGGCCAAAGAGAAGGCCGCGCCCAAGCAAACCCAGGTGCAGATAGCCCAGTTCCGGGATGGTAACGCGGCCAGGGCCAAGCTGGCGGAATTGCAAAAGAAAGGGGAAAAGGTCACCCTAAAGCAGGGCAAGGACCAGAAAGGCACGTATTACGTCATCAGCCGGCAGGCGCCGGCTGCTGCGGGGGAAGCCAAGAGCCCGGCCCACGGCCAGAAAAGCGCCGAGACCAAGCCGGCAGCCCAGCACTAGGGGAGGAACAGGGCTTCCAAGAAAATATCCAAAGGAACTGATCTGAGCTACACCCGGAGGCGATCGCCCAGCATAATTCTGCGATAACAGCACCTAATGGCCTCGCCAGACCCACATCCCATGTGTTTCTTTTTAATTCTTTTTTGCCAATGATTAATCCTTCTCACCGAACCCCTTCCACCAAGAGAAGGGCGATTCAACGTAGCCGCAAGCTTTAGCCTGCGCCGTCCATATTGACGCATGCCGATGGCGCAGGCTGAAGCCTGCGGCTACCAAAAAGCAACTGGCTGATTCTGGATTCGCTTAGATCTCACCCCACCTTCCGCAAGGCCTCGGCAATTCCCACCCGGGAGGCCCGGAAGGCAGGCAGCAGCGCGGCCAGCACGCCGACAACCAGGGCCACTCCCAGGCCCAGGGCCAGGGTGGTCCGGGTCAGGGGGAAGATGCGGAAATACTGCCCCAGGGAAGTGCGGAACACCTGAACCGCCGGGAAGGTCAGGGCCAGCCCCGCCAGCCCCCCGGCCAGGGCCAGGAGCAGGGATTCTCCCAGGATGAGCCCTGCCAGGTGGCGCGGGCCAAATCCCATGGTCTTGAGCACGGCATACTCACTCAACCGTTCCCGGGCGCTCATGGCCATGGTGTTGGCCAGGACCACCAGGATGACGCCGATGACCACCCAGGAGACCACCTGGATGGCCATAAGGATGGCCCCGGTCATGGCGACGAAGCCCAAGGCGAAGGCGGCTTCGCTTTCGGTCAGGGTTTCGGCCAGGGAGTTCTTAAACAGGGCGTCGATCTGCCCGCCAACCGCCGGGGCCAGCTCCGGCCTGGCCACCTCCAGCAGGAACCAGCCCACCTGATCCGCCCGGTCCGCCATGGTTTGCTTCACGGTTTCGTTCAGGTAGTCCCAGTTAAAGAAAAAACGGCCTTCGTCCGTGGTGGGGTCCCGTCCGTGGTAAATCGCCCGCAAGATAAAACGGTACTCCCCCCCGAACACCCGGCCCTGGAGAATGATGGAGTCCCCCAGGCGCCAGCCGTAACGGGCCGCCAACTGGCGCCCGGCCGCGCAGCCCCGTCGGTCCTGGAAGAAGCCGAGTCTTTGCTCCTTGGGGATCAGATATTCCGGATAAAGTTCGAAGTAACCGGGTATGGATACTGCGAATTGGGGGAAGAAATGCTTTTCGTCAATATAGACCCCGCCGAACCAGTTGCCGTAGGCCACCCCCTTCACTCCCGGCACGGCCCGGATCTTGGGGAGATAGGCCATGGGCAGGGGGAACATCAGGGAAATGGCGTTGCGGGTAATCAGGCGGGACGGGGAGGCCGCCGACACCCCGGCATACCAGGCGGCCACCACCGTGCGCAAGAGACAGAAAGCCAACACCGCCACCGCCATGCCCACCACCGTGAGGCTGGACCGCAGAGGATGCCGGATCGTATTGCGCCAAGTTAATTTGAACATAGTTTGGTAGGCTTGTGGGGGAGGGCAGGGACCTCAGGTCCCTGGCCCTCCCCCATATGCCTTTCTATCCCGATCAAACAGTATTTCCACGGCTCGGAGGCCCACGGCGATGACCCGGGATTCGGCCAGGCGCCGGAGGCCGGGGGTGAAAAAGGCGGTGGCGCCGGTCACGCGGTTGACGAAAACGGCGCAGGCGCCGCCGGCCCGGAGGTTATAAGTGGAAATGCCGGCCAGGGTCAGGTAGGCCGACATTTCCATTTCCAGGTTGAGGACGCCGGCCTGGCTGAGATGTTCGATTTTTTCGGGTTCCAGGATGGGAAACCCCGGGGGCTGTCTCCCCTGGCCGCCATAAAAATCGTCGGTGGTGCAGGTCAGCCCCACGTGCAACGGTACCTGCAGTTGCCTGGCCGCTGCCACCAGGGCGTTTAAGACCTCCGGGTGGGATTGGGCTTCGTACTCGGGGGGCGCGTAAAACTGGGTGGTTTTTTCATCCCGCAAGACTTTGGCAGTGATTACCAGGTCGCCGACGGCGATCTCCGGCTGGAGGGCCCCGCAACTGCCCAGGCGGATGAAGGTGGCGGGGGAAACGCATTGGGCCGCTTCGATGAGGGCGATGGCGCTGGCGGCGGCGCCGATGCCGGTGGCCAAGACGGACAGCGGGATATTTTTATAAAAGCCGGTAAAGGTGAGAAACTCCCGGTTCTTCCTTTTCACTGCCACCCGGTCGAAGCGGCGGGCGATCTGCCGGGCCCGGGCCGGGTCGCCGCAGGTGAGGATATAGGGGGCCAGGTCCCCGGGGCCGCAGTCGATATGATAGAAGCGGCCCTGTGCGTTTTTGGGGATAGCGGTTTCAGGGAGCATGTCGGGTTTTCCGGGATTCGGAAACTTGTTCCCGAGCTACAATTGGTGAATTACGCAAAGCAGAGCTTTGCGGCCAATTGGGTTCCCAAGCGGGAGCGGGCACCCGTATAGCACAGGCGAGACGCCTGTGCCACCAGGTTCAGTCTGTTCAAAATAGATTTTAATCCTTGGGGTCTCGTAAATGTGCCTGGCATCGCCTTGCCAAGTAAAGGTACACGGGTTGGGAGGGGGGTTCGGGGGGAGGGCAGGGAGCTTGCTCCCTGGCCCTCCCCCCAAAAACTCTCGCCGCCCCTATCCCTCCTCCGGCAGCAGTTGACCTTTGATGAGGCGGCGGATATGGGCGGCGTGGCCCGCGGCCTCGGGGTCGTGGGTGACGATGATAATAGTTTTCTGGAATTCCCGGTTCAGGCGGCTCAAGAGATCCAGGATTTCGGCGGCGGACTGGCGGTCCAGGTCGCCGGTGGGTTCGTCCGCAGCGATGAGGGTAGGGTCCGTGACCAGGGCCCGGGCGATGGCCACCCGCTGTTGCTGGCCCCCGGAGAGCTGGGCCGGATAGTGGCGGCTCCGGTCGCTGAGGCCCACCAGTTCCAGGACGAGTTGGACGTGCTCCCGGCGCTCGGCTCGGGGCAGCGGCGTCAGCAGCAAAGGCAGTTCCACGTTCTCGAAGGCGGTGAGCACCGGGATGAGGTGATAGAATTGAAAGACGAAGCCCACGTTCCGGGCCCGCCAGGCGGCCAGTTGAGTCTCGGAGAGTTGGGTCAGGTCCACGCCGTTAATCAGGAGGCGCCCCTTATCGGGTTGGTCCAGGCCGGCGATGAGGTTGAGGAGGGTGGTTTTGCCGGAGCCGGAAGGGCCCATCAGGGCCAGGAATTCGCCGGCGGCGATGGTGAGGGAAATGTCTTCCAGGACCGGGAGCACCTGGCTGCCCCGGCGGTAGGATTTATACAGGCGCTCGATCTCTACCAGGGGCAGGGGCGGGGCTTCCGGTTCGGGGCGGCTCATGGTTCCCTGACCTTGATCCGGGCGCCGTCCCTCAGGCCGGCAGGAGGGTTGACCGCCACCCGGTCGCCTTCCTTGAGCCCCCCGGTAATCTCCACCAGGTCGTTCAGGGTCAGGCCCACCTGCACGGGGACCAGTTTGGCCCGGTTCGGTGAAAGGAGAAAGGCAAAGCTCTTCCCATTCAGGGTGACCAGAGCGGCTTTGGGGACGGTGAGCCGGGGCTGGCGTTCGGTGGGGTCCAGGGAACGGGTGAGGAAGGCCACCTTGGCGCTCATTTCGGGCAGGATGCGCTCATCGGATTCCAGGAATTTTACTTTGGTGAGCACGGTGGCCTTGGCCCGGTCGGCGGTGGGGACGATCATATGGACCTGGCCGGCGAAGCGCCGGTCCGGGATGGCGTCCAGGCTGATTTCGCAGGGCTCGCCCAGGCTCACCCGGTCCAGGTTGGATTCCGCCACATCGGCCTCCACCATGAGGGAGTTGAGGTCGGCCATGGTGACCACCGCAGCCCGGGCGTTGACCGCGGCCCCGAAAGGGGCCACCACTTCGCCCACATCGGCGTACTTGACGGTGACGACGCCGTCGAAGGGGCTGCGGATATAAGTATATTCCAGGGCCGCCTGGGCATTGGCCAGGGCAGCCTGATTGGTCTTGATGTGGGCCCGGGCGTTGGCCACCGCGGCCTTGGCCTTTTCGTAGTTGGCCTCGGTGGTGTCATACTCCTGGCGGGATACCAGGTCCTGATGCAACAAGGTTTTATAGCGTCGGTATTGCAGGGTGGCGAAGTTCAGGTCGGCCTGCGCCTGGGCCAAGGTGGCCTCGGCTTCCTTGATCTGGGCCACGGCCTGGTTCCGGACGGCCGCCAGGTCGTCGTTTTCCAGGCTAGCGATGATCTGGCCCTTTTTCACCCGGCTGCCTTCCTCCACCGCCAGGTAAGCCAGGCGCCCGGTGCTCTTGGAGGAAACTGCGGCCTTGCGCTGGGCCACCACGTAACCGCTGGCGTTGAGGACGGTAAAGGCCTGAGCCGGGTAGAGCCGGGACACGGTGGCGGCGGTGACAGCCTGGGCCGGCTGCAGAGGGCCCCAGAGGTAGAGGGCGGCTAACGTGAGCAAGACCAGGGCCAGGAGGGCCAAGCTGTAACGGGCCCGGCGGGAAGGAGCCGGGGGAAGTTCGCCTTCCGGGCGCCGGATGCGGAGTCGGTTGAGATCAGCGGGCAACGACGGGTTTCCTGACCTGATTGAGTTCCGTCCCCGAGGGACGATAAGTCGGCGTTAATTTAACAAATCCGGCGGGAAATAACAAACGGGAGCGGCGGGGGAGCTAAACAGAGGGAAGCTTGGCAACGTCAAGGAGCAAGGTTGGTGGTAAAGCAGTTGAACATGAGCCTTCGGCTCACCCGTAAATCGTGATAAAGCGGTAGGGTGGACCTCCGTGCCCGTCACCGGCGCAGCAAACCCGGATGGAAGTAATATATAATATTCCCCCTGACCCCAGTAATGTCCGGCAAGCATTTGGCAATGCCGGGGCAAACGAAAAAGCCAAAACCAATATGCGCTCAAAGAGGTATTTCCTTGTAGGGGCGGACCCATGGAAACTGTCTCAAAACGGTTTTTTTGTCATCCTGAACGAAGTGAAGGATCTAGAACTCCTTGATACATGGCCTCGTTATGCCAGGTTTTGAGACAGGTTCCATGTGTCCGCCCTAGATTCTGGGCGCACACGCGGGTGCGCCCCTACAGGGCAACGGATTCACCAGCCGCTCAGGCCTTCGAGACCCCGGCGGCGGTGACCATGACATAATGGTAGGGCGAGCCGATATATTCGTCCTTGGCCGCCAGCTTTTCCATCCCTTGCCGGGCCAGGGCCACCACTTCTTGGAGGGGTGCTTTCCTGGTCACCAACTGGTTAAGCTTGAATTCCAGGCCCATGCGCCGGGGCATGGTGAAGACCGGGGTGACGTGGTTGGCTTCGATCTTCGGGGGTTTGGCCCGGTTCCACATGATAAAGAGGCGGTTGGGGTTGTTCGGGGTCTTTTGGGAGTAACCGGCCAGCAGCAGATACATGCTGTGCAGGGGCTCGGTGGGTAAGACTTCACAGATTTTCCGCATGACTTCGTCGTAGCGGGAGACAAAGAAGGCCGGCGCCGCCTCGATCAAGGCATCGATATCGGCAAGGCCTTCGTCCTTGGCAAAGCTGGCGAACTGCTGGCACAGATCGTGGCCTTCCTCCGCGCCGGCGGAGGCAATCAGGGCGTGGGAAGCAATGGGGATCAGCCGCTCCAGTTTGATGAACCGCTCCTCCCCCGTAACGTCAAAAAGCTCGGCCCGGCTGTCGGAGGCCACCAGGATGCCTTCCGGCACCGCGCACGCAATCAACTGTCCCATGGAATTTCTCCTTTGCAGCAGAAATTGGTCGCCTGGAATTTTCCAATAAATTAATCATGGGAGAGCCGAAGGCAAGGCGATTACCAGGGAAATTGGCGAGGCAGGGGGGAGGAAGAAGGGTGGGGAAGGTCATAAGGCAGCGCCGGCGCCCTGGCGCTTCACCCAGGGATGAACAGCCGAGGGCGGCTGTTCCACATTTGCCTGGTGCGGGGGCCCTCATACCGAGTTGCGGCCAATCGAATATTTTTTTCCCAATTTATCTTGGTGGCACAGGCGTCTCGCCTGTGCAGCGCAGGCTAAAGCCTGCGGCTACAAAAGCAACATTTGAATGCAATCCGGTTCAGAACTCCACCACCGCGTCGTCTCCCAGGAGCAATTGCAAGGAGCGCTGGCGGTTGTGGTGGGCCACCTTGGCATAGCGCCCCAGCAGGCTGTCCTCCATGCGGTCCACCTGGAAGATGGTGACCCCGGAGAGCAGCACCGAATGCTCGATCACCGAGGCCTCCACCCGGGAGTGGTCGCCGATGCTGGTGAAGGGGCCGATGAAGCTGTCCTTGATGAGACAGTGGGCGCCGATGGCCGCGGGCCCCCGGATGGTGGAGTTGATGACCTGGGTGCCGGGAGCGATGCTGACCCGGCCGCTGACCCGGCTGGCTTCGTCCACTTCCCCCAGGATGTCCCGTTCATTCCATTCGTCCAGCACCTGGGTGTTGGCGGTCAGGAGGTCGTCTTTTTTCCCGGTGTCCAGCCACCAGCCTTCCAGGGCCCGCCAACCCACGCGTTTGCCGGCCTGCAGCAGGCTCTGGATGGCGTCAGTGATCTCCAGTTCGCCCCGCCAGGAGGGTTTCAACTCATCGATCACCGAATGGATGATGGGAGAGAAGAAATACACTCCCACCAGGGCCAGGTTGGTGGGGGGGTCCTGGGGTTTTTCCACCAGGCTTTTGAGATTCCCCTGGGCGTCCAGTTCGGCGATGCCGAACTGGCTGGGGTTGTCCACCTCCTTGAGGAGGATCAGGGCTTCCAACCCCTCCCGCTGGAAGTCTTCTAAGAAAGGCTTGATACTGCTGGCGATCAGGTTGTCACCCAGATACATGACGAAGGGGGAGTCCTGGAGGAAATCCCGGGCCGTCTTCACCGCGTGGGCCAGGCCGGCGGGTTGGTCCTGCAGGATATAGGTGATCCCGACGCCCCAGCGGGAACCGTCCCCCACGGCCTCTTGGATGGAGTCCCCGGTCTCCGGACTGATGATCACCCCCAGGTCCTGGATCCCCGCCCGGGCCAGGTTTTCGATGACATAGAAGAGGATGGGTTTGTTGGCCACCGGCACCAACTGCTTGGCGGCGGTGTGGGTCAGAGGCCTGAGGCGCGTGCCTTTGCCGCCACTGAGGATCAAACCTTTCATATCAGCTCCTTAAGGCTCATTGCCCTGGACTCTTAATAGCATAATTTTAGGAAAGAATAACCAACCGGGCGAATTTAATAAAATAAGTTTTTCATCTTGCCGCGCGGTTTCGTCTCGGAGCCGGTTTGCATTTGCCCGGGGAATGTGTTAGTTTCAGCTTAAATTCAAGGCTATTACGGTTTTTAAAGGAAAACCATGAACGAAACCCTAACCACAGAAGAACGCTCTTTCGAGGCCGCCGACGTGGCGGAGCGGGTCCGGCCCCTGGTGAACGAAATCCTGGAGCGCTTCAACCAGGAACACCTGGCCCCGGCCGAAGCGGGCATGGTCATCCTGGCCCTGACCCACCGCCTCATGACGGTGCTGGAACCTAACCCGGAGGCCCGCCGCCACTTCGTCCTCACCCTCATCGACATGGTAAACCGCTACATGTCCGGAGAATTTGAGGGAGAGTGAGAATTTGAGGTGAGGCCGGGGGAACCTTTTCGTACGCGGTTCCCCCGCCTCCCCTCAAACTCCCCTCCCAACCCCCTTTAAGGGGTTGGGGGTGGGGGTTTTGGGGAGGGGCAGGGCCAGTGGCACAGGCGTCCTCGCCTGTGGAAACCCCTTGCCCCCTCCCCCATTCATAAGCAGCCATGACCTTGAAAGGCCAAAATATTCTGGAATTGATCGGGCGCACGCCCATAGTGCGTCTCAATCGCCTCAATCCCAACCCCCAGGTGGAGGTCTATGTCAAGCTGGAGTATTTCAATCCCGGGGGGTCCGTCAAAGACCGGCCGGCCTTGGCCATGGTGGAGGCGGCTGAGGCTTCGGGGGAGCTGACTCCAGGCAAGACCATCATCGAGGCCACCAGCGGCAACACCGGCATCGGTTTGGCCATGGTGGCCGCGGTGAAAGGTTACCCCATACTCCTGACCATGCCGGAATCCGCCAGCCTGGAGCGCAAACGCATCCTCAAGGCCCTGGGAGCGGAGCTGCTGCTCACTCCCGCCCAAATGGGCACCGATGGGTCCATTGAAGAGGTTTACCGCCTGGCCCGGGAGAACCCTGAGAAATACTTCCTGGCCGACCAATTCAACAATCCCAACAATCCCCTGTCGCATCGGGCCACGGCCCAAGAAATCTGGGAACAGACCGAAGGACAAGTCACCCACGTGGTGGCCACCATTGGCACTACCGGCACCCTCATGGGCCTGGCCCAGTTCCTGAAAGAGTTCGACCCGGCGATTCGCGTGGTGGGGGTGGAGCCTTACCTGGGCCACGGCATCCAGGGCCTGAAAAACCTGAAAGAATCTTATGTGCCTGGAGTTTTTGTCAAGGGCCGGGCCGATGAGATCGTCCACATCGAAGACGAGGAGGCCTTTGAAACCGCCCGGCGCCTGGCCCGGGAAGAGGGGTTGTTTCTCGGCATGAGTTCCGGGGCGGCGGTGGCCGTGGCCTTGCGCAAAGCCAGAGAGCTGGACCGGGGCTTCATCGTGGCCATTGCCCCGGACGGGGGCGAGCGATATCTGTCCACCGCCCTCTATACCGAAAAGGAGATCCCCACCCTCCAGTTTTATAACACCCTGGCCCGGAGCCTGGAGGCTTTCGAACCGCGCCAGGCCGGGACGGCCAGCATCTTCACGGATGGACCGGCCCTCTATACCAACCTCACCCTGGGGGTGGCCCGGCGCCTGGTAGTGGCCGATCTGCTGCAGCGTTATCTGCGCTTCCGGGGTTTGAAAGTCCGCCAGGTGGTGAGCCTCATCGACCTGGACGACCGGGCCGTGGCCGGGGCCGAGGCGGCCGGCGAGGAACTGGCCCAATTCACCGGCCGCTTCCGCCAGGAGTTCTTCCGGGATCTCCAGGCCCTGAGAATCCAGACAGGCACCCTCTTTCCCCTGGCCTCGGAGCACGAAGAGGAAATGCTGAGCCTCACCCGGCGGCTGCTGGAGCGGGGTTTTGCCTACGAAAAGTTGCGGTCGGTCTATTTCGACATCTCCCGCTTCAAGGATTACGGCCGCCTGTCCCGCCTGGATCTCAGCAAGATCAAGGTGGGCAAGACCGTGGACCTGGACGAGTACGCCAAGGAAAACCCCCGGGATTTCACCCTGCTCAAAAGGGCCAAGCTGGCGGAGCTAAAGAAAGGCATCTATTATTCCACTCCCTGGGGCAAGGTGCGGCCCAGTTGGCACCTGGAATGCGCCGCCATGGCCCTGAAACACCTGGGGGAGACCGCGGATTTTCACGTGGGCAGCATCGAATCCCTGTTTCCCCACGAAGAAAATGAAAACGCCCTGTTTGCGGCAGCTTCGGGGAAACCCCTGGCCCGGCTCTGGCTCCACTGCGAACGGGTGCTCCGGGAGGGCCGGGCCCTCAGGGAAGAGGATGCGGTAAGCGTCCGGGATCTGGCGGAGCAGGGATTTCGGGGCGAAGAGCTGCGATATTTTCTTCTGGCCACCCATTACCGCAAACCCCTGGCCTTCTCGGCAGCCAACCTCAAGGCCGCGGCCGCGGCCCGGGCGCGCCTGGACCATTTCCTGGAACGGCTCAGCCTGTCGACGGGCGAAGCGGTGGGGCCCACCAACATGGAAGAACGCCTCTTTCAAATGAAAAAAGAGTTCATGGCCGCCCTGGACGACGACCTGAACATCGCCAAAGCCATGTCCGCCTTGTTTGGGCTGGTGGGGGAGCTGCACGCCGAGATGGACCAGGGGAAACTTGGGCGGGCCGAGGCCGCCATGGCGCTGACCCGCCTGGAAGAACTGGACGAAGTCCTGGGAGTGCTGAACCGGCCCCAGGCCGGCGAGGACGCGGAAATCGCAGCCAAATTGCGGCAGCGGGAAGAAGCCCGGAAGCGCCGGGATTGGGGCGCTGCCGATCAAATCCGGAGGGAACTGGCCGCCCAGGGCATCGACATCACCGACACTCCCACCGGGCCGCGGTGGAAGAGGCCGTGAGGTGGAAGAGGGTTGGGGGAGGGGGCTAGGGGCCAGTGGGCCCCTGTCCCCTCCCCCAAACCCCCTCCCCCAACCCCGTTAGCGGGTTTGGGGAAATGAGGCCTGGGCGCCAGTCTGGGGATAAAGCCTGGTGGCACAGGCGTCCCGCCTGTGCTTAAAGCCGGCTGATAGAAAAGTAGGGCGCGTCTCACGCGCCATTTTTGGTGCGTAAGACGCACCCTACACTGT